>WNGB01006953.1_pt1 | contig 19735 bp, 14 predicted proteins | sample 5400681 | NCBI WGS metagenome assembly WNGB01 (sample SAMN13153367, study PRJNA577476) | soil metagenome | isolation source: 115 cm soil or saprolite under grassland replicate 2 | place: USA:California | collected 2016-06-15
TCAATGATGGCGGGCTTTTCTATACGATGATCCGCGACCTGCAAGCTAACAATTACGCTCTGCCAGTTTTCACAACCTATAACCAAGCACAAATACCGTTTGCATACCCGCCGCTGGCATTCTACCTCGGGAGTTTGTTATCGGATTTCACGCGCGTCGATCCGCTTAACATTTTACGTCTGCTTCCTCCCATCATCAGCGCGGCCGGGATTCTGATCTTTTATCTCCTGGGCAAAGAGTTTCTTCCGAACAAGACATATGCCGCGCTTGCTACGCTTCTTTTTGCATTCGCGCAACGGATATTCGCCTGGCAGGTTATGGGCGGCGGAATTACCCGTTCCTTCGGATTTCTATTCGCGCTTCTAACGATGTACTTTGCAACGAAATTATTCTCCACTCACGCCGCCCGCTTCATTATCTGGACCTCGATTTGGGGCGCGTTGACCATATTGACTCATCCCGAAGCTATCCTCCAGACTGCCCTCGCCGTTTTGATCGTTTATCTTTTCAGGGATCGCTCACGCAAAGGCCTGCTACTCTCCCTGGTATCGGCCGCTTTGATTTTGCTCATCACCTCGCCATGGTGGATCACCGTTTTGCGCTTACATGGGTTTACTCCCTACCTTGCAATCTGGTCGGCCGCTTCCAGCAATAGCAATCCACTGCTCGCGCGGCCGATTGCACTTTTCCAATTCCTTGTCACCGAGGAACCATTTCTACCTTTTTTGGCTTTCCTCGGTTTGATTGGAACATTCAAAAGCATTGCAGAGCGAAAGTTTTTCCTCCCGGTTTGGATGGTGCTACCTTATCTGCTTGATCCGCGCAGTGGTCCGCTTTACATGATGATTCCTTTACTCTTACTCGCGGCACAGGGACTCTTAGAAGTTATCTTGCCTAGCTTAAGTAATGAAGGCAGTAAAAGTAAAGATTTTCTTACTCTTCTAAAGGGAGGCAGCGCAAAATCCTTTTTGATTTTCATTATGATTTATCTTTTAGTGGCGGGATATTTCTCAGCGGCGAGAATCTACGGTCGGGTGACATTGACCCGGTCCGAGACTGAAGCGATGGTATGGGTCAGGGAGAATACACCCTCCAATGCGGCCTTCCTAGTCATCACGGGCGAACAGCCGCTTCTAGATCCTACCTCTGACTGGTTCCCCGCTTTGACCAGGCGAAAGAGTCTCGCGACCGTCTTTGGCTATGAATGGATCAACGATGGTCAGTTTGCTCACAGAGTCGAGCACTACGAATTACTGCAAGAGTGCCTCGGACAAACCACCGCCTGCCTAGAATCGTGGATGAAAGCAACGGGGTTGAAGTTCACACACGTTTATATCCACAGCAATATAGACTTTTCCCCTCTGCGAACTGATATGATGAACGCCACGGATTATCGGCTGCAATATGATAATAGCGGAACTAGTATTTTTGAGAGAGAGGAAAAATAATTAAAGTTACCCCACCGTAATATGGTTACGGCCTACATTCTTGCTGTAATACATCAGATCGTCCGCGCGGCGGACGATTGATTTGGGCGTATCCTCCTCATGCAGGAGCGTGGCACCAATCGAAATGGTAATGATCAGGCTTTTATTCTCCAGATTAATGTGGGAATATTGGATCACATTATGCAGTTTGGTTGCGATGGACCTTAAATGCGTGGAATCCTTAATATCATATAAAATGGCAAGGAACTCATCTCCGCCCCAGCGGCCGATCGTATCAGTGGTACGCAAGTTCTGCCTTAGATCGTTGGCGACCCTCTGCAAAACCTTATCACCGGCATCATGCCCAAACTCGTCGTTGACCTGTTTGAAGCGATCCACATCGATGAGAAGTACACCTGAACTAACTTGTGTATAGTGATATTCGGCGAGCACCGCACGCAGTCGTCCTTCCATATGCCGGCGATTACTGATACCTGTTAACGGATCGATCAGGGCAGTGCGCCGCATTTCACTCAACTGGTGGCGCGTGGTCATGATGCTCTCATTGTTATAAAACGATTCGACCGCTCCGACAATTTCCCCTTTCTCATCTAGCAAAGGTTTGGCACGTAACATGATTGCTAGGCGGTGACCATCTGCATGCTGGACAAAGACTTCGGCTCTCCGCAACCTACCATCCTCCATACAGGCTGCCAGTGGGCAGGTGTGGCCGCAAATTTGCTCACCCTTAGCGGTGATGTAGTTGAGCCTGCTATCATGGCAGCGGCGCCCGATCATTTCGGCTGCGCTATACCCAGTGAGACGCTCAGCACCTTTATTCCAATAAGTAATCAGACGCTCCCGGTCAACAAAGTAGACCCCGTCATGCAGGTTGTCCACTAACTCTTTATAAAAGTCCTTGATCACGCCGCATTTCCTTGTCCAGATAGATAATTCGTCAATAGTAGCATATACTGATTAATACGAATTAAGCGTCGTAACGAAACTTGTTTGTCTAAGGGACAAGCCGCATTTTCTATAAGAGTTAACACCAACTAAAAGCGGACACGCGAGCTGATCAACGCCGTCGGACCAGCAGTCATTTGCACACCCATACACCAATCCCCCGAAAATGACCCAGAGTTAAAAGATAGGTTGGTTTCCCTCTTAACGATTTCTCTTACCCCACAACAACGTAGTTACGACCTAATTTCTTACTCGAGTACATCAATTCGTCCGCGCGGCGGATGAATGATTCGGGCGTATCATCTGGAAGCAAAAGGGTGCCACCAACTGAAACAGTCACGAACAGGCTTTTATCCTCCAAATCAAGTCGCGAATATTCCACTAGTTTCTTCAGTTTCGAAGCGATTGATCTCAGGTGCTGCTTATCGCGCACATCAGATAAAATGACGACGAATTCATCACCGGCCCAACGGCCAATCGTATCATTGGTGCGCAGGTTGTGACGTAAATTATTGGCCACCATACGTAAAACCCTATCGCCGATTTCGTGTCCATAACTATCGTTGAAATGCTTGAAGTGATCTACGTCAATGAAGAGCAGGCCAACACCGACCTTCGTATGTTCTGATTCGGCGATTACCGCACGTAGCCGTCCTTCCAGATGGAGGCGGTTATTGATACCGGTCAATGGGTCGATTAAGACGGCATGGCGCATTTCCACCAGCTTGCGTCGTGTGGTGAGGACACTTTCGTTGTTATAAAACGATTCCACCGCACCGATAATCTCTCCATCTTCGTTTCGCAAAGGCACGGCACGTATCAATACTGGCACCCGGTACCCCTCCGCATGGTGCAACTCTCCACAAAGCAGAGCGCCGTTGCCGTCAACGTGATTAAGCATGTTTTCGCGGCAGGAACGTCCAACTGCTTGCGCCGCGCTATAACCTGTAATCCGTTCGGCGCCTTTATTCCAGTAAGTAATGATGCGTTCACGGTCAACAAAGTAAATCCCATCAAGCAGATTGTCTACTAGCTCTTTATAAAAGTTTTTTGCCACTCTACAGTTCCTTCACCCAAAACATAATTTGGCCAAATGTAACATATAGCAATTAAAACAATCTGAAGCTGACGAAGTAACGGGCTTTTTGGCAATGGAATTGCAAGTATCATTTTTTTTTATACCATACCCACCCAGCGTAGGCAGGAGAAATAGGGTAAAAATTCCTTTCATAAATGTATGGTTGTCCAATAAACTTGAAGTGGGCAGCTCACTAAGTAACAGCTCGTCATCCGCAAAGGAAAAGCAGCACAAAAAATCGTCGCTGCCAAGCCCACTTTTGCTGATAATCGGAATTTCAACGGCACTCAGAAAACACATCAGAGAGACCTTAGTTAAGCCACGATCTACACCAAAGCTGCTCAAGACGAATATATCTATGAGGAGATATTGGAGAAGTTACTGCCGTTGAATTTAGAGGGGGCAAGAAAGAATGAAAAATGCCCCGCCCAGGGTGAGGGGGGCACCCTAGACGGAGCAGCTCTATTTTTACATAAACCATGCCATTATTAAGTTACAAAATTGTTGCAGAATTGGTTGCCTAGTCTTTGAGTTATCCCGCTCCGTTACGCTTCGGAGACGGTGTATGGGTTGATGGAGGAAGAGATTAGAATTGAAAAGGGTCTGTAGGACAAATTAATTTAGCTCGTGGAAAAGGCGATAGCACATCTGCAAACTGGATTAGGGCGACTGTTTGGATGAGGCGTCCATCCCTATCTTTTTTGCGAGATTCAGTAACTCCTCGTGTTCTCTGGCATTAATTAGCCCGTGTTTTTCAAGTATTTCGAGGGCCTTCTCCAAGTCGAGGCTTTGATACTTAAGCCAGCCAGACTTGATTAATTCTTCATAAGCCACGAAAGTCGTTGAATTTTCCATCAGCCACCTACCATCATTTGAACAGATTATCGCGCAAAGCGAGTACTGAATCAAGAATGTCATACAACTTTCTATGGCAAAATTATTCTTTAGGCCTGGGATCAGTTCTAAGAATACCTGAACGCAACCTTAAGATAAGTAACAAGGTACCAAAATAAAAAAGCCCCATTCAGATTTTAAGTCAACTGCTTGAAGTATGAGCGGAGAATAACCAAAGCGAAAATTGAGAGTGTGGGAGCTTGCTAAAAAATAGCTTCATCCAGGGTGAGGGGGTCACCCTGGATGAAGCTATTTATATTTTACATAATTCTATAAATTTGGCAAGAGGCCGTAAGGTGTTTGTAAGGTCATCACAAAATTGAAATATACCTCTAAGGTCTAGATTGTGGATTAACATCTATAATCCATTTGGAGGATGGTTATGAACCTAGCGCGCGTTCAAAAGATTCCAATATACTTGAGAATTTCCCTGATCTATATATTCCTGGGGGGTATATGGATATTTTTTTCTGACAGATTTTTAGCGATATTTATAGATGACGTACCTACCTTTTTGCTATACGGCATATACAAGGATTGGTCCTATGTGGTGGTGACTGCACCCATCCTTTACTTCATACTCAAGCGTGACTTTAGACTTCGCCAGCATGTCGAAGATAAATTAAAGAAGAGTGAAGAAAGATATCGTTATCTGTTTGATAACAATCCGTTTCCAATGTGGATTTATGACCTTAAATCATTGTGCTTTCTGGCAGTGAATGATGCCGCAGTCACAAAATATGGTTACACGCGCGATGAGTTCCTGCAAATGACCATCGCTGATATCCGTCCGAAGGAAGAACTGTCACGTTTTAAGGAACACATTGTACAGCCGCGCCACGCATTTGGATATTCAGAAGGCTGGCAGCACTGCCTGAAAGATGGCAAACTGATTGATGTAGCGATTTCATCCCGTACCATCCAGCTCGAAGGACGAGATGCAGTCCTTGTGATTACACAGGATATAACGCAGCGCAAAGAGGCTGAGGTAGCCTTACTCCAATCAGGAGAACGTTTTTCGAAGGCTTTTCACGCTAGCCCGGCGGGTTTGGTAATTAGTAGCCAAGCTGATGGGCGAATCATAGACGTTAACGATAGTTACTGCGAAATTACCGGTTATGCGTCTAAGGAACTTCTTGGCAAACAAGCGGTTCATTTGAATTTGTGGGCTGATCCAGCCGAGCGTCTTCAAATCATTCAAATGCTCGAGAAAGACGGATATGTGCGCAACGTTGAAATCAAGGTGCGCAAACGCTCCGGTGATATTCGGACATTCCTGGATTCGGTAGAACCTATTGAACTACACGGCGAGAAGTGTATTGTCTCATTTGCATTGGATATTACCGAACGCAAACGAGCTGAAGACGAGTTACGCTCCACCACGCTGCAACTCAAGTCTCTGCTTGAGAATATGCAAACAGGTATTTTGTTCGAAGACCAAAATAGATGCGTACTGCAAGCTAATCAGACTTTCTGCGATCTATTCAACATCCCGAACTCTGCACAATCATTAAAGGGGTCGGATAGCCGGTCCGTGGCGAAATCGATGAAATCTAAAATAGCAGATCCAGAAGGGTTTATTCAGGCGATCGAAACAAACATTAACCGTGACCATATTTTTCTCGGTGAAGAAATATGTCTGGCTGATGGAAGATACCTGGAACGTGACTATATTCCTATCGACTCAAGTAGCCGCCAGGCCGGATATTTGTGGAAATATCGCGATATCACCATACGCAAACAAGAACAACAATCGTTGCAAGCGGCTGAGGAGAAATACCGCACGATCTTCGATGGTGCAATTGAGGGGATTTTCCAGTCTACACCGGGCGGCCGCTTCCTTACAGTCAATCCCGCTCTGGCCCACATGTGGGGCTACGCTTCCCCCGAGGAGATGATCGATACGGTCAAAGATATTAGCCAGCAGGTTTACAGCGATTCGCAAGACCGCCTCGAGTTTATGAGGCAAATAAAAGAAAACGGTGAAGTGCGCGGATTCGATTATCAAGCACGCCGCAAAAACGGTGAGTTAATCTGGGTCTCAGAAAACGCACGGACAGTACGCGATGCCAATGGAACATTACTTTATTATGAAGGCAATATCCAAGATATTACCGATCGAAAACAAAGTGAAGAATCGCTGCGAAGAAAAACCGAGGAGTTGGCCGCGCTCCAGGCAACAGTGCTGGAGATCACAACCCCACACGATCTGTTGAGTCTATACAATACGATTGTCAAACGAGCTGCACTTCTTTTGAATGCAGACGCTGGCGGGTTGTATCTGTGTGATTCGGAACGGCAGGAAGCGCGCTGTGTAGTGAGTTATAACATCCCAGTTAACTATGTTGGTTATGTGCTCCAATATGGCGAAGGAGCAGCCGGCAAAGTTGCTCAATCTGGAAAGCCTCTATTGATAGACGATTACCGGACATGGTCCGGGCGAGCCCGCATTTATGAAGGAGATCAATCGTTCCGAGCTCTGGTCAGCGCTCCCATGATTTGGCATGGGCAAGTCACTGGCGTTATCCACGCAATGCGGATAAAAAATGATGAGCCTTTCACAAACTCGGATTTGGAATTATTGACTCTACTAGCTAATCATGCAGCCGTCGCGGCCGAGAATGCACGATTGATGCAGGGACTTCAACAAGAATTAACCGAGCGCAAGCAGGCAGAAGTGAAATTACGAAAAAGCGAAGAACGGTTCCGCGGCATTTATGAGAATATGACCATCGGGCTGTACCGCACAACACCCGAAGGCAAGATCCTGCTGACCAATCCGGCTATGTTAGAAATGCTGGGATATGATTCTTTTGAAGAACTTGCCAAACGCGACCTTGAAAAAGATGGCTATTCACCCACTTATGAACGCAGTGCATTCAAAGAGCGCATTGAGTCTGAAGGCCAAATATATGGCCTGGAAGCAGTATGGCAGAGAAAAGACGGTTCCAACATTCACGTTCGTGAAAGTGCAAAGGTAATCCGTGATGTAAATGGTAAAACTTTATATTACGAAGGATCAGTTGAAGATATATCTGACCGCAAGCAGGCAGAAGAAGCGTTACGCGAAAGAGAAGCCCGCTATCGTGGCCTATTTGAAGATTCACCAATCTCACTATGGGAAGAAGATTTTTCAGCAGTCAAACAGCGATTGGATGATTTACGTCGTGAGGGCGTCACTGATTTTCGGTCATTTCTGCATGAACACCCGGAATTAATTCGTGAATGTGCCGCTCTGGTCAAGGTGCTAGATGTAAATAAAGCGACGATTAAGCTATACGGAGCCAAAAGCAAAAAGGATTTGACTGATGACCTGTCGAACATCATTAGCGATGATTCCTTTGACGAGTTTGCGGAAGAAATTGCCAAGATCGCCGAAGGTCAGAATAATTTCGAATGGGAAGGGGCTAACAAAACACTAGATGGCGAACGGTTGGATGTTAATCTGGTTTGGTCGGCAGTTCCAGGTCATGAGAATAACCTCTCTAGGGTAATTATATCGATCGTCGACGTCACCGAGCATAAGAGGGCAGAAAACGCTTTACGCGATAGCGAATTGCGTCTTTCGACCATTTTTCAGACTAGCCCGTTGCCGATTGCCATTAGCCGTCTCAGAGACAATCAATTCACTGATGCGAATGATGCATTCCAAATTCTAACCGGCTACAAGCCAGCAGAGATTATCGGTCACACGCCTAGTGAGATAAATCTTTGGCTAAACCCGGAAAGACGAGAACTGCTCCTGCGCGATTTGCGCGCCAAAGGCTCGGTTCGAGATTTCGAATTTCAAATTCGGCACAAATCCGGCCGCGTTTTCGATATGCAAATGTCGGCTGATTTTATCGAGCTGGCGGGCGAGCTATGTGTCCTGACCATTGCCCAAGATATCACCGCGCGCAAACAGGCCGAAGAAAAGACCCAGACTCACCTAAAGCGCATAAGTGCATTGAGAGATATCGACAAGGCGATCACTTCCAGCCTTGACCTTAACTTGACCATGAATCGGTTACTTGCTCAGGTCAATGAGCAGTTGGGACTGGATGCCGCTGCAATTTTATTATTCAATTCACACACCTATACGCTTGAATATTTTACTGGGCGCGGATTCCACGGTAAGGAATTCAGAAATTTCCGGGTGCAACTGGGAGAAGAATATGCGGGTCAGGTTGCACTTGAAAGAAGAGTTATGCATGTGAAACTCAATACCTCTAGTGGTTTCTCGAGGAACAACAACCCTCTCTTGAAGCAGGATTTCACGGAATACTATGGCCTTCCACTCATCGCCAAGGGACAAATGCGGGGCGTGTTGGAAGTTTTTCACCGCACTCAACTCGATCCGGATAACGAATGGCTAGATTACCTTGAGACGCTGGCAGGTCAGGCTGCTATTGCAATTGACAATGTTCAGCTTTTTGATGGTTTACAACAAACCAATCTGGAACTCTCACTTGCATATGATGCCACCATCGAAGGCTGGTCACACGCCCTTGATCTGCGTGATAAGGAAACAGAAGGACATACTCAAAGGGTTACAGAATTAACCCTTGAACTTGCCCGTGCATTTGGCCTAACTCAAAAAGAGCTGACCAATATCCGTTGGGGCGCCTTGCTACACGATATTGGAAAAATGGGTGTGCCAGATGCCATTCTTCTTAAGCCGGATAAGCTTACTGATCAAGAATGGGTTATCATGAGAAAACATCCTTCACTTGCCCACGATATGCTTTCCCGCATCCATTACCTACGCGACGCTTTGGAAATCCCGCACCATCACCATGAAAAATGGGATGGGACTGGTTACCCGGATGGCTTGAAAGGCGAACAAATTCCGCTTGCGGCACGTATCTTTGCTATCGTTGATATCTGGGATGCTGTCCGTTCCGACCGTCCATATCGCCCGGCATGGACCACTACAAAAGCACTAAAATATATCCGGGAACTGATTACCTTACACATTTGAGTTTTGAGGAGCAGGCAGGACAACAGGCTTCAACTTCAGGTTAGACAAGCCTGCTTGGAAATCAGGCAAGAAATGGAGGCCAGTAGCCAAAATGCGTTTTAGCCAGCGCAAGCCGAGTTGGAATAAGCTCAAAGTACGTTCATGAGCTGGATCTACCAAGCAACGAGCAGGCTCACCTTGCTTCAAAACAAACTCACCCAGTTCGTGACACCAGAGAGTGGCAATCGCCATTGCCAATAAGAGATGGTCAATCCGCTGAGCATGGTGTAAGCGTGTGTGCTCCAAGTCAAATCCACCAGATTTATCATCCCGGAAACTTTGCTCAATACTCATGCGACCACTATATTCACGCAAGCGAGCCCGGCAAGCGATTTGATCTGTGATGATCGCCACCATTTCTGGTTTGCCCTTTGAGTCCGTGGTCCAAGTGACGGAGACATTGGTTTGCAGCTTGGTTTCACGCGTAAGTAGAACGTTTTGAAAATAGCGGTTGCGGTTGATGGGCACCAAATTGTCCAAGCGGTCCGACGTTCCATCTGGCAAGGTGATATAGGTATTGCAGGCGATGCGGATTGCATAATTCCAGCCTAATTCTTTGCATAACTGTGCCCAATCGCAGTCTCGGAAGCCTGCATCCGCTAACAATGTCACCTGCTTGACGTATCGTTTCATAAATCGTTGGACTTTCTCTAACATGCTCTTCAACTTGTTGACCTGCACCAAACCTTTTCCTTCCATAATCGTCCAGGCGATAGGTATAGCTCGACAACCATGTCGCAAGGAGACTCGAAAGATTTGCCAGCGATCTCCAAATACCATCACACCATCCAAGATGAGGTAGGCTTCCACCTCTGACCAACTAGACAAGACATGTTCCAGCACCTTCTTGTAAAACTGCCAGACCCTTACCTGCGGATTCATCAGCCAGCGCCGGATCATAGTCACGCGCGACTCAGCCTTGGTTTCCACTGGCAAATTGTTCGCAATTTGACTCAAGTTAACCGATTGGCTCTGCAAGATGCCCACAATGATCCAAATCCAATTCGTCACCTGTTTCCGATTTTTTACAGGCACCAATGCTCTCAACTTTTCACTCAATCGGTTGTACAATTCCTGACTACTGCTCATCGGCGGCCTCCTTTGGTCTTCAAGCAACCAAATTATGCCGTACTTGGTGAGCAGTAGCCTTTATTCATTCTGTAAGGTAATCAGATCCGGGAATTAAGTGGAACCCACCTCGATCCAAAAGTTGTAGAAATGTTCCTTGATTTAAAAATTTATAAGGCAAATAATTCAAGGACAAGTCGCCTGATCAATTAATAAAATTGCTGTTAGATAATTAATCATAAAGCAGCCCTCTTGGCTAAGTGTCTGTAGGGCGGGTTTGTCGCGGCCCTTGCACCCCGTTCGGGCCGAGAGCGACGGGGCGAGACGGCCGCACTGTGCTCCCTAGCACCGCCCGCCAAGGCAGGTGTGGTGCAGTGCTGGTGAGCATCCCTGAAAAGGGACAACCCCGTACGGTTCATTGAAATTATTCAATGAACGTACGGGGCAACCCGCCAAAGCTTGTGTTTTTAAAGGGCTTTCAGGCTAAAAGCCTGACCTACATGCGACTTTCGCAAGAGGACTAGCCCTTCAAACTCATCCTAGTTTGAAGGGCTTTTGACTTATAGCACTGCATCAATCATGATAGCCAAAAATATGAAAGCCAGATACATACTGGACCATCTGTACATTGTCCAGGCCACCTTATTTCCACCAACCTTCCTTACGCGCCAAGCGGCATAAAGTAATGCCATCCCGAAAACAATTGCTGAAATCAAGTATACGATCCCGGCTAATTTAAAAACCGGCAACAACAGAGTAACGGCGATCAACTCTATAGTGTAAATCAAAATCTTTTTGCGCGTTTCCTCTTCTCCTCGCACCACAGGCATCATAGGTACACCAGCACGCGCATAATCCTTCGAACGGACAATCGCCAGCGCCCAGAAATGTGGTGGAGTCCACATGAAAACAATGGCGAAGAGAATCCAGGCGGCCAGGCTAAGGTGACCTGTTGCCGCGGCCCATCCCACCATCGGCGGGATCGCCCCCGCGCCTCCCCCGATAACAATATTTTGTACGGTAGCTTTCTTGAGCCAGACACTATAGAAGAGCACATAATAAAAAATACCTGTAAGCGAAAGCAGCGCTGCCAGCAAATTTACAAAACCAGCCATCACATAATAGCTGATCAAGCACAATGCCAAACCATAAGATAGCCCTTCCGCAGCAGTCAAACGACCTTGTGCCAAAGGCCGCCCTGAGGTGCGTTGCATATGCTTGTCCAGTTCGCGGTCAATATATTGATTCATTGCGCTTGAACCGCCGGCCGCAAGCGCTCCTCCAAGCAATGTCCAAAAAGTTAGGTTAGCGGAAGGCCAGGCCTTGCTTCCAGCCACTAATCCTCCATAGGTGGTCACCAGCAATAAGGTCACAATCAACGGCTTGGATAAAACAAAGAAATCCTTTAACCGTTGGCGAAAATCAAGCCGCGGAATTTCAGTTATATCGTTCGCATATAATCCTGAGACAATCACCAACATGATAAGAGCAACCCACAACGCAACTGCTGACATACCATGCAAGACAACCAGATGGAGCGGGTATGTGCGCGTCACAAGGATCGCGCCGACAAATGCTTGCCCGAAGAACAATACAGCCGTTATCGTGGTGAGTGGGTGAATTAGCTGCTGATCTCTTTGTTCACGCCATGCCTTTCGCAAAACATAAAACATGATAAGTGAGGCGATACCAGCCAATGCAAAGTGAAGTAACTTAAGCCAACCAAGCGGCCCACTCGGGACGCACACTGGCCAACCTTTGCAGAACGCCCCCGCACCTGTGATAGACAGGAAACGACCGACAATCGTCAAAACAAGGACCGCTCCAAAAAGAGCGAGTGCCCAACGGGCAAACGATGATTTAAGGGAATAGCTCATGCTGATTTAGCTTCTTGCTTTCGCAGATAAAATGGATAACCAACAAACAAGATCGCTGCAAACGTAAACCATTGTATGGCATATCCAAAATGTGGTCCTTCAGTTAAGTCAACTTCGGGTTGATAAGGAATCGGCGGCTCCGTGTCAGTTGGATCCATTTTTGGCTGAATAAAGATTGGCAGGATTGGATAAGGACTCTGCTCGGACATCTTGGCAACATTTAAGTTATTCCACACTTCAAGCCTCTTCCCGTTTTCAAGCAACGTATCCGGCACTCCGCCGAAAGCTGGTTTCGTTTGCCCGAGCCTGATCTGCCCCGTCACAGTGACCTCACCCGGCTCGTCGTATTTTCGCCAATCCGCGGGCAGGGAATTTCCATCAGCGGGGATCCAGCCCCGGTCAACCAGGACAGTTCGCCCGCCTGCACTGAGCGCAGTCGAAGTGTCCGAGAGAAGAAGCGGTGTAATCACATGATATCCCAACTGTCCAAGATAATTCTGATTTCGCAAGGCAACCTGATTCTCGAAGTCGTAAACTCCAACCGCGCGGACAGGTCGCCATTCCATCTTACCAAGATCCTCTATCCGGTCATGGTTCAAGTCCAGCACTGACAGAGCACGATTGGAAATAACCTGTGCATTGAATGCGCGACGTCCTTCAAGACGATCCAGTTGCCAGATGCCTAAACGTATACAAACGGCAGTGCCAATTAATACAAATAGCGTTGTAAGAACCCACTTGCGACGAAACATTTTTATGAAGATCATCTTGCAATTACCGCTTGTATCTTTAATTGCTAAACTTTTTGGATTAATTTGCAGGATAAAATCCAAATTTCCAGTTTAGATAATTATGCGGCACTCTGTAGACTCTTTGCAAGCCTTCTTTATTCGATGGCAGGTTGAGTCTTCTTACCTTTTTTCGCAGGCATGATAATGCTGTAAATAGCGAGTATGATACCTAGCGGAAGACCTGCATAAAGGATACCGTAGAGGCGCGTACCCAGCGTGACCGGTTCGCGCACATCAATACCAAGGTAGTTGCTTTTTTGAAACGAACATTCATAGGCCAGGCTTTCTATTGTACCTAGCTGAAGATTCCCTTCGGCACCTGCTGGGATCCACAAAGGACCAAGTTGGTGGTCAACTGAGTCTTGATTTCTAACAATGAGCACGTCACCAACAACAAAGTCCATAGTTTGCGGGAGCGAAGGAGGTTGCTCACCACGTGCCACACTTTCTGCTGTGCCTGGCGGGATGGTCAATATGATCGATTCAGGCGTACGCGCAGTTTCTTTTAAAAATATAAAAGCTATCTCAGTTATGGCTGCACCAATAACGAGGCCAACTAGCAGTGATATCACGATTCGCTTTAGGATTACCGGCGTTTGAAACATTCAAAAATATCGCGCAACTGTGCTTTTCCGAACACCGGGGCGACTTTGTGGCCGCCCCGATGCATCTTTTTCACTTTTGACTATATTTGTTCTTTTCACAGTCAAACTGCCATGAACAGTAGGCAATCATAATAGTTTTCCGACCAGATACAGCGCAGGATAGAAGAAGATCCAGACAACATCTACGAAGTGCCAGTACACGGCACCGGCTTCCACAGCCCAGTGCTTCTCAGCAGAATAATAGTTTCTCCGGCCTTTGTTTAGAATAACTGAAAGCAGGATCAATCCAGTCAATACATGGAAGGCATGCATACCAGTCATCATATAGAAGACCGCTCCTGCAGCGCTACTTGCGGGAGTGAGTCCCTCATGTGCCGCCAGAGGCCATTCGACACCGACCACGCCCAGCAAGAATCCGAGGCCCATCAAAAGAGTGATGCCGGTATTGAGCAGAAAACCTCTACGATCGCCATGTGCCATAGCGGTCTCGCCGCGATTCATAAAAAACGAGGAGATCAACAGGATGCTGGTAACACCTAGACCAAGCAACTGATTCAAATGTGGCCGGTTAAGACCCAGCAAGTTGATACGGGCTACCATCAATCCACCAAATACAAACGAATCCGAAAGCAGGAAAAGCCACAACCCGAACCGGTTCGTACCCGTCTTGTATTCATACGAATGGCGGTCATCTTCCTGTTCCAAATTCAACTTGTAGATATGCATGTAGTAATAGCCCACTAAGGCGGCTTTGATAAGCGCAACAACTATGAGAAACGGCACTGACGCAAACGTGAGCGCCACAAAGAACTCAAGGCCGGTCAACACTGCCAGGTAGACAAAGATCAGAATACCCTCGCGGAGCGCGGAGGTTTTACTTAACGTATGAGGCATGTACTTCCTCCCCTTCATGTTCATGGGGTTTATTGTTAGCAAATTCCACGTACTTCGAACCGGGCAGACCGTAATCGTACGGCTCACCGACAACCTCGAAAGGCACATCGTAATTATGAAGAGGCATAGGCGATGGGACCTGCCATTCCGGTGAGCGTGAGTTCCAAATGTTGCCTTCCGCTCTCTCTCCGTTTTTAATACTATAGAAGAAATTGATGAAGAAGATCAGCACTGAAAAGAAAATCAAGAAACCAGCGATCGTCATCACAAGATGCGTGGTATCGAAACCAAGTGCAGGATCATAATCTACAATGCGGCGCCGCATGCCTAATAAACCCACTCGCATCATTCCGAAGGTCAAAACGAAGAAGGAGGGGGTCATCACCCAGAAATGAACCTTGCCCCAAAATTCGTTCATTCGACGGCCGACCGCTTTTGGGAACCAGTAATACAAAGCGGCGAAGAAGGGAAAGACAAAGCCGCCGAAAATCGTATCGTGAAAGTGGCCGACGATGAAATAGGTATCATGCAGGTGTAGGTCTGTGGAGACGGTGGCATTCGGAGGTCCGGTAAGACCGCCCAACAGAAATACGACGATTCCACCTAGCACGAAAAGCATCGCTGTAGGAGTCTCAATTTTGCCTCTCCAAAGAGTTGCAACCCAAGAGAAGAACTTTACACCAGTCGGAACTGCTACGAGCAAAGTACTGTACATAAACGGAACTCGCAGGTATTCGTTCATACCGGATGTAAACATGTGGTGTGCCCAGACAAGGAAGCCCACGAGAGCAATGCCAAGGGAGGACATCGCAATCCAACGATAACCATACAGCGGCTTGCGGGTAAATACTGGTAGAAGTTCGGAGATCACACCAAGGCCTGGAAGAACGAATACGTACACCGCTGGATGAGAGTAGAACCAGAACAAATGTTGGTAAAGGATTGGATTACCGCCTTTGGTCGGGTCAAAGAAGCCCATACCGAGCAGACGCTGGAACATCACCAACTGGAAAGATAAACCAATCAACTGCGTGGCAGTCAAGGCGATGAGCGAGGTTGCGATGGCCGCCCATACAAAAATCGGCATGCGAAAAGCAGTCATGCCTTTTGCGCGCATACGAAGGACAGTTGCAATTACATTCAGCGCGCCCAGAATAGATGACCAGCCCGCTGAAAATACACCAAGGAAGAACATTTGTACACCTACTGGCGCGCGGGCTGAAAGCGGAGGATAACCTGTCCAGCCTGTGTCAAAGCCACCAAGAATCATACTCATCAGCAGGAGTACTGCGCCGGGAACGGCAATCCAGAACGAAAAAGCATTCAATCGTGGAAATGCCATATCTTGCGCACCGAGTAGGAGGGGAACTACATAATTGATCATTCCTGAAACGCCCAGCAAAATGGATACGATCATGATCATGCCATGCAGTGACATGAGGGTGTTATAGAACTGGGGACCATTCTGACCGAAAAGTTTGAACTCGGTCGTCAGGAATTGCAAATGGGATTGCGCCAATTCCGTGCGAAAGATCATTGCGAACGTGCCCCCAATAGCCATCAATAAGAGAGCCGTGACAGTATATTGGACTCCAATTACTTTGTGGTCCAGGGAAACGTACAAGTATCTTTCCCAACCATGAACATGCTCTTCATGATGCTCCGGGGTCTCAATACCACGTGCCCACTTCATCCAATCACTTACTGCTCCTACCCCTACTAGGAAGGATAATACCCCGACAAAAGCACCGAAGACCCAGGATGGCTCAGCAAAAAAGAAGTCGCCAAAAGGCTGCAGGCCCATTAAGAAGCGAATGCCAGCGACAAAAAATCCGCCAGTCAGTGTGCCAATGACTTGCCAGACTAATCCGCGCGTAATCCCTCTATAGCCGTATACACCAAAAAAGAACGCTGTAACGGCAAAGAAAAGAGTGAACAACGCCGGAACCGAACCGTTATAACGCAATGATCCTGAGACCAGGAAATCGATTCCCAATCCGATGACATAACCAAGCGCGCCACTGAGGACCAGAAGCAATAGGCCACGCCAAACAGGTTTAATATTTCTCATGCTCTCTCCGTAAATTATTTCAACGTCTTGATATACGCGATGATATCGGCAATTTCTTGATCAGTGAGCGGTATAGTCGGCATGGTCGGCGGAAATCCTGCCACCAACTTTGCCTGTGGGGTTTTGATGGACTCAGTTAGATAGGCTTCATCAGCAACCACGGTTGTTCCATCAGACAATTTGACAGTCGATCCAAACAAACCACGCCAGGTAGGGCCAATCAGCACCGAACCGTCTATTGTGTGACAGGCTCCACACCCATTATTTGCGACCAGTTGCTGGCCGTGCCCCTCAGGAGTCTTCGCTGCCTCGGCAGCTTCTGCCTGACGAGCCACGACCCAAGAATCAAATGCTGATTGCTGGACAACTACAACAGGGCTTTCCATATATGCATGGGAGGTGCCGCACATCTCGGCACAACGTACTTTGTAATTTCCTTCTAGAACCGGTGTGACACGATATTCAGTGATCCGTCCAGGCACAAGATCTTGCTTCATGCGGAATTCCGGAACCCAGAATGAATGCAATACATCGTTCGATTCCATTCTCAATACCACCTGCTTATTCAGCGGCAAGTATAGGTCCTTTGTGGTAATTCCAAGATCAGGGTATTCAAATTTCCAAGACCACTGCTGGCCTGTCACTTTTATAACCATCGCGTTTGGGTCGGCACGCCGGGTTTCACCCAGCGAATAGGCCCCCAGATAAGCAAAAACAACTACTGTAATAAGTGGGATGATGGTCCAGGTAATCTCGAGGGTAGTGTTGCCCTCCATATGCTCTGCATCAGTTGTATCACCCTTTTTGCGACGGAATACGATCAGGCTGTAAACTATCGGTACGACAATCAGCGAAAAAAGGAAACATATGACAATTATTTCCCAATTCCATAATCGATCAATTGAAAGTGATTGGAGGCTCGCTTCAACCGGCATTAAGCCAGCTGAACTCAGCCCGACATAAGTGAGAATGCTCGTAACGATGACCAAAACTCCCGCCACCACCAAGTGTCGCATACTCTCTCTCCTCAAAATACAAAATCAAACGGGGACAACCCTAGAAAACAAACCGCTTTAATTTACCAAATTTTCTACAATTTGTCACTATTTTTTGGGGTCTTTGTACTATACTCCTGTGGAATCTGATCTGTTTTTAATAAATGAGAGTGTTCCACCAATGTCAAAACCGTTATTTACAGGCACACAAATTTACTTCCATAAAGTTTACCGTTGGTTTAGGGAGGCGAGTATTTCTTTGCTGTGTTCCGAAGGACGTACCTTTTCAAAGACCTGGGAGATAATCCCATGCTTATCGATTAAGAATGTTGTGCGAAGCACACCTTCATATTCTCTTCCCATCAATTTCTTCGGCCCCCACACCCCATATAAATCACATACGATATGGCCTTCATCCGCAAGCAAAGGAAATTGCAAATCATATTTCTTTTTGAACTTTGCATGTGATTTTACTGAATCGGGACTAACACCTAAAATGACTACACCAGCATCTTCATATGCCGAATAATCATCGCGAAAATTACAGGCTTCCTTTGTGCACCCGGGAGTATCATCTGCCGGATAGAAATACAGCACTACATTTTTGCCACGGAAATCTGATAGCTTGCGTGGGGTGTTTGTATCATCGAGTAGTTCAAAATCAGGCGCTTGAATACCAGCATTGATAAGCATTAGATATCTCTCCTCTAAACATCGATTATAAGCTACGATTCACAGATATGATTTATGAAAGTTTTTGCCATGAAGTAAAAATTACCGGCGAGATTGTATCACCGATAAGTCGGTAGAAAAAACATATAAGATCATTTTAATGTACGGATAAAGGCAACCGTCTCCCAGATCTGCTCATCGGTCAAGATTCCGTCCCAGGCGATCATTGGAGTACCTGGCTTACCGGTCGAAATACGCCAGAAAAGATAATCATCAGTGGTAACCTTCTCTAAGTCCACGAGATTTTTTGGCTTAGGGTCAAGCACCTGACCTGCCGGCCCATCACCATGACCTTGTGGACCATGACAGGTTTCACAGTTCATCTTAAACACCTCCGCCCCCGCCGTTGCGGCATCCGGGCCAAATGGGTTGGTTTTACCAGCATATTCAGGAGGTATGGGAGCCAACGTCGCTGAGACATTTGATTCATTGCTACTACCACATGCGATAAGGATCAAAGCGGCGGCCAACAAAACAATAAACAAGACACTCTTCATCAACATCCTCCAACGATTCAGATATAGACTCACAGCGAGAATCTATCTGACTTGATATAAAAAACATGTGTTACACAAATATATGACAAGCGTACAAAATATAATACGGCATAAAGATTTAAGCAAGAATATCTTTTTAACGAAGCTTCATGCAAATCCATAACATGGTAGAAGGATTAAATAATTCATCACCCGCCATACTGAAAATATCCACCGAGGTGGTCTCGCATTCACAAAATTCGGTGTTATTATGTGCAAAATAAAATTTACTGAGAAGGAGAGAAAATGAATTATTTAACGTTAGCTCTTCGATTAATCCATATTCTCAGTGGTGTTCTCTGGGTTGGTGGTGTACTGATCATGAACTTCTATATTGGGCCAACGGTTCAGGCAACAGCCGAGTCAGGGAGAACTTTCGTCGGCCATCTAATAGGAAAGACCAATTTTAGAAACGTCATGACGGTGTCTGGTTTTTTAACTGTGATCGCAGGTGCATGGTTGTACTGGCTCGATTCGGCTGGCTTTACAACTAACTGGTGGAGATCTGGTGCAGGCAGGGGTTTTGGGATCGGCGCGTTTTTTGCGCTCATTGGTTTGGTCGCCGGGATCATGGTCGGACGGAATACTGCTGCACTTGGTCAGCTCGGCGCACAGATCCAGGGCAAGCCTACGCCCGAGCAACTCCAAAAGCTTCAGGCCCTCCAGCGACAGCAATCTATTGTTGGTTCGATAAATGTGTATTCGTTGATCCTCGCAGTAGTGTTTATGGCCATCTCAAGATATCTAGTCTTCTAAGCGAACAAGCCCCCCACGCGTCGGGAGGCCTACTTTTTTATATGCG
>WNGB01005102.1_pt1 | contig 19729 bp, 19 predicted proteins | sample 5400681 | NCBI WGS metagenome assembly WNGB01 (sample SAMN13153367, study PRJNA577476) | soil metagenome | isolation source: 115 cm soil or saprolite under grassland replicate 2 | place: USA:California | collected 2016-06-15
TGCCGCCATCACCAGCTTGTGGACGCACTGGCCAGTCTCGGGCGGCGGGCCGGGCACGAAGTCGGCGCGGACGCCGCGGTTGCGTGGCTCCCAGCTCGCCCCGCCATCGACGGTCTCGAAGGTCCCCACCGCGGAGATCGCGACCCACATCCGGGCCGGATCGGTGGGGTGCGGGACGATCGAGTGGAGGATCAGCCCGCCCGCGCCCGGCTGCCACGTTGGCCGGGTCGGGTGGTTGGTCAGTCCCTCGACATGCTGCCAGCTGCGACCTTCGTCCTCGCTGCGGAACAGGCCGGCCGGCCCCACGCCCGCATACAGGGCGCCGTGGACGGGAGTGACGTTCCAGACCGCGCTGATCTTCGGCCCATCGTCGCCGTACGTCAGACCCTCGCTCGACTGGCTCCAGGTCCGCCCGTTGTCTTCGCTCCGAAACACGGTCGGGCCGTACCACAGGCTGCCCCCACCGGCATACAGCACGCCGGTCGCCGGATCCCGATTGATGTCCTGGATGGGATAGCCCTCGCACGTTGGTCCGCGGACCGTCCACGATTTCCGATCGGGCCCGGACTCCGCGATGAAGGCGCCCTTCTTGGTGCCCACCAGGAGCAGGAGTCGTTCGGCCACGTTGTCCTCCCGAGTCAGCACGCTCAGCCAATGGTCGGCGGCGCAGCAAGCCGTTCCGAATAGGGTAGCGCCATCGCGCTTCGACCCACCCGCCGTCCCCGGGCGCGATAGGCTTTCAGGCGATGGACAGCCTGCTCGAGATCCTCACCGGTGCCGCGGACCGATTCGGCGACCGGACGGCGCTGGGCATTCACCAGGACGACGGAACCGAGCTTCGCTGGAGCTTCCGCGAGCTGGACCGCCGCAGCCGGTATGCCGCGTGGCGGCTGCGCGCCCTCGGACTCGAGCCGGGAGACCGCCTCCTGACGTGGGCGCCGTCCGCACCGGCCCTGCCGGCGGTGTACTTCGGGGCGATGCGGGCAGGCGTCATCTTCGTGCCGCTCGACCTGCGGATGTCGGCTGAGGCCATCGAGCGCATTGCGGACAGGGCCGAGGCGACGCGGCTCGCCCTGGGGACCGGCCGCGACGCCCCGGATCCGCGCGACGCCGGGCTGGAGCGCTTCCCCACGACGACCGTGGACGCGCTCACGGCGGAGCCGGACGAGACCTTCCCGAGCGACTGGGAGGCGGTGATGGACGGCTGGCAGCGGCCCGCCCGCGACGACGTGTTCGAGCTCGTCTTCACGTCGGGCACGACCGGCAGGCCGAAGGGGGTCATGCTGACCCACGGCAACGTGCTCGCCTCCATCTCGGCGATTCACCGGGTGATCCCGCCGATCGAGCACCGCATCGTGTCGCTGCTGCCGCTGTCCCACCTCTTGGAGCAGGCGGTCGGTCTGTTCTACGCCCTCGACGTCGGGGCGGACATCCTGTACGTCCGGAGCCGCAGCCCCCGGGTCATCTTCGAGGCCATCCGCCATCATCGAACGACGACGATGGTCCTCGTGCCGCAGGTGCTGGACCTGTTCTGGTCCGCGATCGAGCGGGAGGTCGCCAAGGCCGGGCGCGCGGAATCGTTCAATCGCCTCCGATCGATCGCCCGGCGGCTCCCGTACGGTGCCCGGCGCTGGCTGTTCCGGCGCGTGCACCAGCAGTTCGGGGGTGGCCTCCGCCTGCTCGTATCGACGGCCGCGTTCCTGCCGCCGGTGCTGCAGCAGGCGTGGGAAGACCTGGGCGTCGTCGTCATGCAGGGCTACGGGTCCACCGAGTGCGGCTTCGGTGCGTGCACGACCCGCGAGGACCACGGCCTGGGCACCGTTGGCCGGGCTTTGCCGCCTGTGGAGCTCCGCCTCGCGGACGACGGCGAGATCCTCATTCACGGCCCCAACGTGTTCGGTGGCTACTGGCGGGACCCGGAGGCGACGGCGGCCGCCTTCACGCCCGACGGCTGGTACAAGACGGGCGACATCGGCCGTTTCGACGATGCGGGCCGGCTCATCCTCATGGGCCGTACCAAGGACATCATCGTCCTGCCCAACGGATTCAACGTCTATCCGGAGGACGTGGAGAACGCGTTGCGGGTGGCCGGCATGCGCGACTCGGTCGTCCTCGAGACACGGCCGGGCCGGATCGAGGCGATCGTCCTGACCCCGGGTGCGTACGGGCTGCCGGCCGGCGGCGATACCGCCCGCGGCCCGAGCGGCATGCACGATGACCCGGCCGCGGTGCGCGAGGCCATCGCGGAGGCCGTCCGGAAGGCGAACCAGACCCTTGCGCCGCACCAACGCGTCGAAGGCTGGCGGCTCTGGCCGGAGGCCGACTTCCCGCGCACACACACGCTGAAGGTGAAACGCGACCAGGTCCGGGCCTGGGCCGTCATCGAGGAGAACATGCCGGTCCGTCAAGGAGCCTGAGGCCCAGGCGCGAACGCCCGGCGCGAGGGACCCGAGCGCGAACGCCGCCCCGGCTCAGCGGGGAATGGCGATCCCCGTGCCAACCGTGGCCAGATCGACCAGGATCGCGGGCGCCCGCGCGTCGGTAGAGTTGGCCGCAGACCAGCTGTACGTGATCAGCGTGGTGCCCGACTGACGGATGAGGTGCTGGGTGTCCGGCGGAAACTGCACCCGTTCCGGACCGGAGCCCAGGTAGGCGGCCTGCTCGCGCCCGGCCGCGGCGGCCGAGGCCTCGTCGCGGAACTCGTAGATCACGATGAAGCCGTGGCTGGGGTCATCGGGCAGGACCACCTGGAAGATGCCGCGGGGCGCCGCGGCCAGCGCCGCGGATTCCGGCGGCCGGAACGGCTGGCGCGCGTCGATCAGCTGGAGGCCGTCGAGGGCCAGCGCGCGGGCGACCTGGCCGCGTGCATCGGCGATCGACAGCGAGTAGGAAGGCAGGGCGTCGGTCGCCGAGGGCTGCCCACCAGCCGTCGAGCCTCCGCCCGCGCAGCCCGCGGCGAGGCCGAGGGCCATCACGAGAGTCGCGATCATTCCACCAAGACTTGGATCCAAGACGAGCGTACGCGGCCGGGTCCCCCAAACGACCGAACGGGCCGCCCTGCCTGCGTATTCGTCTCCGCTGTCATTCACCGTGGAATAACTGCGTCTCGGGAGATGCACCGGCCCGAGCCCCTCACCCAGGCGGCCACGTGAAGGCCCGACCGCCCATCAGGTGGAAGTGGAGGTGGTCCACCGTCTGGCCGCCCCAGCGGCCCACGTTCGTGACGATCCGGTAGCCCGAGTCTGCGATTCCCTCCTGACGCGCGACGTTCGCGGCGACCGCGAAGAGGTGCCCGAGCAGCGGACCGTGCGCCTCGGTCACGTCGGCAGCCGAGCGGATGTGCTCACGGGGCATGAGGAGGATGTGGGTCGGCGCACGCGGGTTGATGTCGCGGATCGCGACGATCAGATCGTCCGCGTGGACCTGCGTCGATGGAATCTCGCCCGCGACGATCTTGCAGAACAGGCAGTCCTCGGCCACGTGGCCTCCTCCTGGCGTCGATGGCTCGGCGCCAGGATCGTACCAGCGTCGGGTGGGAAGGCCGCCCGCACCCGGCCGTCAGCGACCGCTCGTCGTCAGTTGTCGCGAACCGCGGTCAGCGCCACCCAGTCGCCCTCGACCGAACGATCGGTGACCCGCAGCCCGGCCTCGGTGAAAGCAGCTCCGACCTCGGTCGCCCGGTCGACGAAGATCCCGGAGGCGAGCAGCACCCCGCCCGGTCGCAGCTCGTCGCGAATGGGCCGGGCCAGCGTCACGAGCAGCGCCGCGATGAGGTTGGCCAGCACGACGTCGAACGGTGGATCGCCGCTCGGCAGGCTCCCTCGCCGAAAGCGCAGCCGGCGCGCCACCCGATTGCGGCGCGCGTTGGCGATCGATGCCTCGACCGCGATCGGGTCCGTGTCCAGGCCCACCACCTCGCCGGCCCCGAACCGCCCAGCGGCGATGGACAGAATGCCCGAGCCGCAGCCGACGTCGAGCACTCGAGCCGACCCGTCGCGGGCTGTTCCACGAGTCAGCCTCCCACCGTCGGCCAGCCGCTCGATGCCCGCCAGGCAGAGTCGTGTGGTGGGATGGAGCCCGGTGCCGAAGGCTCGCCCGGGATCGAGGGCGAGGACGACGTCCCCCGGCGCGCGGCGATGGCGCCGCCATGTCGGCCGGATGACGATGCCGCGGCCGACACGGAGGACCGGGAAGTGAGCCTTCCAGGCTTCGGCCCAATCCGTCTCGTGCACGATGCGGACCTGCAGATCCCCGATCGGCCGCAGCCCGAACGCCTGGAGATGCCCGAGGGCCGTGCGCGCGCCGGCGATCGCGTCCCTCAGAGCGGCCCCGTTACCCGCCGGCACATATGCCCGGACGACGGCCGGTCCTGACGGGTCGACCGCGGCGCGCAGGCCGTCGTCGAGGAGCGTGAACGTGGGCTCGACGCTCGTTCCACTCGGAGCGAACCGGCCCAGGACCTCGCTCACCGCCTCGACGGCCTCGTTGTCGGCAGTGACCGACAGCTCGAGCCACGAACCCTCCGCCGAGGTTCCGTCGTAGATTGGACGCGCGCCGTCAGCCAAGCGCGTCCCGGACGCGGTCCATCAGCCCGCCGCCACGATCCCCGACGGCCTCGCCGGACGCGTCCGCATAGGCCTCCAGGGCCCTGCGCTGCTCCTTGGACAGGCGGCCGGGCACCACCACCCGCACGAAGACGTGGAGGTCGCCCCGCGATCCCGACCGGCGGAGGTGCGGGACGCCCTTGCCCCGCAGTCGCAGCTCCGTCCCCGGCTGCGTTCCCGGCCGGACCTCGATCTCCTCCGGCCCCTCCACTGTTGGAACCTGGGCGCGGGTCCCAAGGGCCGCCTGCGCGATCGAGATGTCCAGCTCGTAGTAGAGCTCGGTACCGTCGCGGCGCAGCTGAGGATGCGGCGTCACGTGGACCGCTACGTACAGGCTGCCCGGCGGACCGCCGCGGGGACCCGCCTCGCCCTCGCCAGAGAGACGAACCTGGTGGCCCTCGTCGATGCCTGCCGGAATCGTGACCCGCAGCGTCCGCGTCTGTTCGATTCGACCCTCGCCATGACAGGTCTCGCAGGCGCTCTCGATGATCCGGCCTTCGCCCCGGCAGCGCGGACAGGCGGTGACGTTGACCATCTGGCCGAGCATCGTCTGGCGTACCGTCCGGATCTCGCCCCGGCCCTGGCACTGCGGGCAGGTGGTCGCCGAGGTGCCGGGCCTGGCCCCCGACCCGCCACAGGTCGAACAGCGATCCAGGACCGAGAACTCGATCTCCTTCTCGGTCCCCGCCACGGCTTCCTCGAACGAGATCCGGAGGTCGTAGCGCAGATCGCTTCCGGCGGCCGGCCGTCCGTGTCGGGCGCCGCCGGTCGTTGTCCCACCGAAGAACGCGTCGAAGATGTCGCCGAAGCCGGAGAAGCCGGCGCCGAAGCCCGCGTCCGAGCCGCCGCTCACGCCCGCTCGGCCGAACATGTCGTACGCCTGGCGTCGCTGGGGATCCGACAGGACCTGGTACGCCTCGTTGATCTCCTTGAACCGGACGTCCGACTCGGGATCCTTGCTGACGTCGGGATGCCATTGCTGCGCCAGCCTGCGGAAGGCGCGCTTGATGTCGGCGTCGGTCGCACCCCGCACCACGCCCAGGACCTCGTAGTAGTCGCGCTCCGTCACCACGCCGGGAAGTCTACCTACAGGGCCTTACAGCGGCGTCCGAGCTATGTTCCGGCCAGCTCCCGGGCCCGTGCCAGGACATCCCGGAGCATCTCCGCGGTGAGGCGCCCGGTGAACGTGTTCTGCTGGCTCGGGTGGTACGAGCCAACCAGCCGGTACGGGCCGACCTGGGCCTCGGCGCCGTGCCCGAACGCGGGCCGGGGTCGGGCGGGGTGGCCAAGAGTAGCCAGGGCGCGGAGAGCGGCGTCCCAGCCGAACAGACCGAGCGGCACGATGACCGACACCTCGTCCAGGATCGCCAGCTCTCGGGCGAGGTACGGGGCGCAGTTGTCGCGCTCCTCGATGGTCGGTTTGTTGGCCGGCGGCGCGCAGCGAACGGCGGCCGCGATATAGGCACCCATGAGCGCCAGGCCGTCGTCGGCCCGCCTGCTGCTGGGCAGGTTGGCGATACCCACCGCGTGGAGCGCAGCCCACAGGAAGTCACCGGACGCGTCGCCGGTGAACACCCGCCCGGTCCGATTGCCGCCGTGGGCAGCCGGGGCCAGCCCGATGATGAGGATGCGCGCGTCCGGATCGCCGAAGCCGGGCAGCGGACGCCCCCAATACGTTTCGTCGCGGTAGCGGGCGACCTTCTCGCGCGCGACCCGCTCGCGCCAGGCGACCAGCCGCGGGCAGCGCCGGCAGGCAACGATCTCCGCGGTGAGCTCGGCCAGTGCGGCGCGACGGTCTTCGACGTTGCGCCTCACGGGCGCGCTACTTGAGCAGGAGCTTGTCGAGCCGGCGCCGAACGATCGCCAGGCCCACCAGCCCAAGCCCAAGCAGGTACACGACGTCGAAGATCATTTCCGGCTCGATGACGCCCGCGGTGAGGCCTCGGAGCAGGTGCGTGCCTCGATAGAGGGGCGACCACTGGATGATCCTCTGGAGGAACGGGGGGTAGGCCGACAACGGGTAGAACGTTCCGGAGAAGAGGAACAGCGGCAACACCACCATCTGGACCCTGTCCAGGTCCTGCCAGGACTTCATGAACGTGACGGCCGCGATGCCCAGGCCACCGGCCGCAAAGCCGATGAGGAGCGAGGCCGGCAGCGCGAGGAGCCCCCACAACGAGGGCATGAGACCCAGCACCAGCAGGACCGCCGTGAACCCGGTCGCATACAGTGCGCCCCGCGTCAGGGCCCAGCCCAGCTCGCCCAGCGCCACGTCTCCGACGCCGAGCGGCGTCGCCAGCACGGCGTGATAGACCTTTTCGTAATTGAGCCGGAACATGACGTTGGTCGCCTCGTAGACGGCGCCGTTCGCGCAAGAGGCCGCCAGGAGGGCCGGCGCGATGAACGCGGTGTACGACATCGGTCGCCCATCCGGGCCGGGCACGGTGCCCACCAGCACGCCCAGGCCGAAGCCCATCGCCAGCAAATAGAAGAGGGGCTCGAAGAATCCGGACGCAAGCGTCAGATACGACCGTCGGTACACGAGCACGTTGCGCTCCATGAGCCGGCCCGCCCGCCGGCTGCCGAAGGCAAAGGGTGCCGTGACGCGGGCCAGGGCGCTCATACCACGAGCCGCCGGCGGAAGGTCACCAGGCATGCCACGGTCCCTGCCGCCACGAATGCTGCCAGCACGGCCACGTGGAGCACGGCGTCCGCTGGCGCGATCGTTTGCAGCACCAGGCCCCGGGTCAGTTGGACGCCGTGGTAGATCGGTGTCGCATATGCCACAACCCGGAGGATCTCAGGCAGCTGGGCGACCGGAAAGAAGGCGCCCGAGAACAGGAACAGCGGGTTGATGACGAAGCGAAACAGGACGTTGAAGCCCTCCACGTTCTGGAGCGACGCGCTGAACGCGGCGATGGGCGTCGCGAACGCCATGCCCGTGAGGACAGCCGCCGGAATGCCCAGGAGGATCGTGGGTCCGTGGACGGCGCCAAGCACGGCTGCGGTCGCCACGAAGATCGTGGTCACGATGACCAGCCGCAGGGCGATCCAGGCGAGCTGACCGATCACCACGTCGGTCACCCCGATCGGGCTCGCAAGCATCGCGTAGTAGGTCTTGATCCAGCGGATGGAGGCCAGGATCGGAAACGTCGACTCGAATGCCGCGGTCTGCATGGCGGCGCCGGCCAGCAGTCCCGGAGCGAGGAAGGCTACATACGGGACTCCCTCGATGCCGGCGCCCTGATTGACGAAGCCGCCAAGGCCGATGCCCATCGCAACCAGGAACAGGGCCGGAGAGGCGAATGAGGTGAACAGCGTGGCGCGATATGTGCGCCGGTAGCCGAGCAGCCGCTCCTCGAAGACGTGGACTGCTGGGGCCGTCAAGGCCGGCTCATTCGATCAGACTGCGACCCGTCAGCCGCAGGAAGACGTCTTCCAGGGAGCTGCGCCGGACCAGGCTGCTGTCCGGTTGGATTCCTTCACCGTGGAGGGCAGCCGACACCGCCTCGCCATCGGATGCGTAGACGAGGATCCGGTCGGGTAGTCGTTCGATGCGCTCCGCGCGCCCGTCGAGGAGCTGGTCGAGGCGGCCGTCCAGGCTCTCCTGCGTGCCGGGCGGGAATCGCAGCTCCAGCACCTCTCGGGAGGAATGTTGCTCGATCAGCTCGCGCGGCGAGCCCTCCGCGACAATCCGAGCCTTGTCCATGATCACGAGCCGATCGCACAGCTGCTCGGCCTCGTCCATGTAGTGCGTCGTCAGCACGAGCGTGGTGCCGCGCTGCTTCAGGCGGTAGAGGCGGTCCCAGACCAAGTGTCGCGCCTGGGGATCGAGGCCGGTCGTCGGCTCGTCCAACAGCAACAGGCTCGGCTCGTTGATGAGCGATCGCGCCACCGAGAGCCGACGCTTCATCCCGCCCGACAGCGGCTCCACTCTGGATGTTGCCCGGTCAGTGAGCTGAACGAAGTCGAGCAGCTCGTCGGCACGCCGGCGCGCCTCCGGCCATGGCAGGTCGAAGTAGCGGCCGTAGATGACCAGGTTGTCGCGGACCGTCATCTCCTGGTCCAGCCAGTCTTCCTGCGGCACGACGCCGATGCGCGCACGGATCCGCGGCCCCTGCGTCGCGGGGTCCATGTCCAGGACGCGGAGTGTGCCCTCGGTCTTGGGAGAGACGCAGCCGATCATTCGCATCGTGGAGGTCTTGCCCGCCCCGTTCGGCCCGAGGAAGCCAAACGCCTCGCCCGCAGCGACGTCGAAATCTATCGCGTCGACGGCCGTGAACGACCCGAACCGCTTGGTCAGACCGCGGGCATGGATGAGTGGGCCGGACGAGTCGGCGGATGACTGGGCCATGGGCCGGGCATGGTACTGCAGGGTCCCGGCAAGAGCATGTCAGGTACGCCGCCGAGGCTGGCCGCGGACTACGAGGGTCCGCGGCCGAGCGACGCCGAGGACATGTCCCAGGACGACATCCAGCTGTGGTTCGCGGGGACGTTGTCGTCGATCAACCTCGTCCTCGGCCGGTTTCTCGCATCTACCAACGGGGGTGGTGATACGCCCATTGGCGCCGGTCGAGTAGCGCCGACCGGCAGCGGATCGAGCGTGGCGGAGACGTCTCGGCTCGCCGTCGCGCCGTGATCGGGAACGTACCACCACCGGGGTTGGTAAACGCGGGACCCTCGACGCGGAGCGGGGAACGCGTCAACAACGTGTCCGGTAGTCACACCTGGTCGGCGATCCGGCGCGGTCCTCGGCTGAGGGCCTGCCCTTCAGCTCTCCTCGGTCTCGTTCAGCTCCCAGCTCTTGGGACGGTCGAGCGCCGACCATTCGTCCCGGAGGATCGCCATCCGGTGCACGTCGATGTGGCGGCCACGGTGGTAATGCGCGTGGCGGAGCGTTCCCTCGACGATGAAGCCCGCCTTGTCGTATGAGCGCCGGGCGCGCGCATTGAAGTCGTAGACGTCGAGCCAGATCCGCTCGAGCCGCAGCTCCCCGAACCCGAAGTCCACGAGGGCGTTCAGGGCGTCCGTCCCCCAGCCGCGGCTCCAGTCGGCAGGGTCGCCGATGCCGATGCCCAGCCCGGCGGAGCCGTTGTTTGCGTCGAGCTCGAAGAGCCCGCAGGTCCCGATCGCCCGGTCGCCTTCGATGAGGCAGATGACGAAGAACCAGCCATCGCGGCCCTGGCGCTCCACCATCCCGTCGAACCATCGCTCCTCGTCCGGCTGGCCCATCGGAGCACGCCGGGTCAGGAACCGCGCCATCCGGGCATCGTTCATCCAGCGCACGAACTGGGGAACGTCCGCGCGCTCGCCGGCCCGGAGATAGACGCTTCGCCCGCGGACGATCGGCGTTGCCGCCCTGCCGATGCCCGAAGCGGCCTTGACCTGGGTCATCGCAGCGTCACCTCCGGCTGGCGTCCCGGCGGCGCCGGCCGCCGGGCTCAGACCTCCTTGAACTCGCCTTCCACAGTCTCCTCGGCGGCCGGCCGGCCGGCCTCTCCGGCACCCTCGCCGGCGCCCTCGCCGCCCTTCCGGCCGTTGGGCGAACCCTCCGCGGCGCTCGCCTGATAGGCCTTCGTCGAGACCCGCGAGAGGACGTCGGTCAGCGACGCGAGGCCCTTGCGGACCGGCTCGATGTCGGCGTCCTTCAGGGCCTGGCGCAGCGAGCTCACCTGCGACTCGACCTCCGCTCGATCCTCGGCTGAGACCTTGTCGCCCAGGTCCTTGATGACACGCTCGGCCTGGTAGGTGAGCTGCTCGGCCTGATTGCGAAGCTCGACCTCCTCGCGGCGCTTCTGGTCCTCGTCCGCGTGTGCCGCGGCATCCTTGACCATCTGCTCCACGTCGTCCTTGGAGAGCATGGACGAGGCGGTGATCCTGACCTGCTGCTCCTTGGCTGTTGCCCGGTCCTTGGCCTTGACGTCCAGGATGCCGTTGGCATCGATGTCGAACGTCACCTCGATCTGGGGGATGCCGCGAGGAGCGGGCGGAATGCCGTCCAGGATGAAACGGCCCAGCGTCTTGTTGTCGGTGGCGAAATCGCGCTCGCCCTGGAGGACGTGGATCTCGACCTGGCTCTGGTTGTCCGACGCCGTCGAAAAGACCTGCGACTTGCTGGTCGGAATGGTCGTGTTGCGGTCGATGAGCCTGGTCATCACCCCGCCCAGGGTTTCGATGCCGAGTGAGAGCGGCGTCACGTCGAGCAGGAGGACGTCCTTGACGTCACCCGCCAGGACACCGGCCTGGATGGCCGCGCCGACCGCCACCACCTCGTCGGGGTTGACGCCCTTGTGCGGCTCCTTGCCGTTGAACATGGCCTTGACGGCCTCGACGACGGCCGGCATGCGGGTCTGGCCGCCGACCAGGATCACCTCGTCGACGTCTGAGGCCTTGAGCCCGGCGTCCTTGAGGGCTGCGGCGACCGGGCCCTTCGTCTTCTCGACCAGGTCGCCGACGAGATCCTCCAGCTTGGCCCGGCTCAGCGTCATGACCAGGTGCTTGGGCTGTCCCTCGGCGTCGGCCGTGATGTAGGGCAGGTTGATCTCGGTCGACATCGTCGTCGACAGCTCGATCTTGGCCTTCTCGGCCGCCTCCTTGAGCCGCTGGAGGGCCTGGGGATCCTTGAGCTGGATGCCCTGATCCTTCTTGAACTCGGTCAGCAGCCAGTCGATGACCCGCTGGTCGAAGTCGTCGCCGCCCAGGTGCGTGTCGCCGTTGGTTGCCTTGACTTCGAAGACGCCCTCGCCGAGCTCGAGAATCGAGATGTCGAACGTTCCGCCGCCCAGGTCGTAGACGGCGATCTTCTCGTCATGCTTCTTGTCGAGGCCGTAGGCGAGCGCCGACGCGGTGGGCTCGTTGATGATCCGCTTGACCTCCAGGCCCGCGATCTTGCCCGCGTCCTTGGTGGCCTGGCGCTGGGTGTCGTCGAAGTACGCCGGGACCGTGATGACGGCCTCGGTGACCTTCTCGCCGAGATACGCCTCGGCGTCGGTCTTGAGCTTCTGAAGGACCATCGCGCTGATCTCGGGCGGCGTGTAGCTCTTGCCGTCGGCCAGGACCACCCGGACGCCGTCGCTCTTGGGGTCCTTCTCGACCTTGTACGGCACGAGCTGGCTGGACCGCTTCGTCTCCGGGTCGTCCCAGCGGCGGCCCATGAAGCGCTTGATCGAATAGACGGTGTTGGCGGGATTGGTCACCGCCTGTCGCTTGGCCAGCTGGCCGACCAGCCGCTCGCCGCTCTTGGTGAATGCGACGACCGACGGAATCGTCCGTCCGCCCTCCGCCGACGCGATGACTGTCGGCTCCCCGCCCTCCATGACGGCGACGACGGAGTTCGTCGTGCCGAGATCGATGCCGATGATCTTGCCCATCTCGTTTGTGTGCTCCTGGTTGCTGTGCTTCGTGACTTGGTGGTGCTGGTTGGTGGTGCTAGTTGCTGGTTGTCCGGCTGGATCGGGTGGCGCGCTCCGGGCCGTCCGGCCCGTGCTGCCCGTCCGGACCATCCGGCCCGTCCGGACCTTGGTGCCCGTCCGTCTCGGCCGCCACGTCGGCGCCGTCCGAGACGGCCACGAGCGCGGGCCGCAGGACGCGGTCCGCGACCCAGTAGCCTCGCTGGAACTCACCGACGATCTCGTCCGCCGGCCGGCCGGAACCGGCAACGTGGCTGAGCGCCTGGTGGAGCCGCGGGTCGAATTGCTGGCCGACGGTTGGCTCCATCGGGCGGACGCCCTCGCGCTCGAGGAGCACCCGCAGCTTCCGGTCGATGGCCACGATCCCGTCCGCCCAGGGGTCACCCGCGAGCGAAGCAGGCCGCGTTTCCACCGCCCGATCGAAGTCGTCGAGCAGCTCCACGATCTTGAGCCGGAGCGCGTCCGCCGCCCGGCTCACCGCCGCACCGTGGTCCTGCTCGGTTCGCCGCTTGAAGTTGAGGAACTCGGCCCGCTCGCGCTGGAGTCCGGCCAGGTACTCGTCGGCCCTGGCCCTGGCCTCCTCCAGCTCCTTCTTCAGCTCCTCGATGTCGGCGAGCAGCTTCGTGGGAGAGATGTCGATGCTGTCAATGCGCTCCTGGGCGCGGGTTCGGTGCGGCATGCGTTCGTTCAATCCTCCGGGTCCGGCGGCCGGGCCGCCGGGCTGTCAGGCGTAGAGATGGTCCACCAACTCGTTCATGAGGCCGGACACGAAGCGGACGGTGCCGATCGCGTGCGGGTAGCCCATCCGGGTCGGGCCCAGCACGCCGACGACGCCAACCGCGCGGCCGGGCCGGCCGTATGGCGCCAGGACGAGCGACACCTCGTGCATCTCGGGCGGCTCGTTCTCCCCGCCGATGAACACGCGAACTCGCCCGCCGGCGGCCACGGTCCGCAGCAGATCATCGAGGTAGCTCCGATTCTCGAGCGCCGTGAAGACACGCCGCAGCTTCTCGCTCTGGGCGAACTCGGGCGCCTCCATGACGTTCAGCAGGCCGTCGCTGAACAGCTCCTCGATCAGGACCGTGTCGAACTCCCGCATGGTCCGGGCGATCCGCTCGGCGACCTTGCGGACGAGGACGTTGGCCGGGTCGGCGGGGTCGAACCGCTCGATCGAGGCGTCGATCTGGCGGGCCGTCCGGTCGGCGAAAAGGTGGTTCAGCCGGCTCGCGGCCTCCGACAGCGTTGTCTGGTCCGCCGGTTCGTCCAGCGTGAGCAGGATCTGCTTGATCGTCCCCTCACGGAGAACGAGGATCAGGCTCGCCAGGCGCTCCTGGATGGCAACGAGGTCCACTCGCCGGACCCGAGCCGCTCGCGGCTTGGCGGGCGTGGCCAGTCCGGCCGCCCTGGTGAGACCGGCCAGCGTGGTGGCCGCCAGCCGGAACCAGTGCTCGCTGGCAAACTCCACCTGGCCGAACTGGTGACGGATCATCAGCTGCTCGACCGGCGTCAGCCGCGGCGCGTCCACAATCGACTCGACGTAGTAGCGGTAGCCCGCGTCGGTGGGCATGCGGCCGGCGCTCGTGTGCGGGTGGGTCAGGAAGCCGGCGGCCTCCAGCTCAGCGAGGATAGAGCGGACGGTCGCACTGGACACGCCAAGGCCGTAGGCCTTGACGAGCGCCACGCTGCCGACCGGCGTCGCGGACGCCACATATTCCTCGATGACGGCCCGAAGGATCGCCTGCTCGCGGAGGTCCAGGGGGCCGTTACTGCGACGAACGCGTCGCGCCACGGCTGCCTCCTCGGGTGTTAGCACTCTCACGTGGGGAGTGCCAACATCTGCTCGGCGCATCGTAGCAGTCGGGGTCGCCGAGTGTCAACGAACGACGCCGTCCTGGATTCATACGGGCAACACGTCGAGCATCGCAATCGGCAATGCGCTTCCACGGTCGGCGACATGGCCGGCCGCTCAGATCGGCCAGGGGCCGACCCAGGCCGGTTGGGCGCCACGATGCGGCTGAGGCATCGTTCCTGAAATGAGCGAGCGTACCGGCCGTCTCAATCTGGCAGAGCCTGGCACGCACCATGCATGTTCGTGTCTCGAGTGTTGCCCAGAACGCAATCCGGGGCTAGGCGTCCGCCGGCAGCGCATCGTCCGTCGAAGCCGGCCTTCCGCAATGACACTGCAAGTGTGCCGCGCACGTTTGAATGTCACGAGCTCTGGCCATCTCCTGCTCACATGTGCGTGCCCCCGCCCACCACACACGCCCTGGAGGAGATGGATGAACGCCCTGACGCTGCTCAAGATCGATCACGACAAGGTGAAGAAGCTGCTCAGCGAGCTGGAGTCGACGACCGAGCGGGGCGTCAAGACCCGCGAGGAGCTGTTCGCCACGATCAAGGGCGAGCTGACCGTCCACGAGATCGTCGAGGAGGAGATCTTCTATCCCGAGCTGAAAAGCCACCCCAAGGCGAAGGACATCGTCCTCGAGGGCTACGAGGAGCACGCCGTGGTGGACACGCTCATGGGCGAGCTCGAGGGGCTTGCCGTCGACGACGAGACGTGGGGCCCCAAGGCCAAGGTCATGAAGGAGAACATCGAGCACCACATCGAGGAAGAGGAAGGAGAGATGTTCGAACGGGCGCGGCAGGTCTTCGACCGCGCGGAGCTGGATGATCTGGGCCAGCGCATGGAAGGGCGCAAGCGCTCGGCAATGCAGGAAATGGGGATGACCGACCGGACCCGGTAACGATCCGCAATCGGGTCGCGGCACCAGGCGTCGCGGCACAAGAAGTAGCAGCACAGGGCCTCGCGGCACAAGGCGTCGCGGCATAGGGCCTCGCGGCACAAGGCGTCGCGGCACAGGGCGTCGCGGCACAAGGCGTCGAGGCAAAGCCGGCCGCGTCGATTTGTGGCCCGCGGTAAGCTGTCGCTGCGCCGTCGGATCGGGACTGACGGCGGCTCCACGGCTCAACGCACGAGGGGAACCCGTTGACGAATTCGGGTGATGCGCTACGCGCGACCTCTGACGCCTTGCTGAGCGACCTGGACGCCCTCCAGGCGCTGGAGCATCAGAAGCGGGCGATTCGGCCGGGCGATCCGCAATTGGTCCGCATCGCCGCACGGATCGAGCAGCTGGCGAACCGCGTGCTGGGCTCGTCGATCGAGCAGTCGCAGCTCGCGGAGCGGGTCGAGCAACTCGTCGAGACGGGATCGCCGGACGCGCCGGACGCGCCGATCCAGGACACGAAGCGCGAGATGCGTGCCGTCCTCGCAGACTGGCGCGATGCCGAGCGCCGGGCCGGCCTTGCCGACCCAGGCTCAGCGGATGCGATATCGGCGGCCGCCGATATCCAGCGCCTCCGGATGGAGTATCGCGAGGCATTCGAAGAGGCGCGGCGGCGGCGCGAATAGCCGCCCCGCGGCGCGAAGAGCCGCCCGCGGCGCGAATAGCCGCCCGAACGCATGCGATCGGCATGCAGGCGATCCGTCCTCCCGACCCGGACGGCGTCCCCCGCCGACGCGCTTCAGATCAGGCGCTCGAAGATCTCGTTGGACAGCAGGCGGCCGCGGGTCGTCAGGCGGACCCGCCGGTCCGGGTCGATCGTCAGCAACGACTCGGCGAGGGCCCACCGCACGATCGCGGTCCGCGGTCCCGTCAGCGCGGATGCCGGAACTCCCCGGTCGGTGCGCAAGCCCAGGACCAATCTCTCGCTCGTTGCGATGGCCCGGTCGACTTGCTCGACGCCACCGGGTGGCAGCCGCGGTTCCGAACCGTCGCCGGGGCGGAGCGCTGCCAGGTATCCGTCGAGCCTGGCCGCATTCCAGCGCCGCACGGCCCCGTCGAACGCGTGCGCACCCGGGCCCACGGCCTCGTACGGCCGCCGTTGCCAGTAGGTGAGGTTGTGCCGGCTGGCATGCCCGGCACGCGCCCAGTTGCTGATCTCGTAGCCGCGCCAGCCGGCCGCGGCCAGGAGTCGCGTGGCAGCCGTGTACTGGGCGGCCGCGCGGTCGTCGTCCTGCCCGACCCGGGCCTGGGCCCGCCAGCGACGGGCACCCGACCGCGTCGGCATATGGTCGCCCGTGGGGCCGGTCAGACCCTCGGCGTCGGGGTCGTCGAGGGTGAGCGCGTACAGCGACAGATGGTCGGGCTCGAGCGCCAGGGCCGCCTCGAGGGTGGCCAGCCAGCCTCCCAGCGACTGCCCGGGCACGTCGTACAGCAGATCGAGGTTGACCGAGCGAATGCCGGCCGCGCGTGCGGCCGCGATCGCCTCGGCCACGTCTTCCGGCCGGTGGCGACGGCCCAGGCGGCGGAGCTCGGCCGCCTCCAGGCTCTGCGCGCCAATGGACAGCCGATTGACGCCCGCCCGTCGCTGGGCAACCGCGTCGCTCCGCTCATCCGGCCCGGGATTTGCCTCCAGGGTCACTTCCGGGTTCGAGACGAGTCCGTACCGGCCGCGGATCAGCTCCAGGAGATCGGTCAGGACGTCGCCGGACAGGAGCGACGGCGTGCCCCCGCCGAAGTAGACGGTATCGAGCGGAGGCCGGGCGCGCGACCCTGGGCGAGGGGCGGCCACCGGCGGCCCGAACCGGGCATCCAGCGCATCGGCCCGCAGTTCGATCTCCGCGCGCAGGCCGGCGATGAACGCCTGGATCCGGTTCCTCGGCCCTCTTGCATCCGCGCCGGCCAGGACGACGAAGTCGCAGTACGGGCACAGGGACACGCAGAACGGAACGTGCACATAGAGCCCGACGGGCGGGCCCGGCGACGGCGATGCCCCGGGCGTGGTCATCGATCCGAGCGGGACGACTCCCGAGCTCCAACCGCGTTCCAGCCGTCTGGCGTCTCCTGCTGGTTCTCGACGTCCTCTTCCTCGCGACCTCGGCGCGCAACCTGGCCCGCGTGGCCAGTTGTCAGGAACAACGCCACTCGCGTGATCGCGTGGCCCAGGAAGGCCGCCCCGATTCCGCCGGTCTGGATCGTGACCCAGCCGCTCGCCAGGCCGATCACGAGCACGAGCACGAGCATGTAGCGGTCTCGGCCCGGCGCGCCGACCCGAGTTGCCAGCGTGTAGACGAACGCCTGGATCACATTGCCCACGGTTGGGTCGACGCCGGCGAGGAGGATGAAGCCCAGGAGCAGGCCGCGGAACGTCGCCTCGTCGATGAAGGCCGTGGCCACCGTGTTCAGGACCGAGCCGGGGTAGGAGCGGACCTCCGGCAATCGCAGGTGGCGGTAACGGAGGATCGCAAAGGCGACCGCCTGGGCGGTGCCCAGGAGCCCGTACCCGAAGCCGTAGACGATCACCTGGAGGCGGTCGCCAAGCACCAGGAAGAGATCGCTCGCCGGCCGCGGGTGAATGTATGCGGCCGCCGCCACGAGCCCCAGGCCGACGATGTACCAGCCCAGTCGACGGCGCAAGGCGGGCGGGCGCCCGCCCCCGGCGGCTTCGTCGTATTCGGCCGCCCCAAATCGCTCGGCGTCGATCCGGAGGAGCAGCAGGAGCATGAGGAAGCCGAACGCGATGAACGCCCCGAACGACTCGCGCAGCGCCTCCAACACCGCGTCCATCTCGAGCCCTCAGTCGCCGGCCGCGGCCGGCGCCTCATTTGGCCTGCCCACGGTCAGGCCTCGTCCATCCGGAGCATGGCCAGGAACGCCTCCTGGGGGATCTCCACGGAGCCGACCCGCTTCATGCGCTGCTTGCCCTCCTTCTGCTTCTCGAGCAGCTTGCGCTTGCGGGTGATGTCGCCACCGTAGCACTTGGCGATGACGTTCTTGCGCATCGCGCGGACCGTTTCGCGGGCGACGACGTTGCTGCCGATCGCGGCCTGGATCGGCACCTCGAACATCTGGCGCGGGATGAGCTGCCGCAGCCGATCGACGAGGGCCCGACCCACCGACTGGGCCCGATCGCGGTGAACGATCAGGCTGAGGGCGTCGACCGACTCGCCGTTCACCAGGATGTCGATCTTCACCACGTTGGCCGGACGGTAGCCGGCCTCCTCGTAATCCATGCTCGCGTAGCCGGCCGTCCGGCTCTTGAGCTGGTCGTAGAAATCGACGATCAGCTCGGCCAGGGGCATCTCGAAGCGGAGCACGACGCGGGTCGGATCCAGGTATTCCATCTCCCGAAAGTCGCCCCTCCGGTTGCGGGTGAGCTCCATGAGCGTGCCGATGTACGTCGCCGGCGAGACGACGCTCAGGCTGACCCACGGCTCCTCGATCGCCTCGATCTCGGCGGCGGGAGGGAGCAGCGACGGGTTGTCGACCACGACGGTTCCCCGGCCACCGATGAGGCGGACGTGGTACTCCACCGACGGGGCCGACGCGATGAGGGCCAGGTCGAACTCTCGTTCGAGGCGCTCCTGGACGATCTCCATGTGGAGCAGCCCCAGGAATCCACACCGGAACCCGAAGCCGAGGGCGACCGAGGTTTCCGGCTGGTACGTGAAGCTCGCGTCGTTGAGATGGAGCTTCTCGAGCGCGTCGCGCAGCAGGGGATAGTCCTCGCCGGTGACGGGGTAGAGGCCGGCGAAGACGAGGCTCTTGGCGGGCTGGTAGCCGGGCAGCGGTTCGGGAGCCGGGCGTTGCGCGTTCGTGATGGTATCGCCGACCTGGGCGTCGCGGACGCTCTTGAGACCGGTCGCGACGTAGCCGACCTCGCCTGCCTGGAGCGAGCGGACCGGGACCAGCTGCGGCCGGAAGACGCCGAGCTCCAGCAGCTCCGATTCCACGCCACTCGCCATCAGCCGGACGGTGTCGTGCGCACGGAGCGTCCCCTGGGCGAGCCGCACGTAGACGATGACGCCCTTGTAAGCGTCGTAGTGCGAATCGAAGATGAGCCCCTGGAGCGGGCCGGAGGGGTCGCCGGCCGGCGGCGGAATCCGCTCGACGATCGCCTCCAGGATGGCCGGCACGCCGGTCCCGTCCTTGGCCGACGCCAGGAGCACCTCCTCGCGCGGAATCGCGAGCACGCTTTCCAGCTCCTCGATGACCAGGTCCGGCTGGGCCGACGGCAGGTCGATCTTGTTGATCACGGGGATGATCGTCAGACCCTCGCGCAGCGCGAGGTGGACATTGGCCAGCGTCTGGGCCTCGATCCCCTGACTCGCATCGACGACGAGGATCGCCCCCTCGCACGCCTGGAGGCTGCGGCTGACCTCGTACGTGAAGTCGACGTGACCGGGCGTGTCGATGAGGTTCAGGCCGTACATGAGGCCGTCGCGCGCCGTGTAGTCGAGGCGGACGGCCCGGGCCTTGATCGTGATCCCCTTCTCGCGCTCCAGGTCCATCGAATCGAGCACCTGGCTCGTCATCTGCCGGGCCTCGATGGTGTGGGTGAGCTCGAGGAGGCGGTCGGCCAATGTCGACTTGCCGTGATCGATATGGGCAATTATCGAAAATTTGCGCAGTCGCTCCTGGGGTATCGCCACGAGGCGGGAGTGTAGCCCACCACCGCGCTCGGCCGCCGACCGGGCACGGTCCATCTGCTACCATCTGCCGTCGCGCGCGCTCATGCCGCGCGCGCCTGCGAGGCTCCGTTTCGAGCCCGATATCGACTTCGAGTGTGAGGTTCTGACCCTTGGCAACGAAACCGCGTGGCTGGACCGGTGCCCGGACCCCGTCTGCGCTCAAGCGGGTCCGCACCACGGCGCGGCGGACGGCAATCAACCAGCCCCGCCGGAGCGAGGCCCGGACGCTCGTCAGCAAAGCG
>WNGB01006650.1_pt1 | contig 19729 bp, 20 predicted proteins | sample 5400681 | NCBI WGS metagenome assembly WNGB01 (sample SAMN13153367, study PRJNA577476) | soil metagenome | isolation source: 115 cm soil or saprolite under grassland replicate 2 | place: USA:California | collected 2016-06-15
CGCCGTGTGCACCACGTTGGGCGGTGCGACCGAGACGCCGACATTGATCTTGCGCATCGTGGCGCAGGTCTGCGCGGCTGCCTCGTTTGCATCCGCCATCACCAGGGCGCCCGCAAGCAGCGGCAGCAGGCAAATCGATCGATACCCATACGACATGGCTCGTTCCCTTTCTTGTTCCTTTGCGCCGCGCCCCGCCTAATCGTCCTGCGATGCCGCGGTCCAGGGCGCCACGTATTTCTCGGCGACCCGCAACAGCGCGGTGAGCGTGACACCCAAGAGGCCGAGCGTCACGATCGGCACGAACATCTTGTCGACCTGATAGGTCGAGGCGGTGCGCACGATCAGATAGCCGATGCCGGAAATCGCAGTATAGAGATCGGCCAGCACCATGCCGATCAGGCCGCGCCCGAGCGCCAGCCGCAATCCGGTGACGATGAACGGCAGCGACGCCGGGATGACGATGTTCGCCCACAGCTGGCCTTCCGAGCAGCGGAAGGCGCGGCCGACCTCGAGCAGCTTGGGATCGACGCTTTTGACGCCCTGGTAGGTGTTGATCACCATCGGAAAGAAGGCAAACAGGAACAGGATGATCACCTTGGCGGTGGTCTCGAAGCCGGCCCACAGCACGATCAGCGGCACCAGCGCGACCGAGGGGATCGAGTAGAGGAAGGTGATGTAGACGTTGAGCGCGATGTCGAGCACCCAGAAGCGCGCCAGCATGAGCCCGATGCCGATGCCGGCCACCACCGCCAGCGCGAATCCGATCCCGAGCACGACCAGGCTCGGCCACAGATAGGTCCATAGCTCGCCGCTGAGCACCATCTTGTAGGCCGCCACCGCCACCTTGGTGGGCGAGGTGAACAGCACCGGATCGACGTTCCACGCCGCCACCTCCCACAGCAAAAGGGCAATGGCGAGCGAGACCAGGCGGATCGCGAGGTTGATCCATTGCCGGCGATGCCGACGCTCGGCCGCGATCCGTTCGGCGCGCGCCTTGTCGTCGGAGAGAACGCGCGCCGGATCGATCAGATCGCCGCGGGCTTGCTCGACCGTGGTCACGCGACCTCCCTGGGCGCCTTCACGTTGCGCGGCTTGGCGGTGTGCAGCTGACGCCAGATATGCAGGCGAAGCTCGGTGAAGCGCGGATCGGAACGCACCGCGTCGGCGGTGCGCGGCCAGCCGAACGGCATGTCGAGCACCTCCTTGATGCGGCCCGGCCGCGCGCTCATCACCGCGATGCGATCGCCGAGCAGGATCGCCTCGTCGATCGAATGGGTGATGAACGCCATGGTCTTGCGTTCGTCCGGCCGCTCCATCAGCAGCAGCAGCTCCTCCATCGCCAGCGCCCGCACCAGGCCCACCCGCTGCTGCATGCCGCCGGAGAGCTGGTAAGGATAGTGGCCCTCGAAGCCGGTGAGCCCGACCAGCTCCAGATAATGCGTGACCCGCGCCTTGATGTCGGGGCGCGGCACGCCCGCCATGGCGAGCCCGAAGGCGGCGTTGTCGAACACGGTCTTCCACGGCAGCAGGCCGAAATGCTGGAACACCATGGCGACGCCGTCGGGCGGCCGCCCGGCGACTGGCTTGCCGTGCACGAGCAATTCGCCGCTGCTCAGATCGGTAAGGCCCGCGATGCATCGCAACAGCGTGGTCTTGCCGCAGCCCGAGGGACCGACCACGCACATGATCTCGTTGCGCCGGACCGCGAGCGACAATTGGTGGAAGGCGACGACGGCGCCGTCGAGGAAAAGCTTGCTGGCGTTGTCGGCGACAATGACTGAATCAATCGCCGTTTCCCCTGCAACCATGCGTCTCCTCACTCACAATACCGCGCACCCACCGAGCCGCGCCCTTATTAGAGTGTTCGTGACGGCAAGTCTCCGGAAAAAATGCTCCAAACGCAATGCGACATGCGGAAACGTCGCGGGCCGGCGCCGCCGGAACCATCGGCGAATTGGGCCTCGGCGCGGGCGAGAGACAGAAACATAAGGCGGACGTGCCGACGAGTTCGATCGATACGGGCGAGCTGGGCGTCGCTACGGCTTGGATGCGAGCTGCTCCAGGATCGGCTTCCATTGCTGTTGCTCACCTTGGATGAAAGCGGTGAGCTCGGCGGGGGACATCGGACGCGGATAGCTGCCGCGCCGTGCGAGCTGCTTCTTGACCTCCGGATCGGTGACCACCGCGTACAGGGCGTCGCTCACCTTGCGCACGATTGCCTCGGGCGTACCGATAGGCGCCACCAACACCTGCCAGCCCACTGCGTTGAAACCAGGGATGGTTTCCGCCACCGTCGGCAGATCGGGGAAGTCGGGCAGCCGTTTGGCCGCTCCCATCGCCAGCGCTTTGAGGTTGCCCGCCTGGATGGCCCCGGCGAGGCCCGAATAGGCTTCGATGATCAACGGGATGCGGCCGCCCATAATGTCGTTGAGGGCGTGGTTGGGGCCGCCGGAATAGGGCACCAGCAGCAATTTGATTCCGGCTCGGTGTTGCAGCAGTTCGCCGGTCAGGTGGGTGAGCCGCCCGACGCCGGTCACCGCATAGGAGATTTCGCCGGGCCGCTTTTTTGCGAGCGCGATCAGCTCCGGCAGAGTGCTTACGCCGAGCGAGGGAGCCGCTGCGATGAACATCGGCTGCTCGGTCACGAACCCGATAGGCGCGAAATCGCGCGGCACTTCGGGCACGAGATTTGCCGGCTTCCCCGGCGTGGGCAGAAACACCGAGAGGGCCGGCATGTAAAGCGTGTAGCCGTCGGGCGCAGCGTCGGCGGCGGCGCGGACGGATATGGAGCCTCCGCCGCCCGGTTGATTGACCGCCAAGACCTGCTGACCCCAGCCCTGACCCAGCCGGTCGGCGACCAGTCGCAAGGCGACGTCCACGGAGCTGCCGGGCGCCGAATCCGAGATGATCCGCACCGCCCTGGTCGGATAGTCCTCCGCTTGCGCCGGCACGCCGACATTGGCCGTGAGTGCCAGCAACCAGAGCGACACTGATTTGAACCAGAGCCAATGCGTCTTCATGTTCGCCTCCGAGGATCGAGACCTGCGGCGTGGACGACGGCCCCAGCGGAGGGGACGATCCTGCGCAAATTGAATGGCGGTGCGAGACCGAAAAAAGCCGGGTCTCAAAGAGTCTTGGCGTCGGCGCCGTTCCATGACGGGAACTTCGGCACGTCCCGTTTCACGGGCAGCTGTCGGGGACGATACACCACCCGCTCGTGCATGGAAGGCGACGAGAGGACACAGGCGGCGCACGCTCGCTTCCAGCCGGAGTGGTGGGTTTTCCCGACCGCAGGTAGCAGGACTGCGGCGGCAACTTCATGATAGGCCTTCAAGACGTGCATGGGCTCCCACGCCTGCGAGGACCGCATTGGAATGACCCATCCCCCACCCTTTCGGGCCGAACATATCGGCAGCCTGTTGCGGCCGCCGGAGCTGCTGCGCGCAAGGGAGCAGCACGCGGCCGGACAGCTCGATCGCGAAGGGCTCACCGCGATCGAGAACGAAGCCATCCGGCGCGTGGTCAAGCTGCAGGAAGACGTGGGGCTCGAGGTCATCACCGACGGCGAGTTCCGGCGCGGGACCTATTCGGATGCCTTCACCGGCGCCGGCCTTGCCGGCGTGCAGGTCGAGATGACGGAACCGCAAGGCTGGACGCAGTCGGAAACCCACGGCCACCGCATGGCGCGCCGCATCCCCAAGGTCGTCAGCCGCATCGAATGGAAGGGACCGCGCAACGCCCGCGATTTTCGATTCCTGAAATCGCTGACGCGCCGCACGCCCAAGTTCACGCTGCCGGGCCCCTGCTACATCCACTACCGCGCCGGACGCCGGAACATCAGCCGCGAGGTCTACCCGGACCTCGACCAATTCTGGTCGGACCTGGTCGCGGCCTACATCAAGGAGATGCAATCGCTGGCCGAGGCCGGCTGCAACTATCTGCAGATCGACGAGACCTCGCTGGTCAAGCTCGGCGATCCGCGGGTGCGGGAATTGCTCAAGGAGCGCGGAGACGATTGGCGCGACCTGCTGCGCATCTATATCGGGGTCGTCAACGCCGTGGTGTCGCGCGCGCCGGACGGCATGACGGTCGGGATTCACATCTGCCGCAGCCAGGATCCGAGCTGGCAGGCCGACGTCGGCTACGACGCCGTGGCGCGGCCTTTGTTCAACGACATGAACATCGACATCTATTTTCTCGAATACGACAATGTCCGCACCGGCACGCTGCTTCCGCTGCGCTGGGTTCCGGACGGCAAATTCGTCGTCTTGGGCCTGGTGGCGTCGAACGTCGAGCAGGTGGAAACGGCCGAGTATCTCGAGCGGCGGATCGCAGAGGCGAGCCGCTACCTCAAGCTCGAGCAATTGTGCCTGAGCCCGCAATGCGGGTTCTCGACCAGCGCCGCCGCGCCCGTCGCCGTCACCGAGGAGATCGAAAAGGCCAAGCTCGCGCGCATCGTGGAGGTCGCGCGCGCGGTGTGGGGGACGGCGTGACGTGTTGGCTCACTCGCGCGGGTGTCCCGGATGCGGTGCAGCGCGAAGCTCTTGCGTAGCGGTGCACCGCTGATCCGGGACCGCCAAGAACTCGGCGTGTAACGGTCCCGGGTCTGCATCGCATCACTTCGCTTCGCTCGTGCTGCGCTGCGCCCGGGACACCCCGCGTCTTCTCACTCCACCTTGATCCCCGCCTCGCGCACCACGCGCTGCCATTTGGCGTAGTCGTTGTTGATGAAGGTCGAGAATTCCGCCGGCGTGCTGCTCGCCGCGACGGCGCCGAGCTTGAGCATGCTGTGCACGAATTGCGGCTCCTGCGCGATCCGCCCGATCTCGTCGGCGATCTTCGCCACCACCTCGGCGGGCGTGCCGGCCGGCGCCAGCAAGCCCTCCCAGGAGGTGACGTCGAAGCCGGAGAGCGTCTCGGCGATCGCCGGAACCTCGGGCGCGGCCGGCGTGCGCTTGAGGCTCGCAACCCCGAGCGCGCGCAGCTTGCCCGTTTGTACGCTCGGCCAGATCGACGGCATGGTGTCGAAGATCATATCGACGTGGCCGCCCAGCAGCGCGGTGACCGCCGGCGCGCTGCCGGTATAGGGCACGTGCACGATGTCGGACCCGGTCGTGAGCTTGAACAGTTCGGCGGCGAGATGGGGCGAGCCGCCGTAGCCCGAGCTGGCATAGGTGAACTTGCCAGGATTGGCCTTCACCGCCTCGATCAGTTCCTTCACGGTTGCGGCCGGGAAATCGCCGCGCACCACCAAGATGTTGGGGAAGGTGGCCAGAAGCGAGATCGCCGCGAAGTCGTTGATCGGATCGAAGGCGAGCTTCGACTTGAGCGTCTTGAGGATGGCGGTGGTGGTGCCGACGCCGGTGATGAGCGTATAGCCGTCGCGCGGCGCCCGCGCGGCCTGCGCCGAGCCGATCGCGCCGGTCGCGCCGGAGACGTTCTCGATCACCACCGGCTGCTTCCAGGCCGCGCTCATCCGCTCCGCCATCGCCCGCGCCACGATGTCCGTGGCGCCGCCGGCCGGGAACGGCACGATGATGCGCACCGTCCGCTCGGGATAGGGCGTCGCGGCGCTCTGCGCCTGGGCGTTGCGGTCGGCGTGTGCGGCGCAGAGAAGAGCGGCGGCAAGAACGGCGAGGTGTGGAGTTTTCATCTCATGCCTCTGCGAATCTGAACGGTTTGGCGGCTCCCTGCAAAGCAGCGTTCTGCAGCTTTCTTGAACCGGCGCGGTCTATTGAACGACGATCGTTTCCCTGCCTTGCGTCAAATCGCGCTGGCCGCGATGTTCACCGTCAGGGCGAGCAGGGCTGCATTGAAAACGAAGGAGATGATGCTATGGGCGAAGACGGTGCGGCGGATCGGCCTGCAGCTCACGGTCACGTCGGAGACCTGCGCGCACATGCCGATCACGAAGGCGAAATACAGGAAATCCCAGTAGTCCGGCTCGATGCTCTCGCCGTCGGGGAACGACATTCCGCCGCCCTTGCCGCCGTTCTCGATGTAGTATTCGTGCGCGTAGTGTAGCGCGAACATCGTATGCGTGAATCCCCACGAAAGCACGATCGTCAGCGTGGCAAAGGCGAGCTCGATGGGCCGGCGCGTTCCCCCGCCCGATGAGCCGAGCAGCGCGAAGATGGCGCCCAGGCTCGCGAACGCCGCGATCGCGGTCAGCACGAGCATAGCGATCTGGCCTTCGTCCTGCAGCCGCGCTCGCCGCCGAATGTGAGAATGATCGGATTGCGCGGCCAGGCGGAGCACGAGCGCGAGATAGAGCGCAGCGCAGACGTCCCAGCCGGCGAGCAAGCGGGTCGGCATCCGCCAGTCGACCAGCAACAGTCCGAGGAAGACTGCCAACCCGATCGCCGCCGACGTGAATAGCCGCGGTCGGGCCATCACGATGCGAACGAATTTGGGCAGGCGGCGATGCGGCTGTGTGGGATGGTTGATTGTTGCCATGCGATCGGTTACCGGCCGCCAAGCTTGAATGTACTTGCGGGAAACTCGAAAAATGCACCATATTCCGATCGATATTCAAGCCATCCGGCGCATGTCGCTCGAAATGCCGAACGCTTGTCGCATTCCGACGCTTGTGCCCACGCAATGTCAACTGGTCGTGCGGTCGTGCGCCCGGAAGACGCGTTAGCTCCGATGAGGTGGACATGAGTGCCGATCCGCCACCTTCGATGGCAGGCGTCGGAGGTTTCCCGCGCAACGCCGCTGCTGCGGCGTCCGCGTCGCGTCATGCGGAGCTTGCAATGCGGCCCGAGCTGCGGCGTCTTGCGCGTAGCTTCGTCATTCCGGCACGGACCGGCAAGGCGTTCAACCTGGCCGCCGGGGAAATCGTTCGCGTGTCGTGCCCGGAGGGACCGCAGGTCGCCGATATGATCGTATTCAATGCGGACGATCCGGCGGAAAAGTTTTGGTCCGGACGCACACGCGTAATCCATGGCGGTCATCTCAAGATCGGCGACCAGCTGTGGAGCGTGCCGCCGCGGGTGCGCCCGATGCTCACCCTGATCGCGGATACGCTGGAGCACCCGCCCCACCCGTTCGGCGCGCGTTCGCACGACCTTTTGTATTGTCGATGCGACAGCAGAATGTATGCCATGGTGTATGGCCTCACCGGCGTCCGCAACTGCAACGACAATCTGGCGGAAGCCATTTCCGAATTCGGGCTCGGGCCCGAGCACGTGCACGATCCATTCAACATCTTCATGACGACCGGGCTCAACGACGCCGGTAAGCCTTTTTATCTGCCGTCGGACGCCAAAAAGGGAGACTATGTCGAGCTGGTCGCCGAGATCGGTTGCCTGGTGGCGGTCTCGGCCTGCCCTGGAGGGTCCAGCGGCTCACAGAGCCTGCCGCTGATGATCGAGATCTTTGCGGAGGTTTGAGTGCCGGGAAATCTCGACATTCGACACTGGCGACGCGCCGCAGCGAAGGAGAGCTTCGAGCGCAGAGCTCATGTCCCAGACGATTGATGTTGACCTGACCCGGACCAACGGAGCAGTCCCATGTTGAGAGCCGTCACAAAGATCATGCTCGTCCTGAGTCTCGCGGCGAGCTTTCCGATCGGCCACGCGCATGCCCAGTCCCTTCAGAAGCTGAAGATTGCCGAAGTCGTCCGCTCTCAGCTGTTCGTTCCGATGTACGTGGCGATCAGCGAAGGCTTCATGAAGGAACAGGGGATCGACATCGAACTCGTCACCGCCGTCGGAGGTGATCGCGTCGGTGCGCTCATGCTTTCGGGCCGGGCCGATGTCGGCTTGGCGGGCCCGGAAGTCGCCATCTACATCCACAACAGCGAGTCTCCGGACAAGCCGGTCATGTTCTGCAGCGTGAACGGAACCGACGGATTCTTTTTCGTGTCGCGAGAAAAGTTCGACCCGTTCGATTGGAGCAAGCTACGAAACCACAAGATCATCGGCTGGCGCCCCGGCAGCACTCCGCAGTTGTTCTTCGAGTATGTGCTGAAGCAAAAAGGCGTAGATGCGGAAACGATCAAGAGCATCGTCACCAACATCGCTCCTCCCGCCCGCGAAGGCGCCTGGATGTCGGGGAGCGGCGACTTCGGGATCTTCAATGAGCCGAGCACGTCGAACTTGGTCAGAGCGGGTCAAGTGCACGTCCTGGCGTCGATCGGCAAGGAATTGGGACGGGCGGAGAACACGGTCTTTTTCGCGATGAAGAGCTGGTTCGAGAAGAACCGCGACCAGGCGCAGAAGTTGACCAACGCCATCGCGAAAGCACAGCTATGGATGAAGACGGCGAGCGACGAGCAGGTTGCCGCGGTGCTGGCGCCGTACTTTCCCGGCCTGCCGATGGAGGTCAACGTCGCGGTCATGAAGCGCTACCGCAGCACCGGCGCTCCGATCTGGTCGGAATCGACGGTCATCGATCGCGGGGGCCTGGCAAAGCTGCAGGAGGTCATGGTCGCCGGCGGCGTTCTTGCCGCCGACAAGATCGTCCCCTACGAGGCGATCGTGGCGCCCGACGTGGCGCTACAGGCGCAACGGTCGCTGCTCGCGAGGTGATCGTTGGACGCTCTGTATCACCGCCACGCGTCGGCCGTCTCCGTCTTGCATAGCCCCCCCACCCGCCCGCCGCACATGGGAACATGAATGCCGACGACATCGCATGCCGACGAAAACGGCCGCGCCAAGCCTCTTGTCTTGCTCTGGCCTGATGAAGCCGACCTCTACCTGCAAGCGGCCGCCGACGCCGGGCTGACGCAGAAGATCGAGTTCGCCAAGGTGCCGGCGGCCAAGCGGCCGGAGGCGGAACTGCTGGGGCGCGCCGCCGGCGTTCTGGCGTGGAGCTTGCCGCCCGGCGTCATTGCCTCGATGCCGAACCTGCGTTGGATCCAGACGATGTCAGCCGGCGTCGAGAGCTGGCTTGCCCGCTCCGACCTCGATCCCGCCATCGACCTGACCTGTGCACGCGGCGTGCATATGGAGCAGATGCCGGACAATATCATCGCCGCCATCTACTACGTGGCCAAGCCCTACGATCAGGCCCGCCGGCAGCAGGAGCAACGCACGTGGAAACGGCTCATGCCGCAACCGCTCACCGGCAAGACCCTCGGCATCATCGGCCTCGGGACGATCGGCACCGACCTTGCTCGCAGAGCGTCAGTGCTGGGCATGCGGGTGATCGGCGTCAGGCGCACGCCCGGGCAGGTGCGGGGGTCGACGCGGTGCACACGCTCGATCAGCTCGACCTCGTTCTCGCGCGCTCGGACTTCGTGGTGCTGCTGCTGCCGGTCACTCCCGCGACCGAGAACGTCATCAATGCGCGGGCGCTGAGCCACATGAAGAAGAGCGCCTGGCTGCTCAATTTCGCACGCGGGCCGCTCGTGGTGGATGCCGACCTCATCGCCGCGGCGGAAAGCGGGACGATCGCCGGCGCGGTCCTGGACGTGTTTCGGGTCGAGCCATTGCCGACGGACCACCCCTTCTGGGGCACCAAGAACATCGTCGTGCTTCCGCATGTCGGCGGCGCGCATCCGCAGCGGGACAAATTCGTGTCCGCGCTGTTCGTCGAGAACGCGCGGCGCTTCGCCGACGGCCGCCCGTTGCAGGCGCTGGTGGACCGCGCCCACGGATACTGATCGTCCGCCATCAGCGTGCATGCGACGCCGATCGAATCGCCTGCTCGATGTGCTGGGGTTTGATCGGCGTCCGGTTGAACTCGACCTTGAAGGGGCGCAGCGCGTCGGACACCGCATTGGCGATCACGGCCGGCGGCGCAATCGGGCCGCCCTCGCCGACGCCCTTGACGCCGAGCGGATTGAGCGGCGAAGGCGAGTGCTGGTGGATGAGCTGCATGTCCGGGATCTCGCAGGCGGTCGGCAGCATGTAGTCCATGAATGAGCCGGTGAGCAGCTGTCCTTCGGAATCGTAATTGAATTCCTCGAGCAGGGCGCCCCCGATGCCTTGCGCGGCGCCGCCGACGATCTGCCCCTCGACCAGCATCGGATTGACCACCACCCCGCAATCATGGGCGATGACGTATTTCTCGATGCTCACGCGCCCGAGCTCGATATCGACCTCGAGCAGCGCCACGTGCACCGCATAGGACCAGGTGACCGTCGGCGGCTCGTAGTAAAAGGTCTCCTCCAGTCCGGCCTCGACGCCCGGCGGGCGGCCGTGATCCCAGCCGGGACGCGCCGCCTGCGCCACCTTGGCGAGCGAGATTTCGGCACCCGGCACTCCGACGATGCCGACGCCGCCGTTGCGCAGCTCGAGGTCGGAGGCCGCGCATTCCAGGAGATTGGCGGCGATGGCCAAGACTTTGGGGCGCAGCCGCTCGCTGGCGCCGTGAATGGCCGCCGACAAGGTCACGGTGCTGCGGCTGGCGATGGTGCCGAACCCGATTGCTATCGCCGAAGTGTCGGCGAGCGCCATGACCACATCGTCCGGATCGACCGACCAGGTGTCGGCCACGACCTGGGCGAAGATCGTCTCCATGCCCTGGCCCTGCGGGCAGGCGCCGGACGATACGAAGATCTTGCCGGACGGATCGATCCGCACCGTCGCGCTCTCGAACGGACCGACGCCGGTGCCCTCGACATAGCAGCCGATGCCGAGACCGAGGTAGCGGCCGTGGTCACGCGCGGCGCGCTGGCGTTGGCGAAACGCCGCGACGCCGCCGATCGCCGCCAGTGCCTTTTGCAAGGCGCCCTGATAATCACCGCCGTCATAGACGATCGGCTCGCCGTCGCGATAGGGAATGCCCACCCGATAGGGCATCTCGTCGGCGCGGACCATGTTGCGCAGGCGCACCTCTGCGGGCTCGCGGCCGAGCTCGCCGGCAACGAGATCGATCACCCGCTCCATCGCGAAGGCGGCTTCCGGGCGGCCGGCTCCCCGATAGGGCGCGTTGGGAACCTTGTTGGTGGCGGCGATCCTGGCGCTGAGCGCGATGGCGTCGATTTTGTAGGGGCCGGGCAGATGGACGGCGGTGTTGTAGACCACGCCGGCGCCGATCGGATTCCAGGCGCCGCAATCGACGATGAAATGGTCGCGCAGCGCCAGGATGCGGCCTTCATCGTCGAAGCCGACCTCGACGTCGTGGATCTGGTCGCGCGAATGACAAGAGCACATCAGGTGCTCGCGGCGGTCCTCGATCCATTGCACCGGCCGCCCCAGCCGGCGCGCCAGGAACGGGATCAGCAGGTCTTCCGGGTAGACGTGCCCCTTGAGGCCGAAGCCGCCGCCGACATCGAGCGCGAGGCAGCGCACGCGCGCTTCCGGAAGCTTTAAGACCGCGGCCGCCTCGCGGCGCACCCAATGCACCACCTGGGTGGCCGACCAGATCGTCACCGAATCCGTGCGCGGGTCGTGGACGCCGACGACCCCGCGGCATTCCATCGGCGCGGCGGCGTAGCGGTGATGATGAAAGCGGCGTTGCAGCCGGTGCGGCGAGCGCGCCAGCGCGGCATCGACCTCGCCCTTGCCGATCGTGAAGGCGCCGATGAGGTTGGTCTGGAATTTGTCGTGGATGATCGGTTCGCCCGGGCGCAAGGCCTGCTCCGGGTCGACGACGGCCGGCAGCGGATCGAGATCGAGGGTCACCAGTTGCGCCGCGTCCTCGGCGGCGTAGCGGCTCTCCGCCAGGATCACCGCAACCGCCTCGCCGACGTGGCGGACCTTGTCGTGAGCCAGCAGCGGCTGCTGGGGATTGATGAACTTGTGCTGGACCAGCGTCGTCCATTTGCGCGGCAGCGAGAGCTGTGTGTCCGGCACCGGCGGCAATAGCTTTGCGAGGTCGGCGCCGCTGAGCACATAGGCCACGCTCGGCGCCGCAGCGGCGCGCGACAGGTCGACGAAGCGGATGAGCGCATGGGAGACCGGGCTTCGCACGAACGCCGCGTGCAGCATGCGCGGCAGGTCGAGATCGGCAATGAATTGTCCGCGGCCGGTCAGCAGGCGATGATCCTCGCGGCGCAGGATCGAGCGGCCGACGAAGGGGGGCTTCCGAGGATCGTTCATGCGGGTGATGTCTTCTTCTTTGGACGCGCGCGCCCGATCCGTTTGATCGCAGCTCAGTCGTTGAGGTTCTCGCGCAGCGTCGATCCGCCGTATTTCTTCTTCGACAGGCCGCGTCGCTGAAGCTCGGGCACGACCTGCTCGACGAAGTCGCGGATGTTGTCCATTGCATGAAATCCGCGGCCCAAGATGAAGCCGCCGTTGGCGCCGGTCTCGTAATGCAGCTTCTCGAGCGTATCGACGATGGCTTTCGGCGTGCCTGCCGCGACCAGGATCCGCCGGGTCATGAAGTCGCGGCCGAATTCTGCGACCGTCATGTTCGGATCGGTCGTCTTCAGCATCTCCTCGAAGCTTCCGAGATTGCCCTTTTGCGACTTGACCTGGTCGGCGAAGTCGACCAGACGCATAGCGAGTCTTGCGGTCGAGAAGTCGACGCCGAATTGCTGCGACATCTCGATGAGACCGGCTTCGGGAGGAATCGACTCCAGGAACCGTTGCTCCTTTGCGCGTGCTTCCGATTCCGATTCGGCGACCTGGATGCGGATCGACCAGAGAATTCCAAGGTCGCGGGGCTTGCGCCCGAACGCGGCCAGCTTGGCATCGATCGCGGCGCGATGCTGCTTCATGCTGGGGAGCGTCCGCCGGGTGCTGAATTGCATCTCGGCATACTTGGCGGCGAGATCCATTCCGGGCCCCGATTGGCCCGCCTGGATGATGACCGGCCGCTGCTGCGGCGACGGCAAGGCGGGCAGCGGGCCCCGCACGTTGAAATATTGTCCACGAAAATCCAGCCGGTGCACCTTGTCGGGATCGACGAACACGCCGCTCTCGCGATCGAACACGAGCGCATCGGGCTCGACGCTGTCCCAGAGCGCGCACGCCACCTGCAAGTGCTCCTGCGCACGCACGTAACGCTCGTCGTGATCCATCATGATGTCGAAGCCCCAATTCGCGGCTTCGCCTTTGTAGGCCGACGTGACCGCATTCCAGGCGATCCGGCCGCGCGTAACATGATCGAGCGCATTGAATATCCGCGCGACGTGAAACGGATGATGGTAGGTCGTCGACATCGTCAACGCGAACCCGACGCCGGAGGCGACCCGCGCCAGCAGCGGGATCATCGGCGTCATGTCATGCCGCGGCCACTTGGCGCCGAGGCGAACGACGGCACGATGATTTCCGCCAAAATCCTCCGAGGTGCCGCCATTGTCGCCGAAAAACAAGAGGTCCATCATTCCGCGTGCGGCGATGCGCGCGATGTCCTCGTAGAAGTCCGACGTGCTGTAGTACGGATAGCCGACCCAGGAGCCCGGCATCCTCCAGAGGTAGTCGGTATGGATGAACGATATATCGGCGGCCAGATGTATCGTTTCACGCTCGGACATGCTCTAAGCCCCAACTCGTCGAGTGTCGGCGCCCTCGACTGCGGCTGTCTCTGCCGCGCGCCGTCCGAGCATCGGCGCAAGCTCCCGGTTGATGTCCCGCGCAACGCTCCAACCCTGATAGATGAATGCCGAATAAAGATCGACGCAGGTGGCGCCGGCGCGCAGCATGGCGATGACATCGGCGGCGCTGCCGACGCCGCCGTTGCCTTTTATGGGAATGCGTCCGCGCGCGAATCGTGACGCCCTCGCGACATTTTCCAATGCCGCCTCGAAAACGGCGCGGCCATGGAGCGTCCCCTGCTTCACGCCGAGGCGCGGCTCGGCCACCGGCCGTCCGCCCGCGACCTTCAGGCCTTCGACGCCGGCCTCGACACAGTGCTGGATCATTTCGGCGACCCGGCCGGATGAGCGAGCGGTATCGTTGGGAACCCGGACGATCGCCGGCTTGCGCCGTGCTGCAATGCGCTCGAGGATGCCCTTGAGCAGACCGATATCGTCGAAGTGCTCGCCGGCCCGCAGCAGGTTGGGGCACATCAGGCTGATCTCGACGCCATCGACATGCGGCTCGACGGCGAAGAAGCTCGCTGCGATCGTCTCCGGGGAAAACCCACCGATATTGGCGAAGACCGGCACCCTGCGCTCGTTCGCGCGGCGAAGGCGCTCGACACAATAAGCGAGTCCCCGGCTCGGCACGCCCATGGCGTCGGCGAGTGACTGGGTCTCCGGATAACGAACCAGCCGCGGGAACGGATTTCCGACGCGAGGCTCGGGCATGATCGAGCCGACCGTGACGAAGCCGAAGCCGAGATGGGACAAGGCACCGATGAGCTCGCAATTCTTGTCGAATCCCGCCGCCAGTCCGACCGGACTCGGGAGATCGACGCCGGCAAACCGGGTTCGCAGCCGCGGGTCGTCGACCTCCAATCCCTCGAGAGCGGCAAGTCCCCGCCACGGCAGGCTCGCCCGCAATGCGAATTGCGCGACTGCATGGCTTCGATCGGGCGACAGCTGGAAAAGCAGTGGCCGGGCGACGTTACGATAGAGCGACATCGGCGTCTCTCGCTCAGATCACAGCTGCACGATCACGCCAGACCCAGCACCGCGGCGTTGGCGGCGGTCTGCCGCGGAATGGCCAGACGTTCGGCCCATTCCACCAGGAAATAAAGTACGACGCCTTGGACGGTTAGCGCGATGAGCCCTGCAAACAGCAACGGCGTGTCCATGTTGCCGTTGGCCACCATGAGCAGATAGCCAAGCCCCGCGTCGCCTCCGACGAATTCACCGACGACCGCGCCGACGACGGCGAGCGTGATCGAAATCTTGAGCCCGCCGAAGATCGAAGGCAAAGCGCTCGGCAGCCGGATCTTGAAGAAGGTCGCGGTGGCCCCGAGCCCCATCGAGCGCGCCAGATGGATCTTCTCCGGCTCGATGGATGCGAGCCCGACCACCGTGCTGATGACGATCGGGAAGAACGCGATGAGAAACGCGATCAGTACTTTCGGAAGCAGGCCGAACCCGAACCAGACCAGAAGCAGTGGCGCCACCGCAACCTTCGGCATGGCTTGCGACGAGACCAGAAGCGGCAGCACCGAGCGGGAAAACGCCGGCCACATGAAAATGGCGAGCGCGAGCGGGACGCCGACCACGATGCTCAGCAGATACCCCAACACGATCTCGATCGTCGTCACCCAGCCGTGCCTGAGGAGCAGGCCGGCGTGCTCGGCGAACGAAACGACGATCTTGCTGGGTGCCGGCAGAAGGTAACCTGGGACACCGAAAGCCCGAGCTCCGGCTTCCCAGACGAGGAGCGTGCCGATCACGGTCATGATGGGATAGATGACGGCGCGGACACGTGCATAGGATCGATGCCGCGCCCGGCGGTCCTCCACCCGCGCTTCCACCTCCTCGATGGTCAGCGGCGCATCGTCATTTGTCTTGACCTGCAGTCCGATGGTGTCGCTCATGATCGTGTGTTCTCAGCTTTCCCGCAACACGCCGCGTGCCAGAAACAGATCGAGAATCTGCCGATTGTACTTGTTGAACTCGGGGGACTCGCGCATGGCCAGCGTGCGGGGCCGCGGCAGATCGATATCGATGATCCGATCGACCTGTCCCGGGCGTGGGGTCATCACCATGACCCGGTCCGACAAGAATACCGCCTCGGCCACGCTATGCGTGATGAACAGCACGGTCATTCGTGTCTCATTCCAGAGCCGCTGCATATCGAGCCCCAGCTGATCCCGGGTCAGCGCATCGAGCGCCCCGAACGGCTCGTCCATCAAGAGCTGCGGCGGATGGTGGATCAGCGCGCGGCAGATGGAAACCCGCTGCCGCATACCGCCGGACAGCTCGTCCGGATATTTGTTCTCGAATCCAGCAAGCCCGACGGCTGCCAGCAGCTCACGGGCGCGCCGTTCGGCGGCCTTACGATTGAGATTTCGCGCCTCCGCCTGCAACATAACGTTGCCGAGGGCGGTGCGCCATTCCAGCAGGACCGGACTCTGAAAGACGATGCCGACGTCGGTGCGCGGCGCGATCACGCGTTGGCCGCGCACGGCCACGAAACCATCCGAACCGGAAAGCAATCCTGCCGCGATCATGAGCAGCGTGCTCTTGCCGCAGCCGCTCGGTCCGAGAATCGAGAGAAATTCCCCCTGCCGTTGAATCACGGACACCTGGTCGAGCGCCCGCACCGGACCGTCGTTGGTCGCATAGACTTTGGTCAGGTTGCGGAATTCGAGGTAAGGGGGCTCCGCAGGCGCGGCGGGAGCAGTTGCGAGCGGTATTGCTCCCATGCTTAGCGCGAGACTACCCGTGCGAAGCTGCGACATCACGATTCGCAGATTGTGCGCTGCGCTCCCACGTCTTGATCAGGTCGCTGGATGTGACGACGGCACCGTAGTCGCGATCGAACCGCTTCAGCGCTCCGAGATGATCGCTTTCGTTGAACGCCCCGCAACAGTCCGCGACAAGCGTGACGTAGTAGTCGATGAAATAGGCGTCGCGCCCGGTGGACTCAACACATGTATCGGTTGCAATTCCGGTCAGCAGCAGGCTGCGAATGCCGTGACGCTGCAGGACCGTATCGAGCTCGGTATTGAGGATAGCGCTGTAGCGATGCTTGATCACGACCGGTTCGCCGGGCGCAGGCCGCACGCCGTGAAAGTCAGCGCCCCACGACCCCGTAAGGCAGCGCGGCATTTCCACCTTCCGACGCTTGTTCCGTTCGCGCATCGGTGCTGAAAGGTATGGCGCGTCGTAGATGGCCTGCACGAAGATGACCAGCACTCCCGCCGCACGCGCGCGGACGAGGAGCCGCGCTAGCGCCGGGATGACCGTGGCTTGAATGCTCCGGACATCCGCGCCGATTTGATCGAAGAACCCTCCGTCGGCCGCGAAGTCGTTCTGTACGTCGATGACCAGCAGCGCGGCGCATCCGGGCTCGGCTTTTTGCGCCAAGGTGGTCAGCAATCCGTCGGAAGACACCTGCGAGCACTCCCCGTCTGCCGCTTCGATTCCGTCTCGCGCAGCCGCCGTTCCGCCACCACGCCTATCTCGTCGGCTGCGGCGGAACGAACTCGGCGCCGGCAGGAACGAACTCGTTCGTGAACAAGACCGAAGCCTTGAGCGGCGCGTTCACGCCGCCGTATTGCTGGAGCACCTGCACGGTCGATTCCCAGTCCTTGTCCGACATCCATCCCAGCGGCTTGCCGGCGGTATTGGGCGTCACCCAGGTGTCCCAGGACATTTCCAGCTCGCGACGCGCAATCTCGGGGACGACAGCCTCGGAGAATTTCTTGGTGATGGCGACCGCCTCGTCGGGATGCTGACGGGCGTACAAGAAGCCCTTGATGCTCGCCGTGACGAAGGTCCGGATCAATTCCGGGTTTTCCTTCACCATGTCCTTGTGCACGATGATGCCGTTGCTCACCGCGTCGACGCCACAGTCGGCGTACCAGAAAATCCGCGCTTCCTTCTTCGCGCGGATTTCCACGCCGGGCACATAGCCCTGCGCATAGCCGGCGATCGCCTGTACCTTGCCGGTGACCAGAGCTGGAACGCTGCCTGCCGGATCGATGTTGGTCACGCTGATCTTGCTGCCGTCCAGATTGCAGCCTTTGACGACGGCCGGCCACTGCTGGAATTGGGTCGCGCCGGTCGGAATCGCGATCGTCCTGCCTTCGAGATCCTTCAGCGTCTTGATGTCGGAGTCCTTGAGGACGACGACCGCGGTCGGATTGCGGCGATAGATCGACGCCACCATCGTGATGCTCAAATCCTTGGCGACGCTGTTGCCGACCACGTATCCATCCGAGAATCCGAACATGGCCGCCTTGCTGGCGACGAGCTGCGCCGTGCTTCCGGATCCGCGCCCCGGTCCGATGTCGACGTTGAGACCAGCTTCGGCGTAGTAGCCCTTGTCTTTCGCGACCATGAAGCCGGAATTGGGGCCTTGGAAAAGCCAGTCGAGCCGCATGGTCACGTCTCGCTTTGGCGATTGCGCGTATCCGGTCTGCATGCACGCAAGAGCCACGAAACCGGTGGCAACGGCGGTCGTCCGAAGGAAGGATCGTCTCGTGGTGGCTCGATGATCCGACACGCTCAATCCTCCCTTGGGTCGATAAAGCTCTCCACCGCGGCGCGCGAACTTATGCCGCGATATGGCTCCGCGCATTCAATTTCAGTCGTGATCGAACCAGTCTCAGGGCGCAAATTCCCGATAACTGGGAAAATAAATGGGAATTTTCCGAAACGGGCGCTGCTTTCAGAAACCGATGCCTTCTTCCAGCAGCAAAATCAATGGTTTGCATTAAAATTCCCGATGCAATGGAAATGGGAATTTTGCACACATATCTGGGAATTTGTCGGTAGGGGCGGCGAAAAACGGGAATGCCGCCCGGCACAGCGAAAATGCCGACATGCGGTTTGTCCATGCCGGTCACCATGCTTACCGACCTCGTTCTCAAGCACCTTGTGCTGACCGACAGACAGTGGGGGCAGGTTGTGCGGTTTTCCGACCTGCCGCCGGAAGCTCGGCTGTACATCGGGCGAGCCATCGCTCTGTATCGCTGTGTGCTCCCTGACCGACCATCGGAAACTCGCGCCAACCTCAAAAAACTAAGCAAAGACGCGTTGGCGCTGTGCGACGCACTCAAAGGGCTACACCATCACAGCCTTGCCCAGGTGGTTTTAACGCTTGCGCTTGAACCTTCTCAGCGCTTTGAGACGGCAATGGAGCAGCAGATCGCGCGGCGCAGATTGGCAGCCAACACGCGTGAACTTCAGGGCTTGGCCGAATGGCTCGGAGCTGCACGACACCGCGTTGCCAGAGGTCGACCCGGAGCAAGAGCGCGAGCGATGTTGATTCAGCTCCTGGTCACCGAACTTGATCGCATACTGGAGCGCTTCACCGGAAAAAACTTCATGCGGTCAGACAAGATTTCAACGCCGGGGCGGCAATACGTCGAGGCGGTTTGCAAGATTGCTGACCCATCAATCGAACGTGGCTCGATTGATGCGGCGATGAAACGGCAGATCGCATCGCGTGGCAAAATTAGCGGCTGAATTTCAAGTCAATTCTGCCACCGAATCTCCTTGGAAGGCGCGTGCGCGCGAGGCAAGAACGTGCGCCGGGACGCCAACCAAGGAAATTCCCGAATGATCGCTCAGAAGTTCGTCAGTCGTCCGTTTCTCCGGGCGGGAACTCTTTAGCGCATTTGACCCGAAGGATTTCTTCCTCCGCAGCCGCAGCTAATCGGCATTCAATTGGCATTCTGAGGGTGACTCCGTGACAAGCAAATCACGACGACCTGCCAAAGATCTACTTCGAAGCGCCCGCACCTTCCAACGTCCCTCCTGCACGCTCGGTCAGCAAATCGTGTTTCGCGCGCCGGGCTCGCTTCGGATTAATCCCCGCAATGCCCGCACCCATTCAAAGCGCCAAATCCGACAGCTCGCCAAAAACATCAAGGCGGTGGGTTTTATCGGCGCGATCCTGGTCGACGAGACCGACATGGTGCTGGCCGGTCATGCACGGCTTTTCGCGTGCCAGCTCTTGGACATGAGCCTTGTGCCAACGTTCAAGGTGACGGGATTGAACGAAGCCCAGAAGCGGGCATTTGTGCTGGCCGACAATAAAATCGCCGAGAACGCCGGCTGGGACCGCGAGATACTGGCGCTCGAGCTCGGCGAACTCGCTGAATTGCTTCCTCCGCTCAACTGGGACTTGACCCTGACCGCGTGTGGTCAAAAAATTGAAACGGTAAGAAAAGCGGGGAGTTGTGCCATCGCGGCGTAGCCTCGCGAGGTGGCGTGCGCTACGTTTTTTTGGGGCGATCAATGGCGCCCATTGCG
>WNGB01005103.1_pt1 | contig 19728 bp, 21 predicted proteins | sample 5400681 | NCBI WGS metagenome assembly WNGB01 (sample SAMN13153367, study PRJNA577476) | soil metagenome | isolation source: 115 cm soil or saprolite under grassland replicate 2 | place: USA:California | collected 2016-06-15
CCGACTCCACCGGCCGCGCCGTGCACGAGGACGCTCTGCCCCACCTGGACGCGGCCGTGCACGAACAATCCCTGCCACGCGGTCAGGCCCGAGATCGGCAGGCTCGCGCCCACCGTGAAGTCGACGTCGCCCGGCAGCGGTGCGAGGTTACGCGCCTCGACGGCCACGTACTCCGCCAGGGTGCCGTCGCGGGTCCAGTCCGTGAGGCCGAACACCCGCCGTCCCACCGACAGCCCCGTCGTGCCATAGCCGAGGGCGCTGACCACTCCGGCCAGCTCGTGGCCAGGGATCGACGGTGTTCGGTCCCGGCCGAGGCGATCGGTCCAGGTCCCGGTCCACGTCAGCTCACCCGGGGTGAATCCCGACGCATGAACCTGAACGACGACGTCGTTCTCCGCCGCGTTCGGCTCGGGCCGCTCCACTAGCGTCATCCCGGCCGTTCCCGCGGCCTCGTCTGTTACCACAATCGCCTTCATCCGCCACCTCCCTGTATCGAGTTCTCGCCTCTTGGGCGAACAGACAGGGTTTCCGAGAGGCCGGGACGCGGGATCACCCTACGCCTCGCGCCTGAGAGGAAGATGGTCTACCGCAAAGGCAGGCGTATCTCGGTATGGAGCATTTGTGGAGCAGAGCGGACGCAATCGCCCGCAAATGGCTGCAAACACCGCCGCTTCGAAAGCCGCGCGATTCCTTGCACCCAGCCGCCTGTAGTTGCATCCGCTTGCCGGGGACCCGGGATGGTAAGGAGGGGGTCGACGGTTCGAGTCGTCAGAGGGCCTGCAAATCCCCGCTCGCGCGGATTTCGTTCAGAGCGACTTGCGCGGGCATAACTCCTGCCGTCGCGGGGCGCCATTCCGCACGGAACGGTCCTGCGTACGATCGGAGATTGACGTGGATCATGTGACGTTGAACAACGGCGTCGAGATGCCGATGCTCGGCTTCGGCCAGTACCGAGTCGACGACCAGGCGTGGCTGAACAGGCTGTCGCCGACGCGATCAATTCTTGGGTCCGGCTGGTCGAGACCGCGTCCCTGTACCGCAACGAGGACGCTGTCGGGCGGGCGATCGCCCGGGTATCTCCCGTGAAGAGCTGTTCGTCACCACGAAGGTGTGGCTATATGAGGGCGCCTACGAAGGGACCCAGGCGGCCTGCGAGGATTCGCTGAAGAGGCTCGGTCTCGACTATCTCGATCTGTACCTTGATCCACCAGCCGTACGGCGACGTCTACGGCTCGTGGCGCGCGATGGAGGATCTACACCACCAGGGAGGACCTGCGCCACCGGGGTCAGTAACTTCCCGATGGACCGCAAGAGGAGTTCCCGCCGCGCCCGGAACCGGATCGTGGGGTCGTCCGAGTCGACCAGCGGGGACACGGGATCGAACTGGAACACCGAACCCTCCGGTCCACGACCGAGTCCCATGGATCCAACTGTTGCTGACGCGGGGAGACCGTCGCAACCTAAAGGTCGCGACTGGGCCGGACCTCGTGCCCAGGCCAGCGGCTCATAGCGACTGACGTGGAACCGACGTCTCAGGGGAGATCGGGGAGGACCAGAGCACTCTCCAATCGCTCCCCGAAAGCTCCTCGATTTCTCCTCGGTGCACCCAACTGGACAGTACTCGAAAAAATACCCGCAGGTGGATGGGCATGTCCTCCATCTCAGCGGCCGTCACGCGAAGCTTCGACGCGAGGGCTACCGAAAGGAAGGTGACCGGTGAGGGCAATGCCTGGATCACCGATCGCGGATGCGCCTCCTGTCACGCCACAGCCGACCCGTCGGCAGTAACGATGCCGAGGAAGACCATGAGCCTCCACAGGCAAGGAAGCTAGTGCTGGCTCGTCAAGGGAAGGTGCGAGGAATCGGGGAGGCCTCCCCCGATTGCTCACCCCAGACTGATCCCGCGGACCGCGGACCGCACAAGACACTGGGATAGAAGGCGGAGGCATCGGGGGCAACCCGTGGCGCGTGGAATGAGCTCCCTAGAAGCGCTGGGTGAGCTGGGTCACCATGTACGGCGTTGAGGCTTTGAAGTTCATAATGGTCCTGTACTGCTCGAGCACCGCGGACGGGTGTTCTCCCTGCGCTTCGCGCTCGGATGTCTCCTGTCAAGCACCTACGGGTTCCTTGCCGGAGCATGGCCGTTCGGTGTGCTCGAAGCCGTCTGGGTCTGATTGCCCGCCCGGCGTTATGCCACGACGCGAGCGGGTCGTGAAGAGGTGCCGGTTTAGACCAATTGGTTGCGGCCCATCGGCGCCCAAAGAAGGGCTCCGCGCGGTCGGTCCTGGGAAGTAGCCGACGAACTGTGGTGATCGTCTCAGGTCGCGACTGCCATGCCCCGGACTGTCTTTGTCCCTCGCTGTGCCAGATGGTAGCCAAGAGCGAAGATGAACAGAGCGTTGAGCACGTGTAGCGACCGCAGCCAACGCGGGTCAAGCTCTGGGTCGACGAAGAGCGGCTGTAGAAACACGAGCAGGAAGAGCACCACTGTCAGAGCGAGGACGGTCCGCCCCATGCGGCCGACGATCGCGGCGATGAGCATCAGGATCGGTACGAGATGGAGGACGATGAAGCCCCACTGCCGGTGCGCCTCAATGCTTTCCGCCCAGGACACCAAGGCCGGCGAGGAGAAACTGGATCGCAACAGCGAGAACAAACAACCAGGCAAGCCCGACGAAGATCTTGCGCGCTACATCCCATCTGCGCCCTCCGCAGATTGAACGAAGCTGGACTCCTCCTTCGCCAGGGTGACAGACCCATCCAGCATCCACAAGGCCATGGATGTTCCCCGGCAGGGGCGACTGTCGGATCGCCAATAAGGCTCAAATGGCTCGATTCTCGCCGGTGGCCGGATCGAGCACCCGAGCCTCGACGATGTCGTAGGGTGCGCCGCCCCATCCGTACGCGAATCCGTCCGTCGTCGGTGACCAAACTTCGGGCGCCCGAGTACTCGCCCATCGGCTTGCCTCGTGCGACCAGATTCCCATCGGTGTCGAACACCATGACGAGGTTTCCTTCTCGCCCGCCGGCCGTCTCGAAGACCATCGCGAGCGTCGCGATGTACCTGCCGGAGGAGGACGCGTGGAGCCTTTCCTTCCCTCTCCGGTTTCTTTCCGCCGATGACGACCCACACTCCGGTGGGTGCGATACGGTCAGGCCGCCATGGCTGGAGCACGGGCTTCCGCCTCCTCGGTCCTCCGCGTCTCGGAGCTGCGTCGGGACTTCGGCGACCTCACCGCCATCGACGGATTCGACCTCGCCCTCACCGCGGGCGAATGCGTCTCCCTGATCGGCCACAACGGCTCAGGAAAGACGACCGCGCTGCGGGTTTCCGCCGGTCAGCTCGAACCCACCTCTGGCACGGTGACGGTGAGTGGAGCCGACGTGCACGACCGTCGCCACGGCCACGTAGCCCGGGCCAGGCTGGCGTTCGTGCCCGACACTCCCGTCCTGTACGAGGACCTCACCGTTGGTGAGCACCTGGAGCTCGTGGGCCTCGCCCATGGCGTAAGCGATGAGCTGGATGAACGGATCTCTGACTTGCTGGAACGACTCGGACTGACTGCCCGACGTGACTTCCTGCCTCGACAGCTCTCCCGAGGCATGCGCCAGAAGACTCAGATCGCCTGCGCGTTCGTTCGGCCGTTCCTGGTGCTGATGCTCGACGAGCCGGTGGTCGGCCTGGACCCGCCCTCGCAAGCCGCGCTGCGGTCGCTCCTCGTCGAGACGAAGCGACGTGGGGCCGGAGTAGTGTTCAGCACACACCAACTCGGGTTCGCGGCCGACCTGGCCGATCGCGGGATGGTGCTTGACGGCGGTCGCGTCGTGGACGATGGCCCCTACGATCGGGTGGCGCGCGGCGCCGAGGCGAGCCGGCTGGGGCTCAAATGAGCCACGCGGCTGTCGCGTTGGAGGTCCCCGTCGAGGCCGGACCCGTCCTCGCCTACCTGAGCGACTGCCAGCGCGGCCACCGGCGGAAGTCCGGCTGGGACCGGTTCACGGATGCGTACACCGTGCTTTTGTTCGCGGGCCTTGGCGGCTACCTTGCCTTCGGAGCGCTTCGTGAGAGTGCGATCAGCCAACGCCGAAGCGGTCAGGTTTATCGACGAGCTGGTCAGGTGGGTCCCACCGGTCCTGCTCCTGTTGCTCGTGTCCGCCCTCCGCTATTGCACCTGGCAGGGACCGGTACTGTTCAGCTTGCCCGACGTCGAGTGGCTGCTTTCGGCTCCGCTGTCCCACGCGGAGATCGTCCGGCGGCGCCTGCGGCGGGGACTGGCCATCGCGGCGAGCCTGGGGGCAGCTCTCGGTCTTGCCACGTTCGTGATAGTCGAGGGGGAGCTCGGCGTCGCGGCTTGGCCGTTGCTCGGCGCGACCGTGGGCGGGCTCGCCTCGCTCGGGCTCCTTGCTGGCGCGGCTGGGTGGCTCATCGAGTGCTCGCCCAAACGCGCACGCATCGTGCTCCGAGCGAGCCCGCTGGTCATCCCGGTGGGGGCCGCGCTCGCGCTCGCACCGAGCGTCGTCGACGGCGACGTCGCGCTTTGGTCCGGGCCCTGGGGATGGGCGGCAGGACCCCTGATCGCGGCGGCCGGGGGCTCTGCGCCGAATTGGCCGTACCCGACGACCCTCCTTGCTGTGACGGCCTTGGCCATGGTCGCGATCGCCTGGCGGCGCGCGGGCAGCGCGCCGACCGAGGAGCTCGCCCGCCGGGCCGGGATCCACTCTGGACTGGTCGCCGCCCTGTACTTCGCGGACGTTCGAGGCGCCGCACTACTGGTCCGTCGGGCTGGCGAGAGCCTGCTCGGCATGCGCAGGATCCGACTCCGGCGGCCGAGGTCAAGCTGGCTTGCCGTTCCCTGGCGGGATGCGCTGAGCATCCTGCGCGCTCCCTCTCGTATCGGATGGGCGCTGCTCCTAACCATCGCCGGCGCGTCGGCCGTCGCGGCGGCACCCGACAGCCGGGCCGTCGTGGCCGCCAGTGTGCTCGCCGGGTACGCGGCTGCCACCAGGTTGGTCGAACCCCTTCGCCTGGAGGCCGACCAGCCCGACGCTCACCACGTGCTTCCGTGGCGCTGGGGCGACCTGCTGCTCCTCCACTGCGCCGTGCCGGTCCTCTCGCTCACCGCCCTCGGAGTACTCGCAGTGACCACGGCATCCTTCGCCGGGCTGCTCCCGGCCGCTGCCGCCTGGTCGGCCCTCGCTCTGTGCCCGCTCGTCTCGGCGACGTTCGCGTCGTCCGCCGCCATCGCGGGGCAGCGAGGTCCCTTCCCCATCGAGCTACTCCTTCTCGGCGGTGATGCGGGCGCGGTGGTCCTCCTGGTGTGGTTGGCGACCGGCCCGATCCTCGCAGCGGTGGCGCTCATCCTCCCAGTGAGCATCGTGCAACGAGCGGTCGATGATGGGTCTCCCGTCGTCGAGCCCACGGGTGCCGCGGCCGCTGTCCTTGTCGTGACCCTGCTTGCCGCGATCGCATACCTGCGGAGTCGCAGGCAACCAGAATGACAAGATGGAGTCGCGCGCGGCGAAGGGGAGGAACGGCCGCAGACTCGCTTCAAGTGTGAACAGTCTGTATGCGGTCGGCACATCGTTCCACGTTCAGGTCGATCTGCCGAGCGGGCGCTCGCAACCTGCCTTGTTCGAACTCATGCGCCAGGGGTTGGCCCTTGACCGCTGCGATGTCATCGATCACGACCCCGTCGAGCATCCAGTAGAACTCCTCGGCATCGATCCGGCGGGACCTCTCGACCTTCCCGTTCAGCCTCGGGGTCGCTGGCTTGATGTAGACGTGCCCGATCCCTCGGTCCAGCACGTGGTAGTGGAACTGGGACCCGAACTCGGCGCCGTGGTCGGTCTGGATCACCTCGACCTTGAACGGCAGCGTCTCGAGCACGTAGTCCAGGAACCGGATCGCGCTCTGCTGGTTCAGCCGCTCGTAGATCCGAAGGACCCGGATCCGGGTGCAGTCATCGATCGCGGTGAACTGGTAGTGCTTCTTCCTCCGAGAGCTCGGCAGCGGGGCGATGAACTTCACGTCGATCTGGACTCGGTACCCCGGCAGCGGCTTCTCGTAGCGCTTCGAACGGTCGACGTGACGCCGGTAGCGCTGGGAGGCGGGGAGCCGGGCTCATGCCCAGCCGATTCAGGATCCGCCAGACCCCAGACGGTGAGACCTGCACGTCGTGGTAGCGCTTGAGATACATCGAGATCTTGTGAGGTCCGAAGTGGTAGTGCTTGCGCAGGTAGACGATCTTGTCGACCACCTCGGGCTTGGTGGCGAGCGGGATCACGTGGGGCCTTCGTGAGCGGTCCCTGAGCCCTCCAGACCCTGGTCCTCGTAGCGGCGAAGTCACTTGTAGAAGGCCTGCCGCTTGATCCCGAAGTACCGGCACGTCATCGAGACATTGCCGGTCACCTCCTGGGCATGCCGGATGATCGCCAGCCGTCGTGCTGCCCCTCGTGCGAGCTCCTTCTCGGTCACGGATCCCCCTTCCCCTCGGAGGACCCGATGTGTACACGATGTCCGTCAGTTCCAGATTCAGGTGGTGGGCCCCCGCGGACTCGAACCCCGAACCTGCGGATTAAGAGTCTGGTGCGGAGCGCAGGTCAGGAGCTTGAATCGCGTCTGAGCTGCGGGTTTGCGTCTCATTGGTGCCCATCGTTTCCCGTCGTTTCCCGTTCCTTCACGGGGATGAGACGGGGGGCAGCGTCGTACTGGCGTTGTCATTTCTGCAAGAGGGCTGAGGCTCTGGTGGACGCCCCACCGCCTCGGTCACACGCGGCGATATGACGCCACCTGCCACGCCGGGCCTACTCGTGTGGTCATCTGGCGGCTGAACCCCTTCGATCGAAGGACTCTATCGACCTCGTCGATCGGGATGATTGCGGCGCGGAGGCGCTTCCCTTGACGCCGCAGTCTGAAGTTGATCAACCGGATGACGAGCCTCACGAATGGTGTATCCCTGGGGATGACGATGCCGTAGAGCCGTCGCGCCCGGTCTGCAGACAAGGCGACGAGCCACTCCCAGTCCGGATACACGTTGAGCACCCGGTCGAGGGTCACGATGTCGGCCGGAGGCACCCTATCAACCAGCTCGACGAAGTCGCCATGATGGTACGTGACCCGACCGCTCAGGCTGCGTCGATCGCTCTCCTTCCGTGCCGCGTCGAGATAGGCAGAGGAGGCATCCACCGAGATCGCGCTCACGCTGCCTGCCGCGAGCAGCTCGTGCTGGATCGCGCCGATCCCGCCGCCGATGTCGAGCAGCGTCGTCCCTTGCACTCCCTCGGCCACGAGGGCGTCGACCAACGCGCGCGTCCACGGGTTCGGTCCCTTCTTGCGGTAACGGCGCAGCTCAGCGGCGGCAATCTTCTCGTCATAGGCTTCGAACGGACTCGCCGGCGCGTCCGTCGCGTCTCCGTGATGCGCGCCGTGACCGGTTGAGCTGGTTTCGGTGAAGCGAGTCATCGTTCCTCCTCCTTCGGGCGCGAGTCTCTTCTACCGTCGTGGGAAGCCTGGAGCATGATGGAGGCCCTCGCATCGGGTGTTCACCCCATTTGGTCGCGGGCCAGAGAGACGGCCGACGGCAGCTACGGATGCTCCGGGACGAGACCGTGCTGGATGGCGAAGAGCGTGGCCCCAACCCGCGTGGAGACACCGAGCTTTTCGTAGATGTGCTCCACGTGGTGACCGACAGTCTTCGGGGAGATGAAGAGGATCTCGGCCATCCGCCGATTCGACAGGCCCCGGACCATGAGGCGCAGGACCGCCACCTCGCGTTCGCTGAGGCCGGCCGGGAAGCCGGTGCGAGGCTCGGGCCGTTCGGCGTGTCCCGCTGCGGCGAGCAGCGCGTCGACCACGTCGCCGTCGAGCCCACCCCGGCGTACCTGGGTCCGGATCTCCTCGCCGGCGGCGTCGGGCGCGAGGGCCTCGCGGTGCGGCCGTGGCTCGACCTTGGCGTGATAGGTGTCGGCCGCGGCCAGGATCCGGGCGGCCACGGGCAGGAACGAACCCCGCACACCTCGATACCCGGACCCGTCGAGCCGCTCGTGGTGGAGACCCGCAACCGTTCCGAGATGCCCGAGCGCCATCGAGCGCGCCAGGACGAGCTCGGTCAGCGCCGGATGCTGCTTGGCGCGGTCCCATTCCGCCGCTGTCCACCGGGTCGGAGTGTTCCAGAATCCGGCCGGCACCCCGATGCGCCCGATGTCGTGGAGGTAGCCAGCGCGGCGCAGCGCCACCGCTTCTTCCTCAGCCAGCCCCAGCCGGCGTGCGGCTCGCTCCGCCAGTAGAGCCACCCCGGTGGAGTGGCCCAGCGTGTATGGCGACCGGAGATCGACGAAGTTCGCGATGGTTCGTGCGTGATCGTCGGCCTCTTTGTTCGAGAGCCATCGCCGCGGAGCCGGCTCCACCGCCATCACCGCGTCCCACGGCTCCTGCGTCTCCAGGCGGCGGAACAAGTCGTCCGCGACGGAGCAGAAGCGGTCCACAACCGCCGGATCGAAGAAGCTCCCCGACTGTCGGCGCGCACGAGCCACGGCAGCCTCGACGCCGTCCATCCGGCCGCAGATCTCCGCATCGGCGGCTACGTGGAAGATGCGGGCCGCGAGCGCGATCTCATCGGCCTTGAGCCCGCGGGGCCCACCTCGTCCGTTCCAGGTCTCGTGGCACTGCGTGAGCGCCTGCTGGATCGTGGGTCCGATCTCGAGCATGTCGCCGATGCGCTGAGCGACGTCGCGACAAACGGCCTGGAACTCCGCCGGCCCACCCGACCGTATTGCGGCGAGGACGCGTCCAGCGCGACGCAGCGGCCTCTCGCCAGCGCCGAAGTTCCGCACCCCGAAGGTGTACGCCTGCAGCCGATTCGTCGGATTGATCGTCAGTGTCTTGGCGTTGAGGGCGATGTCGTCCTTGGCGTACTTGGCGAACAGCGTCTGTTCGACCGTGCAGCCGACGGACCCCAGGAGGGCGACGTAGTACGCATCGCTGAGATCCTCGTCCCTCAGATCGAGCGCCTCTCCCAGCCACACAGCGAGCAGTCCACGTCGGAGCCCATGCTCGATTGGCTGGCCGGTGCACAGGCCGGTGGCAAGAGAGAGCGATGCCACGACCTCCGCCAAGCGGATGCTCGAGGTTGCCGAGCCTGCACGCTCCATCGAGGCACATCATCAGGCAAGAGAGCCCGGCAGGTCCACGGAAGCCGACTCGATGGTGGGCCCCCCGGGACTCGAACCCGGATCGCTGCGGATCAAGAGTCTGGCCCATAGGTGCTGGTCAGAGCATTGCGAGGCCTCTGAGCAGCCAGTTTGCATCTCAGCACTACCCATCATTTCCCGTCGTTTCTCGTTCCTTCACGGGGACGAGACGGGGACACGTTGACCGGTGGCGCTGTCATTTCGTTCGCACGTCGCCGTGCACTCCCACGGCTTGGGCTCGAGTCAGGAACAGATGAATTCCCTCGAGTTCGTTGGAAGGGACGCGATCTACGCGGTGGGGGCTCGCGCCGGCACGAGGCAGAAGGGGTGACCTGCTGGGTCGCCGTAGACACGCGAGCGGGGGGACGGCTGATGGTCGAACTTCGTCCCGCCCAGTTCGAGGACGACTCCCTCGGCTGCGTCGAGATCGTGAACCCGGAAGTGCAGGTGAGCCTGCATGGACGATGCCGGGTCCGGCCAGGTTGGTGGCTGATGGCCGGGCGATCTTTGGAACGACAGATGGAATCCCGCCCGTTCACCTTCTCCGATCGAGTACCAGTCGGGGTCGGCGTGAACCACCGGCCACCCCGTGAGTTGGCTGTAGAAGTCCGCGAGGAGGGCCGGATCGCGGCATTCCAGGGCAACGCCGCTCAGCGATCCGACGCCACTCACATTCCTCAACGTACTCCACGGCCCCCTGACCGACCGGTACCGAGAGCCGGATGATCCTCCCTCCCCGAAGGGCGCTGCCTACGATGGGGCAGAGCCAACGGACGAGGCAATCGGACCCGATTCGGTCCCTCCGGTCCCCCTCCGACGCGCCCGTTCGTCGTATGGACGACAATCTCTTCCGGGAGGAGGCCCGGACATGAAGTACATGCTTCTGATCCACTCCGGCGACGCCGTGTGGGAACGCTTCGACAGCCTCGACGAGGAGGAGCAGAAGCGCATCCTCGGTGAGTACCTGGCCATCGCCGAGGTACCGGGGGTTACGGACAACCACCGGCTGCAGCCGGCCGACACGGCGACGACCGTACGCGTGCAGGACGGCCGGACCCTCACCACCGACGGTCCGTTCATCGAGGCGAAAGAAGAGCTCGGCGGCTACTACGTCTACGAGGCCGACGACCTCGACGCCGCGATCGACCTGGCCGCACGCATCCCGGCCGCCAGGATGGGCGGGGCCATCGAGGTGCGTCCGATCGCGGAGCCGATAGGACGCTGATCGAGCAGGTCTTCCGCGAGCAATGGGGGCGCGTGATCGCCGCCCTGGTCGGCTACCTCGGAGACCTCGACCTCGCCGAGGAGGCCGCTCAGGAGGCGTTCGCGGTCGCCGTGGAGCGCTGGCCCAGCGACGGCATGCCGGCCAATCCGGGCGCGTGGCTGATGACGACCGCTCGCAACCGAGCCATCGATCGCATCCGGCGCGAACGCACGCTCGCTGAGAAGACGCGACTCCTCGACATCGCCGAAGACGCGGGCGTCGCGGAGTTGGTGGAGGAGGAGTTGGACGAGACGGCGTTCCCGGATGAGCGGTTGAAGCTCATCTTCACCTGCTGTCATCCGGCGCTCGGGCTAGAGGCCCAGGTTGCTTTGACTCTTCGGGCGCTCGGCGGTCTGAGCACGGAGGAGATCGCCCGGGCGTTCCTCGTTCCCATGTCGACGATGAAGCGACGGCTGTCGCGGGCGAAGCGAAAGATCAGAGACGCAGGCATCCCGTTCAAGGTGCCGGCCGATCACCTGCTTCCCGATCGGCTCGCGGCCGTCCTCGCCGTCGTCTATCTGATCTTCAACGAAGGCTACGGCGGCCGGGTCGACCTCGCCGCCGAGGCGATCTTCCTCGGTCGCGCGCTCGCCGAGCTCATGCCGGACGAGCCCGAGGTTCACGGTCTCCTTTCATTGATGCTGCTCGATGACGCGCGCCGTGAGGCTCGCTTCGACGGCGGCGAGCTCGTGCTGCTCGCCGATCAGGATCGCTCGCGCTGGGACGCGTCGCAGATCGCGCGAGGGCGTGAGTCGCTCGACCGTGCGTTCGCCCTGCAGGGCCGCGGGCCGTACGTCATCCAGGCGGCGATCGCGGCGTTGCACACCGACGAACCGCGCGACTGGCCGCAGATCGCCGCGCTGTATGGGGAGTTGTTCCAGCTCACGGGCTCCACGGTCGTGGAGCTGAACCGTGCGATCGCTGTGGCCCAGGTGGACGGGCCGGAGGCGGAACTCGCCCTCGTCGATCGTCTCGACCTCGACGGGTACCGCTACTTCCACTCGACGCGGGCCGACCTTCTTCGCCGCCTCGCTCGATCCGAGGAGGCACGTGCCGAGTACGAGCGCGCTCTCGAGCTCGCGGACGCCGAGCCCGAACGACGCTTCCTCCGCCGTCGCGTCGCCGAAGTCAGCGCGTAGTAGCGCATCGAACTGTCCCCTTGGGTGCCTCCGTTCGTCGTTCTGACGACACCGCTCGAAGAGGAGACGCCCGATGGACGCGACGACGGAACGATCCCGACCGGTGTGGACGCTCGAACTGGGCGTGCATCTTTCCCGTATGAGCCATCCGCGTCGTCGTCGCGATCGTCCGACGCGACCGCACGACGAGAAGAGGGACGTGCGATGACGATCTCACCGCCCAGCGACATCTCGATCCCGCATGTGCGCGAGGAGTTCGAGGGACGCGTCATCGCCCCTGGCCACGCCGATTACGACGCAGCGCGAAGGGTCTTCTCCGGCAACGTGGACCGCCGCCCGGCCGTGATCATCCGACCGGCCGACGTGAAGGAGGTCGCTCGCGTTGTGGGTCTGGCGCGCCAGACCGGACTCGAGCTCGCCGTTCGCAGCGGCGGGCACAGCAGCGCCGGCCACGGCACCTCCCAGGGAGGGATCGTGATCGACCTCGCTGATATGCGGTCGCCGGATATCGACCCCGAACGGCGAACAGCATGGGCCGAGACGGGGCTGACGGCCGGTGAGGTCACGAACGCCGCAGCCGAGCTTGGCCTCGCCATCGGCTTTGGAGACACCGGCTCCGTCGGCATCGGCGGCATCACGCTTGGCGGCGGGATCGGGTTCCTCGGACGCAAATACGGTCTCACGATCGACAACTTGCTCGCCGCGGAGATCGTGACGGCCGAGGGGGCGATCCTGCGCGTCGACGCCGAGACGCATCCGGACCTGTTCTGGGCGATCCGCGGCGGCGGCGGCAACTTCGGCGTGGCATCGCGCTTCCAGTACCGCCTGCAGGAGCTCGCGTCCGTCGTCGGAGGCATCCTGATCCTGCCGGCGACGCCCGACGTCATCTCGTCCTTCCTTGCCGAAGCCGAGGCCGCGCCGGACGAGCTCACGACGATCGCGAACGTCATGCCCGCGCCGCCGATGCCGCTCCTCGCCGAGGAGCACCACGGCAAGCTCGTCGTCTTCGCGCACCTCACCTACGCGGGCGACACCAAGGCCGGAGAGCGCGCGGTTGCGCCGTTCCGGTCGCTCGCAACGCCACTCGCCGACATGGTCCGGCCGATGCGGTACCCGGAGATGTACATGCCAGGCGATCCCGACTACCACCCGATCGCGGTGGCCCGTACGTCGTTCGTCGACGACGTCGATCGCAAGGCGGTCGAGATGATCGTCGACCGGCTGGAGAGCGGTTCTGCGCCGATGCGGTTCACGCAGCTCCGAGTCCTGGGCGGGGCGATGGCGCGCGTACCGACCGACGCCACGGCGTTCGCGCATCGCCGCCGGAGATTCATGCTGACCGTCGGGGCGGTCTACCGGCAGCTCGACGAGGCGTCGACGCACGAGGCGTGGGTCACGAGCTTTGCGGCCGAGCTGCAGCGCGGTGATCGCGGCGCGTACGTGGGATTCCTCGCCGAGTAGGGCGAGGCTCGGGTTCGCGAGGCTTACCCGGGAGGGACATGGGATCGCCTGGCCGATATCAAGGCGCGCTACGACCCGGACAACCTGTTCCGGCTGAACCAGAACGTCCCTCCCAGACGGCTCTTGGACCCGCTCGCGGTGGGGTTGCAAGGGGAGCGTCGATGAAGCGGATCCGCATCGAGAAGCGCAAGGTCCGGTCTGAGCCTTGGTGGCTGGAGGTCCTTCCGCTCTACCCGCGCGACCCGGACATCGCTCGAGCGAAGGCGATCGTGTCGGACGGCGTCTCCCGGTCCTCGAAGAGGGACGACCAAGCTCGGCCGAGCACGGGACGGAGCAACGGATGACGACCTCATCGATCGAGACCGAAGCCACATCGGGACGCTCGGAGAGACGGGTGATCCACCTTCTCCCGATCACCGCGGGGAGGAGATCGTTTCGCGCGCCGACATCGAGGGGGTCGGAAGGACCGCAGGACGAGCCGGTCCCGATCGGCCGCGGTGCGATCGCCTGGGCGGCCCGCACCCTCCGACGCTGCGAGATGCCACCGGAAGAGATCGGCGCCGTGCTCGCGGCCGACAACCCGGAGCTTGTGCGCCGGTACATGGAGCTCCATCGGGAGCGGTTGGAAGAACGGCTCGCGTATCGGCTGCGCGCCCTTACCGGCTTGGAGCGGCTCCTCGTTCAAGCGATCTTCACACCGCGTGAGAGCACCGCCGACACACGGCCAGCGATCCGCGAGCGGGACGGAGAGAACGATGCTGTCGACCTATAGGGATCGCTGTGAGCGGCCTCGGCTGGCGAGTCCCGACCGCTCCTGCAGCTGCCTGGGTCGTCCTGCGCCGTGGCCTTCGAGCACCCCGTCAACCCGAGGAGTTGGCATCTTCGTCGCGGAGCCGATCGAGCACCCGATCGAGCGTCTCGACGAATCCGGCGATGTCCGTGTCGTCGAGTCCGGCGAACAACCGCTTGGCCAACTCGTCATACCCGGCCTGCCACTCCGAAGCGACCCTGCCGCCTCGCCTCGTCAACCTGACGAGCGTCGCCCGTCGATCGGTGGGGTGGGGGCCACGAGTGACGAGGTCTTCGGACTCCAAGGCATCGACGAGCCCGGTCACGTTCCGCGGCGTACAGCGGAGCGCCTCGCTCAGCTCGCGCTGGGTCATCGATCCCCGCCGGCCGAGTCGCCAGATGACCTCGGCACGAGCCCGTGTGAGCCCCTGGTCGGCGAGCCCTCGATCGATGGAGTCGCCGAGCAGGGCTGCGAGCTCGAACAGGCGGCCGGTCGCCTCGGCCGGCCGGATAGGTATCTGGGGGTTGTGAAGTGACTTCATGATGTAGTATTCTCAGCATCACCATGATACACCGCGATGAGAAGGAAGCCATGATCCGCGTCCAACGACTGGTTCGCCGGTTCGGAGAGCTCGAGGCGGTGAGCGGCGTGAGCTTCGAGGTGGCCGAGGGCGAGGTCTTCGGCTTCCTCGGACCGAACGGCGCCGGGAAGACCACGACGATCAGCGTGCTCGCCACGTTGCTGAGGCCGACGGGCGGAGAGGCCACGGTGAACGGCTTCGACGTCGTCCGGCAACGGAGCAACGTGCGGCGGTCGATCGGCCTGGTCTTCCAGCAGCCGACCCTGGACGAGACCCTGAGTGCCGAGCAGAACCTGGGGTTCCACGCATACGCGTACGGCGTTCCGGCCGACGCCCGACAGGGCCGCATCCGCGAGTTGCTGACGCTGGTAGAGCTCTGGGACCGCCGAGGGGATCGCGCCCGAACGTTCTCGGGGGGCATGAAGCGCCGGCTCGAGATCGCTCGAGGGCTGCTGCACCAGCCCCGTGTGCTCTTCCTCGACGAGCCGACCCTGGGCCTCGACCCGCAGACCCGACGACGCGTCTGGGCGTACCTCGCCGACCTGCGGGCTCGGGAGAGCCTCACGATCTTCCTGACCACTCACTACATGGACGAAGCAGAGAACTGCGATCGGATCGCGGTGATCGATCACGGGCAGATCGTTGCCCTGGACACCCCCGACGCGCTCAAGAGCGCCGTGGGCGGGGACCTGATCACGATCGCGACACGGGACGGCCGGGGCGCGGCGAACGAGATTCGTCGGCGATTCGGCCTCGCTCCCCAGGTCACCGACGGGACGGTGAGCTTCCAGGTTCAGGCCGGCGAGGCATTCCTGCCCGAGCTCGTCCGAGGTCTCGACCAGCCGCTGGAGGCGATCAGCCTCCGGCGGCCCACCCTCGACGATGTCTTCCTGCATCTGACGGGTCACGAGATCCGCGACGAGGGGCGCGGCGGGAGCGAGCCGGCGATGAGTGGCAGGGGGTGGCGTCGATGACCGAGGTCTACAGAGGCTTCTGGGTGGTCGCCTACCGCGACCTCTTGGGGTTCCTCAGCGATCGCACCCGGCTGCTCGCGAGCCTCGCGTTCCCCCTGCTCTTCCTGGTGATCTTCGGGGCGGGCTTCAGCAACGTGATCGGCCGGATGAGCGGCGGTGTCGACATCGTTCAGTTCGCGTATCCGGGCATCATCGCCCAGGCCGTCTTGACCACGTCGCTGTTCGCGGGGGTGTCCGTCGTTTCCGACCGCGAGGCGGGGTTCCTGAGGGAGATCCTGGTCGCGCCCCTGAGCCGGACGGGGATCGTGCTCGGCAAGGCGGCTGGCGCCGCCGGCGCCGCCCTGTTCCAGGTGCTGGTGCTCCTGGTCCTGGCGCCGATCGTCAACGTGCCGGTGGGGGCCGAGATGCTGCTGAAGCTGGCGCCGACGGTGATCATGCTGTCCGTTGCCCTGTCCGGGCTGGGCGTGTTCATCGGATCGTTCGCCCCATCGCAGCAGGGTTTCCAGCTCCTGATGCAGATGCTGGTGTTCCCGATGATCTTCCTGGCAGGCGTCTTCTTCCCGGTCGATCAGGTGCCGGTCTGGATGGAAGCGCTGTCGAAGGCGAACCCGGTGACCTACGGCGTGGACGCGATCCGGCAGATCTTCCTCGGATCCGACCTCGCCGCCGCGGGGCTCGGGGTCACGGTGTTCGGCCACACCTTCTCCCTCGGGGAGGAGCTCGCCCTGGTCGGTGCGCTCGGCGTCGTTCTCGTGGGCGGCGCCGTGTGGGCGTTCGGACGTCAGGAGCAGTGAGAGATGAGGAGGACTCAGATGGGTGCACCGGTGACGTGGTTCGAGATCAGCTCCAGCAACTCCAGGGCTCTCCACGAGTTCTACGCCGAGGCTTTCGACTGGTCGCTTCAAGTAGTGGAGGGGTTCCCGTATGCACTGGTCGACACCGGCGTGGACGGCGCCATCGGCGGGGGGATCGGGGAGGCTCAAGGCCCGAACCAAGTGATCTTCTACATCGAGGTGAGGGACCCCCACGCCTACCTGGACCGCATCGCGCAGCTCGGCGGCAATACGGTCGTGCCCGTCACGGAGATCCCCGGCTTGGTCACCTTCGCGCAGTTCGCGGACCCGGAGGGGAACGTGGTTGGCCTGGTCAAAGCTCCTGAGGCCTGAGTGAACGAAGGGGGGAGGAGACGATGGACGTGACCGCTGACCGGGGGATCGCCCCCAATGAGACCGTGTACGAGCGCCGGTGGTGGGCGCTGCTCGTCCTGTGCCTGAGCCTCGTGATCGTGGTGATGGACAACACCATCCTGAACGTTGCCCTGCCCACGCTGGCCAGGGATCTGCAGACCACCGGCAGCGAGCTTCAGTGGATCGTCGACGCCTACGTGCTCGTGTTCGCCGGGCTCGTGCTCACGATGGGGTCCCTCGGTGACCGATTCGGGCGGAAGCTCGCGCTGAACGCCGGTCTCGTCATCTTCGTGGGCGCCTCGGCTGCATCGGCGTTCGCGGACTCGCCCGAGGTCTTGATCGCCTCGCGTGCGGGCATGGGGATAGGTGGGGCACTGATCATGCCCTCCACGCTCTCGATCATCACGAGCATGTTCCCATCGAGGGAGCGGGGGCGAGCCATCGGCGTGTGGGCCGGTGTCGCCGGGCTCGGCATCATCCTCGGCCCGGTCATCGGCGGGTGGCTCTTGGAGCGCTTCTGGTGGGGCTCGGTGTTCCTGGTGAACGTGCCCGTCGTGACGGTGGCCATGCTGGCCGGCTGGCGGCTGGTGCCGGAGTCGCGGGACCCGAGGGCCACCCCGCTCGACCCTGTCGGGGCGGGTCTCTCGATCGCGGGCCTGGTCGCGCTGGTCTACGGCGTCATCGAGGCGCCGAACAACGGCTGGACCGATCCGGCGACCCTGGGCTCGTTCGCCACCGCCGCCCTCGTGTTGGTCGGGTTCATCTGGTGGGAGTTCCGGTTCGAACACCCCATGCTCCGGATGGAGTTCTTCCGGAACCCTCGCTTCAGCGTGGCGAGCCTCGCTATCAGCCTCACCTTCTTCTCCCTGTTCGGCTCGGTGTTCCTACTGACCCAGCACCTCCAGTTCGTGCTCGGATACACGCCGCTCGAGGCGGGGCTTCGCATCATGCCCGTGGCGGTGCTGATGGTCGCCGCTCCGCTCTCTGCGCGCCTCGTCGAGGCGGTCGGGACGAAGCTCGTGGTCTTCGCAGGTCTGGCGCTCCTGGCCGGGGGGCTATTGCTCCTCTCCACGCTCGACGTCACGAGTGGCTACGGGGTCGTGGCGTGGTCGCTGTTCGTCTTTGGCAGCGGTATCGGCCTGGTCATGCCACCGGCCACCGACTCCATCATGGGCTCGCTTCCCCTGGCCAAGGCCGGCGTGGGCTCCGCCATGAACGACACTACGCGGATGGTCGGGGGAGCGCTGGGCGTGGCCGTGCTGGGCAGCGTCCTGGCCTCCGGCTACGGGTCGGCGATCAAGCCGGCGCTCCGGGAGATTCCCCTGGAAGTTGCCCAGGCCGCGCGAGACTCGATCGGGGCCGCCTCGACGCTCGCGGCGCAACTCGGGCCACAGGGGCCAGGGACTGCTCGAGGCGGCGCGGCCGGCCTTCGTCCAAGGGATGGGCGAGGCGCTGTTGGTTGGCGTCGGGGCAGCCGCGCTCGGGGCCGTGCTCGTTCTCCTCTTGCTCCCCGCCCGTGTCGGGGAGAAAGCGCCCATCAGACAGAAGATCGTCGAGGTCGAGACGGCCAGGATGGAGCAGAGGAGGGGCGATGGCGGGCTTCGAGATCCGCAGGTTCGAGCTGGCTGACGAGACCGGGATGGCTCTGGTCCGAGCATGTGGGCCAGCCCGTGGGTCAGGAGCTGTGCGAGGTCGAGCATGTCGGGTTCGTCCTGTCGGGTCGCGCCGGTGTGCGCATGGCTGATGGAACGGATGCCGAGCTGACCCCCGGCGACCTGTTCCACGTCGCGCCCGCCGACGACACGTGGGTGATCGGTGACGAGCCGTATGTATCACCGCACTTCCTCGGCGCAAGCGAGTACGCCAAGGACTGACGACGAGGGTCGAGAGAGGAGTCGACGATGCAAGCCACCGATGTGAGACCGGACTCGACGCGAGAGCTTCCCAGGCCGGGCCCGATCGGGCTGGCGATCCGGGTCATCCTGGGTGCCGCGATCATCTATGGGTTCGTCGCCGTGCTCACCAAGTGGAACGTGCTCCTGGAGCACGACCCGATCGAATCGGATTGGTACTTCACGCTAGGAACTCTGTGGCTGCTCCCGTACGTGTTCAACTTCACGTTCGGGCGGCGATGGGGCCCATGGCCGACTGTCGTCTTCCTGGCGGCCGGAGTGGTGCTCGGGCTTACCGGGTACCTCCTGTCCGGCGAGTTCTGGAACCCGGTGCTGGGGGGCTGGGAGTACGCGGGTGATCTCATGGTCTGGATCGCGCTGGCGGTGTCCTTTCCCGTGGCCGTTGCGACACGGAGCCCCGGGTGCGAGCTGGGCGCAGTCCCCTGGCTCATCGCCAGGAGACGCGGGAGGACCTACGAACGGCCGCGGCCCGGCTGCGCCGTGGGCCTCGACCGCCTCGATCGGTGGGAGGCCGGGTGGAGGAGGCGAGAGCCGGACGCGATCGAGCCTCGCCTGAGCCGATGAGCGGGTTCGACGTCGCCCGTGGACCCCTCGTCGTGTCCACGGCGAACCCTCGCTACTTCACGGTCGCCTCCGACGAGCGGAAGGCCGTGTACCTCACCGGATCCCACATCTGGAACAACCTCCACGACGGGATGGGTCCGGGGCTCGAGTGCGCCGAGACCCCGGAGCGACTCGACTTCGCGGAGTACCTCGATTTCCTTGAAGGGCACAAGAACCTCGGATCGGGGCCTGTGACCAGGTCTTCTTCGAGTTGCTCGACCTGCTGTGCCTCCGCGGCCACGAAGGGGGATCCGGACTGTCCATCGAGCGAGACACCTGTTTCCTGAACATCGTCGGGCCACACCGGACCTCATGGTCCATACAAGGATTGTGTTCCACTTCCTCGGATTCCAGGCCAGGGCCGAACGAGCCAAGGCGAAACCCGCTGGTCATGGTACGGACCAGAGTAATGCACCCTTCAGGTTTCGCGGCCATTTGCAACAATGCACGTGGGATCGTGTGCGAGGGGAGATGGAGATGTACGTCGCACGAGAAGTCGTCGTGGAGAACGACCCGGAAAAGCTCGATGAGGCGTTGGCGGTGTACCGATCCAGGGTCGACGAGCTCGAGAAGGTCGGCTGCGTAGCCTCATACCTGCTGAGAGACCGGTCCGAGGCCCGCCTCACGT
>WNGB01005105.1_pt1 | contig 19719 bp, 22 predicted proteins | sample 5400681 | NCBI WGS metagenome assembly WNGB01 (sample SAMN13153367, study PRJNA577476) | soil metagenome | isolation source: 115 cm soil or saprolite under grassland replicate 2 | place: USA:California | collected 2016-06-15
CGCCGTCTCGCTCGACCAGATAGTCGAAACGGAAGCGGGCGCCTCGCACGTCGGCGCACCGGGCCCGAATCGTGAGCCTGTCGTCGAAGCGCGCCGCGGCGAGGTAGCGTGCATGGGCCTCGAGCGTCAGCGCGTCGATTCCCTCCTCGCGCAGGCCAAGGTAGCCGCCGCGGAAGCGCCGCAGGTATTCGATCCTGGTCGCCTCGAACCAGACGAGATAGGCTGCGTGGTGCGCGATTCCCTGCGCGTCCGTCTCGGCGAAGCGGACGATGACCTCGTTGGCAAACCGGAAATCGCTCACGTCCGCGTAGCATCGCAGCGGTGTCCGCGCGCCGCCTCGCCGAGCTGATCCGGGCCCGTCAGCCCTGCGTCGTCCTCACGGGGGCCGGCGTCTCGACCGAGAGCGGCATCCCGGACTTCCGCTCGGCGACCGGGCTCTGGGCCGAGATCGACCCGATGGAATACGCGTCGGTATCCGCCTTCCGGGCCGATCCCGAGAAGGTCTGGCGCTTCTACGGGCCGCGGATCGAGATGCTGACGGGCGCGGAACCGAACTCGGCGCACCTGGCGCTGGCCGAGCTCGAGCGGCGGAGCCTCGTGAGCGCTGTCGTCACGCAGAACATCGACCTCCTGCACCAGCGGGCCGGGAGCAGCGAGGTCGTCGAGGTGCACGGCTCGATCCGCACCGCGAGCTGTCCGGCCTGCGGCACGGTGCACCTGCTGGAGGAGGTCGTCGCGCTCGTCGCGGCGGACGGCGTGCCGCGCTGCCGCGAGTGCGGCGAGGTGGTCAAGCCCGACGTCGTCTTCTTCGGCGAGCTGCTGCCCGAGACCGCGATCGACCGCGCCTACGAGCTGGCGCGCGGAGCAGCTCTGATGCTCGTCGTCGGCTCGGCGCTCGAGGTCTTCCCGGCGGCCGACCTCCCGCTCGAGACGCTGCGGGCCGGCGGAGCGCTCGCGATCGTCAACCGCGACCCGACGCCGTTCGACAAGAAGGCAGAGCTGAGGATCGGAGAATCAGCGGGAGAGACGCTGAGCGCGGTTCTCGCCGCTCTGAGCCGCTAGGCGGCTGCGCGGCGCAGCGGCCTCTCGCCCAGCACGCGCTGGCAGGACGAGCAGACCTTGCGCTCCACCTCGTAAGGGACGCCTGCTCGCTGGCGGAGCACGTGCGTCGTCACCTCGACGTGGCGGTGTGATTTCACGGGGCTCATCTGGCTCATTTCCTTCAAGTTAGCTTGGACGTCGGCCGTTCCTGTCTCCAGGTTGTGACGATCTCGTTGAATGGTCGTGAACACTCCGACGCCTACATCTTCGGCTTGTTAGCGGAGAAGGATTAGCCCGGGCCGAGTGGGGGGTAAGGTGTACGCGATGGCGCAACAGAGCAAAGATCTCCTGAGCCGGCTCGCCGACCGCGGCGAGCAGGTGGTCGGCCGCATCACGGAGCTCCCCGGAGCGAAGACGCTCGTCGACCGGACGACGGCGCTCGCCAAGCGCGTGGACGAGCTGCAGAAAGGGCTGCGCAAGCTCGATCCGCTCGAGCGACGCGTGACCGCACTCGAGCGCCGCCTCGACAAGGTCGAGGGCAAGGGCGCGACGGCCAAGCGGCCGGCGACTCGCCGGACGACTAGGGCCAAGGCCTCGACCGCCAAGCGGTCCGCGGCCAAGCGGTCGACGACACCCCGGCGCACCCCGCGCCGCCGGCCGAGCTCGCCCTAGCGGCCGACCAGGCGGCCTAGATAGAGGGCTCCGGAGGAGTCGTAGTGCGAGACGCGCCACGGCTCGTCGTACCGGGCGAAGACGACCCACGCCCCGGGGCCGATGAACGCCTCGCTGTCGGCGTTGCCCGCGGCAAGCAGGATCGACTCCCGCTTTCGTTCCAGATCGACGGCTTCGAGGGCCTCGAGGCCGTGGACCTCGGTTCCGGTCGGCTGGTAATAGACGAAGAGGAGCCCGCCGTCCGCGCTCCAGGTTGCGCCGTGGCCGCTGAGGCCCGCGATCTGGTCGCCCGCCCGGTTGTAGAGGACGTCGTAGGTGTGGTACGCCCAGATTGCCTCCGTCTTCGGCTTGCAGTCCTCGGCCCATTGCAGGACGAAGTGCGTGCCGTCCGGAGACCACGCCCGGCCCGGCACGAACATGTGCCCGCTCAACCGCCGTGTCTTGCCGGAGATGCGGTCCAAGAGGAAGGTCTCGCACCGGTGGTTGTAGAGAAGCCGGCGGCCCCTTGGGCTGATCGACCACGTCCCGACCTTCGAGACGCCGGACATCCTTCGCGGACGATCGCCCGGCCGGACGAGCTTCAACCGCCCGCGATCGCCGAAAGCGACCCGCCCGTCGGCCAGCCAGGCGAACTGTCCCCAGGAGCTCGTCCTGGCGACCTTCGTCGTCCGTCCCGTTCGTAGGTCAAGCAGGAGCAACTCGTCCCACCGGCGGTACAGAAGGCTCCTCCCGTCCGGAGCGAAGAGCGCTTGCGGGTACCACCCGGCCGGGCGCGACGTCGCGACCGGGCGAATCCGGTTCGTTCGCAGGTCGAGCACGCCGATCTCTCCACGCCAGATGAGAGCGAGAAGCGCGCCGTCAGACGAGAGGTCGGCCACGGTCGGTCGCTCGCTATCCGACGCGAAGCGTCTGAGCAGCCGGACGTCCGACAGGCGAGCGCGGCCCTTTGCGAGGTCCCGTGAGTACGTGCGGATGAGCCTGGTCGCCGGCGGCCCGGAGCCCGCCGAAGGAGGTGCTGCCCTCGCGCCGCCGGGCTCCCACTCGATGTCCTGGATGTAGGTGCGCTCGACCAGGCGGCGAGGGCGGCCACCCTTTACAGCAGCCACGTAAAGCTCGTCGAGCCCGTCGTCGTCGGCATCGGCCACCCACGCGAGCGACCGCCCGCCGGGCGACCACTCCGGGAAGCCGCGCAGGTGGGGGGCCGGCGCGACCATGCGCTCGCCCGAGCCGTCAGCATGCATCACCCTCACCTCTCGCGTGTCGCTCCCCAGGCCGCGGTCGAGCGTGAAGGCGAGCCGCGTTCCGTCGGGCGACCAGCTCTCGGCCGCTTCCACGAGCCGTGAGGGCCCTTTCGAGCGCGAGCGGCTGACGTTGACCGCGCGGCTTCGATCCGGCCGCGCGACGTAGATCTGCGTGTCGCCGTGCCGGTCGGTCCGCTCGAACGCGAGCCGCGTCCCGTCGGGCGAGAGGACACCCGGCCGATAGCGCTCGATTCGCACGATCCGTCGGCGCCCACCGTGCACGGCGTCGACCGTGCTCACTTCGACCCGGTGGAAGCCGGTGTACGCGCGAGCCCCGATCGTCTTCTCCGAACGCCAGCTCAGCTGCGCCTCCGCCGAGGGCAGGAATGCGAGCCGCCGCCGGTTGCGGCCGTCCCGGCTCATGACGAGGACGGCCGCATTTCGCTCGTCGGGCACCTTCTCCGTCACGACGGCAATGCGGGTTCCGTCCGGCGACCAAACGCCGCGCCGCGCGCCCCAGTCGTTCCCCCGCGTGAGCTGCCTCAGGGCGTGCCCGCTCGTGTCGATCGTGAAGACGTAGCCGTCGTCCTCGGCCACGAAGAGGAGCCGCTTCTCAGCAGGCGCGTTGGCTGGAGCCGTGCCTCCTCCGAGACAGCCCGTGCCGAGGAACGCGACCAGCACCACGGTCGCGAAGCACCCCGTGGCGGCATTGCGGGCACCCGGCGGCACGTGATCGAGCCTAGACGCGAGCGGTATAGCGACGGTTCAGGAACGCTGTTGACGCGGGACTCTCACCCGCAGCGCGCTCGGCACGATCTCGAAGCTCGCAGGAGTCGTCCCCGGCTGCTCGCCGTCGAGCTCGACGGGCAGTGGGAGGGGCGCGTCGATCGCGACCTTCTTTCCGCGCAGGAGCTCCGCCTTGGGGTGGGGCAGGTGGGTCCCGCGGTAGGTCTTCGGCAGCGTCCGGATCAGATCGAGCTTGGTCACGTCCCCGATCAGGAGGACGTCGAAGAGCCCGTCCGCGGGCTCGGCCTCGGGACAGATCTTCATCCCACCGCCGAAGAAGCGCCCGTTGGCGACCACGACGTCGTACATCGCGCCGGTTCGCTCCTGCTCGTCGACCCTGACCGTGAGCTGCGCGTTGCGCCAGCGGGCGAAGACGGCGAGCGTGCTCCACGCATACGAGATCTTTCCGCCGAGCGCCTTCCCGGTCTCGTTGACGCGCTTGGCGACTGCTCCGCTCATGCCCGCGCTGGCGACGTTCGCGAACCACGTCGTCTCCTCGCGGCCCGCCCAGCCGTGGAACGTGGCCCGGCCGAGGTCGATCACGCGGCCTTTCCCCGAGCCGGCGACGTCGAGCGCGTCCTCCAGCTTGCGCGGGATCTCGAACGTGCGGGCGAAGTCCCCGCCGGTCCCGCGGTGGACGATTGCCAGCTCGACGTTCTCGATGCCCGCGATCCCGTTCACGATCTCGTTCACGGTTCCGTCCCCGCCGACCGCGACGAGCAGCCGCGCGCCCTCCTCGGCGGCCAGGGCGGCGAGCTCCGTGAGATGGCCGGGCCCCTGGGAGAGCAGGGCATCCCCCACGAGGCCGCGCTCGGCGGCCAGGCGGGCGATCTCAGGCCAGCGCCGGCCTGTCACTCCGTTGTCGGAGGCCGGATTGACGAGGAAGACGATCTCGCTGATGAGTCCCTGCTCAGCCGGAAGTAACGGTGACGAGCGCCACTCGGGTCATGCGGTCGACGGCGGCCTGGAGGTCCTCGTCCGAGATGCGCGTGAACGCACCGCCGACGACGATGTCGCTGACGGTGAGCAGGCAGCCCGCCTGGACCTTGCGCAGGGCGCCGATCGTGAAGAGCACGGCCGCCTCCATCTCGACGGCGAGGACGCCGCGCGCCGACCAGCGCGAGTGCCGGCCCTCGTCCGGGTCGTAGAACGTGTCCGAAGACGCGATTGCGCCGACGCGCATCGGCTGGTCGAGGCCCTTCGCCGCGTGGACGGCGCTGTGCACGAGCTCCCAGTCCGCGGTGGGGCAATGCGGCTCGCCGCCGACGTAGTGCCTCGCGGTGCCGTCCGCCGGGACCGCGGTCAGCGCGACGATCAGGTCGCCGAGCTGGAGGTCGGCCTGGAGGCCTCCGCAGGTGCCGACGCGCAGGAAGCGCTTCACGCCGAGCTGGACGAGCTCCTCCATCACGATCGCCGCAGTCGGACAGCCCATGCCCGTGGCCTGCACCGAGACGGGCCGGCCCTCGAACTCGCCGGTGTACCCCAGGAGCCCCCGCTCCTCGTTGCGCTGGACGGCGCCGTCGAGGTACGTCTCGGCGATGTAGCGGGCCCGGAGCGGATCGCCGGGCAGGAGGCACGCCTCGGCGTAATCACCTTCGTCCGCACGGATGTGAATCGGCACGGGCGAACCCTATTGCGAGAATCCAGCCGATGTTGACGGAGCCGCCCCTCGAGCAGATTCTCGCCTTCTGCGCCGAGGAGCCGATCGAGCGCGTCTTCCTGGAGGACATCGCGCGGCGCGGTTTCGCCAGGTTCCTGGCGGTTGAGAGCGGCGAGGGCCTCGAGGCGCTGTGCTACTTCGGCGCCAACGTCGTCCCGTCCGGGCGAGGGTGCGAGGCCTTCGCCGGCGAGGCCGCGATCCGCTCGGGCCGGATGCTGATCGGTGACGAGGCGGCTGTCAGCGAGCTGTGGGAGGCGGCGAGATCGCTGCTCCCGAAGCCGCGAGAGGACCGGCCGGGCCAGCCGGTCTACGAGCTGCGTGAGGCACCGGAGATCGAGGCGAACGGCTTGCGCCCGGCGACGGTCGAGGATCTCGCCCTGCTCGTGCCGGCCTGCGCCGCGACGCACGAGGGGGAGCTCGGAGTCGATCCGCTCCGGCGCGACCCCGAGGGCTTTCGCCGGCGCACGCTCGCCCAGATCGAGGAGGGCCGCTCCTGGCTCTGGGCCGAGAACGGGACGATCCTGTTCAAGGCGGAGGCCTCGGCGTGGACGCCGGGCGCCGTGCAGCTCCAGCAGGTCTGGGTCGATCCAGCAGTGCGCAACCGCGGCTACGGCAAGCAGGGGCTGCGCGAGCTCTGCCGGCTGCTGCTCGAGGAGACACCGGCCGTGTGCCTCTTCTCCCGCACGGACAACGAGCCCGCGATCCGCCTCTACGAGTCGATCGGGATGCGGCAGGTCGGCACCTACCGAAGCCTCCTTTTCTAACTTCGTAACACTGTGTTACAAGGTTTCCTGAAGAGGGCGCTTTTGGTCGGGTTTGCGGTCTGGGTCGGGCGGTGGCTCGCGCTCGAGGTCGCGGTTCGGATCGCGCAGAGGAGGCCGCGGCCGTCGCCGGCCCCGAAGGATGCCGCTCGGCCCGGGCGCGTCCAGGGTTCGTTCGACTAGCTTTTCGCCATGGAGCCGCGCGCCTTTCGCAAGGCCGTCGGGGCGGACATCCGCCAGCACGAGCTGATCCCGCCCGGGGGTGAGGTGACGGTCCTCGTCTCCGGCGGGGCGGACTCGACGTGCCTCTGGCACGTGCTGCGGGAGCTCGGCTACGACGTCTCGGCGCTGCACGTCGACCACGGGCTCCGCGGAGCCGAATCGGACGAGGACGCAGCGTTCTGCCGGGACGTGCTCGGCGCGGAGGTCGTCGACGGCCGCGGCGGTTCGACCGAGGACGAGCTGCGGCAGATCCGCTACTCGTTCGCCACGGACAGGCTCCGCGCGACGGGCCACACGGCGTCGGACCAGGTCGAGACCGTCCTCTACCGGATCGTCGCGAGCGGCGCGCCGGGCCGCATCGACTGGCGTCGAGCGGACGGCGTGGTCCGGCCGCTCCTCAACCGCTGGCGGGACGACACGGAGGCGTACTGCCTCGCGGAGGGCCTCGACTTCCGCCGCGACTCCTCGAACCCCGACACCAAGCGGGGCCTGATCCGCGACGAGATCCTCCCGCTCCTGCTCCGGCTGCACCCGGCCGCCGAGGGCAATCTCCTCCGGCTCTCCGAGCGGAGGACTGCGCCCCCGGAGCTCATCCGCCTGCTGGAGTCCGCCGAGGGCTCGGGCAGGCTCGACCTCGGCGGCGGGCTCTCCGCCGTGCGCGAGTACGACCGCGTCTGGCTCGAACGCTCGCCCGTCGCCCTCGAGGGCGAGGTGCGGTGGGGCCCGTGGCGCATCGCCTCTGAGCGCGAGGGGCTTAAGGTACGCGGGTGGCGTCCCGGCGATCATCTGGCAGGACGTAGGAAGAAGATCCAGGATGTGTTCGTGGACGCCAAGATCCCGCGATCGGAGCGCGAAGCGTGGCCCCTCGTCGTGCGCGGCGACGAGGTGGTCGCGGTCCCTGGCCTCGTCGAGGCCGAAGGAGTGAAGGCCGAGCTTGTCCCAGACTGAGCTGGAAACCGCTGTTTCCGAGGTCCTCGTCGACGAGGAGAGCCTTCGCGCGCGCGTGCAGGAGCTCGGCGAGGAGATCTCGAGCGACTACGAGGGCCGCGACCTGCTCCTCGTCGGCGTCCTCAAGGGCGCCGTCTTCTTCATGGCCGACCTGATGCGCGCCCTGACCGTGCCCTGCGAGCTCGACTTCATGGCCATCTCCAGCTACGGCGCCGCGAGCGACTCCTCGGGAGTCGTCCGGATACTCAAGGACCTGGACATCCCGCTCGAAGGGCGCCACGTGCTCGTCGTCGAGGACATCATCGACTCGGGGCTCACGCTCTCCTATCTGATGCGCAACCTGCGCGCACGCGACCCCGCCTCGCTCGAGGTCTGCGCGCTGCTGACCAAGCCCGGCCGCCGTGAGATCGACGTCCCGGTCCGCTACGTCGGCTTCGAGATCCCGAACCGCTTCGTCATCGGCTACGGGCTCGACTTCGGGGAGCGGTACCGGAATCTGCCCTACGTCGGCGTCCTGGAGGAGGACGCCGAGCCACCCGTCACGAACTCGTAAGCCCTGCACATTGGCCGTAAGGGAACCCCGTCCGGGGGAGATAGGAAGAGGTACCCCCTGCTACGCTGAACCAGGAGGTCTGACCGCTTGAATCGCTTTTTCCGTTCCGCGCTGTTCCCCTTGATCGTGATCGTGCTGCTCGTCTACCTGGCGAGCTCTCAGCTCATGGGCGGGAACAAGAACGAGAAGAAGGTCACCTACTCCGAGTTCCTGCTCGACGTCCGGCACGACCAGGTCGGAAGCGCGGTCTTCAACCCGAACAAGCGCGAGATCAAGTTCCAGCTCAAGGACGAGCAGAAGGGCTCCGTTCACTACCCGAGCGACCAGTCGGCTCCACAGCTGACGAACCTGCTCGAGGAGCACGGCGTCAAGTTCGACTCGAAGGGCACCGGCTCGTCGGCGTGGTGGTCGATCCTGACCGGCCTCCTGCCGTTCGTGCTGCTGTTCGGATTCTGGATCTTCCTCATGAACCAGGTGCAGGGCGGCGGCTCGAAGGTGATGAGCTTCGGCAAGAGCCGCGCCAAGCGCATGACGCCGGACTCGCCGAAGATCGGCTTCAAGGACGTGGCCGGAGTCGACGAGGCGGTCGAAGAGCTCCAGGAGATCAAGGAGTTCCTCGAGAACCCGAAGAAGTTCCAGGCACTCGGCGCGCGGATTCCGAAGGGCGTGCTTCTCTACGGGCCGCCCGGCACGGGCAAGACGCTGCTCGCGCGCGCCGTCGCCGGCGAGGCGGGAGTGCCGTTCTTCTCCATCTCCGGCTCCGACTTCGTCGAGATGTTCGTCGGCGTCGGCGCGAGCCGTGTGCGCGACCTCTTCGAGCAGGCGAAGCAGGCCTCGCCGTGCATCGTCTTCATGGACGAGATCGACGCCGTCGGCCGGCACCGCGGTGCTGGTCTCGGCGGCGGCCACGACGAGCGCGAACAGACGCTGAACCAGCTGCTCGTCGAGATGGACGGGTTCGAGCTGAAGGACAACATCATCCTGATCGCGGCCACGAACCGTCCCGACATCCTCGACCCAGCCCTCCTGCGCCCCGGCCGCTTCGATCGCCAGATCGTCGTCGACCGCCCAGACCGGGTCGGCCGCAAGAAGATCCTCGAGGTACACGCGAAGGGCAAGCCGCTGGCCAGCGAGATCGAGCTCGACACGCTCGCCGCCGGGACGCCTGGGTTCACGGGCGCAGACCTGGCGAACCTCGTCAACGAGGCCGCGCTGCTCGCCGCCCGGCGCGGCAAGAAGACGATCGGCCAGAACGAGCTCGAGGAAGGGATCATGCGCGTGATCGCAGGCCCGGAGAAGAAGACAAGACTCCTCTCCGAGCAGGAGCGGAAGATCACCGCCTATCACGAGATGGGCCACGCCCTCGTCGGGCATTACCTCGACCAGGACGCCGAGGTGCACAAGATCTCGATCATCAGCCGCGGCCAGGCCCTCGGCTACACGATCTCGCTGCCGCGCGAGGACCGGTACCTGACGACGAAGTCGTCGCTCCTGGACGAGCTGGCGGCAGCGCTCGGCGGACGCGCGGCCGAGGAGCTCGTCTTCAACGAGGTCACCACCGGCGCGGCGAACGACATCGAGAAGGTCACGCACACGGCGAAGCAGATGATCATGCGCTACGGGATGAGCGAGAAGCTCGGCCCCCGCGTGCTCGGACGCAACCAGGATCTGCCGTTCCTGGGCCGCGAGATGGCCTCGGAGCCCGACTACTCGGAGGAGCTCGCCCGCGACATCGACGAAGAGATTCACCGCGTGATCGAGGACGCGCACGTACGGGCGCGGAACGTCCTGGAGGAGCACGCGGACGAGCTGCACCGGCTGTCGGGGATCCTCGTCGAGCGCGAGACGATCGACAAGGATCAGTTCCTGCGGCTTCTGGATGGGGCCGCCGAGGAAGAGGTCTTCCCGGAGGAGCTCGCCGAGCCGGCCGAGGTCGAGACGCCGAAGGCCGACCGGCGCAAGCGCCTTCCGAAGCCGAAGCCGTTCCCGCTTCCCGGCCAGGCGATGCAGCCGCCGCCGGAAGGCGCCAAGAGCTAGTTGCTCGTCCTCAGCTCGCGGTGATGTAGTCCGTCAGGTACTTGATCTCGAAGCTCTGTTGCTTCGAGCGGAACTTGACGATGTCGCCGATCGAGACGATCCCGACGACCTCGTCGTCCTCCACGACCGGGAGATGGCGGATCCGCCGGTCGGTCATCATCGCCATGCACTCGTCGAGCGCCGTCTCGGGCGTGACGACGATCAAAGGGGACGTCATGATCTCGCGCACGGGAGCCTCTTCGCTTCGCCCCTCGAGGGTCACCCGGCGGAGGTAGTCGCGCTCGGTGACGATGCCCGCGATCTCGTCGTCCTCGGTCACGAGCAGCGATCCGATGTTCGCCTCGACCATCTGCTTGACCGCCTCGAGCACCGAGGATCCTCCGTCGATGCGGAGGACGTCACGACCCTTCTCGCCCAGGATCTCCGAGACCTGGTTCATCGCGCCTCCTGCGAAGTAGGCTGGCAGCCGATGTTACCGCTCGAAGAGCGTCTGCCACGGCCTTCCGTGTGGGGCCGCGTCGTCAACGTGACGGACCCCTTCCTCGGAGTGAACAAGCGAAGGCCCGCCGAAGCGGGCCTTCAGGCAGCTCAACTGCGTCCGACCGTCAACCGGACTGAGTATGCCATGGTGAGGCGCCCCGGAGGCCGGATTCGAACCGGCATCTCTCCGGTTGACGGCCGGATGCTCTACCGGTTGAGCTACTCCGGGGTCGTCGCACCACATTTGTTGTCTAGCCTGCGAACAAGCGCGCGAGTGTGCCGACTTCGTCTCCTTACGCGAGATGTGTGCAAATGCGAGATCTGACACCGATCGCGGAGCGGTTCCGGAGGCCTTCCGTGATGGGAGTCGTCAACGTGACGCCGGACTCCTTCTTCGACGGGGGAGTCAACGTCCGTGCCGAAGATGCGATCCGCGCGGCGCGGCGCATGGTCGAGGATGGGGCGGCGATCGTCGACGTCGGGGGCGAGTCGACCCGGCCCGGCTCGGACGGCGTCTCGCTCGACGAGGAGCTGCGGCGGGTCGTCCCGGTGCTCGAGTCGCTCGACGGCGAGGTTCCGGTCTCGATCGACACGGCGAAGGCGGAGGTCGCCCGGCGGGCGATCGCACTCGGCGCCGAGCTCGTCAACGACGTCACGGCTCTGCGGGCCGATCCGGAGCTGGCCGACGTGGTCGCGTCTGCCGACGCCTATCTCTGCCTCATGCACATGCAGGGGGAGCCGCGGACGATGCAGGAGGCCCCGTCCTACGACGACGTGGCCGGGGAGGTCGCGGCCTTCCTCGAGGAGCGCTTGCGCTTCGCCGTCGAGGCCGGCATCGCGGAGGAGCGGATCTGCCTCGATCCCGGCTTCGGCTTCGGGAAGACGGTCGAGCAGAACTTCGAGCTGCTCGCGCGGCTGGACGAGATCGTCGCGCTCGGCCGGCCGGTGCTCGTCGGGCTTTCGCGGAAGCGCTCGCTGGGGCGGATCCTGGGCGACCCCGAGGCGACGACCGGCCCGCTCTCGGCGAGTCTCGCGGCCGCGGTGGAGGCCTACGAGCGCGGGGCCGCGATCTTCCGCGCCCATGACGTCCGGGAGCACGTCGAGGCGTTGACCGTGGCCGCCGCCGTCGGGCCATGATCGTCGTCGAGCTCGAAGGCCTCGAGGTGTTCGGGCGCCACGGCGCCCTGGACGAGGAGCGGCGCGAGGGCCAGATGTTCCTCTATGACATCCGCCTCGAGGTCCTGGACGCTGCGCTCTCCGACAGGCTCGAGGACGCCGTGGACTACCGCGAGGTGGCGGACTGCGTGCGTGAGGTCTCCGACGGCCGGCAGTTCACCCTGATCGAGGCGCTGGCCGCGACCGTCGCGGATGCCCTGGTCGAGCGCTTCGGGCCGGAGCGGGTTCGGGTGCGGGTGCGCAAGCCCCGGCCGCCGGGCGTGCCGGCGGCACATGCGGCGGCTACCGTCGAGCGCGCTTCGGCTTGACGATCGAGACCGAGAGCCGGTAGCCGATGCCCTGGACGCGGCGGCCCGCACTGGTGCCGGCCCCCGGCGAGGCCTCGACGTAGTAGTACGCGCCCCGCTTCCCTTTGTTCGTCACGCGCAACGTTTCCCGCCTTCTTCCGCGGCGCTCCGAGATTCCCCGGGCGTCGCGCCGCCGCGCCTTGCCCCCTTCGAGGACGCTGACCGTTTGCGGGCCCCAGAGGCCGAGATCGACGTCACCGTCCGACGGCTGGAGTGCGACGACCGCGGCCCGTTTCGCGGGAATCCACATGCGATAGACGTCGCGCGGGTCCTCCGCGAACTCGAGCCGGGCGGTCACCGCTCCCTTCGGGCGCCGCGCGGCGGTCAGCGGCGTGGCGGCCCGACCCAGGAGGCCGTGTGGCTTTACATAGGAAACGTCCTCGTTCGGCTCCTGAGGATCGATCGCCGGTGGGGCGACCGAGAGCGCCGCCGGGATGTCGAGGCGGCCGAAGCCGGAGAACGAGTCGAAGCCCGGGGTCGAGATGTCCTGGGCCGAGGCGCGCATGACTCCGCCGAGCTGCATCACGTCCAGCGTCGGCCGCGCCGTCCAGACCCAGGCCGAGGCACCGGCCACCATCGGCGCCGCGAAGCTCGTGCCGCTGAAGAAGCTGTAGCCCCCGGGGCTGAAGCTGTGCGTCACGGCGACGACGATTGTCGTCCCGGGCGCGGCCAGGTCGACGTACGGCGAGCCGCTCGAGAAGTACGCCGGCTGGCGGGACTCGTCCATGGCGCCGACCGTGAGCACGTGCGGCAGGCTCGCGGGATACTCGAGCGGGTTGCCGTTCGTGCGGCCGTTGCCGGACGAGGCAACGACGAGCACGCCGGAGCCGACGGTGACCGCCACCATCGACTCGAGGAGCGGATTCCTGAGCTGCGTACCCAGGCTGAGGTTGACCACTCCCGGCCCGTGCTTGATCGCCGCATCGAGCCCGGCGACGACGTCTCCGGTGGTGATGCCGTCGCCGAACGGGCTCGCGTCCCACGCCTGCAACGCCGCCTGCGGGTAGACGCCGACGAGGAACTGGCCGTTCGACGGAGCACCGACGACCGAGGCGACGGCCGTGCCGTGCGTCTCCGACTCGCCGACGGTCGTCTGGCCGTTGAGCGCCGTGGTTGCCGGGCGGCTCGCGAACTCCTCGTGCGTCAGGTCGACCCCGCTGTCGATCACGGTCACCGGCTTCCCCGGTCCCGGCGGCTCGGCACGGTCGAGCCCGACGACCGAGATCCACCATTCGTACTGGAGGAGCGGATCTCCCTGGGCGAGGTGGCTCGCCACCGGCAGCGGCTGATTCGGCTCCACGTCGCGGACGAGGTTCGCTCGCAGGAGACCCGGCAGGACGCGCAGGGCGGCGGGGGTACGCAGGCGCCAGATCGGAAGCGCGGAGGCGATGCGAGTGCCGCCCGCCCGGCGCAAGGCAGGGCCGGCGCCGGGTCGCGCGAGGACGAGCGTCGAGCCATAAAAGCGAAGGTCGCGCTTCTGCGCGCGTGAGAGGCCCGGCTGCGCGCTGCTCGAGCCGGGCCAGGCGGCGACCGCGAGACCGGAGAGCGCGAGCACGATGCCGAGGCGCCTCAAGAGAGCGAACATAGCAGCAGACATGACGAACGCTTTTATCGGTATCGGCTCGAATCTCGGAGACCGCGAGGCCCACCTGCACAGGGCAGTCGAGCGTCTCGAAGCCGAGGGGGAGATCGAGGTCGTTGCCGTCTCGCGTCTGCGGGAGACGGAGCCGGTCGGCCCGGTCGAGCAGGGCCCGTTCCTGAACGGAGCGGTCCTCGTCTCCACCGAGCTGACGGCGCGAGAGCTCCTCGGGCGACTGCTTACGATCGAGGAGAGCCTCGGACGCGTCCGCCGCGAGCGGTTCGGCCCGCGCACGATCGACCTCGACCTGCTCCTCTACGGGGACGAGGTGCTCGACGAGCCGGGCCTGACTGTGCCCCATCCGCGGCTCCACGAGCGGCGCTTCGCCCTGGAGCCGCTGTCCGAGCTCGCCCCGGCGCTGGTGATACCCGGCCGGGGGCCGATTTCAGCCCTGCTTGCCGAGCTAGAATGAGCCGGTCATGTCGCACATCGACGAGCTCGACGAGTTCGAGGCAGAGCTCGAGCTTCGCCTCAAGCGCGAATACTCAGACGTTTTCGACCTGTTCCGCTGGTGCGTGCTCACGCAGGAGGCGACCTACCTCTGCAACAGCCTCGTGCTGAAGGCGTCGCCCCAGCCCAACTATCCGTTCTACCACCTGCAGATGGAGGACGTCTGGGTCTGGGACAAGAACCGCCCGACGCGCCTGATCCCGCGCGCCGAGATCTACACCTCGAGCGACGTCACGGTCGAGGAGCTGCGCGCTGAAGGCGACGGGCCGAAGCTGACCGCCGAAGCGCTGGCCGAGCGCATCGGCGAGTCGCTCCGCGGCGACGACGAGCTCTAACAAGAACGGCGAAGCCGCCCCGCAAGGCGCCGAAGCCCCCCTTGTAACAGACTGTTGCTAAGTCGGTCCGGCTTACTGCTTCGCGTAGGTCTCCATGCCGGCGAAGTCGAGCATGACGCACGCCTCGTCACCGACCGTCCAGGCGTCGTGGCCGGACGGGATCACGACGGCTTCCCCGGGCCCGATCTCGGCCTCGGTCCCGTCGTCCATCCTGACTCCCATCCGTCCGGAGATGCAGTAGCCGACGTGGTGGGACTGGCAGGAGTCCGTGCCGGCGATCGGCTTCACGTCATCGGACCAGCGCCAGCCGGGCTCGAAGATCGCACGGCCGACGGTCACGTCGCCGAGCTTGACGATATCCGTCTTTCCGTGGGCTACGAACTGACGCGTCTCGTCCGGGGAATCGAGGCTCTTCGCCTCGAGCTGGGTCATCGTTGACATCGTTCCTCCTCTTGTTTGGGCAGACGATGGACTCTATGCCTCTGCCCGGGATCGACCAAGTCGCTGCGCTACGCTCGCTGCCGCATGGTTGACCGCGACCAGAGGCTGCTCGCGATCGACGTCGGGAACACGCAGACGGTCGTCGGGCTCTTCGACGACGCCGAGCTGCGCGAGCACTGGCGTGTTGCCACCGAGTCCGAGCGCACCGGTGACGAGCTCGGGCTCCTCCTCGGAGGGCTCGTCGAGCTGGACTCGATCGTGGCGCTCGCTCTCGCGTGCTCGGTACCCCCTCTCGTGCGGGCCTACGAGGAGCTCGCGGAGCGGGCCGGGAAGCCGCTGCTGGTTCTCGGTCCCGGAACGCGAACGGGGATTCCCGTCCGGTACGAGGATCCGCGCGAGGTCGGGCCGGACCGGATCGCGAACGCGGTCGCCGCGCTCGAGCGATACGGCGCCCCCTCGATCGTGGTCGACTTCGGCACGTCCACGAACTTCGATGTCGTCTCGCCCGAGGGCGAGTACGTGGGAGGCGTGCTGGCGCCCGGGGTGGAGGTCTCGATGGACGCGCTCTTCGCCCGTGCTGCGCGCCTCTTCAAGGTCGACTACGCAGAGCCGCCGAGCGTGATCGCGAAGAACACGGCTGCGAGCCTCCAGTCGGGGCTCGTCTACGGCTTCGCCGGCCAGGTCGACCGGATCGTCGAGGAGATCCGAGGCGAGCTCGGGGCGGAGGCGCCTGCGATCGGGACCGGCGGGCTCGTCGACCTGATCGCGCCGCACACGCGAACGGTCTCGAAGGTCGATCCGTGGCTCACCCTCGAGGGACTTCGCCTCGTCTGGGAGCGAAACCGCTAGCCGCGGCGGAGGAGCTTCCGCAGCCGGTCCCCGAGCGACGCCCCGCTTTCGCTCCGGAGGACCTCTTCTCGCGCCCGCTGACGTCTTGCGAACGCGCGCTCGCGCATGACCCGCGTGGGGTAGCGCGGCTTCCAGTAGACCGGTCTCGGCAAGTCAGCCCCCGCCGTAAACCGAGATCGGAAGGTCAAGGAGGATCTCGTCGCCCTGGGGCAGATCGTCCTCGAGGCGTTCGAGGACGAATCGGGCCCCGGGGGCCGCCGCGAGCAGGCGCTGCTCGACCTCCGCGAGGCTCGCGAGCTGCGTGAGCTCCTGCTTGAAGGGGCGCGGGAACCGGCCGCGCCCGAGATACCAGCCGTAGAACTTCTTCAGGAAACCCGTCGCCCGATGCTCGCCGAGCTCGCGTGCAGTCTCGCGGATGAAGAGGATCAGCTCGGCGGCGACCTCCTCGCGGGACGGCTCTTCGTCGACGCCCATGATCTGGCGCAGCGCCCATGGATTCCCCTGCGCTGCGCGCCCGACCATGACGGCCTCCGCTCCCGTCGTCGCGAGCACGGACTGAGCTTTCGCGAGCGAGACGATGTCTCCGGAGGCGACGACCGGAACGTCCACGAGCTCGACGAGCTCCGCCGTCAGCGAGTGATCCGCTTCGCCGGTGTACATCTGCCGCGCCGAGCGCGGATGGAGCGTGAGCGTCGCAGCGCCGGCCTCGACGAGCTTCGGGCCGATCGCCAGGCACTGGCGCGAGCCCTTCTCGAGACCGCGGCGCATCTTCACCGAGATCGGCACGTCGACGGCTTCCGCGACGGCCGCGACGATGCGGCAGGCGCGGTCGGGCTCGTCGAGCAGCGTGGCGCCCGCGCCGGTCTTCGTCACCTTGCGCACGGGGCAGCCGAAGTTGATGTCGACGAGGTCGGCGCCGGCGTCCTCGACCATCCGGGCGGCTTCGGCCATCACCTCGGGCTCGGAGCCGAAGATCTGGACGGCGAGGGGGTGCTCGTCGGCGGCGATGCGCAGGTAGCCGAGGGTGCGCTCGTTGCCGTGGGAGAGCCCGGCGCAGCTGACCATCTCCGAGCAGACGAGCCCGGCGCCGAAACGGCGCCCCTGGCGGCGAAACGCCTGCACGCTGACGCCGGCCATGGGCGCCAGCACCAGCCGAGACGGTATCTCGACCGGCCCGATCCGCCAGGATTCGCGAAGATCTACCTGCATAGGGGCCGAATCGTAGCCGCGGAGGTCGAGTTTGACGTTGACCGCGGTCGGAGGTACTATGCCTGCCCGCGACGGCGCCTTTGCGCCGCGCGTCTTTTTTTCTGAGGAGGCACCGTGAAGGAAGTGATCCTCACTCCGGAGGGCTACAAGAAGCTCAAGGGGGAGGTCGAGCACCTGTCGAACGCCAAGCGCCGCGAGATCGCCGAGCGCATCCGTGTTGCGCGCCAGTTCGGGGACATCACCGAGAACTCCGAGTACGACGACGCCAAGAACGACCAGGCTCTGCTCGAGCACCGCATCGCCATCCTCGAGGAGCGCCTCGCGCATGCGCGGGTGATCTCGAAGAAGGACGTCTCCAAGGACGTCGTCTCCGTCGGCTCGCACGTGAAGCTGCGGGACGTGTCCGCGAAGGAGACGGTCGAGTACCACATCGTCGGCTCCGCGGAGGCGAACCCGTCCGAGAACAAGCTCTCGAACGAGTCGCCGGTCGGCAGGGCGATCATCGGCAAGAAGAAGGGCGAGACCGTCGAGGTGCAGACGCCCCGCGGCAAGGCCCTGAAGTACAAGATCCTCGACATCAAAGCCGCCTGAGCCGGCGAATCAGGTCCCACGCCGGGCCGATTACGGGATCAGGTAGCGGTGTCGCGTAGCGCCGCGATCTCGGGTACCGCGAGGAGTTGCTCGAGCGTGTTCAAGCTGTACGTCCGACCGCCGGTCGCAATAACCACGTCGACAAGAGCGTTCGGCCGCTCTCGCCATCCCTTCCCGTCGATCACCGCGCAGGTGACGAGACGTCGCGTGCCGGCCGCCTCCGCGAGGCGGGCGATCCGTGCGGCCTTGTCGCGCACGGTGCCGCCGTCCTCGCCGATTTTCGTCTCGATTACGACCGTGGGCGACTCTGCTGGCAGGAGAAAATCCGGACCGGGGCTGATGCCGAATGTCTGCGCCGTCTCCACCGCCCCGCTCGCCCCGTCCGGGAGTGGTGAAAGGGAATCTGCTCACGCTCGAGCATGGTCGCAACCGGACGCTCGAGCAGAGCATCGCCCTTCGCCTCCGAGTACGCGGCCTGCACGACGAGCCACACGCCGCCGACGTAACGCTGATAGAGGAGGGCCGAATACGGCACACCTCGAGCATCCGCGGCGACGCTCTGCCAGCCGTTTCGAGTGTCGCGCTTGTCGAGCTTCGAATGAAAGATGTCCGCAGAGGGGCCTGGCACCGGTAACAACTTCCGCTCCATCAGCGCCATTGCGGTTTCGGCGACCGCCTCGATCAGGTTTGCGCGCGCGGCGCTCGCGGTCCCGGCCGTACGGGCGCGCCGCTCCAAGGTCTTGAGCCTCCCTCCGCTGATCCGTTGGCTCGGATCGAGGACGCTGATCGCCACGGCCAACTCGTTCGTCGTGAAGCCGAGCACCATCCTTAGCGGAGCCAGCGCAGCCGGCTCTCGGTCCAGTGCGGCAGCGACCGTAGTCGCTGTAACGTCGGTGAAGTCATCCGTCTCGTCGACCAAGACCTGGTAGGCGGCGTCGAAGTCACCTTCCGAGGCCATCGCCTTTCCTCTTGGGATCAGGTGGAAGCTCGGCTGAGTCGCGGCGAGATAGCTCTCGGCGAGCAGTGCGTGCGCCAGCTCGCGGTCCTGACCCTGTTTCGCCAACATGATCGCGACCGCCTGTCCGCGAGCGGTCTGCAGTGGAGCGGTCCCAGCCGCGGCGATGATCTCGCGCTCAGCGTCAGACAGCGACAACGAGGGCGCCTGGAGGATCGTCTGCTTCGTCGCGAGCTATCCGCTCGCGGGCCTCCTCGACGAACGGAGCGTGAACCTCGAGCCCACCCGCGCGGCGTCCCAGCCGACGCGCGACAACTTGAGTTGTCCCGGCGCCGCAGAACGGGTCGACGACGATGCCGTCGGATGGGCACGCCGCCTTGATGAAGAACTCGACCAGGCCCTCCGGCATCGGAGCTGTGTGCTCGACCCCGTAATGCTGATTGTAGGACTGCGGGATGCTGAGGACGTTTCCGGGATCAGCACCGCCCTTCTCATACGTCTGCGCGCGGTTTCGGCCGTAGCCGGCGGCCGTCTCACGCCTACCGTTGCGGTCGAGCCGGCGACGGACGATCTCGCTCTCCGGAGTCTTGTAGGGCACGCGAACCGCGTCTAGATCGAAATACGGCTTCTGCCCCTTCGCGAAGTGGTACACGTACTCGAAGGCGTCCTTCGTTCGTGGACCGAAGCGCCCGGGAACGGCGTTCGGCTTCGACCAGATGTAGGTCTCGACCCAGCGCCAGCCGAGACGCTGGAGCGCGAGGACCAGCTGGTACACGTACGGATGACGCTGTCCCCGGAGTGCCCCTGCCTTGCCAACGCGGTTCTTGATATTCAGCACGAACGAGCCGGTCGGCTTCGTGGCGGTGAGCATCGCACGCGCGTACGGCATGAACCATTCCACGTAGCAATCTGGATGAATCCGGCTGTAGGCGCGCGCATCGGCGTAGGGCGGCGACGTGAAGAACAGATCGACGCTCGCTGCGGGCAGAGCCGGGAGCCACTCACCGGCATCGCCCCAAGTAACGCTCTCCCTCAGCAGGCACGCCAGCACTGCCGCTGTCCTATCGGGCGGTGGCGGAGCGGAGGAGAACGCTGGTAGCTGCACCTGATTGAGCTTAGAGATGGCGGTTGACGGCAGCCTCTCAGACATGTTGCTAATTCAGACAACCACGGTATCCGCGTAGGCTTTTCGTCGATGTTCGAGCGCTTTACCGAGCGCGCGCGGCAGGTGGTCGTCCTCGCGCAGGACGAGGCCCGCGCGCTCAAGCACAACTACATCGGAACCGAGCACATCCTGCTCGGCCTGCTCCGCGAGGAGGAGGGGCT
>WNGB01005929.1_pt1 | contig 19715 bp, 11 predicted proteins | sample 5400681 | NCBI WGS metagenome assembly WNGB01 (sample SAMN13153367, study PRJNA577476) | soil metagenome | isolation source: 115 cm soil or saprolite under grassland replicate 2 | place: USA:California | collected 2016-06-15
GCCTGATTAGCGTAGTCGATTCAATTCCGGGAATACGTCTCAGCGGCCACGTTCGACGACTGCTCTGCAGCGCGGTGGGCGTGACTGAACGAGGAACGCACGCGATTCTGGATTGGGAACGGGTGCTCGGCCATCATTCGGCCTTCCACTACGTCTACGGTCTGATGACCGCGTCGCGTTATCTGTTCTTCACCGACGAGACGGTGTCCGCCTTGGGGGATCACAACCCGTACCTGGAGCTGAAGCCGGATCTCGTTCGAATGCGCCGTTGGCATCCCCTCAACCAGAGCGCGTACTGGGCGGGACGCATCCATCTTCCCGGTCACCTTTTGAGTCTCAAAGGCGATCGTCCGGCGATGCAGTCGTCGGTCGAAACGCGCTATCCATTCCTCGATGACAACGTCTTTGCGCTGCTGGCGCGGCTGCATCCGCGCTGGAAGCTGCGTGGCTTTCGCGATAAGTACATTCTGCGGCTCGTCGGAGAACGGTATCTGCCGCGCGAGATCGCATGGCGCCGGAAAGTGATGTTCCGCGCGCCGCTGGACAGCTTCTTCAGCCGAGCCGACGGCAGTGTCACCGCATATGTTGACCAGTTGCTGTCAGAGGACGCTTTGAAGAAGACGGGGCTCTTCAGGGTCGACCAGGTGCACCTGTGGCGAACGCGTATGCGTCAGGCGCGCATCGGCTGGCAGCAGCGGACGATGGTGCAGCTCGGGATGGTGGGAGTGCTTACCACACAGCTGTGGTATCACACGTTCATCGAGAGCCTTGCCGATCTTCCGACGGCATGGGAGAAGGACCGGCATGCTGATATGCCGTATGGCGTTCCCGATCGCGCAGGATCGAAACCAGCGCTGGCCACAAGCCCGCTCTGATGGTCCGGTGATAAGCGGAGGCGGGCGGCAGCTGCGTCATCAGCCGCGCGTGGGCCTCGCCCATCGCGTGATAGGGGAGCATCGGCAGCAGGTGGTGCAGGGCGTGATAGCGGAGCCCGAGCGGAGCCCACAATTCAGGCAACCACCTTCCGCGCGGAAACGTGTTGGTATCCAGCAGCTGCTCGAGATGGCTCAGCGGCCCGTCTGTCTCATTCGCATACCTGTGGGCGACGAGCGTGCGCACCTGGTTGACCCCAATCCAGAAGAGAAATACGAGATACGCCTTCCCGATCGCCCCCCCGCCGACAAAGCCGATGATCGCGGCGCTCGCGACGAGCCACGCCCACGCAGAACATCCGACTTCCTGCACCCATCGTGATGTCGTGTGCGCCGCCGCATCGTACTCACGACGGTACGACTCGTTCATCACGTACAGCGACGATGCGCGCGTCCAGACGACGCGGTCCATGCCGCGCGACAGGATTGCAAGCGGCGTGAGCACGAGGAACCGCACGGCCGCAAAAAGCGGATAGACGATCGGCAGCAGGAGGAATACGAACACCCTGAGCCGCCAGCCGGCCGTGCGCATGATGTACTCGGGATCTGACCACGTGCCGTACGCGAGGCTCGTGTGATGCTCCTTGTGATCCCCGTAGAGGAACGACGGCATCAGGAATGGGATTCCGCACAGCAGGTTCCATGCGAACGTGAACACACGAAATGCGGCGCCGCGCCGATGCGTGATCTCGTGTGTGAACACGATCGCGCGATACATTGCCAGGCCGCAGATGACGAACGCGCCTGCCTGCGCAAGCGAGAACCAGGGAGCGCGGACATAAATTGCGAACGCGGCGTAGGCGAGGAGAATCGTCAACAGAAAGTCTCCCCAGTATCGCCGCACGTTCGCGGCAAGCAGGTCGCGAACCGCACCGTGCGCCTCCCGCACGAATCGGATCGAAGCGGCGGCGTCGGTCATGCGAGTTGACCCGCGCTGACCTGCAGGAATTCCAGCATCTGTTCCGCGACGGCTTTCAACGCCGCTGGACGCATCAGCGAGTTGTGGTCGCCCTCGAATACGTATTCGCGGCCGATCCCGCCGTCTCGTTCCCACGATTCCAGGCCGCTTCCGAAGCCGTCGCGAGCGCGCCATACGATCAGCGGGGCTCGAAAACGCGGTTGCGGGAGCTCGCGTGTGAGGAGCCGGCAATGCTGTTCGAAGCGCGCAAGCGCCTGACGCGCCACGTCGTCGAACACCGCGCTCGTGGTGAGACCCTTGTCGACCACCCAGCGGTAAAACGCCTCACCCCCGCCGGAGCTCTCCGTCGACACGCGATCGACCAGCGCGGCGATCTCGTCGCGCAGCTGGTGTTCAGGATGCGGACGGAGGATTCCCAGTTCTTCCTGGAGGAAAACGTAGCTGGCCAGCGACAATCTGACCAGCGATTCGCGCTGCGCTTCCGGCGTGATTTTCTGTCGCGCATCCCAGTCGATCACGCCCACGCATTCGACGAGCTCCCCCGCATTCTCCAGACGCTCCGCCACACGCGCCGCGAGATATCCCCCCAGCGAGAATCCGATGAGTCTGTAAGGACCCTGATGGGCGGTGCGGACAGCCACTGCGTACGCATCGACCATCGACTCGAGCGTCGCGTACTCCTCGTCGTTGCCGCGCAACAACCGCGTCTCGACGCCGTACAGCGGCAGGTTCTCAGGCACGTGGGGCACCAGCCCCGCGTAGATGCCGACGCCCCCTCCCACCGGATGGAAGCAGAACACCGGCAGGCCAATGCCTCTCTTGATCGTGACGAGATGGCCTGCCGCATCGTCCCGCGTCGCCGGCGGTTCGTCTGTTTTTGCCTGCGTCACGTTTTCGGCCGTGGCGAGGCCTGGTGCGAGCAGTTGACGAACCGCGCGCGCGAGTTCCACGATTGTCGGCCCACCGAGCAGCGTTGCCATGGGGATACGGATCCCCAGCTCACGTTCCAGGCGGTTCGTGAGCTCGAGTGTCATCAGCGAATCCAGTCCCAGATCGGTCAGCCGCGCACTTCGATCGACCTTCTCTTCGGCCGTCCCGAACACGCCTGCAACTTGCGCGGCGATGAACTGCTCCAGCAGCCGCTCCTGTTGCTCCGCGCTGGCCGCGCGCAGCTGCGCTTCGATCGATCCGGCGCGTTCCGGGTTCCGCGTATCGCGCATGACGGCCGCATAGGCAGGGGAGGCGGCGGCCATCGGCGTCAGCTTCAGGACCGCCTGCCAATCGACACGAGACGCGACGACATTGATCGGGTCCACAACGAGCAGGAAATCGAGCGCTCGAAGCACTTCGTCCGTTCGGAACGATCCGAACCCAAGCTTCACGAGCGCGTCCGCAGTCTTCTGGTTGCGTTCGACGAACCCGGTACCGAGAATCGCACCCCAGTTGATCGTCAACGCCGGAAGTCCCCGGCCGCGGCGGTAGTGCGCGAGCGCGTCGAGGAACGCGTTGCCCGCGTTGTAGTTCGACTGCCGCAGCATCCCGATCACGTTCGAGAACGACGAGAAGCAGACAAAGTGATCGAGCTCCAGGGTTTCCGTCGCGGTGTGAAGGTTCCACGCGCCCGACATCTTGGGTTCCAGCACGTCCTGCACACGTCGCTCGTCCAGTTCGGTGATCAGCGCGTCGTCCAGGACCATCGCGGCGTGAAACACTCCTCGCAAGCGGGGCAGCTCGCGTCCGGTTTGCTCGACGACGCGCCGCACGTCGTCAGGATTGCTGACATCGCCGCGAGCGTCGATCACGGTCGTGCCGCCGGCACGCAACTGCTCGATCTCGCGCAGACCCGAGTCGCGTGGCCCCGAGCGGCTCATGAGAACCAGGTGCTTGCCGCCGTGCCCGGCGATCCACCTGGCGACCTCGAGACCGACACCTCCGGCCCCGCCGGTGATGAGATACGTGGCGTCCGCCTTGAAACGCTCGCGCGGATCCGTAGAGAAACGGATCGGGATCGCATCGTGGTCGAAGGTGAGCACATTCTTGCCGACGTGCTTCCCCTGGGCCATAAACCGGAACGCGTCAGCAGCGCGGCTGATCGGAAATGACGTGTACGGAATGGGCCGGTAATCACCAGAGGCGAAACGTTCCGCGATCTCTGCAAACATCTGCACGACGTACGCGGGCTTGTCGCGGAGATGCTGCGTCAGATCGATCACGAAATACGAGATGTTGTTGCGCAGCGGATGCAAGCCGATCCGAGCGTTGCGATAGATGTCGACCTTGCCGATTTCGAGGAACCGGCCGAACGGCGCGAGCACCGACAGGCTTTTCGGGATGAAATCGCCGGCCAGCGAATTCAGCACGGCGTCGACGCCCCGGCCGCCGGTGACCTCCATGATTTCGTCGGCGAATTCGAGCGTGCGTGAATTCATCACGTGATCCACGCCCATCTCGGTCAGCATGCGCCGCTTTTCAGGACTGCCGGCCGTGGCGAACACTTTCAACGAGAGGTGTTGCGCGATCTGGATCGCCGCTTGACCGACGCCGCCGCTGCCGGCGTGGATCAGAATCGACTCGCCTGGTTGCATTCGCGCGAGATGATTGATCGCGTAGTGCGCAGTCAGAAAGACGGTCGGAATCGTCGCCGCCTGCGCGAACGTAAGGTCTGCCGGTTTGCAGAAGGCCATCCGTTCGTCGGTCGTTGCATACGAACGGAACGCGTAGGGCGCCATTCCGGCCACTTCATCCCCAACCTTGACGGTCGTAACCTTGTTTCCTACCCGCTCGACCACACCCGAGAAGTCGTCGCCGAACCAGAGCAGGTCTTCCGGATTGCCCGGGTGGGTGCCAAGCGCCTTCATGACATCACGAAAATTGATGCCGCCGGCACACACACGCACTTCGATCTCGTGCGGCCGCGGCGTGTGTCGTCGCGTCTCGTGCAGCGCAAGATTCGACAAGATGCCCGGTGTGTCGGTGTGCAGCCTGAATGACGCCATGGCGCCGTTCGGGCCGACGGCATTGAACTCCCTGTGCGGCAGTTGACCTGGAGCCACACGCACCAGCCGAAGGACATGGCGAGTGCCGCCGCGATATGCCGTCTCCAACTCGCCGTCACCCGGCAGTGTCACCTCGTCCAGCAGATGTTCCGCTGATTCGTCGGCGGAACAGCTCTCGAGGTCGATGGTCGTGAAGCGGCACCGCTGCTCGTTGTTTGCGACGCGCGCCAGCCCGACGATCGGAGCTGACGCGAGACCCTCGACGCGATCGCCTTCCACCACGCGGTGCAGCCCGCGCGTAACGAACCAGGCACGCGCAGTGCTGTCGGCCGCGGCACCGATGACACGAAACGCGCTTAGGGATCCAGTCTGCTGAGCGGCGCGCAGCTGTGCGATCGTCATAGCCGCCGCGTCGGGACGATCGAGACTCCAGCAGTGGATCACGCCCGCCAGTTCACCGGATTCAGACGCGGCTGCGAGCACACGAACGATGTCTTCGGCGGAGTCGTCGCGGATGACGAAGCACGCGTCTTCCGATTCGACGAAGCGATCGCCTCGGCGGACGATCACCGTCCTGCGACCGCGCTCGCGCAGCCGCGCGCTCAGCGAATCACCGACGCCGCCGGCGTCGGCGAAGATCGCGTACATCGCCGCGACGCCAGGCTCCGCGGGCTGCCGTTCCGGCCCCGACCGGACTACGCTCGGGGCGAACCCGACGATGAGGGCATGTTCGTTGACGTCAGCGTTCGATCCGCAGCTCACCGCCTGGACGTCGGTGAACCCGCACTCGGCCAATGCCTGCTGCCACTGCGGCGGAGCCGCGAGGGCCGAGTACGGCCGCAAGTCCGTATCGGTAAACCGCGAATACCCCCGCAGCAATCCGAATGTGACGTCGTCGCGCACGAAGGCTGGCTTGACGAGCTCGAGGAGCATCAGGAGCCCGCCCGGTGCGAGGCACTGACGCAGGTGGCGCAGTGCGACACGGAGATCCGCGGTTGCATGCACGACGTCCGCGCCGAGAATGAGATCGAACTGTCCTGCGGGGATCCCCTGCCGCTCGGGATCCGATTCGAGATCGAAAACCTGGTAATCGATGAACGGCACGTCAGCGAATCGCTTACGCGCCGCAGCGACGAAGCTCGCCCCGACGTCGGTGAACAAGTACTCGGTGCGATTGTCCGGCAGCACAGGTAACACCGCTCGGGACAGCACGCCCGTACCGGCGCCCACTTCGAGTACACGCAGCGTCCGGCGCGGCGGCATGGATGCGACCGCCTTCGCCACTGCGGCGCGCGTGAGCTCGAGATGAGCCGGGAACCCGAGCGCCTCGGAATAGAAGCGCTCCATGACCTCGTGAGATCCGGCTGGGAACAGGAGCTCGAGCGGATCGGTCACGCCGCTCAACACTGAAGCCAGGTTGAGGCCAGCACGCCTGAACAACTCAATCTCGGCAACGCAGGCCGGATAGCGCTCGGCCAGCGTGTCGAGCACGGCTTCGCAGTCCGCAGATCCTGGCGGCTGCAAGACCTCCCACTGGTCCTCACCTCGATTGCGGAGGACCGCGTCCTGTTCGAGATGGCGCAGAAGACGCCTCGTCACGCGGCGGTAATCCTCGCTGATGCCGTGCGCGTGCATGAACGCATCGAGCTCGACCCGGTCGCTCGCGACCGGCTTCCATCCCAGAGCCACAAACGCACGCCTGGCGAGCAACGACACCGCAGCTTCGGCGTCCGCAACGAACTCCCGGTAATACGCCTCGAGGCCGTGGCGCTGTTCGACGTCGGCGATGCGCGCGGCAACGTCGCGCGCGATTTCCGTGGAGCTGAGAAACGAACACGCACCGTGGAGCCCGCTGCCACGCAGGCGGTGCGGCTGCCACTCGAAACGGTAGTAGCAATCCCCGAGATCGTCAGCCTGCCGTTTCTGGTCGACGTGTTCCATGCGGAATCCGAGTATGTCGGCGACGCGTCTACCGTCTTCATCGAAGACCCTGATGTCGGCTGTCATCGAGGCGCCGTCGGAGGTGGTTAGGAGCGCATGGGCGAACAGACGTCCCGGCGCAACGTCGCGGCGCAGATGCAGTCGCCGCGTCCCCTGCGGCAGGAACAACTCGCGCGGTGTGGAGTCGTCCTGACCGGTTGGCAGCCCTACGAGCGCATGGAAGCACGCGTCCTGGATAGCGGGGTGAAAGAAGTACCCGTGCGCCGCGTCGGCGATTGCGCGCGGCGCCTCGATTGAGATCAGCACCTCGCGCCCGGTGCGCCAGATCCGTTGCACCTGGCGAAAAGCCGGTCCGAACTGGTATCCACGGAGTACGAGCTCGCGGCAGTACGCACCGTGGTCCAATTCGTCCGTGAGCCGCTCACGGATGGAATCCAGATCGCCAGGAGCGGCTTCAGTCGCAGGCTGCCGGGTGAGTGTGCCCTGGGCGTGCACATCCCAGGGCTCGGCTCCATTTCGCGAGCTGTAGATGGCGAACGACTTGTCCGCAGGATCGAAGACGCTCTGAAGCCTCGGTGTTTCACCTTCGCGAAGAAACAGCGCTTTTCTGATCTCGAGATTCTCGACCGCGTGACTTTCTTCGGGGAACAGGATTCGCCCGAGCGCAAGGCCCATTTCGCCGTACGCCGCGGCGGGAAACACGACCGTGTCCCAGACGCGATGGTCATTCAGATAGGGAAAGCGACAAAGGTCGAGTGTGAGTTGCCATGTCGGCCGAGCGGATTCGAGGCGCTGTCCGAGCAGCGGATGCGCCGCCGGCTCTATGCGTATCCGCTTCGAGTCCGCCGACTCGATCCAGAACGTCTCGCGGTTCCAGGGATAGTGAGGCAGCGGGATGACGACGCCGCTCCGCCGATTGACCGCGTCCCAGGCGATTGGGATCCCCAGGACGTGCAGTCCCGCGAGATTGAGTGCAAGCTCGCGCGACTCGTCCGTGTCGCGCCGCAGTGAGTGAAAAACCAATCCCGTGCGACCCTGTTCCGCGAGGCACTCTTTGATCGAGCTCTCGAGCACCGGGTGCGGACTTACCTCGAGGAACGTGAAATCTCCCCGACGGACCAACTCGGATACCGCCGGACCGAACATGACCGGCCGGCGGATGTTCTGCCACCAGTAATCCGCGTCGAGCGATTCACCGGCGATTTCCGCCGCGGTCACGGTGGAAATCAGAGGTATCTGGGCCGTCTGCGGATCGATCCCGTCCAACACCTCCAGGAGGTCCTCGCGGATGGGATCCATCTGCGCGGAGTGGAACGCATAGCGGCCGCGCAACCACCTCGTGAAGACGCCAGACTGCTGCAACGCTCGATCGATCAGCTCGAGCGATTCGACGTCGCCGGCGAGCGTCATCAGGCGAGGGCTGTTGATCGCCGCGAGCGCGACGCATCGATCGCTGCCAATGGCCTGACGCGCCTCTTCCTCCGACACGGCTGCGGCGAGCATCCGACCGCCGCCGAATGCGGTGTGCTGCAGGCGCGCACGATTCGTAATGATGTGAACCGCGTCTGCAAGCGAATAGACCCCGGCGCAATATGCCGCCGCCACTTCGCCGACGCTGTGCCCGATCACTTTCGCCGGCCGAATCCCCCACGTCTTCCACAACTCGACCAGCGCGACCTGCAACGCGAAGATCGCCGGCTGGGCGATGTGCGTCTGATCGATGATCGATTCAGATTCCGGCCGCATCATCTCGGTGAGCAGCGACCATCCGGCAAGCCGCTGAATCCGGGCATCGATCTCGCTGATGACGTCCCGAACGACAGGTTCTCGCGCGAACAGCTGACGCCCCATCCCCCACCACTGCGGACCTTGTCCCGCGAAGACGAAAACAGGGGGCGAATGCGGACCGATGCGTCCGGCGACCACGCCGTCCGCTGCTCCGTCACGAAGCCAGCCGGCGGCAGCGGCGCGCATCTGATCGACGCTGTCGGCGATCAGCACGAGGCGAGTGTGATGATGTTCCTTTCGATTTGCGGCGCAGTCGCAGATGTCCGCAAGTTTGGTTGACGCATCTCCGAGGAGCTCGCGGTAGTTCTGCACCGAGACACGCAAAGCCGCTGCATCGCGCGCGGAGATTGGCAGAAGGCACGGGCGTTCAGGGCATCCTGGCGTGGACGACCCGAGCGGTCCGACGTGTGGCGCGGCCTCGAGCACCGCGTGTGCGTTCGTTCCGCCGAACCCGAAGGAATTCACCGCGACGACCGGCGGCTCTCCGGCGTACTCGGGCAGCGGCTGCCTCTGTGCGGCCACCTCCAGGCCCAAATCGTCGAAGGCGATGTTCGGATTCGGCTGCTCGAAATTCAACGTCGCCGGAATCATCCGGTGCGACAGAATCAGGGCTGCCTTGATCAACCCCGCGACCCCGGAGCCTGATTCGAGGTGACCGATGTTCGTCTTGACAGATCCGATCAAGCACCTGCGGCCGGACCTTCCTTTGCCGAGGACCTGGCCCAGAGCCGTCGCTTCGATCGGATCCCCGACTGGCGTTCCCGTGCCGTGAGCCTCTACGTACACGACGCGCGACGCGGGAATCCCCGCCTGCCGATAGGCGTCCTCCAGCATCGCAGCCTGGCTTTCGATTCCCGGCACCGTCATCGACGACGTGTGTCCGTCCTGATTGACCACGGCTGCACGAATCACGGCGTAGACGCGGTCGCCCGCAGCGAGCGCTCCCGCAAGCGGCTTGAGGTACACGAGCGCAGCCCCTTCGGCACGCACGAATCCGTTGGCGCGCGCATCGAAGGCGAAGCACTGGCCGGTAGGGGAGATCATCGAGGCCTTGCTGAATCCGATGCTGGTCTGCGGGCTAATCAATGCATTTACGCCGCCCGCCAGGGCGCCCTCGCAACGGCCCGCCCAGATGTTCTCGCAAGCGGTTGCCACAGCGACCAGTGACGAGGAGCATGCGGTGTCGATCGAGAGGCTCGGTCCTCTGAGATCGAGCATGTATGAAATGCGGTTCGACGCGATGCTCGCCGTGGACCCGCTGTTCGTATAGGCGTCCACGTCCTCCGGACCGCGCAGCTGGAGGCCGCCATAATCGTTCCCCGAGATCCCGACGAACACGCCGACGGGCCGGCCGCGAAGCCGGCTGGGCGCGACGCCGGCATCTTCAATCGCCTCCCACGCAACTTCAAGGAGCCAGCGCTGCTGCGGATCCATGCGCAGCGCTTCGCGCGGTGAAATTCCCCAGAACGCCGCGTCGAACGCATCCAGGTTGTCGACGAACCCGCCGCGTTGCATGACCATCGCGCCGGCCGCCGCGGGGTCGGAATCGTAATAGCGTTCGACGTTCCATCGATTGGGAGGCACTTCCCGGATCGCGCAACGACCCTCCGTCAGGAGCGACCAGAAGGAGGCCGCATCGTTTGCGCCTCCCGGGAAACGGCAACCGATTCCGACGATTGCGACAGGGTCTACGTGCCGCGGTCCAGATTCGCCCATGATGCCCCCGTCCAATGCTCGTTGCCGGAATGCGGCAGGTGAGGTGCGTTTCTATCCGGCCGCTCGTATCGCTGTCAAATGCTTCGCGACGGGCGACTCAGCAATACAGTGCGCGGATCGCGCAGCAGATATGGCGCAACAAGCGTGATCGTTGCCGGCAGGATGAGGACTTCTGCGAGGAACGCGACGACAAGCGTCAGCGCGAGCAGCCCTCCGAACCAGGCGGACGGTTTGTACTCCGACAGCATCAACACGGCGAACCCGGCGCTGTTGATCAAGGCCGTCATGAAGGCTGCGCGCCCTTCGGACGCGGCGGCGTGGTGCGATGCAGCATCGACAGGCACTCCGCCGGCGATGTCATGACGAAATCGAGTAAGAAAGTGCACCGTGTCGTCGTCGACCACGCCGAGCGCGACACCGGCGACCATGACCGTTGCGACGTTCAGCGAAATGTTGAACCAGCCCATGGCTCCAAGAACCGCCACTACGGGAAATACATTTGGCACGAGCGCCAGCAGCCCGAAGCGCACGGAGCGGAAGACGACGAACATGGCGGCAAAGATCGACACGAATGCAGTGCTGAAGCTCGAAATCTGCGATCTCACCAGATAATGATCCAGAGCACTGAACAACCGTCCGGATCCGGTGACCGTCGCCTTGATGCGCGTCCCGGCGAACATTTCCGTGGCCAGTCGCTGTGCGGTCTGAATCGTCTCGAAGACCCTGTCGGAGCTCATCGATGGAAGCCGCACGACGATTTGCGCGATTGAGAAGTCGCTGGACACGACGCGCTCCAGCTCGCGTCGCCCCGCATCGTTCAGCGTGAACAGCAAGATCTCCTGTGCCAGGAGCTGCGGATCGGCAGGCACGACGGCAGCCGCCGGATTGCCATCGTGCAGCTCGCGGTTCGTCCGCTTCACGTGATCGGCCATCGACGTCGTCTTGCGAACCTGCGGCAGCGCGGCAATTGCCGCCGCGAGACGGTCGATGGCCGACACGGTGTCGGGTGCCTTCATGGAATCGGGCGGCCCTTCGAGGAGAACGTGAAAGCTGTAGACACCGGCGAGTTCGCTGTCGATGACCGCCGCTGAGCGGCTCAGTGGATGATTCGAGGCGAAAAAGTTGATGTGGTTCGTGTCCACGCGCAGGTGCGTAATCCCGATTCCCGCGGCGATCGTCACTGCCACCGCGGCGCTGAGGACGATGCGTGGTCGGCGGGTTGAGAACGCAGCGGCGCGCTCGAGCAAATCGGCAAGTCTCGGTAATGATTGCGGCCCTCGTTCGATCGCGGGGGCAAGAGTGGACAGGAGCGTCGGAACCAGGACGAGCGAGCTGAAGAAGTCAACCATGACCCCGACCGCCGCGCCGATTCCGAATTGCCGAACCGCAACGACATCGCTCGTCGCGAGCGAGAGGAGGCCGAGTGCCGTCGTTCCGCTGGCGGCGAGCAGCGGCGCGAACAGGTATGCGACAGTTGCCGTGAATGCCTGTTCGCGATTGCCGCGGCGGCACTCCTCGTCGTAATGCTGAATGATGTGGACGTCATCGGAAATTGCGAGCACGACGATGAGCGGCGTCAGCATCGCTGTCAGGATGTTGAACCCGAATCCCATCAGGGAATACAGGCCCAACGTCCACAGCACGCTCACGACAATCGAGCCCATCACAACCGCGGCGCGGGCCATCGAACGAAACAGCACGTAGAGCGCGAGCAGCGTCACCACGAGGATCGGCGGTATGAATCGCCGCTGGTTCTCGATCGTGACGCGGTTGTACGTTTCGCTGATTTCGATACTGCCGTTGAAGTATGCCGACACGCCGGACGGCAGTCTCGAACGGACTGTCGTGTAGATCTGGTCGAGAATCCGCGAACGGTCCCTGTCGAGCGCGGCTTCGTCGAACGTCACCACGAGCGCCGTTGCCGCGCCGTCCGGTGAGACCAGGTCCCCACGAAGCAGCGGGTCGTTCAGGGCGAGGGTGCGAATCTCCTCAGCGGAGCGGCGCGAGAGGTCGAGAAGCGGCCCAACCGCCAGAACAGACTCGGCACGCTGCGCGGGATCGTCACTCGTGGCTCTCTGCGCGTGCAGCACGCTGGCCGTCCCAAGGCTCTCCACGCGCTGCACGCTCGTGATGCGTTCGATGTCGCCGGTGATGTCGTTCAGGAACTCGAGCCGCTCGCGTGTGAACAGGCCGGCAGCGGCGTGCGCGTCGTCCCTGAGCGCGATGATCAGCGGCTGCGTGCCTCCGAACTCCGCCCGGAAGCGATCGTAGTCGCGGTAAAGCGGATCGTTTGGCGAGAACCATGCGCTGATGTCGTTGTCGACACCCCGGATCGCAGCGCGCGGACTCAATGTGACAGCGCCGATGACGAGCGCGGCCGTGAGCGGAATGCGCCGGCGATAGAGGAAAGCGGCGAGCCGACTCACGGCAGCCTTAATGCGTCAACGGCATAGGCCGCCGCCGATCGCGCGGGTGAGTAGCGCGCTGTCGTGAGGGGCAGGCGCTGACGAGAATCTGAGAACGGGCGTTATGCCAACCACGAAATGGCCCTAATGTTTCCAAGCGGACAGGAGCTCGAGTTGCGTGCCGAGAGCGTGAACTTCTTGAACCACGTGAATCTCGGTAATCCTAACTCGGAGATCGGCGTGCCGGGGAACGACAACCCGAACGCGAGGCGAATCACGTCGACGGCGTATTTCGGCGCCGACCCGCAGCGGAACTTCCAGTTCGCGGTGAAGTTCAGCTTCTGACCTCCTCAGTCATCGCGCCTCCTCGGCAGCGTGAAGCGGACGGTGGTGCCTTTACCGACCTCGCTCGACGCGGTGATTTCGCCACCGTGCTCGGTGACGAGGCCTTTCGCGATCGCCAGTCCGAGCCCTGAGCCGCGCGATTCGGCTCCTTTATGAAAACGATCGAACATCCGTGCGACGTCCGCCGGCTCCATTCCCGTGCCGGTGTCGGTGACCGCGACAGCCACATCGGAGCCGGCCTCCCGGACGGCGATCGTGACCTCGCCGCCGGTGCTGGTGTGGCGCACCGCATTCGAGAGAAGATTCATGAGCACTTCGCGGATTCGCAGCGGATCGAGCTCGATCGTCACGGCATCGTTCGGCGTCGCCGCGTTCAATGCGACGCTCTTCGCGGCGGCCTCCGCATGCATGCTGCGGATGGTGTCCTGGACTAGATCGACAACATCGGTCGCCTCCTTCTGCAGCGGCAGCGCGCCAGCATCGGCGAGCGCGAGTGTGCGCAAATCCTCGATCAATCGCGACAGGAGGTGCGTCTCCTCCAGCACCTCGCCGATCTGGCGATCGTCGCGCGGATACACGCCGTCGAGCAGCCCTTCGAGCCGGCCCTGGAGCACCGTCAGCGGCGTGCGCAGTTCGTGCGCGACATCGGCCATCAGATCGCGCCGCACCCTGTCGGCATCGTGCAGCCGCTCGGTCATCGTGTTGAACGAGCGCGCGAGCGCGCGCATCGGCGGCGGTCCGTACTCGCGTACGCGCACGGTGTAGTCGCCGTCAGCGACGCGATCCGCCGCGTCCATGACCGACCGCAGCGAGAAGGCGAAGGCGCGCATCCCGCCGGACATCGCCGTGACGGCGAATCCGCCAGCGAATACGATGAACAGGACCGGTATGGCGAGCCACCATCCCGCAAGCCCGAGCCGGCCGGCGATCGACCACGCGATCGCGAAGACGCTCAGCAATCCGAGCAGCAGAACGGTACCAACCATCAGCGCCAGCCGTCGGAAGAAGCGCGCGCGTGTGTGCTGATTCAGTCCAGGCGGCCCGCTGCGGCAGAACTCGCGCCTCATGCGTCGGTGAACCTGTACCCGAGCCCATATACAGTCAGTAAGTAGCGCGGCTGATGCGGGTCGGCTTCGATCTTCCGGCGCAGATTCTTGACGTGCGCGTCAATCGCGCGATCGAACGATTCAACCCGCTCGCCGCGGATCGCGTCGAGCAGTTGACCGCGCGTGAATACGCGCCCCGGCTGCCGCATGAGCGTGGCGAGCAGATCGACTTCCGTCGATGTCAGCTCGACGAGGCGTTTGCCGATGCGCGCGCGCAGGCGAGGAAGGTCGAGCGTGATGTCGCTGGCGCGAATGACATCGCCGCGTGCGGGACCGATCTCGGTTCTGCGCACGACGGCGCGCACCCGCGCCACCAGTTCGCGCGGGCTGAACGGCTTCGTCAGGTAGTCGTCTGCACCGAGCTCGAGACCAATCAGCTTGTCGCGTTCGTCGACGCGCGCCGTCAGCATGATGATCGGCACGTTCGAATGCTTCCGCAGCGCCCGCGTGACGTCGAGCCCGTCCATCTTCGGGAGTCCGAGGTCGAGGACGACGAGATCGGGTTGCCGGCTGCGCGCCATCGTGAGCGCGTCGACGCCATTGGCTGCCGTTCTCACGGTGAAGCCGGCGCGCTCCAGATAGTCGCGGCAGATGTCCGCAATCCGCGGCTCGTCATCGACGACGAGGATCTCCTTCATGGTTATGTCGTGCTATCTGTCGGTCGACTGGGCCCGGTTTGCGCCGCATGCGCCCGCTTGTGCCATTCGTCGAAGGCGGGCGGCACGCCGTCGTACCGGTCTCGCCAGCCGCCGCGCCACGGCCCTCTCCAGAACAAACCTCTCATCACGAAGAAGAAGAGGAAGATGAAGAGAAGAGGGAAAAAGGGGAAGAAGCCGAAGCCCCACGGTCTCGGCCAGACGTACACATACGGTGCTGCACCCGCCGGCGGTGCCGCGATGAGCCGGCCGCTGGCGGCGATCCCCTGCGCCATCCCCGCATTGTAGGCGCCGATCCCAATGGCTGCGGCACTCGTCAGAACCAGCGCGGCAATGGCCAGCGCCCGGAAGAGCGATCGATTGTTCATGACACGTACTCCTTTATCTCGAGCAGTGTCGCAGTCAATGATGAACCGATTGTGAACCGCCGCCTTCATATTCCCTCCACAATTGCGCCGCATCCTGGGCGCGCTGGAGGCGAATCATGGATGTGTTGTGGCAGGACATTCGGTACGGCGTGCGGTCCCTTCGCAGAAGTCCGGCGTTGGCGGCGGCAGCGATCCTGTCGCTCGCGCTCGGCGTCGGCGCGAATACGACCACATTCACCTTGATCAATACGCTGTTGCTGAATCCGCTGCCGGTCGCCCGTCCGTCAGAGCTCGTCGCGGTCTTCACGCTCGACGCGAACAATCCGACGCGCTTCGGCAGTCTGCTGCCGCTGTCGCATCCGAACCTCACGGACCTGCGCGGTCAGAACGATGTCCTGATCGATCTTGCGGGCTATTCATCGCCGCTGCCGCTCAGCCTGTCGACCGGCGGCGCTCCCGAGCGGGTCTTCGCGCAGCTCGTGACGGGCAGCTATTTCGATGTGCTCGGCGTCAGGCCTGCGGCCGGACGCTTCTTTTCCGCCGACGAGGATCGCACGCCCGGCACGCACGCCGTGGTGGTCATCGGACATGGATTCTGGCAGCGGCGTCTCGGCGCGGATCCGAGTGCGGTGGGCAGAACGATCACGTTGAATCGGATCCCATTCACCATCGTCGGCGTGGCGCCCGACGGGTTCAGAGGCGTGACGACCATCTTCGGGCCCGACTTGTGGCTGCCGTCGATGATGGCGCCGCGCGTCCTGCCGGCGCAATTCGGCGACTGGTTGCACGAACGCGGGGCGGTCGCGTTCAACAGCGCCGGTCGCCTGAAACCCGGTGTGACGCGGGAACAGGCAGAAGCCCGGCTGAAGTCGATTGCGGCGGTGCTCGAACACGAGTATCCCGCCGCGAACAAAGGACGGAGCGTTTCGGTGACGACGCTGACCGAAGCGGCGATTTTTCCGGGGATGCGCAGCGCGCTGATGCTCGGTGGCGCCGTGCTGATGGGAGTCGTGGGCCTCGTGTTGTTGATTGCCTGCTCGAATGTCGCGAATCTGCTGCTGGCGCGGGCGACGGCACGCCGTCAGGAGATTGCCGTCCGGCTCGCGCTTGGCGCCGGCCGTGGCCGCGTCGTTCGCCAACTGCTGACCGAAAGCATCGTCCTCGCGCTGATCGGCGGCACTGTCGGGCTCGCGTTCGGGTACTGGGGACGCGACCTGCTCTGGTCGTTCCGTCCGGCTGCCGTGGCCAACAACTTCGTCGAGCTGCGCTTCGACGGCCGGGTGTTCGCCTTCACCTTCATGCTTGCGCTGATCAGCGGCATTGTGTTCGGCCTCGTGCCCGCGGTGCGCGCGTCGCGTCCGGACCTCGTCGGCGTGTTGAAAGAAGAAGCCAGGACGGCGTCGGGGCATCGCCGCGCCGCACGCCTGCGCGGCGCACTGGTCATCGGGCAGGTTGCGCTGTCGCTCGTCTCGCTGGTGATCGCCGCGTTGTTCCTGCGCAACATCGAACGTGCGTTCAAGGTGGATCTCGGCTACGACTATTCACGGATTGCCGTGGTGTCGGTGAATCCGGCGCAGGCCGGGTACGAAGGGCCGCGCGCGGAACAGTTCTATCGGAATGCACGCGCGGACGTGTTACAGGTTCCGGGCGTGTCGTCGGCGTCGTGGTCGACGAATCAGCCGCTGTGGGCCAGCAACTATCGCCGCATCGCTATCGAGGGCCGCGATCCCCGGGACGGCGTCGAGGGGATCCTGCTTCTCGTCAATACCGTTGACGCCGAGTTCTTCAAGACGCTGGGCGTCGCGGTGACCTCCGGCCGCGAGTTCGATGGAACCGATCGTCCGGACTCGGCGCGCGTCGCCGTCGTCAACGAGACGATGGCCGCCAAGTACTGGCCGAACGAGAGCGCGCTGGGGAAGCGCGTCCGGTTCGCCAACGACCAGACGCCGCGCGAGATCGTCGGCGTGGTGAAGACGATCAAGCATCAGAGCCTGGGCGAGCCTCCGCAACCGGTGATCTACCTACCGCTCGAGCAGAACTCCGCCGGCGCGATGGTGCTGTATATCCGCGCGCTGCGCGATCCGTCGCCGATCCTCCGGAGCGTTCAGCGCGAGCTGCGCAGCATGGATGCCGAAGTGCCACTCGAAAACCCCGCGACGGTGGCGGAGGTCATCGATCAGTCGCTGTGGATGATGAAACTTGCGACCGGACTGATTGCGGTGTTCGGTGCGCTGGCGCTCGGTCTTGCGTGCGTCGGGTTGTACGGCATCCTCGCGTATGCGGTCGGCCAGCGCCGGCGGGAGATCGGGTTGCGGATGGCGCTTGGCGCCGATCGCGCCTCCGTCCTCCGGCTCGTGTTCCGCGAAGCGGCGACGGTCATCGGCGTGGGCGTTGTGCTCGGTCTGGCTCTGTCGGCGGCGGCGGGACGTGCGGTGGCATCACTCCTGTTCGGGCTGAGTCCGATCGACGTCCCCGCGTTCGCCGGCGCTGCCGCAATCCTGATTGCCGTCGCACTCGTGTCTGGCTATCTCCCAGCGCGATCGGCGAGCCGTCTCGATCCGGCGGCGGCGCTGCGCCTGTAGGAAGCAGGTATCGCGCCGCCAGCGCCTGGGCGTGGCCGGTGCGTGACCATCAGCGAATGGTCTGAATCAACGCGAGGATGTTGCCCTCGGTGTCCTTGAACCACGGCGCCTTCGCGCCGCCGGCGGTGGCGATGCCGTTCACGGTTTTCATGCCAGGCATGTCGTACTGTTCGAAGGTGACGCCACGGGACCTCAGCTCGGCGACCTCCCGCTCCACGTCGGAGCTTCCGCATTATGGGATTTCCGACGTTGATCCTCGTCGATCGTGACGGGCGCGTCGTGGCCGTGGATGGCGACGTGCGTGAGATGGAGCCGGTCATCGAGCGGGCGCTCGAGAAGCGCTGAGCCGCCGACAGTTTCACTGCAGGATAACGAAACGCTTGTGGGCGGACCACCGGCCACCGTGTAGAGCCACATCATTCAATTAATGTGCTGCACGTGAGCTGCCCAATCGCATCGTTGTTGGCCGCCGCGACGTGCGACGCTGCGCGGGGACCGTCGATCGGACCTTCGTCGCGATCGCCGCCGCCTCGTCTCGCGAGATGCGCCGCGCTGCGCGAGGTGTGACGCCAAATCTGCGAAAGGCTCCGTACAGACCCTTCTTGCTTTTCCATCCAACCGCACGGGCGATCGTCTCGATCTTGTCTGTGGAAGACGCGCGCAGCTCGATCGCCATCGCGACGCGCGCGCAATCGCGGTACTCCCAGATCGTCATACCGGTTTCCTTGAAGAAGCGGTCCTCGAGCGTTCGCCTGCCGCATCCCAGCTCCCGCGCGAGCGCGCTGATGGCAGGCGCGGCGCGAGGATCGTCGAGCCGGCGTCGAGCATGCCCGACCAAATCCTGCCGGTGCGTCTGCCGCAGCAATCGTGCGCAGGCCAGAACCCATTGCCGCATCGCATCACCCGGATTCCAGGCGGTCGGGGTCTCGGGAGTGATGAGCGCGGTCGAAAGCGGCGGCGGCTCAAACGAGCAATTCGGAGCGGCCGAACCGTGGATCCGCCGGTGCACCCTGTCGAACACTTGATTTGTGAAAACGACGGCGATGCCTGCTGCCATTGTTGCCTCTGCATACGAGGCTGGCGCGGGCAGTCGGTCGAACGCGCTGACGATGGCGTCGAAGTCCGGCCACGTGGCTCCCGTGAGCTCGCGGATCGCCATCTGACACACGCGCGCGAGAGCCATCACCGATAAACCTCCCTCCGGCAGCCCGTCGATCGTCATGCGTCCTCCGCGTGGTTGAGTTTCCAATTTTCCCGATCTCATCACGTTTACGCAACAGGCAACCCGTTTCCTGTTGCACGCCGCGTCAGAGTGCTGAACTCTTTCGACGTTCGCCGCAGGTTGTCTCTATGCTCAGGCTCACACGATCGGTCACGATCTTTGCGCCGCGCTGATATTCACAGTCGCTTCCGGGGCTTCGGCGCAGACGCCCTTTAAACATCAAGGCCTCGACCTCCTGCACCCGCCGGATTCTGCGTTTCCCACAGAGCAGGTGGATCCCGCGTCTGGAACGTTGACAGTCGTCGGCACGGACCTGGTGCTTCCCGGCAATGCCGGCTTCAACCTAGCGATTCAGCGCGTTTACAACAGTTCTGTATATCCGGACTACGACACCGGCAGCACGGAACTCGAGGAAGATTCGTGGGCCGGAATCGGCTGGAAGCTGCACTTCGGCCGGATCCTGCACGCCGACTCGACCATCGCGGGGCAGATGCAAATCGAGATGGGTGACGGCAGTCGTCACGCGCTCTATCACTCGCTGTCGAACCCGAACATCTGGACCACGTCGGATTTCTGGCTCTACAACCCTGCCACCCACGTCCTTCAGTTGCCAAATGGCCGCACCTACACGTTCGATCGCGAGGTCGCTCTCAATAGCCGTTTCGGCACCGTTCGGTACGTAACCGAGATCAAGGACCAATTCCAGAACCGGATTACCTTCGGCTACTTCGACGCAAAC
>WNGB01005107.1_pt1 | contig 19703 bp, 13 predicted proteins | sample 5400681 | NCBI WGS metagenome assembly WNGB01 (sample SAMN13153367, study PRJNA577476) | soil metagenome | isolation source: 115 cm soil or saprolite under grassland replicate 2 | place: USA:California | collected 2016-06-15
GTTTCGTCGCCTTGGGACAGGAGGATCCTGCCCTCTGGGTGCTCTACTTGCCGCTGCCCCCGCTCGCCTTGCAACTGCTTACCGGTCTGTACTTGTTCGTGCTGCCATATGCCACCAACTGGCGCAGCGGGCGACGCACCGCTAACCAGAGCGATCTGATCCCAGGCAGGAATCCGGGATCAGCACGTCTACCGATCAGCTAACGCAACAGCGCCCGCTGTTGTCGATGACGAACAACACGTACGGCCGGGTTAGCCGATCGTTTCGACGGTGAGGAAGTCGCAGGCCAGCGTCCCGGCGGCTTGCGCCCGCAGAAAGTGGGTCCAGGTTGGTCCGCCGCCTCGTGGTGCCGGCCGCAGTCGGTGGCGGCGCAAGATGGTGCGTACCGAGGTCGCGGAGATCCGCACGCCGAGTTTGCGGCACTCACCGACGATTCTCAGATACCCCATCGAGGGTTTTCCCGGGCCAGCCGCAGCACGAGGTCGACCACCTGCGGGTCCAACCCGCGCCGTCGATCACGCGTCGGGTACGTCCAGCATCGACGGATCAGTTCGCGGTGCCAACGCAGCAGGGTCGAGGGGGTGACCAGGAAGATCGGCCAGCGATCGCGGGGCAGCAGGTTCGCCAGGGCGGCGAGGATCATTCGGTCTGCCGGTGTGTAGCGGGGCCGGGCGACCTGGCGGCGCAGGACCAGCAGTTGGTGGCGCAGGACCGCGATCTCCACGTCTTTGGCGTCTGCCGATGGGCCTAGGTCAATCAGGCCGAGGAGCTGCCGGAGATCATGAAGGCCAAGGTTCGCACCACCATGACCTCATCCTGCCGAGCCGGCATCGTGCCTGGTCAACACCCGCGACGCTGAAGTTGCACCCCACAGCTCTGCCCACTGGTGGCCTCGTACGTGCCGGCTACCCCCAGCGGACCCGCCGGTGCCAGCCGCTGGCCGGTATGTCCGGGTCCGGACTCACACGTTGACGCGGCCGGGCCACCCGAGGAGCGTCCTGCTCGCATCCTCTACTTCTGGAGGTGGCCATGCGTAATCGCCGCTCTCCGCTCGGGCTTCTCGCCGCAGTCCTCCTCGCCACCTTGATCGCTGCATGTCAGCCGTCGACGTCGACCAGCGCTCCGGGTGGGGACCCCGAGGCAAACCGGGCCCGCCTGCGCGACATCCTTGCGGAGCCGGGCGTCACGTATCTCGCGGTAAACGAGATCTGCCGGTGTGTCCACATCGGAGCAGCCGACGACGCCGCCGATCAGCAGGTACGGCAATTCGTCAGCGCCGCGGGCGTGCCGCTCGATCAGGTGCAGATTGTTCGGCGCGGGCCCTTCCGTCAACAGTGGAACCTGCAGGACAGTATCCGCCCAATCAAGGGTGGTCTGCGGATTCAGAACACCGACTACGTCCAGTGCACCATGTTTGCCACGGTGTATCACAAGCTGTTGCAGAAGAAGGGGCTACTGACGAACGCGCACTGCTCGCGCCGGCAGTTCGCCCTCGACGAGATCGAGTTCTACCAGCCAGGCGGCGTACCTTTCAGTGGCGACTTCGTGGCCCGGGAGACGATCGACGCGGAGGGCTTCACACTCCCGGCGGACCGGCCGTCTGCCTCCCGGACAACGCCACCGGGCCCGGATCGCTGCCCGGTGGGTCACACCTGCCGCAAGAGCGACGCGGTGTTCGCCAGGTTCGACACGAGCACGGTCGGGATCGTCGGGCGCCTCGCCCGCCCGGCGGGGCGGTGCGGCGACGGGTCAGCCTGCACCAGGGATCTGGCCGGGAACGACCCGAACGCTTTCCTGCAGATAGCCGGGACCGGCAAGGCAAGTGTCGGCACGGTGGTTGACAAGATCGGCTGGCGGACGGGCTGGACATTCGGCAAGGTCTCGGAAACCTGCGCCGACGTATCAGTGGTCGACGACGCCGGCAAGCCCCTCAACATCACGCTGCTCTGCCAGACGCTGGTCGACGGCAAGTCGGACAAGGGCGACAGCGGGTCGCCGGCGTTCATCTGGGACGGCGGAGACGGCGCCACGCTCGTTGGCATCCTGTGGGGCGGCGTCGGCGATGGGTTCGTCTACAGCCCCTTGGACCAAGTCGAGGAGGAACTCGGCGAATTCGCCTACCGGGAATGAACGACGAACGCCCGCTGGCGCGAGCTCGCCAGCCCGCACGACCCAGCGGGCGGGGCCCCAGCGCCGACCCGGCGCAGGTAGCGGCCGACCTCGGGCTGCGGCTGCCGACGGCCTACCGCAGATGGCGCGGGGGCTGCGTGATCGTGGCCGTGGGCGTCCGGTTGCGTAACACAGCCAACACCCGCGATCGCTTCCACGCCATCAGCGAGCATCACCGCGTTCCGTTCAGAAATCCGGTTGAGCTACGCAGCCTGGGAGTACTCGTTCACGAGTCCACCGAGGACCTTGTGGCGACGTACCCGCCGAGCATCCAGGTCCATGACTGGTGGCGGGAGCGTCTGTCGATCGGGTGGTCGTTGTCCACGGCCCTGATGCGGGCGATGCCCGTTGTAGTGCGTCAGATACTCGCCCAGCACGGCAAGCAGATGGCGGGTGTTGTAGATCAGGATCCGGTCCAGACACTCCCGTCGTACCGTAGGCACCCAGCGCTCCGCATAGGCATTCGCCCGGGCGCCTGCGGCGGCGTGAGGAGAACCTCGATGCCCTCGGCGCCGAACACCGCGTCGAACATGCCGGTCCTTCCCGCCGTCCGTTGCCAGCGTCGGGCGAGGGCTGGTGCGGCCTGCGCCGACGCACGCGTCGCCGTCGGTTCCGTAGGCTGTCGATATGCCTCAACCGTCAGCGTGGGTGAGGTGATCTCGGCTATGGGGCAGCGCCGGGCTCGCGCCGCGAATGTACTGCTGGCTGTGCTGATCACGATGGTGCAGTTTTTGGGGCTGCGGGTGGGGCGGCCGGTGCAGCCGCCGGAGTGGCTGATGGGGGTACTCGGCGGCGTTCTCGTATCGGCGGCCACGCTGGTGCAGGGCGGGTCAATGCTGTGGCGCCGCCGACGCCCGGTGGTGGTGCTCGTGGTGTGCCTGGCGGGTTACGCGGTCAACTCGGCGCTGGTACCGGGCGTGCCGCCGTTCGCCGGATGGTTGGCGCTGTATGCGGCGGGGGTCTACGCCCGGCCTGGGCGGCGTGCGGCGTACACGGTGATGGTTGGTACCGGTGTGCTGATCGCCGTCGTCGGCATCGGCGCGGTGGCGTACCGGGCGACGGTCGCCGAGTTCGTCCTGCTGGTGTTCGTCACGGTAACCGTCGCGCTGGTCGCGGTCGTGGTGCGTTCCCGGCGGCTGCAGATGGACGCGCTGCGCGAGCGCGCCGCGGCGCTGGAGCGGGAACGGGAGTCCGCGGTTGCCCGCGCCGCCGTGGAGGAGCGGCTACGCATCGCCCGCGACCTGCACGACCTGGTGGGGCACGGGCTCAGCGGCATCGCGGTGCAGTCCAGTACCGCCCGGCTCGCGCTTGACGCCGGCCGGCTCGACCAGGCCCGGGAGGCGCTTGCGGCAGTGGAGGCGAGCAGCCGTGACGTGATGACGGAGATGCGGCAACTCCTCGGCCTGTTGCGCGGCCACGACGCCGGCGGCTACGGCCCCGCCCCGGGACTGTCGGACCTGCCGGGCCTCGTCGAGCGCCTGCGCGGGCAGGGTGTGTCCGTCGCGCTATCCGCCGATGGGCTCGGCGACCTTCCGGAAACGGCGTCGCTCGGCGGGTACCGGGTCGTGCAGGAAGCGTTGACCAACGCGATCAAGCATGCTCCGGGCAGCCGCGTGAGGGTCGACGTCAACGCGGCCGACGGTGTCCTGGTCGTCGTGGTGGAGGACGATGCGCAACGGGCGGTGCCGCCGCCCGGGGAGGGGACGGGCGGTCAGGGTCTGGTCGGCATGCGCGAGCGGGTTGCGGCGTTCGGTGGGGAGCTGAGCGTGGGCCCGGCGGGCGACCATCCGGGCTGGCGGGTCCGGGCGACGATCCCCTACGGCGACAGGGACCCGGGATGACTATCCGGGTGGGTATCGCCGACGACCAGTCGCTGGTCCGCGCCGGCTTCCGCGTCCAGCTCGATCTGGTCGATGACCTGGAGTTCGTCGGTGAGGCGTCGACCGGGGAACAGGCCGTCGAGCTGGCCCGGCGGGAGCGTCCCGACGTGTTGCTCATGGATGTACGGATGCCGGTGCTCGACGGCATCGGCGCGACCAGGCGCATCACCGCCGACCCGCGGACGTCGCAGGTGCGGGTGCTGGTGCTGACCACCTTCGACGTCGACGAGTACGTGTTCGCGGCGCTGCGGGCCGGAGCGAGCGGCTTCCTCCTCAAGGACGTGACACCCGAACAGTTGTTCGCGGCTATCCGGGTGGTCGCGGCCGGGGAGGCACTGCTGGCTCCGGCGGCAACCGGCCACCTGGTCCGTGCGTTCGTCTCCGGGCCCAGCCCCGGCCGGCCCGACCGGCGGCTGCTCGGCGACCTGACCGTGCGGGAGCGCGAGGTCCTGCTCCTGGTCGCGCAGGGCATCTCCAACGCCGAGATCGCCGGCCGGCTCGTGGTGAGCCCGGCCACGGTCAAGACGCATGTCAGCCGCATCCTCACCAAGCTCGGACTGCGGGACCGCGCCCAGCTCGCTATCGCCGCGTACGAGTCCGGACTGATCACGCCCGGCGGCTGACGCGTACATCTCACGGCCGACGTCGTACGCCAAAGTCGTACCGCGAGGTGCGTCGCCGTGGCCGACGCCCCTCGCCGTCCTGCTCCCTAGCGTCGAACGCGTCCACATCACCGATGTATTGGGAGCCGACATGAGCACCATCGCCGTCGAGGCACTGACCAGACGGTACGGCGCCGTCACCGCCATCGACGATCTCACCTTCCGGGTCGCGCCTGGCCGCATCACCGGGTTCCTCGGCCCGAACGGCGCGGGCAAGTCCACCACGATGCGCATCCTGCTCGGGCTGGCCCGGCCGACGTCCGGTCGCGCCACGATCGACGGGCGGCCGTACGCCGAGCTACGCGACCCGCTACGTCGCGTCGGCGCGGTCATGGACGCGAACGTGTTCCACCCCGGCCGTTCCGGACGTGCGGCGCTGCGGATCGCCGCCCGACCCGCCCGTATCCCGAACGCCCGGGTGGAGGAGCTGCTCGATCTCGTCGGGCTCGGCAACGCCGCCCGCCGCCGGGTCGGTGGCTACTCGCTGGGCATGCGGCAACGGCTCGCCCTCGCCACGGCGTTGCTCGGCGACCCCGAAACGCTCGTGCTCGACGAGCCGGCCACCGGGCTCGACCCCGAGGGGATGCACTGGCTACGCGGACTGCTGCGCCGGCTCGCCGCCCAGGGCCGCACCGTGTTCGTGTCCAGCCACCTGCTCGCCGAGCTCGCCCAGACCGTCGACGACGTGGTCGTCATCAACCATGGCCGGCTCGTGGTGCACGGCCCGATGGTCGACCTGCTCGACCGTACGGACGCCGCCTCGCTGGAGTCGTTCTTCCTCGAAGCCACCTCGACACCCTCCGGGAGCTCATCATGAAATCGCTCGTCTCCGCGGAACTGCTCAAGCTCCGCGGTACCCGCAGCGCCTGGATCCCGCTCGGCGCCGCCCTCGTGTACGCGGTGCTCGCCGTGGTCGCGGCCACCTCCGAGGCCGGTCACGGTGGAAATCCGCCGCTGTCCGCGGGTTGGCTGCCCGAGCTGATGCGCGGCTCCGGCGGGAAATTCGTCAACGGAGCCGTACTGCTCACCTGGATCATCCTGTCCGCCGGTGAGTTCCGGCACCGCACATCGGTGACGACGTTCCTCGGTGAGCCGCGACGGTTGCGGGTCGTGTCGGCCAAGTTGGCCGCGGCGGCCATCACCGGCGTCATCGTCGGCCTGGTAGCCGAGGCGCTCGGCGCGGTCACCTCCGCCATCGTGCTGTCCACGCACCACGTGCCACTGCACTGGACCAGCCCCGGCGTGCGCGGGGCACTCCTTACCGTGCCGCTGCTCGCCGCCCTGTACGGCGTCCTGGGCGTCGGCCTCGGACTGCTCGTACGCAACACGGCGGTGGCAGTCGGCGCCGCACTCATGTGGGCCTTCGTCATCGAAGGCGTACTCCCATCCCTGGCCAGGGAGCCCGGCCTGATCCGCTGGCTACCCGGCAACGCCGCGAGCGCCATCCTGCACGGCGCATCCCCCACCGCTGCGACGCTCGCGGCTGGCGCGGCCGCTGCGCTGCTCACCGGCTACGCGATCGCCCTCGCCGCCGGCGCGGCGTTCGCCACCGCGAAGCGGGAGATCGGCACGGCGACCGGCTGACGATGCCACCCGGTGGGGGCGAGGCTACCCGCCTCGCCCCCACACGAAGCCACCGAGTCACCGCGTCGGCGGCGATCGGCCCGCAACGCGTGGACCAGGTCGCCGCCGGGCTGTCACACGGGCCTGGAACCGTTACCGCGCCGGGCACGCCGCCAAGGGCCGACGCGAGTACGACTGCCTGGGTGACTATTCACCCCCACCCGACGACGAGACCGCAGGACACCACACTCTGCTGATCCGCCGCCGCGTGTCCGACGGGGACCGCCGTTCTACCGGTGCTGGTCCCGGTGGTCGCAGGCCACCGCGAGGACGTAGCCCACGCCGAGAGCGTCATCGCGCAGTGCGTCGGCGTCCCACACCGCCTCGCGCAGCAGCCGCTGCATCGCCTCCGGGCCGCCATGTCCGGCGTGCTCGGCTAGCCACCAGCAGTTTCTTGCGTTCGACGCCCGACAGCAGGCCAACAACGAACTGCAGGGCCGTGCGCCGCGGCACCGCCCGCGCAACGCGGCCCGTGCGCGGCATCACACCGTCGAACAGCCCCTGCCACCGGGCAGGGGTTACGCTGTGGCCACGGCCACCGCCTGATCTGAAGTTGTCCTCACAAACACAGATGACCGCGCGGTGGCTGTCCGCATGCGCGACGTTCCAACAGCACCAGTCGAGCCTCGGCGGGCCGGCCCGCTTCGACGTGTCCGTCCCGATCCTCATCGCGTTCCGGCCGGGGACTACCTGCTCTGGTGCGGCTCTCGCGTGGGGCCGGGCGTGGCGCCGGTTGCCCGGACGTGCTCGGGGTCGCGCTGCGGGTCTGCGATGGTGGTGGGCCGGGGCCCGACCTCGACGTGTTGGCCTCGACGCCGGTGGGCCGCGCGCCGGCCGGTACGGGCGCAGGTCGCGCATCTGCCCGGCGATGCGCGGATCCTCGGCGCGCAACAGCCGCGACCCGGCCGAGATCGAGGGCCTATGCGGGTGTTGCCCGGGGGACGTCGACGTCGACGGCAGTTCGGGCATGAAGATGTCAAGCTGGGCCGGATGGGTCCGCGGGTACCAGCTCGCGCGGGCCGGCATGGTCGTGGCGGTCATGGTGGCTGCGTTTGCTGGCGTGTTCCACCTCAGCCACAACATCCGGCCCAGCCGGCCCTGAAGGAAGTGCCCGCGCCGCTGGCGTACGTCCTTCTGGGCCGGTTCTTCATGCGCGGGCTGCTGACGGGGCGCTATCGGACCGATCGGACCGCGGGTTCCCCGCCCTGGCCTTGTCTGAATCCGCCACGGAGTGTGGCGGATCCAGACAAGGCCGCTGTCGACCCGGATGGTGAGTGTCACCAAGTGTTGGGGTTGCGCTTCGGCGGCCAGGGGTCAGCAAAATGATCGTTGATGAGGAAGCTGTTGGTGTAGGCGATGGAGGCGCCCGCCGACCTTCCGCTGGTGTAGCCGACCTCGATCGACCAGTTTCGCAGAGCCGGCGAGCTGACGACGTGCGAGATGGCTATTCCCTTGTTGGACTGCGTGTAACCGATACATCCACCACCGACGAAGTTGTTTACCTCTTGGGGTGTCGGCGTGTGCTGGTCGCGTGGCAGCAGCCAGCCGGCTCTGATCGAGTACGACGAGCCACCCTCGTCGTCCTGCCCGGGCGTGTAGACGTCACCCTCGAACTCGAAGAGGGAACCGTCCCGGGTGATGATGAAGCCATCGGTGATGGTGCGCTTTTCCCTTCGGACTCCCACCTGTACTCGTTCGTGCACTTGAACCGGGTGGAGTACGGTAAAGCAAACCCCCAAGCGGCACTCCGTGCGATACATGATCTTGGTCACGGTTCGGTCGGCATAGATCGGCTGCTCAATCATGACCGTGGTCGTGCCTTCGAAGACGATGTAGTCGGGGCTGCGGTCCGGGAGGGCGAGGAGACTGGCCGGGGGTGTGGTAACCGCGGCGCGCAGCGCGCTGATCACGGCGTGCACAATGGCGGATACCACCCCTCGCCGGACCGATGGCGCAGGGTCGTGAGCCGCGTGGCCGCAGCCTCCGGAGTGCTCGGATCCGGTGCACCGTGGAGGCGTTGGGGACGGTGCAGGCGTCGGGTTGCCGGACTCCTTGGGATCCTTGGCCCACCGACCGTCCGGGTCGCTGAGGGTGACCGGTGAGTTGGTGGCGTAGCTGTAGCCGTTCATCTGCTGCGGGTCTGCGGTGTCGAGGACTGGGTCGACACTGACGAACCGGCCGGTAACGGGGTCGTACTCGCGGGCGCCCAGGTGGACCAGGCTGGTCGGGTCCCGTACGCCGTTGACGAAGCCGTGCGGTGACGGCCAGGCCGGGTCGCCGCCGCGCAGCTCACCGAACGGCATGGTGCGGCGTTGCGTCTTGGCCAGGGCGGTACTCGTGAAGCTCAACTGGCCGGTGCCCTGCTGGTCGTTGGTCTGCCAGGTGAGCCCGGCGGTGGTGCGGACGGCGACGACCTGCCCGCCGTGCTGGTAGTACCGCGTCGCGGTGACCGTGCCGCCGGTGCCCGCGTGGTACTCCACGTTGCCGAGGTGGAGGGTGGCGCCGGTGGCGTCGTGGCCGATGAGCCGGGCGCCGTTGGCGTCGTAGACGTAGCTGGCGGTCTGCGAGCCCTCGGCGACAGTGGCGAGATGACCTTCGGCGTCCCAGGTCAGGGTCTGCGAGGCCGTGCTGCCCGGGCGGGTCAGGGTGTTTCCGGCCGGGTCGTAGGTGTAGCTGTCGGCGCGGTTGAGGCCCGGTCCGGCGGTGGCCAGCGCGGTCAGCGTGTGTGGCTGGTTGGCCCCGGCCGCCGGGTAGGTGCCGGTGCGGATGGTGTCTCCGGTGGCGCCGTGGTCAACGCGGGTAGCCCGGTTGCCGGTGAGATCGTAGGTGAAGCTTTGCCAGTACGGGGCGGGCCCGCCCAGTGCCGCGACCGTCGGGTTGGTGGTGCAGTCGTTGGTCGCCGGCGTCCACGCCTCGGTGAGCCGGGTCAGGTAGTCGTACCGGAAGCACTGGTTGTCGTCGGCCAGACCTTCGCCGTGCGTCGCGAGCTGGTCGGCGATGTCCGTGACGTTGCCGGCCGGGTCGTAGCTGTAGTTGGCGTCCTGGTGGTAGTGCGGCGTGGTGTCGGTGTAGGCCACGTGGCGGGTCAATCGCGCGGTGGCGGTGTCGAAGTACCAGTACTGGCGCAGGATGTGGCCGCCGCCGTCGGCGAGGTAGAGCACCGACTGTTGGCCGAGGTCGGTGTAGCTGGTGGAGGTGGCGTAAGTGCCCAGCCCACCGAGCGTCAACGGCAGGCCGAGGAGGTTGTACGTGTACTGCAAGGTCTCCGGAGACAGTCCCCCGCCGCCGGGTAGGGTCGCTGTCGCGGGAGTGCCGTCGGGGTTGTAGGTCGTGGCGAACGTGTACGTCCCGGCCAGCGCGCCCTCGTTCGCGGGGATGGTGACGCTGGTGCCGGTGACCCGGTAGGCGGCGTCGTATCCGGTCGTCGCCGTGGTGTATGCGTTTCCGTTCGCGTCGAAGCGAGTCGACGAGGTTGGCTGACCGCGGAGAAGCGTGTCGTAGGTCCAGGCGGCCAGGCGGGGGCCGGTGCTGCTGGAGTCCCGGTACTCCTCGGTCTTGCGACCGAGCGCATCGTACTTGTAGACCAGGGTGATGCCGCGACTGTCCGTTGTGGACGTGAGCTGGTCGGCGTTGTCGTAGGTGTAGGCGGTGGTCCCCTTGTCCGGGTCCCGGTCGCTGGTCTTACGTCCGAGCTGGTCGTACCCGTAGCGCCAGGCATTGCCGGCAGGGTCGGACAGTGTGGCGAGCTGCCCGGCCGGGTTGTAGGAGTAATCGGTGTGGTCGTAGGCGCCCGACGGCACCCCGCCATGGTGCTGGCGAAGCTGGATGACACGGCCGCGCGCGTCCGTCACCGTGGCGGTCGCGATGCCGCCGGCAGGTGGTGTCTTGTCGACCCGGTCACCGCCGTACCCGACTGTCGAATGCCACTTCTCGACGCCGGCCGACATCAGGGTGGAACGGGCCGGCCGGCCGGCACCGTCGTATGCGGTGACGGTGTAGCCAGGCAGGTCCGTGTCGAGGTACCCGAACAGCGCGGTGCCGACCGAGTTGTTGTTCCAGAACGGGTTGGTGACGCGTACCGTCTGGCCCTGGGTGTTGTACCGGGTGTCGACGATGATCCTGCCCACGCCGTTGGCCCCCGGTGACTGGGTCTGGCGCAACCGTAGCTGCCCGTCGTAGATGGCGTAGCTGGTGTTGTATCCGGTGCCCGAGTTGTTCAGCACCGAGGTACCCACCGCGGTGGGGCCGTTGCTGTTACGAACGGTGTAGCTGAAGGTCTTGTTCGCGGTCTGCTGGGCGTCCTTGTCGCGGCCGGGCAGCCACACCGCGGTGGCCCTACCCAGTCCGTCAAAGGTCTGGTCGACGCGCCGGCCGTTGGGATCGACGAGCCGAACGGTAGCGCCCCACCACGGGAGGACGGTCGACGTGGTCTGCCAGCCGAGCGGGTTGGTGACGGTGGTGCCCGTCACCGGGGCGTCGGCCGCCGGCGTGTAGACCGTGCTGGTCTTGCGGTCCAACGCGTCGAAGCTGTCGAGGACCCGCCCGTAGTCGTCGTAGCGGGCCCGCGCCTGCTGGATGTAGATCGGGTTGCCGCCGTTCCAGTCGGCGAGCTTCTCGATGCGGGTCACGTCCCCTTTGGACACGGTGCGGTCGAAGCTGGCGGCGCCGTCGTACCACCTGCGCTCGTCCGAGATCACGTCGACTGTGCGGTCCGGCACAGTGGCGCATTTCACCGCGACCGTCTCGACCTCGGCCACCGCGGCGAGAACCCAGGTGGCCGGGTTCGTGGCGTAGCTGGTGCGGGTGCACTTGTCGTCGGCGGTCGTGGCGTCGTCGCCGGCGTCGTCGACCATCGTGACCCGGCCAATCGGGTTAGCGGTGCCGTCGTCGAAGTCGAACGTGTTCGTGGCGGTGGTGGTGCGGTCGGGCCGGCCGCCGTCGAGGGCGGCCCGGGTGCGTACCGCCTTGATGTCCGTGGCGTAGGCGGTCACCGTGACGCCGTTGCGGGTACGTGTGGCGGTGGGCCCGTGCTCCCAGGGGTCGTGGATCGTCTTGGACACGTGGGGCGCGGTGTCGCCCACCCCGTTGTAGGTGATCTGCTCACGCAGCATCCCCTGCCGCCAAGGGGAGTCCGGCAGCGCGACGCCGGTGGAGTCGGTCACGCTGACCGTGCGCACACCCGAGGACAGCAGGTCGCCGTCCATGCCCCGGAAGTACAGCGCGTCGGTCTGGGTACGCGGCTCCGGCGCGGTCCCGTGCAGCACGCGGACCTTCTCGTAGCCGCGCCACTGCCCCCAGCTGCGCCGCGACGGCGGGGTCAGCTCGACGTCGTCGTGGTGCCACAGCGCCTTGCCCGACGGGTTGGGATATTGGTACGACCACGCCTCGGTGGGGCTGGCGTTGTTGACGTCGGCCACGGTGACATCGGTCACCACGTACTTCTGGAACCAGCCGAGCTTCAGGGTGCTCGACAGCGGCGGGTACCAGTACGCCGGGAAGCAGCGCAGGCTGTTGTTGTCGGCGGAGGCGGGCATCCGCGACCCGAGCGTGCAGTCCGGCCCGCTGTAGGTCACCGAGGTGACCGCCCCGGTCTCGCTGGTCACGTTCGCCAGCCGGTACCGGATGATCGGGTCGGTCGAGGCGTCGACGTCGACCCGGTTGTTCATCTGCACCGGGTTGAGGATGGCCTCGGGCACGGTGGTCGCCGGGCTGGTGAGCAGGCCGGCGTGGCTGATCGTCTTGAGCCACAGCACCGCCTGGTGCTGGTTGCCAGGGTCCTTGAACTCGTGGTTGAGGGTCCACCGCTCGACGTCCTGGTACCCGGTGCTGTTCCAGACCCGGGTGGTGACCTGGGACAGCATCTGCGTCGCCCAGAACGTCGGGGCGTACTTGCCCGGGCAGGAGGTCGTGGAGGTGCAGTTCTGGTCCCACGGCACGTCCGGCCAGTTCGACGGGTTCGACGGCACGCAGGTGGCGCCCGGCGTGATGCACCGGCCTACCGGGGTGAAGGTGACCTGCATCGGCGCGGCTGGTTTGCTGTATCCGGTGTCCGTGCCGGTGGCGTCGAGGCGGGTGCCGTAGTCGACCCGGGACGGGTAGCCGGCGCGCACGTAGGTCGAGACGGTGCCGTCGGTGTGGTTGCGCGCGTAGTTGTTGGTCTCCTTGGTGTACCAGACCGACATGGTGTTGCCGTGCGGGTCCACGACGTAGTCGAGGTTCCACCGGTAGGCCTGGGTACACTGCGAGTCGGTGAACGCCGTGGCATGGCAGGGCTCGTTGCCGCCGTTGCCGTACACCGGAGCCGTCCACGTCGAGTTGGTCTCCGGCTTGCCGGTGGTCCAGCCCGGCAGCCGGTTGCGGCCGAAGAAGTACTGGGTACCGTCGGTGGTGGTTTCCTTCCAGTACTCCCCCGCACCATCCACAGTGGACCCCCCGTCGCCGTTGGCGGCGCCGCTGAGCTTCTCCACCTTGGTCCCGTCGTCGTCGCGCAGGTGCCACCGCCCGGCCACCTGGCCGTCGGCGATCAGCTCGCCGCCGTGCCCCGACATGGTCAGCGTGGCGTTGTCGCCGAACCCGGTGGAGTCCCCGCCCCAGCACAGGTCGCCCACGCCGGTGACCCCGTCGTCGTTGCAGGACTTGTACGACCGTTCGATGGAGCCGGCCGAGAACTCGAACCCCTCGCCGACCCACGACGGCTGGTTGTTGGTGGCCGCGGTGCGCCCGTCGACCGACTGCGCCGAGTACGACAGCGAGACCGCCGGTACCGGCCCGCCCAGACCCGGCGGCATCCGCATCGGGTAGGACCAGGTGAAGTCCCCGGACGAACCGCCGGCCTGCCAGGTCGCCGTCGCAGCCAGGGTGGTGGCGGCGTAGTCGCCGCCGTCGGATCCGCTGGACGCCGTGAGCAGGACGAGCTGCCCCGCCGAGTCGGCCGGCGCGGAGAGGTTCAGCGGGGACGCACTGACGTCCCCGCTGATCGTGCCGGCCGTCCGGTCGATGCGTGACGGCACGACGGTACCGGCGCACTGCGGCCGGTCGGGTGTGCTCAGCGCGCAGCCGGGCAGCGCGACCAGCTGCAGCCGTCCGGCCCAGTCACCGCCGTACGCACTGCGGAATGCGGTGTAGTCCACGCGCAGGCGTACCGCGCCGGCCGTACGCCCACCGTCCAGGCGGCCGATGCGCAGCAGCAGCCCGTCGCGGCCGGTACGGGCCACGCTTGCCCGGTCGAGCACGGCGACCCGGGCGCGCAACACCGCCGGATCCGACGCGGCCCGTCCCAACCACACCGGACTCGTGCCCGCCTGTGCCAGGGCAGCCGGACCGCCGGGAGTCGCACCGGGCAGGTCGAGGTCGATGGTGCCCGGCGCGGGCCAGCTCGCGCCGGCTGCCTGGCGTAGCGCGGGAAGCCGGTCGGCCGGCGGAGTCCCGCCGGGCAGGTCCCCGCCGGGGACGCTTGTCGTGACCTGCGGCACCGGCGGATCGCTGGCCGCCGCGGACGCGGGTAGGGCCGGTACCTGGCCGGCCAACGCGACGATCAGCACAGCGGCTGTACCCCGTGCGGTCGTCCTGATCCAGCGGTTCACACCCATCGAATCCTCCCGGCGTAATGGCGTGCCAGCGCTAGGCGCCGGGTCGCAGGTAGTAGGCTTGGTTGGCGCCGCCCCAGCAGCCGTACTGCTGGATGGGCACGCCGTCCGCGGTGCTGATGCCGGATACGTCCATGCATTTACCAGTGTGGTTGGGCCGGACCCGGACCTCCGTGTTGTCACCCCAGCCGAAGAGGTACTCCAGCGAGAAGACCTGGTTGCCGGGGACGCTGCCGCTGCAGGTTGCCAGGACGAAGGTCGCGGTGTCGGCGGTGGAGAACCCCGACACCTCCAGACACATGCCGGTCACGTGGCTCGGCCGGAGCTGATAGAAGCCGACGCCGACCGGTGTGGCGAAGAAGAGCTGGTTGGCCTGGCCACCGATGCACTGCCACTGCTGCACCTTGGTGCCCGGGGTGCTGCCGCCGTTGGCGTCCACGTCGACGCACTTGTCGGAGTGGTTGGCGATCAACCGGTACCGGGTGGCCGCGTCGGGGGCGGCCGCACCGGTGCCCGGGGTACCCATGGCGCCGGCCCAGCGCGACACCGGCGTCGCATACCCCGTGCCCGTCGAGGTGAACGTCACCAGCCGCACCTGACCGGGTCCCGGCCGGCGGTAGGTCACCCCGAGGTCGGTCCGGCCGTCGCCGTTGAAGTCACCCGCCATCGGCTCGACCGCGCCGCCCCACCAGGCGTTGATGCCGGAGTCGAACCCGAGCGTCGGTGCGGAGACGCCGGTACCGGTGGCGTTGGTGGTGAACAGCCACAGCTTCGTCTGGTACACGTCGTAGGTGGCGAACACCGCGAGGTCGGTCCGGCCGTCGCCGGTGAAGTCGGCGGCGACCGGGGTCGAACGGCCCCAGTCCCAGCAGCCGGCGCACGACTCCCACCACAGCACACCGTCGGCGAACGCCAACGCGGTGGGCGCGCGCGACGCGTGCACGTAGAGCCTCGTGGTGGTCGGGGCGACGGCGAACAGCTCGCCGACGTCGGCCCGGCCGTCACCGGTGAAGTCACCGACCACGATCTTCATGCTCGTCCACGGGCTGGTGCCGGTGGCCCACTGCTCGGTGGCGAAGCCGATCGAACCGGAGCTTCCCGTCGAGCGCAGCACCGACATCCGCCAACTGCTGCCCAGGTTGGCCAGCACGACCAGATCGTCGCGTCCGTTGCCGTCGACGTCACCGACACCGACCTTCAACGCGGAATACGCCCACGCACCGCCGACCACCTGGCTGTCCCACTGCGGCGCCGCGGGCGCGGCAAAGCCGTTGCCGACCGAGCGGAGCACCGCGAACGTGGTCCGCCCGCCGGTCTCGTCGTGCAGCACACCGACGTCGGTGCGCCCGTCGCCGTCGAAGTCGCCGGACACCACCGTGCTACGCGCCGCGGTGAACCCGCTCGCGGCGCCGGCGTCCCAACCGGCCACCGGCGAACCCACGAACCCGCCGCCGCCGGCGGGGTCGGCGGCCAGCGCCCACGCCTGCATCTGGCCGTTGCCGGCGTCCCCGGCGCTGATCAGCTCCGCCTTGCCGTCGCCGGTGACGTCACCGCGCACGTGCGGGGTGCTCGCCGCCGGGTTGGCCAGGAACCGGTGGGACACCTGGGTTGAGGCGTTGCCGGCTCGGTCAACGGCGACCATGGTCAACGTGTTACCCACGAACGGGTCGTCGCTGATCGGCGTGATCGCCACGCTCGCCGAGCCGTCCCGGTTGGCCGGCACCCATGACGTGGGCGTACGAGCCTGGTCGGCGACGGCGAAACGGTACCCGGCCACGTCGGTGTCGCCGGTCGCCGGGCTCAGCGTCACCGCGGCCGGCCGGCCGGCCACCACCGACGGCGGCGCATTGACCCCGGTCAGGTCCAGCTGGCTCGACGCGGCCAGCGGAGCACCGGGTGCCGCCGTATCGACGCTGAACTCACAGCGCGCCGCCGATCTACTATCGTCAATGCCATCGTTGGCCACCACCTCCCACATGATGTACGGCGCGCTCGCCTGTGTCGGCGTCAACGAGAACGTCGTCGTGTGGATGAGCCCGCTCGCCGTCGGCGCCGTCTGCTGGATGGCACTCCAGGTGGTGCCCGCATCGGTCGAGTAGCGGAACCGGCCGGACACGGTGGCACCGGCGTCCACATCGGATATCACCGCCGACACCGGCACAGTGGTGGTGTTGACCACCGGGCGGCCGGCCCCCTGCGCACACCCCAGCCCGGCCGTCGACGCCTGCGACAGCGTGGGATAGGAGTTGTAGACGACCGTCAGGACCGCGGAGGCGTCCGTGTAGAACTTCTTCCACCGGTCCTGGGTGTACTCTCCGGCGCCATTGGCGTCCCGCGCGGACAGGCCGAACGTGATACCGGTCCACGACTGGTTGGCCGCGGTCTGTATGACGGACGTCAGGTTGCCGCCGAAGGCCATCGGCATGTCCGGCTGCCAGCCGCAGGCGCCCGTGTCCTTGTGCGCGTGGCCCCACTGCGTGTCCAGGTAGCCGCCCAGTGACATCGAATTCCATGAGCTGCGCGGGGTGGCGGTGATGCCGCTGGCGCCCCAGAGCGTGACCAGGGTCGAGTCGCACGAATAGGAGTGGAACAGCACCAGGTTCAAGGTGACCGAGTTGACGCGGGTCCCGGCCAGGCTCACACCCCCAGCCCCGAGCGGGAACTCGTAGAACGACCGGTACAGGGCCCCGCTCAACGGATTGCGGCCGACCCGGGCCAGGCCGTCGTTGTTGTTCTCGTCCGTGCTGTCCGCGTACGCCCACCGCGACCGGCCCGGGCTGAAGGTCTGGAACGACGGGTCGACGAAGATCGGCAGGGTCGCCGCCGGATCCGACAGCAGCGCCTGGTCCGGGGTCAGCACCAGCTGACCGTCCGACACCCGCATCGCCACCGGTGCGGTGCGGGCGCCGTCGGCCGGAGCGACCGGGGTCGACACGTCACCCGCGGTGCCTGACGAGGAGTCCCACATCGCCGCGGCACCGGCCGTGGCCAGGGTCGATCCGTCATGGGCCAGCACAGCGAGCCCACCCTCGGGCGTGACACCGATCCGGGTCCCCGAGCCACCCACGGCGAACGTCAACTCCCGCAGCACCGGGTTCGACGCCGCCTGCCTCGTCCGGACCGCCAGCACCTCGCTGAAGCCGATGGCGGTCGCCCGCACCAGCAGATCCGCTCCGGGCACCACATCGGCATACGTGGCGGTGTCCCCGGCAAGGGACGGCTCGGGCAGCGGCGCCGGCCAGGACAGGCTCAACCGCCGCCCGCCCATCGTCAACGTGACCAGCGGCCCGGACCCACCCCCGGAGAACCGCACGTCCGCGGTGGAGGCACGCGCCACCACGCCACGCCCAGCAGCCTGTGCCGGTCGATGACGGCCTCACCGTCTCGGCTGCACTTGATCCGCAGCGGCGGGTGCTCCACGTCCTCGGCGTCAAGCAGGTCCCGGATCACGAGGGAGCGCTGCTGGCGCCACTGGCGTGGCGCCGGCGTACCGTCAGGCGCCTCGCGCCATCCCTTCTCACGCCAGGCCGCGTCCAAGGCGCGGCGAGTGGTCCAGTTGGTGCTGTACGCCCCCAACTGCGGGTGCCACATGAGCACAGCGTCATCATGTAGTTGCTCAAACCGCGGAACCGCGTCGTGCGCCACCACCAACTCCGCCACGTAGAGCAGACCCGCCGGTGTGGACCATACGTAGGCCAGCCTCTCGCCGCTGGCCCGGTCGGGACCACAACCGCCGATGCAGAACACGATCGCCATGAGGGCGCGGCGATCCAGCCGCCGCGCAACCTCGACGTCGTTGCTCGTGCGCAGGTCCACATAGGAGCGGCCCGTCACGTGCGCGAAAGCCTCGTCCAGCCGCGTTTTCGTTGGCGACTCTTTTGGCAGGTCAGGGTCGTAGCACCAGGGCACCACGCGGTACTGGTCCGACTTGCGGCGCGGCCCTTGGGTCACGTTCTCCACCTCCCCAAACGACCCGCGCCGTGGACGGGCGTTCGCGTGGTGGCGACGAACGCGCCATGCTGCTGGCCATCTCCACGTCCCAACGGAGCGTACCTCTCCACCATGCGGCACTCGACGCAGCGCTGAGCGGCGGCCGGATGTTCACCGCGGCCCGCGTTGACGAGGATGTCCGGCTCCCCGTACGGCGGCGCGGCGGCCTCGGTCACGCGCCACCTCGGCTCAGTCGCCCAGGTTCGCCGCGCCCCAGTCGGCGCCGCCGCCGGCCCGGTGGATCCTGTCGGCCACCTCGCGCAGCGGCACCTCCGGCTGGGCGACGAGCACTACCCGTGCGCCGGTCTTCGCGAGAGTCTGGGGGATCCCGCTGCTCGATCCCCGAGCTGGCCCCGGGTCACCATGGCGGTCCGCCCGAACAGGTCGCGCAGGAACTCCGTCACGGTGTTCACATCTCGTCGAGGGCCGCGCGGTCGGCCGCCGGGAGCCATACCCGGTCCGGGTCGTCGGCGATTCCGAGGTCGATCCCCTCGGTGAGGGTGATGTGGGCGAGCAGGCGGTCGACGAGCGCGGTCGGGACCCGGCGGCGCCACATCGCGTACCAGGCGAACACCGGGGTGGGTGACACGATCGGGATCTGCCGCAGGCGGGGGTCCGGCAGCGGGCGCATGCCCTGGCCGTAGAAGGTCGCGGCGGTACGGTCTTCGGCCGCCCGGTCCAGGAAGTCCTCGAAGCCGGTAGTGCCGCCCGGGTCGACGGTGATCGGATAGTCGGCCCGCAGCTCGTCGAGCAGCGTGGTCCAGTCCGGCGGCGCGCTGGACATCGGGAACCACAGCGGTACGCCAGCCAGCTCGGAGAGCTTGACCTCGGTCCGGTCGGCCAGCGGGTGGCCCTGGCCGACCAGGAGGGTCAGCGGCTCCAGCAGCACCAGCCGGCGGGGGATGTCCTTCGGCCACGGCCGCAGGTACGCGCGCCCGAACGCGAGATCGTAGTCGCCCTGCCGCAGCGCCGGTACCACGTCCCGGTCGAGCCGGGACGTGACCTCCAGGCGCAGCTCGGGATCGGCGCGCAGCGCCGCCCGCACGAGGCGTTCGGCGGCGAGGTGCTCGTACAGCACGTCGACCCGCAGCGGGGCATCCGCCGGCCCGGTCGCCGCCGCGACCGCGTCCATCGCGTCGAGCACCTGCCGGGCCTGCGGGAGCAGGCGCCGCCCGGCGGCGGTCAGCTCGACCTTGCGGTTGGTCCGCTCGAACAACGGTACCCCGACGATCTGCTCCAGCCGCTGGATGCGGACCGGTTTCTGCAGCGGTACGACGGCTCGGGGACGCAGCGGACGTACGCCTATCTGTTGGTGGATCACTTGCGGTGGCTGGATCGGGAGTGCCTGGCGCTTCCTGCGGTTGGGCTGCGGGATCTTGAGCGGTACATGGGCTTGGTCGGGGCCGAGGTTCGCATGCCGCTCGGGCAGCCGTGGCGGGAGGGCAAGCGTCCGTACGGCCACGCGGCGCTGTCGACGGCGGCGGCATGCCTGAAGGGTTTCTACTTGCATCAGGCGGCGCTGGGAATCAATGGCCAGCTCGGCACGCAGCTACGCCATACCCGGTTGCCGTCCCGGGCGGATCGGCGCCGCTCGTTGCTCGGCCATGTGAAGACTGCTGTCGCAGCGAATCCGTTGGCTCCGCGTGGGCCGCATCGGCGCGTGTCAAGATCTTTGAGGCGGGTTGGTCAAGGTTTCTTTGAGTGGGCCGACTCGTCGGCGGGGTCGGGCTCGGTTGGCTTGTTGATCCATGCGGCTGCCGGGAGTTCGGCTGGTTCGGGGTGCTTGCGGACGA
>WNGB01005108.1_pt1 | contig 19703 bp, 19 predicted proteins | sample 5400681 | NCBI WGS metagenome assembly WNGB01 (sample SAMN13153367, study PRJNA577476) | soil metagenome | isolation source: 115 cm soil or saprolite under grassland replicate 2 | place: USA:California | collected 2016-06-15
TGAGCGCGTAATCGAACAGGGCGAGACGCTGGTCGACGAATTCGCCGGTAACCGATGCGGGATCCGCAGGAGCAAGCTTGAGAAATGCGTCGGCCTCGCCGGTATCGATGCAAATCTTCATCCCGAGCTTGCGCGCGATATGCATCATCGCGGCGTTCTCCGCCAGACAGTACATGAACAGCCGCGTCACGAAACGATTGCGCACGTGCTCGGCCGCGCGCGCGAGGAGCGCGCTGCCAAGACCGCGACCGCGATGCGCCGGCAGCACCGATACGCCGAGCTCGGCCATGTCTCCGGTGAACGCGACGTGCGCGACGGCCGCGAGTACCAGCTCTTCGTCGTAGACGCCGAATACCGCGTCGGTGTCGAAGTCGATACGCTCGACGTACTCGGCGATGGCCGCCGTGGGTATCACGAGCCCGAAGCGCAGCCGTACATCTTCGCGGTCGAGGCTCAGGAAATGGCGGGAGAGCTCCGGCCGCGAGCTTTCGGTGAGCCGCTGTACCGGCACGTTCTTCGCGCTCATGTGGTAGCCCTGACCGACCGGCCGCGGTCGCGGTTCGTCGCGGTTCGCCGCGGTTTCGCGTCGGCTCAATCGCCGGCCGCCGTGCCTTCGCGCCGCGGATCCGCACCGCCAATCCAGCCACTTCTCGTACGCACGATCGCCTGCAAGCCGCTCGTATGCTCCATGACGCGTGTCTCGTGTCCGAGCGCCTTGAGCTTCGGTTCAAGCGCTACGATCGACGTATCCTTCTCCAGCTCGGTCGGGCCGTTGCGGCTGCCGACGTTCGGCAGGTCGATCGCCGCCTGCGGATCAAGACCCCAGTCGAGCACGCCAACCAGCGTCTTCGCGACGTAGTTGATGATCGCGCTGCCCCCCGGCGATCCAGCGACCATGTACACCTTGCCTTTGCTGTCGTAGACGATGGTCGGCGCCATGGAGGAGCGCGGCCGCTTGCCTGCCTCGACGCGGTTGGCGACCGGCTTGCCCTCGTCGACGGGTGCGAACGAAAAATCGGTGAGCTCGTTGTTCAGCAGGAATCCGCTCCTGGTCATCAGGCGACTGCCGAACATATCCTCGATCGTCGTTGTCATCGCGAGCGCATTGCCGTATTTGTCGACAATCGAAATGTGCGAGGTCGATGGAAATTCGAGCGCGGCGCCCGCCCCGAAGATGCGCAATGCGGCTGCCTTCTTCTGCGCCGGCTGCGCAACCGCCGGCACGCCCGCCTTGGCCCGGCCCATGCTCGCGTCGAGCTTGATCAGCGCGGAACGCTCGCGCAGATACGCGGGATCGGTCAATCCCGCGGGCGGCTTCACGAAATCGGGGTCGGCGAGATATAGATTGCGGTCCGCATAGGCAAGACGGCCGGCCTCGGTGATGAGGTGCACGCTGAAGAGCGAGGTCGCACCAAGCGCCTTCATGTCGAAAGGCTCGAGGATGCCGAGGATCTGCAGCACCGTCGTGCCTCCGGACGATGGCGGAGGCATCCCGCACACGTTGTATGCACGGTAGTGTCCGCACACCGGCTCGCGCACCTTGACCTTGTACCCGGCGAGATCGGCCTCGGTCAGATCGCCCGGATTGGTCGGATGCGAGCGGACGGTCTCGACGATGTCGCGCGCGATCTCGCCCTGGTAGAACGCATCCGCGCCGTCGGCCGCGATGCGCTTGAGCGTTGCCGCGAACGCCGGATTCTTCAGCGTATGCCCCACGGCCAGCGGGGTGCCGTCGGGATTGTAGAAGTACGCCTTGGCGCGCTCCTGGGTCAGATATTTCTCCCCCGCGATGTTGATGTTCAACCGCGGGCTCACCGCAAAACCCTGCTCGGCCAACGCGATCGCCGGCTCGAACAGCTTCGCCCAGGGCAGCTTACCGTATTGCCGGTGCGCGAGCTCGAGCAGCCGGAGGGTCCCGGGCACGCCGACCGACTTGCCACCGACGACGGCATCGTAGAACTTGAGCGGTTTGCCTTCCTTGTCGAGGAACCGTTCCGGCCTTGCGGCGGCCGGCGCAGTCTCGCGGCCATCGTATGCGGTCAGCAATCCGTTGCGGCCGTTATGAAAGAGCATGAACGCGCCGCCACCGATGCCCGACGACTGCGGCTCGACCAGGTTCAGCACCATCTGCACAGCGACTGCGGCATCGACCGCGCTCCCGCCCTGCTTCAGTATCTGATGACCGGCTTCGACGGCCAGCGGGTTCGCCGCGGCGACCATGTCGTCCCGCGTGATGACGCGCTTTTTCGCAGTCCAGCCCGACGGCAGCTCGGGCGCCTGGTTCTGCGCCAGCGCGAGGTGGCTAGCGGCGATCGCAAAAAGAGCGACGATGAAGCGGCGTTGCATGTGGGGCTCCGGAACGGTCGGCACCGAGGCGATTGTACCCCACGCACAAGCCGTGCTTTGTCGTTCCAGGCGATTCGTTCCTTACATCCTGATGCATCTTCTGGCCGCGTTGTAATCGGCTAAATTGCCGGGCGACCAAACGCCGTGAGCGTGATCACGCCACGGCACCCGGCTTCGTGCCGGGAATCGAAAGAAGGCTCAACATGGAAGGAGAGACACGATGAAGCTGAAGCAAGCCACCCGCGCCATGACGTTCAGCGCACTGCTCGGCATCGCCGCGCTGTCGTCGCCGGTCTTCGCGGCCGATGGCGACGCGATGGCAACCCGAGCGGAGATCATGAAGATGGCGAACAAGGACGGCATGATCTCCAAGAAAGACTTCATAGCGATGATGGAAAAGAAGTTCGACGAAATGGACAAGTCCAGGAAGGGAATGCTGTCCACGGATGATGTCATGAGGATCTACGGCCGCTCGGACAAAGGTCAGTAACCGATCGTTCTTGACGCCAGCCGGGCACGCGACAGATCGTTCGCGGCCCGGCGGTCGTTTCGTTTCGTCGGAGGATACGGTTTGCCTTCCGGCGCCGCCGCAATGGCGGCGCGCTGCGACGGGGTTGCCAAGCGGAACGTTCCATCGCATCCTTGGCCGAATGAGCCGTTCGCTCCTTCCCAAAGCCGTCGAGCGCTATGCCGCTCAAGATATCGCGCGCGAGACGGCGATCCAGAAGAAACTGCGTGCAGAAACCGCGCGGCTTCCCCAGGCAGGCATGCAGATCGGCGCCGATCAGGGCGCGCTGCTCGCGCTCCTCGTCCGTGCCATCGGCGCCAAGAAGGCGATCGAGATCGGCAGCTTTACCGGTTACAGCGCGCTCGCGGTCGCGGCGGCGCTTCCCGCCGGCGGCAGGCTCGTCTGCTGCGACATCAACGAGGAGTGGACCGCGATCGCGCGCCGCTACTGGAAGGAGGCGGGCGTCGCCGATCGCATCGAGCTGCGGCTGGCGCCGGCGCTCGAGACGCTCGCCGCGCTGCGGGCCGAGCACGGTGCCAGTGCGTTCGATTTCGCGTTCATCGACGCCGACAAATCATCCTACAACGCCTACTACGAAGCGTGCCTGGTGCTGATCCGACAGGGCGGCTTGATCGCGCTCGACAACATGCTATGGAGCGGCAACGTCGCCGACCCGAAGGTTCACGATCCCGACACCGACGCGCTGCGCGCGCTCAACGCCAAGATCCGCGACGACGCACGCGTCGACGCGTGCCTGCTCACGGTCGGTGACGGCGTGATGCTCGCGCGCAAGCGGTAGCCTGGGTTGAGCGCGCAGCGCGAAGCCCGGGAATGACGCAACAACTCGCGCGGTAGCCCGGGTTGAGCGCGCAGCGCGAAGCCCGGGAATGACGCAACAACTCGCGCGGTAGCCCGGGTTGAGCGCGCAGCGCGAAGCCCGGGGCGAGGTTTCGATTGGACACGACCCCGGGCATCGCTTCGCTTAGCCCGGGCTACGATGCGAAGCGCGCGAGCAGCGGCACGATCATCAAGGCGACGATGTTGATGATCTTGATGAGCGGATTAACCGCGGGCCCGGCCGTGTCCTTGTAGGGATCGCCCACGGTGTCGCCGGTGACGGCGGCCTTGTGCGCGTCCGAGCCTTTGCCGCCGTAATGGCCGTCCTCGATGTACTTCTTGGCGTTGTCCCAGGCGCCGCCTCCCGTCGTCATCGAGATCGCGACAAAGAGGCCGGTGACGATCGTGCCCATCAGCAAACCGCCCAGCGCCTTCGGGCCGAGCACGAGCCCGACGATGACGGGCACCAGCACCGGCAAGAGCGATGGTATGAGCATCTCCTTGATCGCCGCCTTGGTCAGCATGTCGACGGCGACGCCGTATTCCGGCTTCGCGGTGCCTTCCATGATGCCTGCGATCTCCTTGAACTGGCGCCGCACTTCGATGACGACTGCGCCGGCCGCGCGACCCACGGCCTCCATCGCCATGGCGGCAAACAGGTACGGAATCAAGCCGCCGAGGAACAAGCCGATGATGACCATCCGATCGGACAGGTCGAAGCTGATATGGATGTCCGCGCTGTCGAGCGCATGCGTGTAGTCGGCGAAGAGCACGAGCGCGGCCAGCCCCGCCGAGCCGATCGCGTAACCCTTGGTCACGGCCTTGGTCGTGTTGCCGACTGCGTCGAGCGGATCGGTGATCGCGCGCACCGAATCCGGCAAATCCGCCATCTCGGCGATTCCGCCGGCGTTGTCGGTGATCGGACCGTAAGCATCGAGCGCAACGATGATGCCGGTCATCGACAGCATCGCCGTGGCGGCGATGGCGATACCGTAGAGCCCGGCGAGCCAGAACGAGCCGAGGATCGCCAGGCAGACCGAGATCACCGGCCACGCCGTCGCCTTCATCGACACCCCCAGACCGGCGATGATGTTGGTTGCGTGGCCGGTCGTCGACGCCTGCGCGACGTGACGCACGGGGTTGAATTCGGTCGCGGTGTAGTACTCGGTGATGACGACCATCGCCGCGGTCAGCGCCAGGCCGATCACGCCGGCCCCCCAGAGTCTCCAGACGGTCAGCTCGGGATGCGTCGCGCCGATCCCACCCATCATCCAATACGTGATCCCCAGGAAACCAATCGCCGACAGCCCTCCCGCGACGATGAGGCCGCGGTAGAGGGCGTTCATGATCTTGCCGCCGGGGCGCGCATTGACGAAGAACGTGCCGACGATGGAGGCCAGAATCGAGAACCCGCCCAGCGCCAGCGGATAGGTGACCGCCGCGAGAGCGTTGTCCCTGAGCAGCAAGGCGCCGAGCAGCATGGTCGCGATGATCGTCACCGCATAGGTTTCGAACAGGTCGGCTGCCATGCCGGCGCAGTCTCCGACATTATCGCCAACGTTGTCGGCGATCACCGCGGGGTTGCGCGGATCGTCTTCCGGTATCCCCGCCTCGACCTTGCCGACGAGATCGGCCCCCACGTCCGCCCCCTTGGTGAAGATGCCGCCGCCCAGCCGCGCAAAGATCGAGATCAGCGAACCGCCGAACGCCAGACCGACGAGCGGCTGGATCAGCGTGTGCAGTCCTTCCTTGTGCACGTTGGGCGCGTAGGATCCGGCCTGGGTCAGAAACCAGTAGAAGCCCGCGACACCCAGCAGGCCAAGGCCGACCACGAGCATGCCGGTGATCGCGCCGCCGCGAAAAGCGATCGCGAGCGCCTCATTGAGACCCGTGCGCGCGGCCTCGGCGGTGCGCACGTTCGAGCGCACCGACACGTTCATGCCGACGTAGCCTGCCAGTCCCGACAACACCGCGCCGATCGCGAAGCCGCCTGCGGTCGTGCCGCCGAGAAAGACCCAGATGATGATGAACAGGATGACGCCGACGATGCCGATCGTCGTGTACTGCCGATTGAGATACGCTTTCGCGCCCTGCTGCACGGCGGCGGCGATTTCCTGCATGCGCGGATTGCCGGCGGGCTTGGCCAGGATCCAGTTGATCGACCAGATCCCGTATACCAATGCGGCGACCGCGCAGACGAGCGCGAAGACGAGTGCGTATGACATGACCATCCCCTAGAGACGTGGCAGATTCGATTGTTATCCGGGCTTTCGCGCCGTGCGCGGCGGCTTGTCATGAGCCCGGTCGATCCCTGCCGCATAGCAAGCGACTCGCAGACTGCCGAGCGCCGTGGCGCGGAACCGGGAGAACACGCTATTTTGCCAGCGCCCGGTCCAGAAAGTCGAGCCGATCCTGGCCCCAGAACAGCTCGTCGCGGTAGACGTAGGTCGGCGCCCCGAAGACTTGGCGATCGATGGCCTGCTGCGTCAGCGCCTTGTAGCGCATGCGGATCTCCGTCGTTGCGGCGCGGCGGGCCAACGTGACGGCGTCCAGTCCCAGTTCGCCGGCGATGTCCGTCAGCGTCGATTCGGCTGCGACGTCGCGTTCCTGTTCCCAAATCGCGCGGCCGACCGCCCCGGTCAGCGTCAATGCCTGCGCGATGCCTTGCTCCTGTGCGGCGAGAATCCACGCGGCAGCAAGATCCCCGTTAACCGGAAAGAATTTCGGCTGGATATTGATCGGCATGTCCAGGTATTCCGACCAGCGCTTCAGTTCGACCAGCCGGTAGGCCTGGCGTTGCGGCGCTCGCTTCGAGAGGGGCAGCCCGCCGGATACCGGGAAGACGTCGCCCAGATTGATGGCCTTGACCGCGATGGTCGCGCCATGCTTGCGCGCGATGGCGACAAGGCGATCGTGGCCGAGATGCATGAACGGCGATACCGGCGTGAAGTAATAGTCGATGAGCTTGGTCACGGCAGCGCCTCGGCGAAGCCTCGCGTCAGAGTTTGAACCCAGTTGCGAGCTTCTTCGGCACGGCGACGTTCCGGAGACGGACGTACTGCGGCAGGCCGTCCTTGAACGGCGGAAAGTCCTCGCCGCGCACGAGCGGCGACAGGTAAGTTCGCGCCTTGGCCGTGATGCCGAAACCCTCCGCGCTGATGAAGTCGCGCGGCATCTTCTTCTCCACGTTGGCGACCCGGTCGAGAGGCGCGACGCCGATCTTCCAGCGGTAAGGCTTGTCCGACGTGCGCACGATGGCAGGCATCACCGCATTGCGCCCGGCGAGCGCGAGCTCCACGGCCGCCTTGCCGACGGCGTATGCCTGTTCGAGGTCGGTCTTCGACGCGAGATGCCGCGCCGCGCGCTGCAGGTAATCGGCGACCGCCCAATGGTATTTGTGCCCGAGCCGATCCTTGGTCAACATCGCGATCAACGGGCCGACGCCGCCCAGTTGCGCGTGTCCGAAAGCGTCGCGCGTTCCCGCCTCGGCGAGTAATTCGCCCTCGGCATTCTGCAGGCCTTCGGAGACACCGATGCAGCAGTAGCCGAAGCGTTTGACCTTGGCGTCGACTTGGGCGAGGAACGCCGCCTCGTCGAAGGGGATTTCCGGGAACAGCAGCACCAGCGGTATCGGCGTCTTTTGATCGTCGGCCAGGCCGACCGCCGCGGTGATCCAGCCGGCGTGGCGCCCCATCACTTCCAGCACGAAGACCCGCGTCGAGGTCTTCGCCATCGACGCCACGTCGAACGCGGCTTCGCGCATCGACGTCGCGACGTATTTCGCGACCGACCCGAAACCCGGACAGCAATCGGTTACCGCCAGGTCGTTGTCGACGGTCTTCGGCACGTGCACTGCGATCAGCGGATACCCCATGCGTTCCGAAAGCTGCGATATCTTGAGACAGGTATCGGCGGAGTCGTTGCCGCCGTTGTAGAAAAAGTAACCGATGTCGTGCGCGCGGAAGACTTCGATCAGCCGTTCGTACTGGGCGCGGTCCTTGTCGAGGCTCGCGAGCTTATAGCGACAGGAGCCGAACGCGCCCGCGGGCGTGTGCTTGAGAGCGGCGATCGCGCGGGCCGACTCCCTGCCCGTATCGATCAGGTCCTCGGTCAGCGCGCCGATGATGCCGTTGCGCCCGGCATAAAGGCGTCCGATCCGCGCTGCGTGATCGCGGGCGGTTTCGATGACGGCGCAGGCCGTTGTGTTGACGACGGCGGTCACTCCGCCAGACTGGGCATAGAAGGCATTGCGTTTGGGCACGTTTGGATCCCGAAGCGGCCGTGGGAGGCGCGGATTGTAAAATGCCTGAGGAGCAGCGTCCAACCGGATCGCCCGGAAGGGACATGTGATGGAAGGGAATGCGGCAATGCCCTTGCCGAGGTCAACTCCGTAGCGCTGCAAGCACCGCATCCCGGATTGCATCGACCGATCCCAGGCCGTCGACTTTCCGGTACTTGGGAGCGCGCGGATCTCCGGTAGCCGCCCACTTCTTGTAATACGCGATAAGCGGCTCGGTCTGCTCGTGATAAACCGCGAGCCGCTTCCTTACCGTTTCTTCCCTGTCGTCCTCGCGCTGGATCAGCGGCTCGCCCGTCACGTCGTCACGATCGGGTACCTTCGGCGGGTTGTACTTCACGTGATAGGTGCGTCCCGACGCAGGATGGATGCGGCGCCCGCTCATCCGCTCGACGATCGCGGCGTCGGGGACATCGATTTCGAGGACGTAGTCCAGCGCCACGCCGGCGTCCCTAAGCGCATCGGCCTGCGGGATCGTGCGCGGAAAACCGTCGAACAGGTACCCGTTGCGGCAATCGGGTTCACGGAGACGGTCGTTGACGAGCCCGACGATGATTTCGTCGGAGACCAGCCCACCCGCATCCATCACTTTTTTCGCGGCAAGGCCCAGCGGTGTGCCCGCTTTCACCGCGGCACGCAGCATGTCGCCCGTCGAGATCTGCGGGATTCCGTAAGCGTCCCGGATGAAGCCGGCCTGCGTTCCCTTGCCCGCCCCAGGCGGGCCCAGCAGCACGAGTCGCATTTTTCTTTAGTCGCTTCGGTTCCGATCACGAAAATCCGATCAAACCTTGCCCGCCGCGTAGAACGCGCGCACCCGATCGAGGTCTTCCCGGGTATCGACCCCCGGCGCCGGCGTGCCCTTGGTCACCCGCACCGCGATCCGGTAACCGTGCCACAACGCGCGCAGCTGCTCCAGAGCCTCGAAGCGCTCGAGCTGCGCCGGCGCGAGCGAAGGATAGTGGCGCAGGAAACCGACCCGATAGGCGTACAGCCCGTAATGCCGATACAAGGGCAAGCCGAGGGGAAGCTTGTTGCCCGGGCCAGCGAAGGCGTCGCGCGCCCAGGGAATCGTCGCCCGGCTGAAATAGAGTGCATATCCTGCATGATCGAGCACGACCTTGACGACGTTGGGATTGAACGCCTCGTCCGGATCGTCGATCGGGTGGCATGCCGTTGCGATCGCGGCGTCGGCGTGCGCGCGCAGCTCTTCGGCGACTTCGCGGATCAGCGCGGGTTCGAGCAGCGGCTCGTCGCCCTGAACGTTGACGACGATGGCCTTGTCTTCGAGCTTCAGCTGCGCGGCAGCCTCGGCGAGCCGGTCGGTGCCGGTCGGATGGTCGGCGCGGGTGAGCACCGCGTCGATCCCGTGCTGCGACACAGCCATCCGAATGCGCTCGTCATCGGTCGCCACCACGACGCGGTCCGCGCCGCTGGCCTGCGCCCTTTCCGCGACGCGAACGACCATCGGCTTGCCGACGATGTCGAGCAGCGGCTTGCCCGGCAGGCGCGTGGACGCGTAACGGGCCGGGATGAGGACGGTGAAGGTCATTAGGGACCTCTGAACAAGTCCCGCACGGTTGCGACGGCGGCTTTTCGGGATGGGATGCGCGAAGCGAGGCGACGCCAATGGTAGGCCCCATTGGCGAGCCTCGCGACAACGCAGACCGCCCGAAAAGCCCCGTCCCATCCGGGTTGCGGCAAAATGCGGCGCCTGCTTCGTCGCGCTCCTCGGCATCGTAGCCCAAGCTACGACCTTCGTCGCGCGCCTTGCATCCATCCGCATTTTGCCCGCAACGCAATCCGCGTGGGACTTATTCAGAGGTTCCTTTGTCGCGCCTGCTTGCCTTTTGAGGAACCTAACGCGACGGCTCCGGCCTGCTTTTCACTCGTACTCGGACGGCTCGAGCTTGCGCGCCTCCTCTTCGAGCATGACGGGAATGCCGTCGCGAATCGGGTAGGCAAGCCGCGCGGGTTTGGAGATCAGCTCCTGCCGCTGCCGATCGTAGATCAGCGGGGCTTTGGTGACGGGGCAAACCAGGATTTCAAGCAGCTTGGCGTCCACGGATCGTCCTTTCCATCCGCGCGACGAGCGCGGGATCGATGCGAGCCCGCACCGGCAGATACCAGCAACGCGTGTCGGCGAACCCCGCGCATTTTACCGCATCCTTCTCCGTCATCAGGATCGCCGTGGCGTCAGGGAACGCGAGGTCCGCGCGCGCGTAGCGGTAATGGTCGGGAAGAGGGTGACACACGGGATTGAAGCCCAGACGGCGCACCAGAGCGAAGAAGCGTGCCGGGTTGCCGATGCCCGCCACGGCATGAAGCACGCCGGCGCGCCATGCAGCGGCATCGACGATTGCATCCGCTTGCCTCAGATTTCGCCACGGCAGGGGCTCGTACGTCATCGCCGTCTCCCGCCCGGAGTCACCCCCCGGCAGCGGCGCTTCCGCGGTCACCAGCCGCACCAGCGCATCGACTCGACCGAGGCGCGAACGAGGCTCGCGCAGTGGGCCGGCGGGAAGCATGCGACCATTGCCGAAGCCGCGCGCGTCGTCGATGACCGCGATCTCGAACTCGCGTCGCAATGCGTAGTGTTGTAGCCCGTCGTCGGCGAGGATGACGTCGCATTCCGGATGCGCAACGAGCAGCGCACGCGCCGCCGCGACGCGGTCGCGCCCGATCCACACCGGAAGCGCGTCCGCGGCGAGCAGCAGCGGCTCATCGCCGACTTCGGCCGGATCGTCGCCGGCTGTGACTGCACGCGGCGCCACGTTGCTGCCGCCGTAACCGCGGCTCACAATACCCGGCCGCCACCCTGCGCGCACCAGCGCCGCGGCGAGCGCGCGTGTCAGCGGCGTCTTGCCCACGCCGCCGGCGAGAATGCTGCCGACGACGATCACGGGAACCGGCAGCGAAGCGCCGTGCGCGATACCGGTCTGATAGACCCAGCGGCGAATCGCGGCAACGGCCCTGAACAGCAGAGACAGCGGCAGCAGCGCCGCGGCCAGCGGCGTGAGTCGCGGCGCATACCACGCTGTGACGAGGCGGTCGGAAAAGGCCACGGTTTCCTATCGTCGTCCCGGCCCTTGGCCTTCGCTCAGGATAGATTCCGGCCGGGACCCGAGTTCGTCGCCGCCACGACCTATCAACTTGGATCCCGGGCCTCGTGCTGCGCACTCGCCCGGGATGACGCATCGGTTTTCCGATCGCGCTCGCACCTAGGCGCGGCGCCCTCGGACGGATGCGTCATTTCGTCGGCGTTTGCGTCGCGAAGGTGATGTGGATGAGCCCCGCCATCCGCGCAGCTTCCATCACGTGAATGACCGACTGGTGCGTCGCATTTGCGTCGGCGTTGATGATCACCACCGGCTCCTTGGCGTCGCCGGCCGCGCGCTTGAGCGCATCGGCGAGCGCAGCCACCGTCGTGAACTGGAAGACGTTCTTGTCGATAACGTATCGCCCTTGCACATCGACTCCGACATTGATCTCCTTCGGCCGCTGCTGCATCGGATCCGCGGCGGCTTCGGGCAGCGTGATCTGGAGCTCGGCGACGCGCTGGTAGGTCGTCGTCACCATAAGGAAGATGAGGATGACGAGGAGCACGTCGATCAGGGGAATAAAGTTGATCTCGGGCTCTTCCCTGGTCCGGCCGGCGCGCAGGTTCATGATCTTGGCGTCAGAACGCGGCTACTTGCGCTCGCCGTGCGCGAGCTCGACCAGCTTGATCGCCTGCTGCTCCATCTCGAGGGTCAGGCTGTCGACCTTGGCGCGGAAGTGGCGATAGAAAATCATGCTCGGAATGGCGACGATCAGCCCGAGCGCCGTGTTGTACAGCGCGACCGAGATGCCGTGAGCGAGCTGGATCGGGTTCGAGCCGGTGGCCGACTGCGAGCCGAAGATTTCGATCATGCCGACCACCGTGCCGAAGAGGCCGAGCAGCGGCGCCATCACGGCGATCGTGCCCAGCGTGGTGAGGAACCGCTCGAGGTCGTGGGCGATGATATGTCCGACTTCCTCGATCGCCTCCTTCATTACCGGTCGCGGACTTTTCACGTTGGCAAGACCCGTGGCGAGCACGCGGCCGAGCGGCCCCTGTCTCGCTGTCTTCGCCAGCAATTCCGGAGAGAGCCCGGCCTGCTTGTATTCGGCGAGCACTTTGTCGACCAACCCCGGCGGCGCGACGATGCTCTGCCGCAGTGACCAAAGTCGTTCAAGAATCAAAGCCAGCCCGATGATGGACGCGAAGATAAGCGGCCAGATCGGCCAACCCGCTGCTTGAATGAGCGACCACACAGGCCAACGCTCCGTCGAGGCAAAGCATGAACTCTAGCTTGGCGGCTGCGATTCGGCAAGGCGCGACGCGCGTCGTAGGGAACCTCTGAACAAATCCCACATGAGCCGCGTTTCTGGCGCAATGCCTCAGATGCGAGGCGTCGCGGCGCAGCGAATAGTTCGTTCTATTCGCAAGCCGCGCAACAACGCAGATGAGGCCATTGCGCCGAAACCCGGAGGGACGGGGCTTTCCGGGCGATCTGCTTTGTCGCGCCGCTCGCCCATGGGGCCTGCCATGGGCTTCGCGTCGCTTCGTGCAGCTCATCCCGGAAAGCCTCCGTCGCGGCCACGCGGGACTTATTCAGAGGTTCCTTAGCGTTGGCGGCGCCGCCCGTAGCGCTCGGCGAGCGTCGCCGTGATCGCTGCGCCGACGAGAACGATCACCCATGAAAGATAGATCCAGATGAGGAACAGCGGCAGCGTGGCGAATGCACCATAGATCACCTGGTAGGTCGGGACCTGCGTGATGTAAAAGCGAAATCCGTGTTTCGCCGCCTCGAAGGCAATGGCGGCGAGCAATCCTCCGACCAGCGCCAAGCGGAACGGTACCGTTCGCGCCGGCACGAAAGCGTAGATCAGCGTGAATACGGCGGCGTCGACGAAGAGTGCGACCGGCTGGACGAGCAAACTCAATGCCTCGGCGCCGATCGAGGTCGCAGCTATCGATTGCTCGATCAACCAATTGATGAAGTAGATCGCGGCGCCAATCAACGCGGGCCCGGCGGTCAAACCGAGCGCGTAGACGAAGATGCGGCGCGCGAACGAGCGCGGCTCCCGCGTGCCCCAGATGGTGTTGATCTCGCGATCGACTTGCCACACGAGCAATACGGCAGTGATAACGACAAAGAGCGTGCTGACGCCCTTGAGCTCCGCCGATTTGGCGACGAACTCGGTCAGGTAACGACGCACCACGGCGCCGCTGCTCGGAAGAAAAAACCGCAGCAGGAACGCTTCGAGCGCATCCTGAGAACGCGCGAACAGCGGAAACCGCGACACGTACGCAAAGGCGACGGTGAACAGCGGCACCAGACCGAGGAGCGTCGTAAACGCCAGGCTTGCCGCAGTTCGTCCGAGTTCGACGCCGGTCAGCCTGCGCCGCAGGCGACTGAAGAACGAGACGAATGCGATGAGTCGGGCGAGCATCCGCAATCCCGCGCCAGCGCGTCACGCGAGGTGCCGCGCAACCCACCAGGCGAGCGCCGAGATGAACGCTGCACAGGGAATCGTCAATACCCACGCCCAGACGATCCGCTGGGCGATACCCCAGCGCACCGCGGAGAGTTTCCGCACCGCCCCGACGCCGATGATCGCGCCGGTGATCGTATGTGTCGTCGACACCGGAATGCCGAGACCCGTCGCGATAAACAGCGTGATCGCGCCGCCCGTTTCGGCGCAAAACCCTCCGACCGGTCTGAGCTTGGTGATCCTCATGCCCATCGTCTTCACGATGCGCCAACCGCCGAACAAGGTGCCAAGCGCCATTGCCACCTGGCAGGCGATGACCACCCAGAACGGCACGCTGAAAGTCTGTCCGCTCATCCCGGCCGCGAACAGCAGCATGGCGATGATGCCCATCGTTTTCTGCGCGTCGTTGCCGCCATGGCCAAGGCTGTACAGTGACGCCGAGACGAACTGCAGGCGGCGAAACCAGCGGTCGACGCGGTTGGGTGCGGTGCGAAAGAGCATATGCGCGACGATGATCATGAAGAGCATGCCAAGCGCGAAACCGAGCATGGGCGAGAGCACGATCGCCAGGCTGATGGTCAGAAATCCCTTGCCGACGAGCCCCGCAAACCCGCCCTTGGCGACCGCAGCGCCCGCCAGACCGCCGATCAGCGCATGCGACGACGACGACGGCAGCCCGTAGTACCAGGTGATCACGTTCCACAGGATCGCGCCGGCGAGCGCGCCGAAGATGACGTAGTGGTCGACCAGCGCCGGCTCGATCACGCCCTTGCCGATGGTGTTCGCGACATTGAGGCCGAAAAAGAGGAAGGCGATGAAGTTGAAGAACGCAGCCCAGGCGACCGCGTAATGCGGCCGCAGCACCCGGGTCGAGACGATAGTCGCGATCGAGTTCGCAGCATCGTGAAACCCGTTCATGAAATCGAACGCCAGCGCGACCGCGATCAGGACCACGATCGTGCCGAATCCGATGCCGGCGGCCTCCACCGTTAAAGCCTAGGCGCTCAACCGTTTTCGAGGACGATGCCCTCGATCAGGTTGGCGATGTCCTCGCATTTATCGGTTACCGACTCGAGCAGCTGGTAGATCTCCTTCTGCTTGATGATTTCTTTTGCGTCCGGCTCCTCACGGAACAGCTTTGCCATCGCCGAGCGCATGACGTAATCGGCGTCGGCCTCGAGCCGGTCGATCTCGGCGCAAAGCTTCAGGATCGCGTCGGCATTGTCCATCGATTCCAGCTTGGCGACGGCATCGCGCACTTTCTCGGTACAGGCAACGCAGATTTCGGCCAGGCGCTGCGCCTCAGGCGTCACCGCGCGCACGTCGTACAGGAACAGGCACTGCGCGATGTCTTCCATGAGATCCAGGACGTCGTCCATGGTCGTGATGAGCTGGTGGATCTCGTCGCGGTCGAGCGGGGTGATGAACGTCTGGTGAAGGAGCTGCATGGTGTGGTGCGTGATCTGATCGGCCTGTTTTTCATGGCGCTCGATGTTCCTGCGCCGCGCCTCAAGCTCGCTCAAATCGGCAAGCAGTGCCTTGAGCTCGGCAGCTGCCTGCACCGCGTGTCCCGCATGCTCGTTGAAAAAGTCGAAGAACCTGCCTTCCCGTGGCAACAGACGCGCCATCCCCATCGCCGTACCCCGAAGTATCGACGCGCGATTATCGCATCGCGGGCGCGTGAGCCCCAAGCGAAGCGCGGCGTAAGATTACCGGGGCGCGTAGCGACCAATAAAGCGCGCCAGACACGCAAACGGCGCTATGCTTCGTTTCGTTCCCCTGACAGGATGGTCGCGATGGAATCCTCGACTACCGCTAGAGAGACTGCCGTACTCGGCGGCGGCTGCTTCTGGTGCCTCGAAGCCGTGTTCGACCGCTTGCGCGGCGTGCACGAGGTCGAGTCCGGCTACGCAGGCGGACGCACCGCCAATCCGACCTACGAAGATGTATGCGGCGGCGGTACCGGACACGCCGAGGTGGTGCGTATCGCTTTCGATCCCGCAGTGCTGTCGTTTCGCGATCTGCTCAAGGTATTCTTCGCCATCCACGATCCGACGACGAAGGACCGGCAAGGCAGCGACATCGGCACACAGTATCGTTCCGTGATCTTTTGCCAGACGCCTATGCAACGCGCCGACGCGGAGGCGGTGATCGCCGAGCTCAACCGGGCGAAGCTGTGGCCGGGGCCCATCGTCACCGAAATCGCCGGGCCGGCGACCTTCTACTCTGCCGAGGGCTATCACCAGGAATATTTCGACCGCAACGGCGGCCAACCCTATTGCCAGTTCGTCGTCGCGCCGAAAGTCGCCAAGTTCAGAAAAGAGTTCGTCGACCAGCTCAAGCGCTGACGAGTGCGCCTGGCCGGCTGGCCGGCTATCGCCGGCGCGCGAAAAAGCCGCCGCCGGCGAGGCCAGCGCCGACCAGCCAGAACACGGGCCCGATCCCAACCGACGAGCCGATCGCGCCGAACACGAGCGGCACCGCGAAGGTCGACGCGTTGATGACCGACATGCGCACGCCCACCGCTTCCCCCATCCGACCCGCAGGCGCAATGCTGTGCAACAGCGACATCACCATCGGCTGCGCGCTTCCCAGCGCCAACCCCAGCGTGAACGAGAGCGTCATGAGCGGCGCCACGCTGGACACGAAGGGGAATAGCGCGTAGGCGCCGCCGGCGACAAAGAGTGCCGCGGTCAGGACCTCGAACTCCGCAAACCTGCGCGCGATCCACGGCATCGCCAGCCGCACGACGAAGGTCGCAGCCGCGAATGCGGCCAGAATCACGCCGATGAGCGACGCCGACAGGCCCAGATTCGCGCCGTAGATCGGAATGAAAAACGTGTGCAGATCCCAGGCCATCGATAAAAGCCCGTTGACGATGAAGACGCGTCTCAGGTGGCGATTCCGGAGCAGGTCCGCGACGCCGCCGGAGGTGGCGGGCACGTTCGCCGGACGCTTGCGCGGCAATGCGAGCCACCCGCGGGCCAAGACCGCTATCGGCGCGAGCGGCAACAGCGCAAGACAGACAAAGGTCACGTTAAAGCTCGCGTGATCGATCAGCAGCCCGACGGTGAGCGGCCCGATAAAACCGGACACCGAGTAGCCGAGGGCAAGCAGGCTGAAGTTCCTCGGCCGGTCGGCAGGCGCGCCCAGCGCACCGGTCGCGTGCTGCGTGCCGACCTGGAACAGCATGAACGAGAGGCCGATGAGCGAGGTCGCGGCGAAGAGCGCCGGCAGGCCGGGGAAGATCCGCGGCAGCATCGCACCGACCGCAATGCCACAGCAACCGGCGAGCATCGGGCTGCGAACGCCGACGCGGTCGGACATTCGTCCCGCACCGACTGCGAGCCACATCGGCAGGAACGAATACAGGCCCATCAACGTACCGACGACAAACGGCGATGCGCCGAGCGACAACGCGTACAGTGACACGGTAACGCGGCTGCCGGTGAGAGCGGTGTGATTGAGCACGCCCAGCACGATGAGTGCCGGGAGTGTGCGTGAGCGGCGCTCTCCCGCGCCGCTCACGGCGCGAGGCGCTCGAGTCGCCAGAGCGCGCCGTCGCGCCGGTACCGGAGGCGGTCGTGCAAGCGCGACGCGCGACCTTGCCAGAATTCGACAGAGGTCGGCGCGACGCGATAGCCGCCCCAGTTTGGCGGGCGCGGTACGCGCTCGCCTAGCGCTGCGAAGCGCTCGCGCGCCGCCGCCAATTCCAGTTCGAGCCACTCGCGGTCGGGAATCACGCGGCTCTGCGGCGAGGCCCACGCACCGAGCCGCGCCAGATGCGGTCGGGTGGCGAAATAGACGTCCGATTCTTCAGGCGCCGCCTTGCTTACCGCGCCCTCGATGCGTACCTGGCGTTCCAGCTCGACCCAGTGAAAAAGCAGCGCCGCCGCCGGCCGCGTTGCAAGCTCCGCGCCTTTGCGGCTCTGGTAATTGGTAAAGAAAAGAAACCCGCCGTCATCCACACCTTTGAGCAGCACGATGCGCGCAGCGGGTGTTCCGTCGGCGGCGACCGTTGCCAAGGTCATCGCGGTCGGCTCGGGCAGCTCGGCCCGGACCGCTTCGTGCAACCAGCGCTGGAACTGTCGTAATGGATCCGGATCGACGTCGGCTTCGGTAAGAGAGGCGCGCTGGTACTCCCGGCGCAGATCGGCGATGTTCACAGCGGCACACATGCGAGCACGGCGCCGCCATTATCGACGATTTCACCATGGAAGTCGCGTCGTGTAGCGGTGATTGGGTTCACCGCCCATGCCGTTGTTGTGTATACGGGACGCTTCGATGCCGGGCATTGCGCGACGTCCGCAGCGATGTAGAACGCATTCGCCTCGAAGATCCAGCCTGCGAGCTGCTTGACGGAAGCGCATTCGAAATCGAACGCGGTGTAGAAGTGCGAGTTGACGCCGAAGCCCGGAGTGCCGAAAGAGCGGCAAACCGTCGACAGTCCGGCTCTATTCGCCGAGTACGCTGGGAATGCCTCTGCGGTGCTCCATCCGGCAATGGGCGTGCGGCGTCGAGCTTCGCCTCCTCGTCGGTGAACGCAGTCATTAAGTGATGATCGAGCGAGGCGGCGTAATACTCACGACATTGACGCAGCTCGTTGTATGCAACGTCGCGCTGGAGAGTTATTCGGCCATCGAAACTCCCGTGTGCCTGATGGTTGCGCCGCTGCGGACAGAGGGAAGGTTTATCCGGAGCTCCTCTCGAGCGCACCGGCGCCGGCATCGCTCTTTGAGCAACGCTGGCGCCGTCTCGTTTTGCCCGTGCATACAGCTACTTGCGCATGTGACCGACCGATGGCGGTGTGGCCGGAAATTCTTGCAGGAGCTCGCAGCAAGCCGGTAATTCGTTCCCGCGGTCGGAGCCTGCCAACGATCAATATATGCGTCTTACGCGATAGCCCTGCTCACGTAGTTGCGCCAACAAACCGTTCGCGCCGTAAAGGTGCAGGGCGCCGACGGCGACGAATACGCGTCCGCGCTTGAGTGGAAGGAACAAGCGGTACGCCATCAACACGGTCCGATTCACGACGAGCTGCTGCGTCAGCAACGCGTAATGCCGCCTGAGGTCCGCATCATCGCCTGCCGCCACGCGATTGATGCTTGCGAGCGCCGCCAGGTCGCGCTCAAGCCACGCCAGGATGGTCGGCTCGATCTGCGCCTCGAGCTCGGCGCGATGGTCGAGCGCGTGCCGCAACAATGCAATTTGCGTTTCGATTGGAATGGCCTCGAATGCGGCGACCTGCTCATCGAGCCACTCGAGACCGAGCATCGTCATCCGCCGCTCGCGCGCGGCGATGAACAGGCTGCGGTCGAGCGTCGGTCCGTCCCCCATGCCGCGTACCGTGCCGATGCGCAGCCACGCGGCCCATGGCTTGGTGCGCGCCAGCGCCTCCTCGGGCAGCGCGGCGGTGCCGAATTCCTGTCGCAGCCTCGAGTAAACTTCGTCCCCGACCAACGTTGCAAGACGCCGATCGTCGTCGAACTGCATTGCTTCGTAGAAGTGCTGGTCCTCGGTCTCGGACCAGTAGATTTCCATCGCGAACGTCCGTGCCCGGGAAAACGCCTGCGCGACGGGAGCCGGCAGGCTCCTGACCCGCGGATCGTTGGAATGGAGCGTCCCGAATACCCACGAGGAGGGAATGCCTGGCTTGTCGATCCGCCACAGCAGCCCCTGCGCGAATGGCTCAGACGCCGCGCAAGGCGCGGCCAAGCCCACGACGAGCGCCAAGGCCACTCTGCACAGCGTTGCGCAGCTCATGCGTCCGTTGGTGAAGCGGTCCGTTCGGCGCGCCTCCGGACGACGGCTCGACATCGATCCAGCGCCTAGGGGATCCGGGCGAACAAGCCTTCGGCATTCGTCCACGCGATCGCCCTCGCGACATCGGCCGGCAGATCGGCAAGCCAACCGCGGTACCAGGCCATGATCTCACCGTAACGTTCCCAGCGCTCGTTGATCCACGTGTCGGAGCCGACCACAAAGCGATCGCGGTGGCGCAGGAGCAGCCGGCGCCACTCGGGTTTGAGGTGCCCATCCTCAGTCATGTCGTAACGGTAGGACAACTCACCCCAGAGCGACGGGAAGCGGTCAAGCCAGCGTTCGATGCGCTCGGGTGGCGTACTGAAGCCGGTATGCGCCCAGATCACTCGGGCGCCCGCATTGCGGCCGAAGATGCTCTCGAGCGCAAGCTCGTCG
>WNGB01008591.1_pt1 | contig 19688 bp, 21 predicted proteins | sample 5400681 | NCBI WGS metagenome assembly WNGB01 (sample SAMN13153367, study PRJNA577476) | soil metagenome | isolation source: 115 cm soil or saprolite under grassland replicate 2 | place: USA:California | collected 2016-06-15
CTTCCGTTGGGAGTCACGAAGATGTCGAGCGGGTCGTCGCTGTCATCGATGATGCGCTGCACTTCCTGAAGGCTGCGTGCGGGGATGATCACCTCGAGCTTGCCTTCGACCTTGTCCATCAGCGTCGCGTTGCGCACCGAGAGGCGATAGGGATCGGCGGCGGCCATCGTGATCCTCTCGCCTTCGAACGTCGTGAGAACGCCGGTGAGCACCGGTCGGCTGTCATCGGTCGTGGCTACGAACGCGACCTCAGCGATCATGCGCCGCATAGTCGACTTGCCGATGCGCGTCGTGGGCTTGTTGGGCGCGACCGGGATGATCGGGAACTCCTCGGCATCCATGCCTTTGAAGTTCGCTTCGTACGGATCGCGTCGCAGATGCACCGTCTTCGTTCGCACGTTGAGCGACAACTCGGTGGGCCCGGCCGGCAGTGAGTTGACGAAGTCCGTGAAGAGCTTCGCCGGCACGGTGATCGCGCCCTCGTCATCGACCTTGGCGGGCACCCAGCAGTTGATACCTACCTCGAGATTCGTCGCAGTGAGCTTCAGACGTCCGCCCTCGGTGCGTAAGAGGACATTGCCAAGGATGGGAAGGCTGCCTCGTGTCGAGACAGCTCGTCCGGCGATCTGGAGACCACGCGCGAGGTTCTCTTGTAGACAAGTGACCTTCACGCGGACCCTCCCGTACCGTCCCCAAAAGATCTTTCTAAGACGCTGCTACTAGTAGTAGTGGTGTGGACTATGAGCGTTCCGAGATAGTGTTGTCGCCTTACGCCCAATCCAGCCTGCCTCGAAGGAGCGCGTGTCCGCCCATGTCGGCCTGTGGATGGTGGCTGGACGGGTCGGGGAGCGGCGGCGGGACCTTCGTAACGGATGTCTGATCGCTCGACCGGCGTTCACCCTCCGAACACAGCCTTGGCTCCCCTGTCCACAAATGGGTGCGCTTATCCACACATTGTGGAGGCTTATCCACACCTGGACACCCATGTGAAACCGGCGGATTTTCGCCGGATTTTAACCCCGCCGGGTGCTAGTCCGAATACAGCATCTCCCGAAGTGCTCCGACGTCCCTGCGGAAGTCGTCGTTCTCCGCCATCTCCCGCTCGATCTTCTCGCAGCCGTGGAGCACGGTCGAGTGGTCGCGGCCGCCCAGGGCCTCACCGATCCGCATGAGCGGTGCCTCGGTCTCTTCGCGCATGAGGTACATCGCGATCTGGCGCGGCAGCACGACCTGCTTGTCGCGTGCCTTGCCGCGGAGCTGCTCGGACGGCACGCCGTAATACCGGGCGACGGTCTCGACGATGCGATCGGGCGACAGCGTCTTCTGGCGCGGGTTGTAGAGGATGTTCTGCAGGATCTCCTGGGCCAGCTGCGTCGTAACAGGTACGGCGCTGAGCGTCGCGTACGCCACGATGCGCGTGAGCGCTCCCTCGAGCTCGCGGATGTTGGACACGATCCGCTGGGCGAGGAAGTCGATCACGGGCGGCGGCACGGCGACAGCCTGGGCCTCGGCCTTCGCTCGAAGGATCGCGATGCGCGTCTCGAGATCCGGCGTCGAGATGTCGGCGATCAGGCCCCACTCGAAACGCGAGCGCAGTCGATCTTCGAGCCGCTCGATGGCCTTGGGCGGGCGGTCGCTCGAGAGGACGATCTGCTTCCCCTCTTCATGGATGGCGTTGAAGGTGTGGAAGAACTCCTCCTGCGTGCCCTCTTTGCCGGTCAGGAACTGGATGTCGTCGATGAGGAGCACGTCGATGCGGCGATAGCGCTCGCGGAACTCCTCGCTCTTCTGTCCACGGATCGAGTTGATGAACTCGTTGGTGAACTTCTCACTCGTCGCGTACGCGACGCGCTTCTTTGGATGGCGGGAGATCACGGCATGCCCGATCGCGTGCATGAGGTGGGTCTTCCCGAGACCCGAGCCGCCATAGATGAAGAGCGGGTTGTAGCTGTGTCCGGGGCGCTCGGCGACGGAGAGCGCCGCCGCGTGCGCCAAACGGTTGTTCGATCCCACCACGAACGTCGAGAACGTGTAGCGAGCGTTGAGTAGCGCCGCGGCTATGGCATCGCGGCGATCCTGCGCCGGCGCGGCTGAGGCGGGCGCGGAGGCTCCGCCCCGCGCACCGGTGGAGGCCGCGACCGGACGATCAGAGCGGACCGAGGCCCCCGTGAGCGTCACGAAACGCACGTCGACCGTGCGGCCCACGAGGTGCTTTAGGGCCTCGCGCACTTGCTGGCGGTATTTGTTCTCGAGCCATTCACGCGCGAAGGCGTTGGGCACGCCGACGCAGTACACATCGTCCTCTTCGGAGACGATCGCGGTGTCTTTGAACCACGTGTCGTAATTGGCTTTCGTGAGTCCGAGCTGCAGCTCGCCGAGGGCCGCATGCCAGAGCTGCTTGAGGTTCAACGGCTCCCCTTCTCTGCGCTCGAACATACGACGCTCCCCACAACACGATCACCGCGAGATGCCGCCACACCGAACGCGAAGACAAGGAAGACCCGCCCGCTGGAAGCCACGGAACAGTAGCACAGGCACACTGCTAGACTTCTCGTACAAACAGCACACATCCGTTGATGTTTTATTCGTCCATTTTTTTCAGGGGAGAAGGGACACTTCGTGAAGCGCACGTATCAGCCGAAGACGCGTCGCCGCGCACGAGTGCACGGTTTCCGCGCGCGGATGAAGACGACGGGCGGCCGCAAGGTGTTGGCACAACGTCGCGCGCGTGGACGGAAGCGCCTGACCGTCGCCTGAACGACCTCGCCGGCATGCAGGCCGCACGTTTGCGGCGATCCACTGACATCGCTGCCGTCCGAAAGATCGGACGCGGCGTTCGTGATGTCGCATTCGTCGCGCGACTTCGGCCCAACGAACTGAGCGTGATGCGTCTTGCGGTGGCCGCACCGCGTACGGTCGGCATCTCCACGATCCGCAATCGCGCGCGCCGTCGTGTACGCGAGGCGTTCCGCCAAGCCTGCGCGGCCATCGACGCGGCGCCGGGCCAGGACATCGTCGTCACCGTGCGACGAGAGGCGATAACGGCCGACTTTTCGGCACTCCGCGCCGCCGCGACGACCGCGCTCGGCACCGCGCCCAAGCCACGAGCATGAAAGCGCTCGCGCTGGCTGCGCTGCGCTTCTACAAACAACGCGTCAGTCCACACCTGCCGCCGGCCTGCCGCTACACGCCCACGTGCTCGGAGTACGCGATGGAGGCCATCGAGAAACACGGCGTGCTGCGGGGCGGTTGGCTCGCGACGCGTCGGCTCGTCTCCTGCAACCCGTTCAGCCGCGGCGGGTATGACCCGGTGCCGGAACACTGATGGACATCCTGACCCTCTGGAACACGCTCCTCGTCCATCCGGTCATGAATCTGACCCTGCTCGCGTACTCCATCGTCCGCGACTTCGGCCTCGCTGTGATCCTCGTGACCATCGCGATCCGCCTCGCGCTCTACCCGCTGTACGTGACGCAGATCCGCTCGCAGCGCGCGATGCAAGAGGTCGCGCCGGCCATGGACGAGCTCAAGAAGAAGTACGGCAAGGATCGCCAGCGCTTCAGCCAGGAGCAGATGAAGCTGTACAACGAGCGCGGTGTGAATCCCGCGGCGGGTTGTCTGCCGCTGCTGCTACAGATGCCGCTGCTGATCGCGCTGTACAACGCCCTGCTGCAGCTCGGCTGCGGTCTCGGTCCGCCACCCAACAACATCTGTCCCGGCTTGTCGCACGACATGGTCGAGACCTTCCGCTACGCGTTCATCGGCAATCCGATCCCTGCCGGTGGATCGCTCGACACGACCGCGCACTGGCTGCCGTGGATCACCGAGGGACTTCAGCATCGGGACCCGTTCTTCATCATCCCGGTGATCGCCGGCCTCGTGCAGCTCGTCGCGTCGGTAATGGCCATGCCGGCGAAACAGGTGAAGAGCGACGACCCGTCGCAGCGCATGACACAGTCGATGGCTTATACCTTCCCGCTCATCACCGTCGTGATCGGCGCGAATTTCCCGGCCGGCCTGGGCCTCTACTGGATCGCGACGACGTTGTTCCAGATCGTGCAGCAGTATTTCGTGAGCGGCTGGGGGCAGCTGCCCAAGTACCTCCCGTTCTTGCGCGGTATTCGGACGCCGGCCGATCGCGAGCTCCATCGTCGCGAGCAGGCCGCGATCGCGGAGGCACGCAAGGACATGGAGGACAGAGACAGCGCACGATCGGACGAGCCTGAGCAGACCGCGGCGCCCGGTGCCTCGAATGGCGGTCGCCGCCGCGGACGGAGGAGAGGGAAGAGATGAGCCCGCTGCGCGGCGAGGAATTCACGGGCCGCACCGTTGAAGAGGCGATCGAGCGCGGACTGAGAGCGCTCGGCCGGAAGCGGACAGAGGTCGACATCGAGATCCTCGAGAAAGGCAAGCCCGCGAATGTCTTGGGCATGGGCGGCGAGGACGCGCGCGTGCTCCTCTCGTTCCAGGAGGACGAGCGTCAGGCGGAGCCGGAGCCGGTCATCGACGAGGCCGAGGTCCCGCGCCGGCCCGACGCGGGTACCCGCGCCCGCGAGGAGGAGGCCGATGAGGCCTCGCCCGCGTTCGCTGAGGAGCTCGCGCTCGGCGCGACCGTTTTGCGCGAGCTGCTCGAGGCGATGGGCGTCGATGCCGAGGTGGCACTCGAGGATCGCCCCGGCCTCGAGGGCGTCGACGTCCTGGGCACGGATCTCGGCGCGCTCATCGGGCGCGGTGGCGAGAACCTGGTCGCGCTGCAGCAGATCGTGAGCGCCATCACCTCGAAGCGCGTCGGCCGCTCAGTGCACGTGCCGGTGGACATCGAAGGCTACCGGCGCCGCCGCGAGGACCAGCTCCGGGAGATCGCGCAGCGCGTCGCGTCGCGCGTCAGGGCCAGCGGCCAGGCCGTGACGCTCGAGCCGATGCTCGCCTACGAGCGGCGGATCGTGCATCTGTCGGTGCAGGGCCAGCCGGGCCTCAATACCGAATCGGTGGGCATGGAGCCGAACCGCCGCGTCGTGATCAGCTCGACCGCGCCCGGCGCGCGCGGCCCCTTCCGCGAGAGCGGACCCGGCGGAGGAGGCTTCCGGCCGCGGCCCAGCGGCGGAGGCTACGGTGGCTACGGACCGCGGCGCGGCTACGGACCACGGCCCGGCGGTTATCGACCCCGTCCCGAACGGGGTCCATAGTCGGGCGGCCTTCGCCGCCCTCGTCTGCTTGGCGTGTGGGTTTCACCCACGCCGCAGTAGTCGGGCGGCCTTCGCCGCCCTCGTCTGCTTGGCGTCGGGCGGCCTTCGCCGCCCTCGTCTGCTTGGCGTGTGGGTTTCACCCACGCCGCAGTAGTCGGGCGGCCTTCGCCGCCCTCGTCTGCTTGGCCTGTGGGTTTCACCCACGCCGCAGTAGTCGGGCGGCCTTCGCCGCCCTCGTCTGCTTGGCGTGTGGGTTTCACCCACGCCGCAGTAGTCGGGCGGCCGGTGACAGAGCGCAGCAGCGCCCGTTAGCTTCCTTGCCGTGACCGACCCGAACTGGCTGCCCGTGCGCGTCCGACGCAATTTCCGGATCGACCTCTTCAGCGCACTGGGTGCAGGAGCGTTCGTCTCGGTGCTCGTCGCCTTCATGCCGATCGTCGTTCGCCGGATGGGCGGTTCGACGACCGATGTCGCGATCGTCGTGGCCGGTCCGTTCATCGGCAACCTGCTTTCGCCCGTCTTCTCGTATCTGACGGGCCATCTGCCCCTCGTCCGTGCGGTGGCCGGCGCGTCCACGCTTTCGCGTGCGTTCTTCCTCATCAGCGTCCTCATCGCCGTGACTCCGTTCGCGCTCGCGGTGACAAGCGCGGTCTTCTGGATCATCGCGATCTCGAACATCGCGGCGTACACGACGCTCATGCAAGCCATCTACCCGGACCGCGAGCGAGCCTTCGCCATGGGCAACGTGCGCGTTGGCGCGGCCGTCGCCGGCATCGCCGCGGCGGCACTGGCTGGCAGCTTCATCGACGTCATCCCCGCCCAGTGGGTCTTCGCCGCGGCCGCGCTCGTTGGGCTGCCCTGCGCGGCCTCGTTCTTCGCCATCCGCTACGACGGTCCCGCGACGCCGCCGGCGCGCCGGCCCGCGGCGACCATCGCACGCGAGGTGTGGGCCGACCTGCGCTACCGGAAGCTGCTCTTGGCCTTCACGATCTTCGGGACCGGCAATCTCATGAACTTCGCCGTCTTCCCGATCCTCCTCGTCGACCACTTCGACGCACCGAGCTCGTTCATCGGTACGCTCGCGATCACGCAGTCGGCGACGCAGATCGTCGCCTACCCCATCGTCGGCCGGCTCATCGATCGCGGCTCGACGCTGCGTCTCACGATGATCGCGACGCTACTCACGATCCTCGTCCCGATCGGCTACCTGACGGCCCCCAACGCCTGGGCGCTCGTCCCGGTCGCCGTGATCATCGGCGTCGGCGTGTCGACCGGTGAGCTCACCGGATTCACGAACATCGTGCACATGGCTCCCCGCGACCGCATCCGCGAGTACGCGGCGGCGCAGGCGCTGCTCCTCGGCGTTCGCGGCACCGCGTCGCCGTTCATCGCGGCGGCGCTGCTCGGAATGGTCGCGCCTCAGGTCGTGCTCGTCCTCGGGACGCTGCTCATGACCACGGGCGCCCTCGTGCTCGCGCAGGTCGTGCGCGCGCCGGTCTCGCGCCGGATCGAGGTCGTGCCAGCAGAGGCCTAGCGGAGCGGAACGCCGTTTTGGCGCATCGCCGCGGCGAAACGGTCGGCGATCAGCTGGTAGCCCGCATCCGAAGGATGAAAGCCGTCGCCCGAGACGGTGATGGTGCTGACCAGCTCGGCGCTGCCGGTGAAGAGATCGACGAGGAACACGCGTCCCGGGTATTTCGCGGCGATCGCCGCGATGGCCGCGTTGTAGGCGCCGATGAGCCGCAGGAGCGCAGCCTTGTCCGCGTCCGCGTACGCCGGCACCGGTCGCAGATCGGGAACGTTGCCGACGAAGATCTTCGCAGCCGTGCCCGACACGAGCGCGTCAACGATCGCGCCGAGGTCGTTCGCGAACGATGCCGGCTCGATCGTCGCATTCAGATCGTTCACGGCCAGCCAGATCGAGACGACCGTCGGGCGCTGCGCGAGCGCGCCGGGAAGCTGCGCGGTGCGTGCCTGCAGCGCGATCGATCCGGAGACACCGACGTTGACGAACGCGCTGCCGGGAGGCAGCAGCTGCGCGAGGCGCGCCGGCCACGAGCCCGTGGCGGGATCCGTCGCGCCGACGCCGACGGTGTCCGACGCGCCGATCGCGACGTACCGCACCGCCGCGGTGGCCGCCGCCGAGGACGTCACGGCCGGACTGGGCGTCACCAGTGCCACAGCGGATGCGGTCGGGGTCGCGGGCGCGGCGGTCGGGGCTCGGGACGCGGGTCCCGAGCACGCCGTGACGAGCAGTAGCGCCAGGAAGAAATACGCACGTAGCAAGGTTAGAATTGATGGTGCCTGAAAAAGGCCACGGGGATGCGTGGTTTCGACAGGGCAGGCGACGTGAGCGTCGCGAGCCGAGGAACGCCGTTCCTCCTCGTTAATCCGAACGGCAGCCAGACAACTGGCAACACTTCTTACGCACTCGCTGCCTAGTCAGTGAGCGTCCTCCCGGTCTCCCCTTCGCGGGCCGGGAAGGGCGACGTAAGCGAAGGTGCGGTCCGCCGATCGGCCGGTAGGCGGACCCAAGATTCCCGGCCTGGGGGAGCCGAGAGCGCGTCGGTGCGCGCTGGGTTCCCCGAGACAATAAAGCGCCGACTACGCTCGTAGAAGCACTCATTTCAACGGCCTTGGACGGGGAGTTCGACCCTCCCCCATCTCCACAGCAACGAGGAGCCCGCGCGGATGCGCTGCACCGCGGCAGGGGCGACGATGCCGACATACGCCCGTACAGGAACAGGAGTCCCGCGATGAGCGACCGCATTCTCCTCACGGCCACGCGGCATGACTGTTGGGCGAACGTCCAGCTCATCGCGTTCTGCTCCGACCTCTCGCCCGCGCAGCTCGCGTGGACCGTGCCCGGCACGTACGGCTCGATCCACGCCACGCTCCAGCACATCGTCGGTGCGGAGCAGGGTTACCTCCGCCATCTCACCGGCGAGTTTCCGCCGCGCGGACCGTTCACTCCGGGGCAGGCTCTCGTCGCGCTGGACGAGCTGCGCGAGCGCGCGCGGAGCAATGCCGAGCGCATGGAGCGCCACCTCGCGTCCGACGACGACCCTTCCCTGCGCATCGAGTGGAAAGGCGAGAACTTCACCGCGGCCGTGGTCGCCGCGCAATTCGTCCACCACGGCAGCGATCATCGGACGCACATGGAAACGATCCTCGGCGCGCATGGCGTGTCGCGCCCGGAGCTCGACCTGGACGTGTGGATGTACGGCGTCAGGGTCGGCGAGCTCATCTTGCCCCCGCCACAGACCTAGGGGTCGTCGCGCCATGACGACACCGGCCGTCGGCGTCCTCGGCACAGCCCGGACTCGTGATGATCTGGAGCTGCGCACGGTGCGCTGGCCCGCGCTCGGCACGGTCCGCGCGCACCTTCTGCTCGTCCACGGCATCGCGGAACACGCGGATCGGCATGCCCACGTCGCGGCGCTCTTCGCTCGCGCGGGCATCGAGACCCATGCCTACGACCTGCGTGGATTCGGCGCGTCGAGCGGCCGCCGGGCCTACGTCGATCGCTGGTCGCGGTATCACGACGATCTCGAGGATCGCCTCGCTGCGGTCCGCGGCTCCGCCCGTGGACTGCCGGTCGTTCTGTACGGCCACTCCATGGGCGGGCTGATCGCGGTCGGCTACGTGCTCGCCGATGCGCCACGTCCGCAGCCAGATCTGCTGGTCCTCTCCGCACCGGCCATCGCGGCGAACGTCGCGAGCTGGAAACTGGCCGTCGCAGAGCTCCTCGGCCGCGCGCTGCCGGGCTTCGCGATCGCCAACGAGCTGCCGCCGGGCGGGCTCTCCCGGGACCCGCAGGTCGAGATCGACTACCGCAGAGACCCGCTCAACGCGCACCGCACGACGGCGAGGCTTGGCCTCGAGCTCTTCCACGAGCAGACGCGCGTCCAGTCTCGCCTCGCAGCCCTCGACGCGCTGCCGGTACCGACATACGTGTTGCACGGAACGAACGACCCGATCGTCCCCGTGCGGGCCAGCGCGTTGCTCGATGGCAAGGGGAACGTCACGCGCCGCGTCTATCCGGGCCTGCGTCACGAGATGCACAACGAGCCGGACGCCGCGGCCGTCATCGCCGACACCATCGCCTGGACCCTGCGATCGCTCCGCTGACGCTGCGAACCGAGCGCCTTCTGCTGCGGCCATGGCGCGACATCGACCGCGATCCGTTCGCCGCGATGAATGCCGACCCGAAGGTGATGGAGTGGTTTCCGAGGGTGATCACGCGCCAGGAGTCCGACGCGTTCGTCGACCGGATCGTCATGCGGATGGAAGCGCAGGGCTTCGGGCTCTGGGCCGTCGAGCTGCCGGACGTCGCCCCCTTCATCGGTTTCATCGGCCTGAATCCCGCAGACCGTGTCCTCGGGCGTCCGGTGCTCGAGGTTGGCTGGCGGCTTGCCGCCGAGCACTGGGGACGGGGTTACGCGACCGAAGGAGGGCGGGCATCGCTGTCGTACGCCTTCGACGAGCTGGGCGTGGCAGAGGTCGTGTCGTTCACGACCACCGGGAACCGGCGCTCGCGAAAGGTGATGGAGAAGCTCGGAATGGTCCGACGGCCCGAAGACGACTTCGACCATCCCGGCGTGCCGGCGTCGTGGTCCGGGCGGCGTCACGTCCTGTATCGCATGTCGCGTGAGGAATGGCGAAAGACCACCTAGGTCGGTCTCGCCCAGAGCCGCTCCGTAGCGAGCCGCGCGCCCTCGGAGAGCGCGCGGAGCTTCGCCCACATGATCGAGGGATGCACGCGCCGGTAGAACGCGCCCTGCGCAAAGCCGCAATCCGCACCGGCGATGACGTTCTCGCGACCGACGAGGCGCGCGAACGTCTCGATGCGCTGAGCGACCAGCTCGGGATGCTCCACAGCGTTCGTGTTGTGCGAGATCACGCCCGGGATGAGGATCCTGCCCGGCGCTAGCTTCGCCCGCTGCCACACCGTCCACTCGTGCGCGTGGCGAGCGTTGGCGGACTCGACCGAGATCGCGCCGGCGTGCACGCGAAGGACGAGATCGACGATATCGGCGAGCGGGACGTCCGTCGTGTGTGGTCCGTGCCAGCTGCCCCAGCAGAGGTGGTAGCGGACGCGGTCCTCAGGGATGCCCGCGAGTGCGCGGTTGAGCGCCTCGACCCGTACCTCGGCGAACGCGCGGTAATCGGCGATCGTCGGCTGCACGTCCATGAGGTCGTACTGGACCACGACGCGGGGATCGTCGACCTGCAGCACGAAGCCGGCGTCGACGATCGCACGGTATTCGGTGCGCATCGCGTCCGCGATCGCGAAGAGGTACGCCTCCTCCGATGGGTAGTGGGCGTTCACGCGCTGGAGCTCGATCGTGCCCGGCGCCGCGGCGGGCACGAAGGCCTCCTCGACGGCTGCGTCCGCAGTCGCGGCTCGGAGATTCTCCAGATCCGCACGCAGCGTGGCCTCGCCGCGATATGCGATCGGCCCGACGCAGACCGCAGTCTGCCCAGGTTCGCTCTGTCCTTCCGTCGCGTCGTACTCGCGGTAGAAATCGGCGAACGCCTGTCGGTCGCGGCCGCGGTTGAGCATCGCGCTCTGGCCGGGCGGTGGGGGCCGCATCTCGAAGCCGGTGAGCCGCTCGCTGACGTATGCGGTGAAACCGGTCTTGGAGTACTCGCCGTCGTTCGGTATGTCGACGCCAGCCTCCACCTGTCGCCGCACGACGTCGCGGACCGCGCCGCGGACGGCCTGGTTCCACGCGTCGCCGCGGCCCACCTCACGCGCGCGCAGTGCATCGAGCAGCTCCGGTGGGCGGATGAGGCTGCCGACGTGCGTCGTGAGGATGCGCTCGCTGCTCCTCCGCACCGGCCGGATCATGACACGATCGCGCCATACACTTCCGCCCTATCTGCAGTGGGAGGATGCGCCGATGGTGAGGCTCATAGCGGCTCTTGTCGTGATGGTGGTGATTGCGGCGTGCGGATCCGCGGCCACGCCCGCGGCGAGCCCGTCGACCGCCGCCGTCTCGCCGACGCCGGTGCCCGCACCGGCCACGATCAAGTTCGGCCAGGTCGGCACCATCTCCGACAGCGCGATCTTCATCGCGGACGCGAAGGGCTTCTTCAAGGAGCAGGGCATCACGCTCGACCTTCAGACCTTCCAGTCGGCTGCCAACATGGTCGCGCCGCTCGGTACGGGAGAGCTCGACGCCGGCGGCGGCGCGCCGAGCGCGGGCCTCTACAACGCGATCGACCGCGGCGTGAAGATGCGCATCGTCGCGGACAAGGGCAGCCTCACGGCCGGGCACGGCTACGAGGCGGTGCTGGTGCGGAGGGCGCTCGCCGACAAGGTGAAGGCCGCGAAGGACATGAAGGGGCTGAAGGTGTCGATCGCCGCGCGCGACATCGTTCCCGAGTACTCGCTCGACGCGTTCCTTCGCACCGGCGGCCTATCGATCAAGGACGTCGAGGTCGTACCGCTCGCGTTCCCGGACATGCTGCCGGCGATGGCGAACGGTTCGATCGACGTCGCCGTCCCGACGGAGCCGACCGCCACGCGGATCCTCGATGCCGGCACGGCCGTGCTCATCACGCGGACGGACGCCATCGTGCCCGGCGAGCAGACCGCCGTGATCCTCTTCTCCGAGAAGCTCGCGCAGCAAAAGGACGTCGCGGTCCGCTTCATGAAGGCGTACCTGCAGGGCGCTCGTTTCTACACGGACGCGTTCGAGAAAAAAGACCCGGCGAAGCGCAAGGAAGCCATCGACATCCTCGCGAAAGCCACAAAGCTCGATGCCGCGCTCATCGAACGGATCGTGTTGCCGTGGATCGACCCGAACGGCGCCCTGAACGCGAAGAGCCTCGACGCCGCCCAGCAATACTTCGTCGCGAAGGGCACGCAGCAGAAGGCTCTCGACATGGCGAGGGTCGTCGACACGTCGTTCGCCGACGAGGCGGTGAGGCAGCTCGGCCAGTACAAGTGACGCGGCGGGCGTGACCGACGACGCCTGCGTCGCGGCGCGGCACCTTGGGATGCGGTTCGCGCTCCGCGGGAAGGACCTCGTCGTGCTGGAGGACGTGAACCTCCAGGTCCGCGACAGGGAGTTCTGCTGCATCGTCGGTCCCAGCGGCTGCGGCAAGAGCACCTTCCTGCGGATCCTCGCCGGGCTCGAGCGGCAGACGAGCGGGGAACTTTCGGTGCTGGTCCGCGATCCGGCGAAGCCGCTGACGGCGATGGTCTTCCAGGAGCGGAGCATCTTTCCGTGGATGACCGTCGAGGACAACGTGGGGTATGGACTCCGGATGCGCGGCGTGCACGCGAGCGTGCGTCGTCGGGTCGTGGCGCACTACCTCGAGAAGGTCGGTCTCTCCGGCTTCGCGCGCGCCTACCCCCACCAGCTGTCCGGTGGGATGAATCAGCGGGCCAGCGTTGCCCGCGCGTTCGCCACCGACCCCGAGATCCTGCTCATGGACGAGCCGTTCGCCAGCGTCGACGAGCAGACCCGCGCGCTCCTGCAGGAGGAGCTCCTGCGCGTGTGGGAGAGCGACCGCAAGACCGTCGTCTACATCACGCACAGCATCGACGAGGCGCTCGTCCTCGGTGACCGCGTCGTCGTCATGTCCGCACGGCCGGGGCACATCAAGGCGGAGATCGAGGTCACGCTGCCGCGCCCGCGCTCGGTGTACGAGCTCAAGTCGACGCCCGAGTTCGCCGAGCTCGTCGCACGTGTCTGGGAGCCCCTGCGACGCGAGGTGCTCGGCAGCTTCGGCGCGCTGGCGTCGTGACCGTCAAGGTGCGCACCGCGCGGGCCGGCGGCGGCGTGCGCGGCCGGCTCGTCGAAGGCGCAACGGCCGAGCGCCTGGTCTCGATCCTCTCGCCGATCCTGCTCCTCGTGCTGTGGGAAGCGCTCGGGCGCGTCGGTTTGCTCGACGCGCGGTTCTTCCCGCCACCGAGTGCGATCGCCGGCGCGTTCCCGCCGCTCGTGCGATCCGGCGAGCTCCTCGACCACACCGCGACGAGCCTCGGCCGCATCGTGATCGGCTTCCTCATCGGGGCGGTGCCCGCGCTCGTCCTCGGGATCGCCATGGGCCTGTCGCGCCTGCTCCGCGCGGCGCTGAACCCGATGATCGGGGCGCTCTATCCGATCCCGAAGACCGCGATCCTGCCCCTGCTGCTCCTCATCTTCGGCACCGGCGAGGCGTCGAAGTACGCGGCGGTGGCGATCGGCGTGTTCTTCCTGGTGCTGCTCAACACCATCGCCGGCGTCCTGAGCATCGAGCCCGTATATCTCGACGTCGGGCGCAACTTCGGTGCGAGCCGCATGCAGGTGTTCCGCACGGTCGCCCTGCCCGGTGCGCTCCCGCTCATCTTCACCGGGCTGCGTCTCGGCTGGGGGACCGCGCTCATCCTCATCGTCGTCGCGGAGATCTTCGCGGCCCGGACCGGGCTCGGCTCCTTCATCAACACCATGTATCAGACCTTCCAGGTCGAGAACATGTACGCGGGGCTGATCGTGATATCGGTGATCGGCTACGTCTCGTTCCTGATCCTCGACGAGCTCCAGCGCTGGCTGATCCCCTGGCGCGGGAGCCGCGCCGTCTGACACGGGTCGGACGACCGGCTCAGCGCACGCCCAGCACCGCTCGGGCGTTGCCTTCGTAGATCGCGGCGCGGTGCTCCGGGCTGAGACCCAGGGCGTCGATGTTCGCGATCGTCTCGCGGATGAACTGCGTCCCTTTCTCCGGGTCGAACGGCATGTCGCTGCCGAACAGGATGTGGTCCACGCCAAAGAAGTCGATCGCGCAGCGCAGCGCGTGTTCGGCGCCGAACAGCGCGGTGTCGCCGTAGAACATCCTGTAGTAGTCGTAAGGTCGCTTCGCGAGGGCGCGGCCGACCTTCGCGAGGTCCTCGTCGGGGGTCCGCGCGCCGAGCTGGTCGAGGCCGGGGCCGATGCGGCCGGCGAAGTGCGGCACCATGCCTCCTCCGTGGTGCGTCAGCACGCGCAGCCGGGGATGTCGATCGAGGACGCCAGAGAAGATGAGGCGCGACATGAAGATCGCGGTCTCGTAGGGCCAGCCGAAGACCCACCATAGCTCGTACTTCGACCGGTCCTCGGTCAGGTAGTCGGGGTGAGCGGAGGCCCGCGCGGGATGGACCCAGATCGGACGGTCGAGGTCGGCCATCGTCGCGAACAATGGCGCGAAGCGCGGATCGTCGAGCGCCAGGCCGTTGACGTTACTGAAGATCTGCACCCCCAGCGCGCCAAGATCCCGCGTCGCGCGCTCCGCCTCGCGCACCGCTGCGTCCGGATCGTTCATCGGCAGCGACGCGGCGAAACCCACGAAGCGGTCAGGATGCGTCCCGCAGAGCTCGGCGAGCTCGTCGTTCGCGAGTCGTGCGAGATCCGCCGCGCGGTCCGGCGGCCCGAGCGTCTCGATCGGTGGAGAGGCGACGGTGAGGATCTGCCGGTATTCGTCGCCGAACCGCTCCATGACCCGGAACCGCGCGTCGAGGTCGTACAGGACCGGTATCGCCGAGACGCGCTTGCGCATGTTCGCGGCCTCGTCGGTCGCCTGGTCGAACATCCTCGCGAAGAACTTGCGCGGGAGGATGTGCGGAAAGGCATCGATCTTGAGCACGGACCAGAGACTAGCGGCAGGCACCGCCGAGCCGCGCTACGCCGCTCGCGCCGCCCTCAGACCCACGGGCTGTAGGTACTCGTCGACCCGCGTCCGCACCCACCACGCTCGCGACTCGCGGCGCTCGCGCGGGGTCGTGAAGCGATACAGATACAGCGTCGCCCGGACGAAGCGCGGCCGCGCACCAGCGAACGGATCGCTGCGTAACAGGCGTAGCGTGGGCTGATCGGCTTCGAGGAGCTTCACGACCAGTGGCACGAACCACTCGTGGTACCTCGGCGACGACATCGCCGCGAACCACATGAGCCAATCCAGCCGCAGGTGGTACGGCGCGTACTGCGGCGGACGCCGCCGCACGTCGCCGGGCTTCGCCTTGAATTCGTACTCGCGCCATTTCGTTCCGGGAGTGAGCACGGCCTCGTCGGTCCCCTCGAGCACGACCTCGTAGCGCTCCTTGGTGATCGAGCCGAACGCGCCGTAGGTGTTCACGAGATGCAGCGGATCGAAGCTCGTGTTCATGAGCTGGTGCCTTGACAACAGGTTGCGCGCGGGTCGATAGCTGAGCAGCACAACGACGGCGGTCACCCCGACGACGAGCCACTGATGCCACGGCTCCGCGACGACCGCTGACCGCGCGATCGGCAGGATCGACCCGAGCGTCACGTCGTCGAGGCTTGCGACGGCGAGCGTCATCGTGATGACGTTCAGCCAGGAGAAGTTGCCGCTCAGCAGCAGCCAGCTCTGCGTGACGAGGATCACGAGGCCGGCGGCCGTCGCGATCGGCTGCGGGAAGAAGAGGAAGAACGGGACGACGAGCTGCGCGAAGTGGTTGCCCAGCACCTCGGCGCGATGGAGCGGCTTCGGCAGGTGATGGAAGTACCACGACAGCGGATTCGGCATCGGCTGCGTCTCGTGGTGGTAGTAAAGGCACGTCAGGTCGCGCCAGCACCGGTCGCCGCGGATCTTGATGAGACCCGCCCCGAATTCGACACGGAAGAGGAGCCAGCGGATGAGCCAGATGAGCGTGAGCGGCGGGGCGGTCCACGCCGGGCCGAGGAAGATGGCGAGGAAGCCCGTTTCGAGGAGCAGCGTTTCCCAACCGAACGAGTAGAAGGTCTGACCGACGTTGACGATCGAGAGGTAGAGCGCCCACAGCGCCGCCCACAGCAGCATCGTCAGCGGGATGGGCCACGCGTCGGGGAGTCCGACCACTGCCATGGCGCCGAGCGCGACGCCGCCCCACGCCACGATCGCCAGCAGGCGATCCGAGTAGCGGTAATGGAAGAGGCTCGGTGAGCGCCGGAACGGGACGGCGCGGACGTAGTCGGGGACGGGAAGCAGCCCGCGCTCGCCGAGGAGCGGCGTGAATTGACGCGCGGCGACCAGGAAGGCGATGACGTAGATGCCGGCGAGCGCGCGCTGGAAGACGAGGCGCGCGAGCCAGTAGTCAGGCGCCTCCAGCCCGGTCATCTCGCGCCATCATCGCCCCGGGCCTACCGCCGCTTCCGCGCCGCGACCGCCTTCTTGATGTTGCGGCGAGCGGCCGCCCGCTGCCGGGTCGAGGTCGGCCGCTTCGGACGAGGGATCTTCTTGCCGCCGCGCAGGCCGCGCTTGGTGCGGACGGGCGCGATCCCCACCGCCCGCTTCGAGACCTCATCCTCGGGGGACGTTTCGATCCCGTGCCGCTTCGCCGCGGCGAGGATCTTTCGTCGCGCCTTCTCCTTCGCTTCGACGCTTTCGAAGGAGGTCTGGTTGAAGCGCGCGATCGCGTTGCGGACGTGCTCCTCGTCGTGGATCGGAAGATGCTCGCCACCCTCCTTGTCGACGTACGCGAAGTTCTTGCGGGCGATGTGCTTGCGCCCCGTCTCGCTGAGTGTGGCCATGAACGACTCCTTTCGATGACCTGCCCGCCGACCGGACGTGCGGGCAGCGGACGGTCGCCCGTCTCAGCGCCTCTCGCAGCACATCTCATGCGCGGCACCGGACATGCTGCCCTCGGCTCGGGAACGCCGACGCACACTCGCCGCGCGGCGTGAGCACAGCAAGGCGACGGCAACTTCCCCGATGTCGAGTCCACCCCCGGAGTCGTGGAGCGGCCGAGGACCACACGCCCGAGGATCTTCCGAAGGAACGGGATCCGCGGGGCGCGCCGAAGGGCAACGTCACGACGGGTCAGCTTGACCGCAACCCGGAGCTCGACATGTGCGACGACCATCGACCGCAGCCGCCCGTCCCGAACAGTGGCTTCAAGGAGGCGCCGGGTGACGCGATCAGGGCCACGTCGAAAGCTCCGAAGGCAGCGGCTCGTCCGAACGCGCGTCGCTCCGCCTCGGCGAAGCGCGATGTCGTGACCGCGCGGCCAAAGCGCGCGCGTGTGGAGCGCACGCACTGGCGCCAAGGGACTCAGCGAAGAGCGGACGGCGCGCCGCCGTCGCCCGCCGCGTTCAGCCGGGGAAGCGAAGCACGGGCACAGCTCGTCGTGGGGGGCCCGTCCCGCAGGCGGCGCGCGGCTCGGTCACGGCACGCAAGGCCAAGAAGGCCTCGCGCGCGAAGCCGCGTCGATCGATGCGTTAGGCCTTCTCGCGGCCTCTCGTCTCGCTGCCCGCGGTGACGAGTCGCACGTCTTCATCGACGCGGTCGATGCTCCCGGCATCGACCTCGAAGCTGGCGTCGCCGTGATGCACGACGAGGCCGCGCAGCTCGCCGGTCTGGTCGTCGACACGCACCACGTCGACCTCGCCGATGACGTCGCCTGACGCGTCTCGCACCTTCATCCCCTTGCGGATCTTCATTCCGCGGCCGAGCTCATCGCTGGGCGGCGGCTCCTGGACCGGCGACACCTCGCCCTGCGTGACCGGCCAGAGATACCCGCCGGAGGGGTACCCATAGACCTCGGGCGCGAGCCAATCGCTTGGCGGGGCGGTGTAGTCGGCCGACTCATAACGGGCGAGCTCGTCCAGCTCCTTCTTGGTGATGTCGAGGACGATCTCGTTGCCATCGCGCGTCGCGCTCTCCAGCATCTCGCTCGTCACGATCGCGTCCCGGCTGAGCAGGCCGCCGGTGCTCACGATGTATTCGATGATCTCGTTCCGCCGCGGATCCCAGATCGCTTGCTTCACGTGTCCGGCATGGTGGCCGTCCTTCGTGCGGACCTTGGCCCCGAGATCGATGCGCATGGCGGTCCTCCGCGCGCTATTTTGCGATGGCCGCACTACCCGCATAGCGAGTGCCAGCCCACGGATTCAGCGCGACCATGACTGCGACGAGGACGATGACCGCGCCGACGTAGGACTCCGCCGAGCGGTGTTCCTGCCTCACGACCGCGCCCAGGATCACGGCGAGGACCGGCACGACGACGCCGATCATGCTCGCGTTCGTGACCGACCAGTGCTGGACCAGCCAGGTGTACAGGACGTAGGCGCCGAGCGATCCGGCGAGCGTGAGATAGAGGATCGGCCACCAGCCCGCGACGCTGCTCGGCAGGGCGTGGTCCTCGCCGATCACGAGGCTCGCCGCCGCGCAGATCACCGCGCCGGCCGCCGCGCCCACCGCGTTCGCGGCGATGGCCGACGGCTGCGGCACACGCTTCAGGAACACGCTCGAGAGGGAAGCCGCCGTCGCGGCGAGGAAGATCGCGATGAGACCCTCAAGCGGCACGTCGAGCTTCAGCTCCCCGCCAAAGATGATCGCGACGCCGACGATGGCGATCACGGCTGCGACGAGCTTCCGCGCCACGAGCTTCTCGACGCGCATCGCTGCCGCGATGAGCGCGGTCGAGAGCGGCGCAGTCGCGTACAGCACCGCCGCGATCCCGCTCGGCACCACGCGCTCGCCCCAGTAAAGGAGCGAGAGGTTGACGCCGAAGTTGAAGACCCCGAACAGCAGCGCGCCGCGGAGGGCGGGCCCGCGCGGGAAGTGCTGGCGGGTCGCGACGACGAGGGCGGTGAGAAGGGGAGCGGCGAGCAACAGGCGCAGGTCGCGGCCCAGATCGGCGGCACGGCCTCGTTGCCGATGCATGATTGCGCACCTCGGCGGGGCGCGAGACGTATCCTCCAAGGTCGCAGGGAGGTCACGATGCAGGAAGCCATGCGTCGTCTCGACGCGCTGACGCAACAGCTCATCGAAGCCGACCAATCGGGCGCGGGCCTAGAGCCCATCGCAGTGGCGCGCGAGCTTGGCCGCATCCGGCAGCTTCTCGCACAGGCACCCGCCGTGATCCCGGCGACGGGCGGCCAGCATCATTTCCGCTGTGAGTCGTGCGGCACGATCACGCACGGCGCGGCCCCGCCGGCGCGGTGTGCGACCTGCGGTGGCCGGACGTTCTTCTCGGCCGATCTCGAGCAGCCCGCCGTGGAGTCCGCCGGAGGCTAAATCGTCCGTTACCAGCGATACGCTCCGGACGGTTGACGCGCCGTCCCCGGGTTGCGATACTTCGGTCTCCGAACTATTCAGCGACCGAAGGAACTGTGACGAAGACTACACCCACCGATGACGTCTCTCTGGCTCGCGCTGTGCTCGCGGTCATGCCGCGTTTCGGGCGTATCGCCTGGCAGGCCGCCCAGCAATGCGGCATGGCCTCATCTGAACGCGGCCGCCTGCTCTGGGTCATCGGCGACAAGCCGGTGCGCGCGGGACTGGTCGCGCAGCAGCTGAAACTCAGCGCGGGCGCGGTCACGGAGCTCGTCGAAGTGCTCGTGGGCGAAGGTTTGGTGCGGCGTGAGGCCGATCCCGACGACCGGCGCGTCGTCGTTCTCGCGCTGACCGCCGAGGGCCGCCGAGTGTGCGAGCGTTACGAGCTCGCCGCGTCGTCCGCCCTCGCGCAGGTCCTGGGCCAGCTGACGGCGCCACAGCGGCGACGCGTGCGCGACGCCTTCGCCGATCTGAACG
>WNGB01006517.1_pt1 | contig 19687 bp, 16 predicted proteins | sample 5400681 | NCBI WGS metagenome assembly WNGB01 (sample SAMN13153367, study PRJNA577476) | soil metagenome | isolation source: 115 cm soil or saprolite under grassland replicate 2 | place: USA:California | collected 2016-06-15
GATCCTGGCGCCGAGTTCATGGAACCGCCGCACGAAGTCCAGTTTGGTGTCGAGTTTGTACTGAAGGTCTGATAGACGCGCCCGATCCATCCCGTTGGCCGCCAGGCGTTCGATCTGGCGGTAGCCGGTCTGAATCGTCGGACTCACGTAAATGCCGCGTTCGACGATGCGTGCGGCGGTGCCCTCGTCGAAGCGCCGCGATCCGTCCGGGTGGATGAAGTTGATGTGCTCGACCTGGTCGATGCCACCTTCCACGGCGTTTGCCACACTCTCCGCCGCCAGGCAATGGGCCGTGGTCAGTTTGCCGAGCATGTGCGCCTCGCGCACGGCTGCTGCGATTTCGTCTGCTGAGTACGTGGCGGCGGCCTGATTGGTACCCAGTGTCCCGCCGCCGCTGGCCATGATCTTCAGGAAGTCCACTCCTCGCTTCAGGAGCAGCCGCGCCTGACGCTGCACGCCCGCGACACCATCCGCTTCGCCGTTGCACCACCAAAAGTGACCACCCGTGATGGTCAACGGTGGCCCGCTGACAAGCAGGCGCGGACTCGGAAACAACCCTGCGGCCGCGGCGTCTCGCAGCGACAGCGTGGTGTCGTTGCGCGCGCCACAATCACGCACCGTGGTCACGCCGGCGGCCAGGTGTAACTGGCAGTTGCGCACCGCGCGAACCAGCATCAAGTCATCGCTATCCTCGCGCATGACCTGCTCGTACGTGCGCCCACCAGTACCGAAGGTGAGGTGCGCGTGCACGTCGATCAAGCCAGGCAGGATAGTGCCATCAGGGAAGCTCAGCTCCTGTGCGGAGGCATCTGGCGGAGCGAGCACTTCGGTGGCCCGACCGGCCGCGACAATCCGTTGCCCCTCGATTAATACGGCGCCGTCGGTCAGCGGCAAACCGCCTCGGCCATCAATCAGCCGGCCGGCTCGGATGCGTAGATAGTCGCCCACTGCAACCTCCCCCGTATTGATTAGTTCGCGCGCTCGCCGCCAACAGCACGCGGGTCGAGTGCATCGCGCAATCCGTCGCCCAGGAAGTTGATGGCCATGACGGTGAGCAGGATGAGCAGGCCAGGAAAAATGGCCACCCACGGCGCTACGATCAGCAACCCCTGCGCGCGATTCAGCATGCTGCCCCAACTGGCGGTCGGCGGTTGGACGCCCAGGCCGAGGAAACTCGCCGAAGCTTCGAGGATGATCGCGTGCCCGACACCCAGGGTGGCCGCGACCACAACCGGCGCCAGCGTATTGGGCAGAATATGGCGGAAGATGATGGCCGAGTCCGGCACCCCGATCGCACGCGCCGAAAGCACGAAGTCCTGCTCTTTCAGTGACAGGAAGTTGGCGCGCACGAGACGCGTCACCTGCATCCAGTTGAGCAGACCGATGACCAGGACGATGGTGGGCACTGACGGACCCAGGATCCGCGTCAGCACGATGAGCACCAGCAACGATGGCATCGACAGCATAGCGTCGGTCAAACGCATGATCAGGCTGTCGATCCACCGACCGTAGAAGCCTGAAATCGAGCCGAGCACAACACCGATGGTCATCGCCAGCGCGATCGACAATGTTCCGACAGCAAGCGAGATGCGGCCACCGAAGATGCTGCGCCACAGAATATCTCGGCCAACGTCGTCGCTGCCGAATGGGTGCTGCAGCGAAGGCGGCGCGCGAAACAGCCGCGGATCGACTTGATTGGCCAGCGACTCCGAAACGATCAAAGGCGCCAGCAGACAGACCCCAGCGATCAGACCCAGAATGGCTGCGCCTGGCAGCGCCAGACGGTGCCGGAGGAACCGCCGCCAGGCAACTTCAACCAGGCCGTTTGACGCCCGGACTCGCGGCGATAGCGGTTGGGGAACTGTCATCCCGAGCCTGCGAGGGATCTCGTTGTTGACGGTCGTTCCTCCGTAGAGGCACGGTCGGACGGTGAGATTCCTCGCTTCGCTCGGAATGACACGCGTGAGGGCATCAGCGGTAACGGATCCGAGGATCCAGATAGGCGTATCCCACATCCGCGACCAGGTTGCCCATCACCACCATTGCCGACGTGAAGACCAGCACGGCCATCAAAACCGGAATATCGGTGCGCTGAGCTTCCTCCCAGAACAGGCGCCCCATACCGGGCCAGGCGAAGATCGATTCGACGACCACCGCGCCGGATAAGAAGCGTGGTAGATCCAGGCCCATCAGCGTGACCAACGGAATCGCCGCGTTCTTGAAGGCATGGCGACGCAAGATGACCCGCTCGGCGAGGCCCTTGGCCCGCGCGGTACGCACATAGTCGTGACCGATCACCTCGAGCATGGAGGCACGGATATAGCGGATATAACCAGCCGTCACGACGGTCGCCAGAGTGATTGACGGCAGTACGAGATGCCACAACACCTGCGGCACGGTAGGCCCGACCGCGAGGTCGTACATGCCGCCAGCTGGGAAATACGGCAGTCCCAGGCTGCGCATCTGCACGGCGAAGAAGATCAGTAGCAGCAGGCCCAGCCAGAAACTGGGGATCGAGATGCCGATGAACGCGATCGTGGTGACCACATTGTCGGCCAGCGAGTACTGATGCACGGCGGTGTACACACCGAGCACGATGGCGAGGATCAGGATGATCGAGTACGAGCTACCAACCAGCAGGAGCGTGTTCGGCAAGCGTTGAGCGATCAAGTCGGCGACGGGCAAATTGCTGACGAATGACGTTCCCCAGTTGCCAGTCACCATGTTGGCCAGCCAACGCAGATACTGAACTGGCACGGGTTGGTCTAACCCATAGTGCTGGCGTAGGCGAGCGATGTCCTCGCCAGTCAGCGTCGCGTCCACGGTATACGCCGCCAGCGGGTCGCCAGTGAGTTGAATTATGGCGAACAGAATCATCGAGACCAGCAGTAGCAACGGGACTGCCTCGATCAGCCGACGGGCTGCGTAGCGGGCCATCTTCCTATGACGTGCGCAACCCGCTGGCGGCCTGTGCGAGAGGCCGCCAACGGGTAGAACTCAGGCCACGTCCCATTCTTCGGCGCGCCAGTGGAAGCCGCCGAACGGGACTTTCAACGTGCGGTCGAAATTCTTGACGCGCGTCTGGATGCCCCACGAGAGGCTGGTGTTGTAGAGCCAGATCCAACCATAGTCGTCGTACAGGAGCTTCTGGATATCGTCGAAGATCACCTTGCGCTTTTGTGGATCGAGCTCGGTCGATTGCTTGACGAAGAGCTCGTCCACCTGCGGATTCGAGTAGTGGTACCACTGCGCTCCGCTCGGATTCTGCTCCGAAGCGATTTCCTTCGACAGGTATCGCGCGGAGATATCTGGATCGGGCAGGTTGATGGCTTGCGACCAACCGCCCATCTCGTAGCCACCCCGTGCCCACACCCCACCGGCGGCGTAACTGCCGAACAATTGATCGGTTGGCTGGTTCTTGATGGTTATCTCGATACCGAGATCTTTGAAGTTCTGCTGGACCAGCAACTGGACGTTTTCGCGCAACTGGCTACCCGTAGTGGTCGTGTGCGTGAAGGCGAGGCGTTGCCCGCCCCTCACGCGCACCCCATCCGGGCCCGCGCGCCAGCCGAGTCCGTCCAGCATCTGCTTTGCCCGATCGGGGTTGTAGTCCACCGCCTTCAGGTCCTTGTTTTCCCAGGGCGTGTTGTCCCAATCGCCGCGCGCGATGGTTGTCAAACCGAACAGCAGTTTGTCGACAATGGTCTTGCGATCGACTGCCAGTGACAGCGCCTGGCGGAGCTCCTTGTCGGCGAACAACGGCACCAGCTTGGCGTCCATGTTGAACGTGTAGCGTTCAGCACCCTGACCTGGGACGACCAGCGTTGTGTAGCCCTGCGATTCCTGTCCCTGAAGCTCGGGGATGCTCGACAGCGGGACCTGCCAGGCCAGATCGATGTTCTTCGCCTTGAGCGCCTGGACCAGAGCCTCGGTATTGCCGAAGTAGCGGATGAAGAGCCGATCGATTTTTGGACGACCACGCCAGTAGCCATCGAAGGCCTGATAGGTCGTGTGGTCGCCCTTGATGTTTTCGGTGACCTTGAATGGCCCGAACCCAACCGGCTGCTGATGGTACGGCGAGCCGTTGAAATCGGTCTGCTTCTCGAGGATGTGCTTCGGTAGCACGATGTCGAACAGAATCGGCCACGGTGCGAACACGTCTTTGAGGCGGACGACAGCGGTGCCCGGATCGGGCGTGTCGACGGCGGTGATCTGGTTGTAGCCATAGCGAGTGGCCACACTGTGGTCGGGCTGCATGATGGCCTGCCACGTGTACTGGACATCCGCTGAAGTCACTGGCTGCCCGTCATGCCAGGTCATGTTCGGACGCAGCTTGTAGGTGATGGTCTTCCCATCGGCCGAGATGCCGTTGTTCTGAAGCGATGGGACGTCCTGGGCAAGCTCGCCTTCGAAACCACCCTTCTCGTCCGTGAACAGCAGTCCGCGCAACGTCAGCTTGGTGCCGCTGAGCACGTTGCCGGTTTCGCTGGTCATCAACGTATTCAGGATTGAGACGTTCTGCCATTCGCCCAGCGTGAGGTCCTTCCCGCCGGCTGGCTTGGGCGCTGCCGTAGCCTGCTGCGCGGCAGGGCCGCTGGTGGGCGCGGGCGCGGCGGGCGCGGCAGTCGGCTTGGCTGCCGCCGCTGGAGCAGTAGTCGGCGGCGGACTGGTCGGCTTGGCGGCAGGTGGCTGCGTGGCGGCGGGTGGCGCCGTCGGAGCTGGCGCGCACGCGCCCAGCAGTCCCAGGCCGAGCACACCGAAGGTTGCTCCAACCCGTGCTAGCAGATCACGTCGTCGCAACGCGCCGCCCGGTCTCGTACGCGGGTCGTCGGGTCCCATCCGAGTCATGCTGGTTCTCCTCCCACAAGTGCACGAGGGTACGCCACGGCAGCATGTCATGCCGGCCGCTCATCGTGAGCACGGATGCCTCGTGCCACGCCAGCACGTCCGAAGCCATGGCATCAGAGGTAAGCACGACGTAGTAGTCGTGGAAAGCCGCATCGCGAGCGGTGGATTCGACGCACCCCTCGCTCATGACGCCGACAACGACGACCGTCTCGACACGGTTTGACCGCAGCACCAGGTCCAGGTTTGTGCCAACGAAACCGCTCGAGCGGTGCTTGCGAATGATCGGCTCGCCGGGCTCCGGTTCGAGGCCATCCACGAAGCTGTGGCCCCAGGTGCCGTCGACGCAGCGCTCCTGATGGATGCCATTGCGTCGTTTCATGTACAGCCAGGCCGGTGAATCGCTGGCGCCCTCAGCGAGCCACGTCTGCTGAATCCACACCACCGGCACACTGTGTGTACGCGCGGCGTCTACCAACGCGCTGACCTCGGATACCACGGCCGCGGTCATCGAAATGTTGCCGCCATCGCGTTCGAGCGTCCCGTCCGGTGTGCAGTAGTCGTTCTGGACGTCGACCACGAGCAGCGCAGTTCGTTTCGGATCCACGACCTCGGCAAGGGTCTCGCACACCAGCTTGCCGTCAATCTGGCGCATGCTCACCCCCGTGCGTGCTTGTCATCCCGAGCCTGCGAGGGATCTCTGTGAACTTCCCAGACGCTCGGGACGGCGACCGAGATTCCTCGGCTTCGCTCGGAATGACATTGGTGTCAGCCGCCACGATAAAAGGCTTCGATCTGCGCGCACACGTAGTCGATGTCTTCGGCGGCGAGTCCGGGTCGGGTCGGCAGTGTCAGGATCTCCGCAGTGATGTGCTCGCTGACCGGCAAACCCTGCGCCGGCACCCGCACATGCCCAGTGTGTAAACGCTGTCGGTGAACCGGCACCGGATAGATGAAATGGGTTTCCACACCCTGCCGGGTCAAGAATTTCGCAAGTCCATCGCGCCGCTCGGCACGAATTGCGAAGTGCAGATAGCTGTGAAATGCCCACGGCAGCTCTTCGAGCGGCCGCACCAGCACACCCAAATCTGCCAAACGCGTGCGATAGACCGCGGCGTGGGCCCGCCGCTCATCATTCCACGCAGGCAGATGCTGCAGTTGCAACTGGCCGAGCGTGGCCAGGATTTCGCTCTGGCGGTAGTTGAAACCCAGTAGCTCGACGCTGTCCATCACGCGTAGGTCCTGCTGCTGCTGCTCGCTGCGGCCGTGGTTACGCAACAATCGAACGCGCTCCGCCAGATCGGCCTTGTTGGTGGTGACCATGCCCCCGATGCCACCGGTGGTAATGTGCTTGCGCCCGGTGCTGAAGATGCCGACATCGCCCAGAGCGCCGGTCGGCCTCCCCTTATAGCGAGTGCCGAGCGCGTGCGCACCATCCTCGATGATGAGCAAACCGCGTTCGCGGGCGAGATCGAGCATCGGATCGAGATCGGCCGGATGGCCGTACATGTGCAGCGGCGCAATTGCGCGGGTGCGGCTCGTCAGCGCAGGCGCCAGGAGCGCCGGATCGAGACAGCCCGTGCGCTCGTCGACATCGACGAGCACTGGAATGGCGCCGAGCAGGCGCACGCAGTCGGCGACGGGTGGATACGCATTCGCGGGCACGATCACTTCATCGTCGGCGCCGATTCCCACGCCGAGCAGCGCCAGGTGCAGCGCAGCGGTACCAGAGCTCACCGCGACCGCATGCTCGGCGCCGACGAGCACAGCGAAGTCGCGCTCGAAAGCTTTCGTGCGTTCCGAGAGGATGTACGGGTCGGCGGTCAGAAGTGCCTCGACGACCGCCGCCTGCATCTCTGGCGTAATGATCGGGGTGCTGTAGCGGACGGCGCGCGCGTTAGCGATGGCCACTGGCAACGCTCCTTTTTCTATCTGTAGAAGGCTTCCACGGTATCCACGACGTACGCGAGATCATCACGCGTCAGGCCTGGCCAGATGGGCAGGGTCAGGACCTCGTCGGCAGCACGCTCGCTGAGCGGGAAGTCCCCGCGCGCGTAGCCGTAGCGCTCGACGTAGGGTCGGTTCAGATGAATGGGGGTCGGGTACTCGGCATGCGCGGCGATCCCATGCTCGTCCAGGTAGCGCTGGAGCGCATCGCGCTGAGTGGCGCGGATCACGTAACGCATGCGGGTGTGGTAGCCCCACTCGGGCTCCGGAGGTAGTTGCACGGGCAGTCCGCGTCCGGCAAATAGCTCCTCGTACACGGCGGCATTGGCCCGCCGCTGATGATTCCAATCGTCGAGATGGCGAAGCTGGACGCGGCCAATGGCGGCCAGGATCTCGCTCAAGCGGTAATTGAGCCCGACCACCTGGCTGTTCTGTGCCACTCCAAAGTCGCGGCCTCGTCCGTGGTTGGCGAAGAGTTGGCACCGGTACGCCAGGTCTGGATCGTCGGTCACGACCATGCCGCCCTCACCGCCGCAGGTCATGGACTTGTTGCGCACGAAGCTGAGCGCCGCGATATCACCGAGGGTCTCGCGCTTGCTGCCACGGTACGCGCTGCCGAGGGTCTGGCAGGAGTCCACAATCAACCGCAAGCCGTGACGCTGGGCGATATGTCTGATCGGACCCATGTCGCAGGTCAGTCCGTTGGTGTGCACGGGCATGATGGCGCGAGTGCGCGGCGTGATCGCCGCCTCGAGGCGCGCAGGGTCCATGTTGAATATGTTCGGATCGATATCCACGAACACCGGACGCGCGCCGACCAACTCGATGACGTCGCCGACTGAAATAAAGGTGTTCGGGACGGTGATGACTTCGTCGCCCGGTCCGATGCCAGCGGCCAGGAAAGCCACGTGCATTGCCGCCCAGCCTGAGCTCACCGCGACGCCATGCCGCACACCGAGATACGCGCACACCTCCGCCTCGAAGCGGCCGCCGTCGCTATCTTCGTCGTAGCGCGAGCGGATCAGTCGGCCGTCCTCGAGAGCGTTGATGGCGGCGGCCTTCATCTCGTCGGTCATGATCGGCTGGTAGCGCAGCTCTCGCACGGCAACGGTCATAGAGTGGTCCTCCCTTGGACATGTAACGGTGGTGGTGCGCGCTCCCCGGCTGGGCTGGTAGGTGCCCGGCCGGAGGTCGGCGAAGAGTCGGCTGGTGTGCCAGCGCTCGCTTATCGAGCGCGTCTCTTTCAGGTCCAGATCGACGAGCAGTGCCTCGTCGGTGCCACGACCGGCCTGCGCCACGATCTGGCCGTCCGGACCGCACACGTAGCTGCGGCCGAAGAACTCGGCTGAATCGAATGGCGCGCCGCGGCCGGAGCGATTCACCGCGGCGACGAAGTACCCATTCGCCAGCGCGTGGGCCTGTTGCTCGAGCTCCCACACGCGCTCGGATGCAGGGCCGCTGGTGGCTGAGACGTTGATGAGTACCTGGACCTGGCCAAGCCCATACGCTCGCGCCACCTCGGGGAAGTGCCGGTCGTAACAGATGGAGATGCCGACGCGGCCGGCGGCTGTCTCGAAACATGGGAAACCGAGGTCCGGCTGGTGGAAGAAGAACGGCTCGTACGAATCCGCATGACAGCTCGGCACGTGGTGCTTGCGGTACACGCCGAGCACTGAGCCGTCAGCATCGATAACAGCGGCCGAGTTGAAGCGGCGTCCGTCGCAGCGCTCGTAGAAGGGCGCAACCAGCACGAGGCCGAGCTCGCGCGCAAGGCCGCGCAACGGCTCGATCGTGGGACCGCCCACGAGCGGCTCGGCGGCGGCGTACCAGCGGGCATCGGTCGTTCGACAGAAATAGGGCAAGGCGAACAATTCGGGCAGCACTGCCAGGTGCGCCCCTTCGGCCGCTGCAGTGCGCAGCAGTCGGCAGTACTTGTCCAGCCCAGCCTGCCGAATGGTGTCGATCGACTCGGTCATGGGCACGTCCAGATTGGCCTGGACCAACGCGTAGCGGACCGCTGTAGCCATCCGTCTGCCTCAGCTACGCCGCAACCGCGGGTCGAACGCGTCGCGCAATCCGTCACCGAGCATATTGATAGCCAGCGTCGCGAGTACGATCGCGAACCCGGGGAAGGTCGCCACCCACCAGTATCCGCGCAGGTAGCCGCGGCCTTCGGCCAGCATGACGCCCCACTCAGGCTCCGGCGGCTGAACGCCCAGGCCAAGAAAGCTGAGCGCCGCGCCGGTCAGGATGGCGCCCGCCACACCCAGTGTGGCGAACACGATTAACGGCGCGGCGATGTTGGGCAGTATGTGGCGCCACATGATGCGCCGGTCGCGGCAGCCGAGGACGCGCGCAGCCTCGACATACACGTTGCCGCGCGCAGCGAGCACCGAGCCTCTGACCAGGCGCGTAAATGGCGGGATGTTGCCCACGCCGACGGCGATCATCAGGTTCGTCAGACTGCTGCCCAGCACGGCTACGACCAGCAACGCCAGCAAGATGCCCGGGAATGCCAGCAGCACGTCCATCAGACGCATGACGACGTCGTCGACCCGCCCGCCGTAGTAGCCCGCCGTGAGCCCGAGCGTCAGCCCTATGGCCGCAGCGATACCAACGGAGACGAACCCCACACGCAGTGAGATGCGCGCGCCGTAGAGAATGCGACTCAGAATGTCGCGCCCGAAATTATCGGTACCCAGCGGGTGCAGCTGGCTGGGTGGCTCGAGGCGCTCGCGCAGGCTCTGCTCGATGGGGTCGTAGCTGGTCAACATGGGCGCGGCGATCGTAATCCCGAGCAGCAGAATCAACACGACGGCACCCACAGCGGCGCCGCGATTGCGCAGCAGCCCACGATCGGCGCTTCTCCCACGCACGCGGCCTACTTCCGACACCGCGGCCGTGCCGGCTGCTGTCTGCCACGGCGTGCGCAGGCTAACCGTACTTGATGCGGGGGTCGAGGACGGCATAAGAAAGATCCGCGAGCAGGTTGACGAAGATATAGCAGCTGGCGACCACCAGGACCGTGCCCTGGACGATCGGGAAGTCCTTGGACAGGATGGCGTTGGTCACCAGGCTGCCGAGGCCCGGTCGGGCAAACACGGTCTCGATTACCACCGTCCCGGCCAGCAGGTCGCCGAACTGGAGGCCGACGACCGTGACGACCGGGATCAGCGCGTTCCGCAAAGCGTGGCGCACCACCATCGTGCGCTCGGAGAGCCCCTTTGCGCGGGCCGTCGTGACATAGTCGTTGCGCAGCACTTCGAGCAGGCTCGACCGCGTCAGACGGGCGATGACCGCCGCCGCGCGCAGGCCAAGCGCAGTAGCCGGCAACAGTATCGCGTTCCACTCGCCGTAGCCGGTTGCAGGCAGCCAGCCGAGCATCAGCGCAAACACGAATAGCAGCATCAGGCCAAACCAGAAGTTCGGCATGGCCACACCGACAAGCGCCAGCAGCATGCTGGCGTTATCGATCCAGCGCTGATGGTGCAGCGCCGCCAGGGTGCCCAGCAGCAGTCCCACGCTGGCCGCGACACCCAGGCTGAGTACGGCCAGTCGAACGGTGTTGGGGAAGACTTCGGCTATCTCCTGTGACACCGCCTGGCCACTGCGAAAGGAGCGGCCGAGATCACCGCGCAGCGCATTCAGCACGAACCGTCCGAACTGGATCGGTAATGGCAGGTCAAGGCCAAGCTCGTGGCGGATGCGCTCGTACTGTTGCTCCGACCCATCGGCCAGCTTTGCGCCTCCACCGGACTCGGCCATCATCAGCATGACCGGATCGCCAGGTAGGAAGTGCAACATCGAGAACACCACCAGCGAGACTCCGAGCAGAAGGGGCACGGTGATGATGGCCCGGCGGCGAATATATTCGCCCATCTCGACGTCGTGCGACTCGCGGCTCAGCCTTCGAGCCGCGCTGCGTGCAGGAAGGGCGACCCGAGCGCGTCGTATGTCACGTTGCTGACCTTCGACGACATGGCGTTGATGAGAACCTGCTGGTAGCCGCCCATGATGATCGCGTCCTCCGACACGATTTGCTGGACTTGCTGATACATCGCCAGGCGCTTGTCCCGATCCGTCTCCAGTTCGGCGTCATCCAGCAACTTATCCACCTGTGGGTTTGAGTAGCGCGAGCGGTTGCCCTGCGTTCCACCACTGATGTTGCGCGAGTGGACCGGGAACGCCAGCACACTTGGATCGGAGTTGATTTCACCGAGCCGACCGATGTGGTGCTCGTTCTGCTGGTACTTCGTTAACGACGCCTGATTGGCCATCGCGTCGATCTTCACATCGACACCGACCTTTTTCAGCATCGACTGGATGATCTGGCCCGTCTGGACGATTGCCGCGGTGGCGGTCGTGATGTACAGCAGCTCGAGCCGCTGGCCGTCTTTGACCCGGATACCGTCGGGGCCGGCCCGCCAGCCGGCTTGATCAAGCAATGCCTGCGCTTTCTCCGGACTGTACGGGTACGCCTGTTCGACGCCGGTCCAGTAGCCAGGCGTCGATGCTGCCAGCACACCATAAGCCGGCTTGGCCAGACTGAACCAGACGTTGTCGACGATGTCCTGGTGGTTGACCGCGTACTGGCACGCCTGCCGAACCAGCTTGTCGGAGGTCGGCGCCTTGTCCACGTTAAACTGCAGGATCTGCGGCAGACCGGGTACGTTCAGCAGGTCGACCTTGAAGCGTTGATCACCCTGCAGACGCTTCACCTCCTGGGGCGGCGTGAAGTCCATGATCTGTAGCTCGCCGCGCTCGAGAGCCGTCACGCGCGTTGCGTCTTCGGGGATAATGCGGTAGGTGACGGTGTCCAGCAGCGCCGGCCCCTCGTGTTTTAGGAAGCTGGGCGCCCAGTGGTAGGCGTCAAACCGTTCGAAGGCAATCTTGTCCTTACCAAATGAGGTGAGCTTGAACGGTCCCGTGCCGACGAGGTTCTGCCCGAAGTCGGGACCAAACTTCTGCACCGCGGCGGGTGACACCGGCCGCAAGGCGCTCGTGCTGGCATTGTGTAGGAACAGCGGAAACTTCTGCTTGAAGCGGACACGAACGGTGAAATCGTCAACAACGTCGGTGCCTTCGTACGGCCCGAGATAGCCGATCTTGAGCGCCTTCAGCGCCGGGTCAACTATGCGGTCCAACGTCACCTTTACGGCTGCCGCGTTGAAAGGTGTTCCGTCATGAAAGGTCACATCTTTGCGCAACTTGAGGGTGTACGACTTGACGTCGGGCGCAATCTCCCACGACTCAGCCAGGCCGGGCACGAACTTGCCCGGCTCCGGCTCCCAGACGAGCGGATCGAGCACCGAGTTGAGCAAGCGTGCCTGCGAGTCGGAGTTTGGCACCGGCGCATCGAGGGTGGCCTGCTCCTGCAAGTAGCCGATGGCGAGGGCACCTCCCTTGCGCGGTGCGGCGACGGCCGGGGCCGACGTTGGCGCGGACGCCGCCGGCGGGGCAGCCTGCGGGGCGGCCGGCGTGCAAGCGGCGAGCAGTGAGCCGCTCGCGCCAACAGCTAGCAAGACGAGGAACGAACGGCGATCGAGACGTCCAGTCGGTGCATCGTTCGGGCGCATCGGTTCTCCCAGGTGACGAACGCGGCTTACAGCCGCTGGGCTACTCATGTGGACTTCTCGGCACTTGCTTCGCGGCCCGCCAGTACCCGTTCCCTCCCGTTCTGACGGCCTGCGTCAGCGCTTATGGCCTGGCGCAGGCGGGCCAGCGATAGCGAACTGAAGACGAAGTGCAATTCGATCAAGCGGCTGCCTGGCCGCTCCCGACGCGTCACGGCGCGCCGGGCGCGTAGCGAGTGCACAACCACGTCGGCGGCGGCAAGCTCCGCTGGCAGGTCTTTGCTCTCCAGGCTGACGTGGGCCAGCCCACCTGTCGGCACACAGTACTGCTCGATCAGATGGGTCATGCCCATGAGATTGATGCGTTCGGCAACGAGCACGACCCGGGTGTCGCTCGCGAGCGTCAACAACTCGGCTTGCGTCTCAGGTGCCAACTCGAGCGCCAGGCCAATGATGGGCGCTGAGGTATCGCGGAGTAGCTGCACAACTTCGGCGTAACTGCGCACGAGCGTGGCGATACACCAGGGCGGGTCGAACGGATGGAGGGCGGACTCACCGTGTTCGCGCAAGTCCTGGAGAGACACGCCAAACACGTCGACGTGCAGGTCGGCCAGCGCCTCGCTCAGGAACGGGGTGTAGCGTTCGAGAAACTCTGGCTCCGCGCCGACGAAGGCAACCCGCGGGCGGTCTTCGGCGTGTGCCACGGCACGCGTCAGCGCGGCGCGAATCTCCTGGCCGGTGTAGCCAAGTCCGCGGGCGCGGGCGAGTGCCGACCCGAACAGATCGACCAGCGCCGCCTGGCGGCGTGAGACATGCGCGCGGGTGTCCGCGCTCAGGTCGGCGATCAACACACCTTTGCCAGGTCGGCTACTCACGAGCCCGTCGGCTTCCAGTACGGCGTACGCGTGGCGGATCGTGGCCGTGGTAACGCCGAGGCTGCTGGCGAGCTGGCGGATAGACGGCAGCATGGAACCCGGCGTCAGACGGCCGAGCGCGAGCAAGTACACGACCTGGTGCTTGATCTGGAGATAGATCGGCAAGCCGCTGGCTTTATCGATGCTGAACACGCGTCGAAGGCCCAACCCCCTGTGCTACTGGCACGGCAGACTAGCACAGCACCCCAAGCGGGTCAACGCGGCTGTCAGTTGACGCGCAGGGGCCGCCGTATTAGTCTTCTAGCACAGTTGCGCGCGTCGAAGTGGACGGCGACGTGCGACCGCCCCGTCCAGCCGGCGCGCCGGCCGGGAACCACACACTAGCAGGAGGAGCCGTGGCTGACACCAAGAGGCAGGCGCGTCGGGAGCGCTTGAATGCGGCGGCCAACGCGCCCTGGCTCGCCGACCGGATGAAGTCGGCGCTCATGCCCGAGTACGAGTCTGACGGGTTCCCCAATCCGGTCACGGCCGCCCGTCATCTGGGTGATCTGGCCGAAGAGCTGGGTGATGTGGTCAGCCTGTCGGGCGGGACCATTGGTGATCGCCTGCCACCTGACTTCGTGCGCGATGCCGCGCGTGAAGCAGTCGACAAGTATCCGCACTATCCCGGCGTTAAGGGCTACCGCGACTTTCGCGTCGCGCTCGCCGCGAAGCTCGAGCGAGACAACGCCATCACTGCGGATCCCGACGACGAGATCCTACCCACCATCGGTTGCCAGCAGGTCATCGACAGCACTCTGCGAATTCTGGTCAACCGCGACGACGATGTGCTGCTCTTCGATCCGGAGTATGCCAGCACAGAACCGGCAATTCGTATGGCCGGCGGTCGCATAACACCAGTACCGCTGGCATGGGATGGCGCAGAGTGGCGCTTCGATTTCGAGGCGCTGGCGCGCGTTGCAAGTCACAAGACCAAGCTGCTGGTCATGAGCAACGGCAACAACCCGGCTGGCGTTGTCTACACGCAGTCGCAGCTCGAGCAAATCGCCGACCTCGCGCGCACCCTCGACTTCTGGGTCTTTTCAGACGAAGAGTACGAGAAAACCCTGTTCGACGGTGCGGTGCACCACAGCATCGCAGCACTGCCCGGTATGCACGAGCGGACCGTCACTGGTTTCTCGTTCTCCAAGGGGTATGCAATGACGGCGTACCGCATTGGTTACATGGTGGGCCCGGCGGCGGTGATGGATCACATGCACAGCATTTTGCGGTTTTCCATTCAGGCCTGCTCAGCGGTGGGTCAACGCGCCGCTCACGCCGTCCTGACGGGCGACATGCAGCCATGGCTGGCAGACAACACCGCCAACCTGCAGCGCAAACGGGATTATCTCGTGCAGCGGCTCAACCGTATACCTGGCATCCGCTGCAACACACCGCGCGGCTGCTACTTCGTCTTTCCAGACATCCGCGGGACGGGCTTGACGTCGCTCGAGTTCTGCGAGCACGTTCTGCGCGAAGGCCGCGTGTCGGTGACGCCCGGGTTCGAATTCGGCCGCCATGGTGAGGGCCATGTGCGCGTCAGCTTCTGTTTCAGTCAGGCACAGATCGAGGCTGGTATGGATCGCCTGGAGCAGGCAATGGCTCGCCTGCCTCAGCCAGTCTCCGCGTAGAAGGGCACGTATGCCAAACAACGCGACATTTGCCGGGCTTTCGGCGGCGGCGGGCGAGAAGGTTACCGGCTATCTTGATGCCGTCGAAAAACCGGCCAGCAGCATCCGCTGGCCGGTGGGGCTGATCAATGGGGCCAGCGACGGGCCTCGCCTGTCGATCACTGGCGGTGTCCACGGCACCGAGTACGTGGGCATGGAGGCCGCCATTCGCTCGTTCCACTCGATCGATCCACGGCAGCTCCGTGGCTCGATCGGTTTCGTCTTCATTGTCAACGTACCGGGCTTCGAGGCCGCCGAGACGTTCGCCAATCCGCTGGATGGGCAGAACCTCAACCGCATCTTCCCGGGCAATCCGCAAGGCACGGTGAGCTTTGTGATGGCTCACCGTCTTGTCGAGCTGCTGTCCAGCTGGGGCCAGTGGCACATCGACTTGCACGGCGGTGACGCCTCGGAATGGCTCAATCCGTTTGCGATCTATCACAAAGTCGAAAACGACGAAGTAAACCGCGTCTCAGAGCAGATGGCGCGCTTGTGGGATACCGAAGTCGTCTGGGCGACTGGCCATCAGTTCACCTATCCTGGCACGCTCGTGGGCGAGCTTTCCGGGCGCGGCATTCCGTCCATCGTGGCCGAATCAGGCTACCTGTCCACCTATAACGAGCCCGAGATTGGCGTGCACACCACGGGCGTGCGCAACGTCTTGCGTGCGTTCAAGCTGCTCGACGGGGAGCCGGAGCTCAGCAACCAGGGGCGCCAGAAAGTCGTCACCGACAACTGGGTCGCCTCCACCACGCGTGGTGGTGTCTTTCACCCGCGCTTCAAGCCTGGCGACCGCATCCGCGAGGGCGATGTACTGGCCGAGATCAAAAACGTCTTCGGCGAGGTCGTGGAGGAGATCCGCGCGCCCAAGACCGGCCTGATTCGCATCCAGCACCCGCGTCGCGTCGTCACGACCGGCAGCCCGGTGTTTCGGGGCTGGGTCATTCAGGATTAGGGGGCGCCATGGAATACGAGGAGCCTATCAGCCGCCGCCATCAGCGCCTGCCGGAACCCGATTTCACCGTGGGTGAGACCGCGTTGCTGGTCATCGATATGCAGTACGGCGATGCTCATCGCGACTTCGGACACTTGCGCCGCATGATCGAGCGTGGCGACGGTGCTGCCATCGAGTACTACGCCAACCGGCTCGAAACACTCGTCATTCCCAGTATCCGCCGGCTCCTGGCGTCGTTCCGCGGCGCGGGTATGGAGGTCATCCACACGCATATCCAGTCGCTCACGCGTGACGGGCGCGACCGAAGCCTGCAGCACAAGAGTCTGGGCATCCATCATCCGCCGGGTTCCAGAGAGGCTGACATCCTGGAGGAGGTGGCGCCCCGCGCTGACGAGATCGTCCTGAGTAAGACGTGCGGTGGCGTCTTCAACGGCACCAGTCTCGACTACGTGCTCAGAAATCTCGGTATCAGCACACTGGTCATTGCCGGAGTCGTCACTAGCGGCTGCGTGGAAGTTGCCGTTCGCGACGCGTCCGACCGCGGGTTCGCAGTGGTAGTCGTCGACGACGCGACAGCCACCTGGTCGCCACAGATGCAATCGGCCGCGGAACGCGCGATGCGCGAGATCTACGCCAAGGTCAAATCGACCGACGAAGTGATTCAACGCGTCGAGAGCACCGCGCCAGCCGCCGTCGCGGTGTGATCGCGGCGGCGCGTCGCCGAGCACAGTGGGAGACACATGTCCACCATCGTCGAGCCTCACGACCACCGCAGCCGGCGCTCGTTCCTCGTTCTGATGGGTCTCGGCAGCGCCGCTTCGCTGCTCGCACCGGCCGCGCCCGCGGCCGCTCCCAAGCCAACCACGGCGCCTGTGTGCTCGAGGCGCTGCGCCCCTTCTTCGGCCATGTGATCGATGGCGTTCCCGAGGCCATCATTCAAGAAATTCGCGCGTACGAAGGGCCTGCGTTCAGGAGATCATCATCGATTGGTTCGGCATGGACGATGTCGAGGGCCTGTGAATCCTGGCTGAGGAGCTCCTGCCTAAATTGACCATCAGCACACAGACGCCTGCACGTGAACCGGTGTAGGAGCGACCGCACTCTTCCAGCAAGTGCTCGCCGTTGTCCAACACGAGCAGAATTCGCCGTCGCCCTAGCGGGTCGCTGCAAGAGTCGCGGTGACGGATCGCGTTGGATCTTCGCATGCCTCCAGCGTCGCAGCGACTGAATTCGCCGTCGCCCTAGCGGGTCGCTGCAAGAGTCGCGGTGACGGATCGCGTTGGATCTTCGCATGCCTCCAGCGTCGCAGCGACTGTCCGAGCAAGCGAGGCGAGGTCGGACTGCGGCGCGAGGTCGACAAACCCGACGCCGTCGGGATAGTCGCGCCTGACCTCGCGCGCGAGTCGAATGACCACGCGCGTCGTGCCCACGCCACCTGTCCCAGTCAGAGTCAGCAGTCGGCCCGTTTCCATGAGGCGGCAAAGCTCGGCAAGCTCCTCTTCGCGTCCGACGGATGTACTGAGCTCGGCTGGCGGGTTGTTGGGTTGACGGCCCCGTGGATGCATCCCGCTCGTGGTGCCGAACGCCTCAACTTCAAGGCGATCCATGGCCAACGCGACCAGCTCGGCGTAGCGGATCTCCAACTCGCCGCGTTCCCAGCGGCGACGGTGTTGCGCGCTACCCCGAGTGCCTGGCCGAGCCCTGCCTGACTTAGGCGCAGAGCCTGCCGACGTGCGCGAAGGTCTGCGGGGCGCATGGTGCGTGCCTCGCGCACAATACGCTGCGTATCCCCGAGATGACAGCCAGACGTCAGGCGCGGCTACCGGGCTCCTTGGGGGCATGCACCACAAGGCCAGGCACGCGCGTGAACTCGCTGGCGTTGTACGTGGCGACGGACCAGCCCAGAGCCACCGCTGTCGCGGCGAGTAGCAGATCGTGCGGACCGATCGGACGACCGGCAGCGGCCATATCTGCCCACAGGCGGGCATGCACGCGCGCCGATTCCAGGCCGAATGGATGGACAGGAAGAACGCGCAACACATGTTCGACAAAGGCCTCGCGCTGTGCCCGTCGCAGCGGATCTGCTCGATGCACGCCGTGCAACAGCTCGGACGCCGTTATCGTAGCGATCGCAACTTCCTCGTCGTCAGATAACGCCAGCGTCGACCCGCTTCGTTCGAGGCGGATCAGGACGGAGCTGTCGAGGAACGTGCCCATGGATCTTCAGGCAGGGCTTCAATCTGGCGCTTAACGTCCTCGAGATCGGCAGCGAAGTCAGGATCGGGCGCGGGGCCAGCACTCAGGAGCGCTAGCGCCTCTTTCCAGCCCAGTCGCCGAGTGGCCGTCTGGCCAGTCGGACCGATCGTCGCCACGGGCCGGCCATGCCGCTCAACCTCAAAAGTTTCGCGCCGGTATTCCACATCGTTCAGCACCTCACGAAAGCGCTTCGCGGCGGTCGTCGCACTGATCGTCCTGGCCATCCAGCCCCATCATATCGGATAATCCGATTTCCTGCATGTGTGGTGGGTCGCTGAACGGCGCGAGTTGGCTGACCTTTGGCGGCCGGAGCGCGTGCTCGAAGGAACCGCGCCACCCGCCGAGCTGCTTCACCACGCGGTGCGGGCTGACGATCGGCCCGCCACCTATGCGCATGGCATTACGGCCGGTCAAGCAGCCGTGCACATCTTCGCCGCACGCGAAGCCATCGGGCACTTCACACGGGCATTCGCGATCGACGACGCACCAGTTGCGGCGCATCTTGATCTGGCCCGCGCATTCGAGCTCGTCGAGGATGCTCGAGCTGCCGAGGATGTCTACCATCAACTACACCAGCACGCAGTCGCCGCAGGCAACCAGCTGCTTGCAGCACGTGCGCTCGTAAGCTGGGCAGTGCTTGAAGCCCAGGGCATGCGTCTCGATCGAGCGCTACAGCTGGTGGCCGACGCGACCACTGCGGCCAGAGCAAGTCGTGATCCGCGAACGGAAGTGGAGGCGGCGCTCGGCAACGCGCTGATCCACACCTATGCAACCGATCTGGATACCGCGCTGGCGGAAGCGCACACTGCCGTCGCGCTGGCGCGCGCGACGCACAGTATCGAGCTGGTCGCACGGGGTTTGAATGCCGTTGCATTTACCCGTCAGCTGCGCGGCGACTGGAACACGATCGAGGCGCCCGCCGCCGAGGCTGCGCAACTGTTCGGGGAGCTTGGCGACCTAGCCATGCAAGTGGACTCACGCTGCTACATCGCCGCTTCCCGCATTGCACTGGGCGATCATTCCGTCGGGATCGGACTCGCGCGTGAGGCGCTCATGGCGAGCCGCGCCATCGAAAACGCGTGGGGCATCGCCCACAGTGCCTTCCACCTGGCCTGGGGTCTGATCGACGCCGGCAGGTACGCGGAGCTCGAGGACGTTGTTGCGCTGGGGATCGAGTCGGCCCGCTCGATTCGCTTCGCGCCCTTGCTGTGCTTGAACCTGGTAGTAGCCGGCGCGGCCAAGCGTGTGATGTTCGATCTGCCTCGCGCTCTGGAGCTCCACAAACAAGCATTGCACCTCGGTCGACAACTAGGCGGACTGTCGCGGGAGCTGGCCGCCGGCGAGCTGTGCGCTGATCTGGTGGAGACGGGCGATTGGGCGGCGGCTATCGACGCGGCTCTCGAGGCGCGTACGGCGCGTACGCGGGCTCGGATGTTTACCGACCTCAGCCGTCCGGCGCAGACCGAAGCCCTGCTGCGTGGCGGCCATACCGATGAGGCGCCACAATCGTTGCCGGGCGATCGTTAT
>WNGB01005119.1_pt1 | contig 19685 bp, 14 predicted proteins | sample 5400681 | NCBI WGS metagenome assembly WNGB01 (sample SAMN13153367, study PRJNA577476) | soil metagenome | isolation source: 115 cm soil or saprolite under grassland replicate 2 | place: USA:California | collected 2016-06-15
TCTCCGGATCCCGCGGCTCTGCGCCTCCGAGACGTAGCCGGCGAGATCCGACGGATCGATCTCCTGCCAGTGGCCCGACTCGAACCGCACGCGAGCGGCACGCACCGCGCCGTGACGCATCACCGTCACGACGGACGTGACGGGCACGACGCCGGCGGGCAGGACGGACTCCCCGACAAGCGCGTTGATGAGCGTTGACTTGCCGCGCTTGAATTGCCCGACGCACGCCACATAGAAGAGGCCCTCTTCGACCCGCGCGGCGAGCAAGCTCGCCTCCGAAACGACTGTGAGCGCCCCCGCTCTCGTGGCCAGGAACGAGAGAGCCTCCAGGGGCGACGGCGTCTTCGCTCCCGGCGTCTCTTCCCGTTCCCCGGATCGGACTTCGCTTTCCATAAAAAACTCCTACGACGCTTCTGTCGTAGGAGTCATTGGCCTTCCTCGGGAGAAGGCGTTTCCGGCGGACTCCACCGCCTCTTGTCACGATGACTCTAACACCTCGCGAAACTTCCCGAATGATGTCGGGCCAGCTAGACTCCCGAGGTCGATGGGTCTCTCCTACTGTGACATCGCTCCGGGGCATCCGTGGCACGGGCCGTACCACGACAGGGAGTATGGCTTCCCGATCCGCCGTGACGCGGCTCTCTTCGAGCGCCTGGCGCTCGAGATCAACCAGGCGGGACTCTCGTGGCTGACGATCCTGAAGAAGCGCCGGGCTTTCCGGCTCGCCTTTGATGGGTTCGATCTTGAGGCGGTGGCGCGTTATGGAAAGAGGGACCGCGCGCGGCTGCTTGCCGACGCCGGGATCATCCGCAACAGGTTGAAGATCGACGCCGTCATCGAGAACGCGCGCCGCGTCCTGTCACTGCGCGAGAGTCACGGCTCCTTCGCGCGATGGCTGAACGCCCACCATCCCCGGGACCGCGAGGAGTGGCGCAGGCTCTTCGGCGAGGCGTTCGTCTTCACCGGCGGCGAGATCGTCGGCGAGTTCCTGATCAGCACCGGCTACCTTCCGGGAGCCCACCGCCGGAGTTGTCCGACTTTCGGACGTGTCGAGAGCCGCGACCCTCCGTGGATGCGGGCCGCGAGAATGTAGGAGGGTGCTGGTGCTAGCAGGCTGCTGAAAAAGGGTATGAGGCGGCTTTGCGAGCGCCGCGGGGCCGGATGCAAGGAGGCGCGATGAGAGCGATGCCGGGGCGCATCCTTCGCCGCCTGCGGCGACTCAGGACGTCGGAGCGGCGACGCCGCAGACGAACACACCCACCCTGTCATCCCGAGGAGCGCAGCGACGAGGGATCTGCCCCGAGAATATCGAAGGTCACGAGATCAGATCCTTCGCTTCGCTCAGGATGACAGGTTGGACTTTGTCCGCGAACTTACGACTCGGATGCTAGGGCCGAAATGCTTGCCGGCTCTCACCGGGTGAGCCGAGACAGAGTGACCGTTCTGCGGGGTGTCTTGGTCGGCTTCGGGCCCCGCGGCGTCTTCGTTGGCGTCGGGGTCGCCGTGAGCGTCGCCGTGGGCGGCGCGGATGTCGGCGTTGCCGTAACGGCGGCGGTCGATGTCGGCGTTGCGGTCGGCGCTCTTGTGGCGGTCGCCGACGGAAGGGGCTGTGTCGGCGTGGCCGTCGGCGTCGCAGTCGGGCTCATCGCCGGGATCTGCGTCGCGGTCGGCGTCGGCGCAGGCGGATCGTACCCGAGCGTGATGACCTCGAAGTCGCTGGCCACCAGTCCGGCGAACGCCGGGTTCAGCACGTCGTTGTTCCAGCGCGTGTCGTAGGTGCCGGTAATGAACATGTCGGAGCCGTTGTCCGCGACGATCAGGCCGTACTTCTTCATCGCGCGAAAGATCTTCTGCGCGTCGGCGCAAGATTAGGACAACAAGAATGCGCTGAGGTTGCACAAAATGTCAATTGGTCGCAAGCAAGTTTCTATTCTTGAGTAGCTTGAGGAGGGAACGGGTCTTGCAGTACCGATAGTGTGAAAGGAGGGCTGGCCATGCAGAAAACAGCGAGCTCAGCCGGCAGCGCCTGGCAGCCCGAGGCAACGCAGCGCGACGAGAACGACCTCACCCAACCCCTCCGGATCATCTCCTCGCGCCAACCGCATCCGGGTATTCCGCCCAAACCCCGGGGCTCCTGGTTCAAGAAGCATGAGCAGCCCGGGGTTCGCCGGACTCCGGACTTCACCGAGATCGGGGACCCTGCAGCGGAGTCGTCCGCCAAAATGAGCTAGACCCCTCACCCCCTCCCTCTCCCGCCGGGAGAGGGAGTCCTCCGTTGTAACCTTGGCGGCATGAAAACCGTCGGTGTGCGCAGGGAAACTTGCGCCTTCTTTCTTCTGGCTGGGCTTTGCTTCCCGGTCTTTGCGCAGCCCGCGACTGTCGAGCGCCCCGGCCTTGAGCGCGACGCGACGCTTCTCCCCAGCGGCTGGAGGATCGCGCCGGCCGGCCGCCACATGCAGATCGGCGATCTGCCGCTCGCGATGGTCGAGTCCCCCGACGGCCGCTACCTCGTCGTCGCCAACAACGGATTTGTCGGGCCGACCCTCGCCTGTGTGGACCTCGATCACAAATACGTTTCGTCGCGGCTTGCGCTCGATAACGCCTGGCTCGGTCTGGTCTGGAGTCCGTCAGGGGACCGCCTCTATTGTTCGGGCGGGGCGGCGCGCACGATCCAGGAGATTCTTTTCGAGAAGGGAAGGCTCAAGGCGGGCAAGACGATCCAACTGGCAAAACCGGACAACGTAAAGGAGGTCCTGACGGCAGGGCTTGCCCTGTCTCCCGACGGGAAGAGCCTCTACACCGTGGAATTCTTCGGCAACCTGCTCCATGCCGTGGACCTCGCTTCCGGAAAGGTGACGAGGACCGTCTCCCTGCCGGCCGAGCCGTACACCTGCCTGACTTCCGCGGACGGCAAGAGTCTTTTCGTCTCCCTCTGGGGAGGAGCGAAGGTCCTGATCTTCGATGCCGGGACTCTGGCCGCCGTCGGCGAGATCGCGGTGGGGGAGCACCCCAACGCGATGGCGTTCTCGAGGGATGGAATGCGCCTTTTTGTGGCCTGCGCCAACACCAACGCCGTCTGGGTCGCCGACATCGCTTCCCGCCGGGCGCGCGAGCAGATCTCGATTGCGCTCTACCCCAGGTCTCCCGCGGGCTCGACTCCCAACGGGCTCGGGCTCTCGCCGGACGGACGCACCCTTTTGGTCGCCAATGCCGACAACAATGACGTCGCGGTCGTCGCGGTGGGCGACCTCGGGGAGAGCCGCGTGGAGGGATTCCTACCGACAGGCTGGTATCCGACCGCCGCGCAGTTCTCTTCGGACGGCAAGAACATCTTCATCCTCTCGGGAAAGGGCCTGACTTCGCTCGCCAACCCGCGGGGGCCGCAGCCGGCGATTCCCGCGGCCGAGGGCCAGACAACGCGCGAGCTCCTTCAGGGCTCCCTGTCCATCGTTCCCGCCCCGGATCCCCGGGATCTGGCCGCCTACACGAAGAAGGTCTACGCGGTCACGCCGTACAGCGACGCGGTGCGCCTGCGACCGGCGCGCGCTCCTGCGGCATCGCCGATTCCCCGCGCGGTCGGCGGCGCCTCTCCCATCAAGCACGTCTTCTACATCATCCGGGAGAACCGCACCTACGACCAGATTCTCGGAGACATGCCGGAAGGAAACGGCGACCCGAACCTCTGTCTCTTCGGCGAGGACGTCACGCCCAACGCGCACGCGCTCGCGCGCGAGTTCGTCCTGTTCGACAACTTCTACGTCAACGCGGAGGTGAGCTACGACGGCCATGCCTACTCGACCGCCGCCGGCGCGACCGACGTCGTTCAGAAGATCTGGCCCTCGAACTACGCGGGGCGCGGCGGACCCTACCTCTCCGAAGGGGGAGGCGCGATGCGCAACGCGTACGGCAATGTCACCGCGCCCGCCGAGGGTTACATCTGGGATGCCTGCCGCCGCGCCGGGGTTTCCGTGCGAAGTTACGGCGAGTTCGTGCTCGATCCCAATCCCGCCAGGGCAAGAGGAGCGGACTTGGACGCCGGTGATTTCCGGGCAGGAGCCGGCCCTTTCGAAGCCTCGGTACCGGGACTGGAAGGCCGCATCCATCCGTTCTACCCTCCCTTTGACCTTTCGATCCCCGACGGCCGGCGCGTGGACGTCTGGCTGAAGGAGTTCCAGGACTTCGAGGAGAACGGCAAACTGCCGGCGCTCTCGATTCTGCGCCTGGGCGGTGACCATACCGCCTATGCGCGGGCAGGCTTTCCGACTCCGCGAGCCATGATCGCCGAAAACGACCTGGCTCTCGGGCGGATCGTGGAGGCGATCTCGGGCAGCCGCTACTGGAAAGACTCGGCGATCTTCGTGGTCGAGGACGACGCGCAGAACGGTCCCGATCACGTGGACGCTCACCGCTCGGTCGCGCTCGTCGCGAGCGCCTACGCGCGGCGTCACGCGGTGGACTCGACGCTCTCCACGACCTGCGGCATGTTGCGCACGATCGAGTTGATCCTGGGACTCGCCCCGATGAGCCAGTGCGACGCGGCCGCCGCTCCGATGTACGGCGCCTTCCGGAGCAAGCCGGACCGGACGCCTTACCGGCGGCGCGAGGCCCGCGTGCCCTTGAACGAGATGAACGACCCCGCTGCGCCGGGAGCGAAGGCGTCTCTCCTCTTGAACCTCGAGGAAGTCGACAGAGTCCCGGACATCGCCGGCAACGAGATCCTCTGGAAAGCCGTGCGCGGCGAAGACTGTCCGATGCCCCCGCCCGTCCACGCCGCGTTCGTCCGCCCGCTCTCCCAGAGCGAGGAATGATTCCAGATTCCATATTCCAAGGGCCCGCGTTGCTCCCTGGAATCTGAAACCTGGAATCTGGAACCCGAGATTACGAGGCCTTCTCGTAGGGGGCGACCTGTTCGGCGATGACTTTCCTGTCGCCGACAACCACGATTGTCGCCTTGTCGGACTGGATGTACTTCGCGGCCATCTGTTGAACCTGCACCGGCGTGACGGCGTAAACGCGCGAGACATAAGTGTTCAGGTAATCCTCCGGCAGGCCGTGCAGGTCCACGAACGCGAGCTGGCTGATGATGCCCCCGCGTGAGGAATTCTGGAGCACGAAGGTCCCGGCGAGGTAGTTCTGGATGCCCTTCAGCTCCTGGTCCGAAGGCGGATCGGTCTGGAGTTTCTTGATCTCGGCAAGGATCTCCTTCAACGACGCTCCGGTGTCCTTCGTCGTCACGTCCGCGGTCTCGACCCAGTAGCCGTCGCGGTAGCGCGCGGAGACCTGGGAGTTGGGCGAGTACGTGTAGCCCTTCTGCTCGCGGATGTTCGACGTGATCCGGGAGCCGAAGGACCCACCCAGGAGCGAGTTCATGACGCCGAGCGCGACCCAGTCGGGGCTCGAGGGGTCGGTCACTGGCATCCCGAGATAGATCGTGGACTGGACCGCGCCGGGACGATCCACCGTCTCCAGACGGTGCTCGCCCTTGGGCTTGGGCAGGTTGACGGACGGTGCGGCGCCGCGCTTCCAGCCGGAAAAGGCCTTGCGGATCGCCGCCTCCATCGCCTTCCCGTCGAATTTGCCGGCCGCGTAGAGGTGCGCGCGGGCGGCGCCGTAGTTGGCGTCGTAGAAGGCGCGCACCTGCGCGATTGTGAATCCCTTGAGCATCTCCTCGGTGGGGAAAAGGCGCCCGTACGGGTGATCGCCGTAGAGGAGGGCGCGGAACTTCTCCGACGCCATCTGCTGCGGCTGACTCTTCGCGATCGAGAGCTGGCGCTGCCGGTCGCCCTTGAGGCGCGCGAGCTCGGAATCGGGGAACTTCGGGTGCATGGCGACGTCCGCGATGAGCGCGGCCATCTCGGCGCCGAACTCGGAGAGAACGTCGCCGGTCAGGTCCGTGCGGTCCTCGCCGACGGCGACGTTCAACTCTCCGCCCATGCGCGCGGCCGCTTCAGCAATCTGCGCCGCGGTCCGTGTCTCCGTGCCTTGCGACAGGAGGTCTCCCGCGACGTCCGAAAGCCACACCTCCCCGGCCTTCTCGTCGATGTTGCCCGTACGCACCGCCAGGCGGACCGTCACCTTCGGCAGCGTCCCGTATTCAACGAGCGTGACGGCCATGCCGTTGTCGAGCGTGAACTTGTGCGGGGCGGGGACCGAGAATCCCTTGGGCTTGCCCGGCGCCGGCGGCGCCTGTTTCTGTCCGAAGAGCGGCGCCGAGGCGGCGAGCGCGAGAAGAACCAGCAATCTTGTTTTCATCGTGTTCCTCACATGCCGCCCCCGGGAGTTTGGGGGACCACAAGGTCCCCCGCTTGAATGACTCCGACAGATTTCTGGTTTTTGGCTTCGGGCTTGGGCTCGCCTTTCGGTTCGGCCTTCGGTTCGATCACGAGGACGGTCCGGTTGGTCGGCCGGAGGTACTCCCGGGCGGTCTTCTGGATCAGCTCCGCCGTGACCTTTCGGAACTCCGCCTCGATGCGGTTGATCTTGCCCGGATCGTCGTCGAAGAGAGCGAACGAGCAGAGCAGGTCCGCCTTGCCGAAGCCGAAGAGTGCGTCGAGCTGGTCGTAGAGATCCGATCGGGTCTTGACCATCGCCCGGGCCAATGTCTCCTTGTCCACCGGCGCTGAGCGCACTTTCTCGATCTCCTCGTCCACGACTTTCAGGATCTGGTCGGCGGACTTGTCCTTGTCGTGGAACAGGGAGACAGTGAAGAGGACCGGGCCCTTGATGTCGAACATGTTGCCGAGTTCGTTGATCCCGCCGTCGACGGCCCCGGTCAAGCCGTTCTTCTGCACGAGCGCCTGGTAGAGAAGACTGTCGTTGCCCTCCACCAGGATCTCTTCCAGAACACCCATCGCGTAGTACTCGGGCGTGTCGCGCGGCGGCATGTGGTACGAGAAAGCCAGGGCCGGGCGCGTCGCGAGGGGATCGGGCTTGGTGGCGCGCTTCTCCTTCTCCTGCCGCGGCTCGGAGATATCCGGCGGCGGCGGCAGCTTCTGGGCGGGAATCTCGCCAAAGTACTTCTTGATCCAGGCGAGGGTCTGCTTGGAATCGAGATCTCCGGTCACGGCTATCGCGGCGTTGTTGGGGGCGTAATAGGTCTTGAAGAAATTCTGCACGTCCTCGAGCGTCGCGGCGTCCAGGTCCTTCAAGTCACCGTAGAAGTTGTGCGAGTTGTACCAGTTGCTGTTGGCGTACTGAGGCATGTCGAGCCAGGGGAAGCCTCCGTACGGACGGTTCAAGACGTTGACGCGGACCTCGCTTTTCACGACCCCCTGCTGGTTGGTCAAGTTGTCCTGGTTGATCGCGAGGCCCTTCATGCGATCGGCTTCGGCCCAGAGGGCCATCTCCAGCGTGTGCGACGGGACAATCTCGAAGTAGTTGGTGAAGTCGAAACGCGTTGAGCCGTTCAAGATCCCGCCGTTGGACTGCACGAGCTTGATGAACTCCATCTTGCCCAGGTTCTGCGAGCCCTGAAACATCATGTGTTCGAAGAGGTGGGCAAACCCCGTGCGGTCCTTCGGTTCGACGCGGAACCCGATGCCGTAATACACGGCGACGACGGCCTTGGGCGAGGTGTGGTCCGGCGAGAGGACGACCTTCAAGCCGTTGTCGAGCTTGTGGTATTCGATGGGGACGTGAATTCCCGCGCCGGTTTTTTCGTGCGCCACCGGCGCGGCCCTTGCCCTGGCTGCAGGCGCCTTGGTCTTCTCGAGGGCCTTCATCTGCGCCGCCAGGAACCCGCAGATCAACATTCCGGCCAGCAGGGCGATGACCCATTTTCTCGTCTCGAGGACAGTCCTCATCCCATCTCCCTTCGAAGCTCTTCAACTTTACGTCCGCCCCCCGGGAAAGTTTTGTCTTCCCCCTCTCCAGTCCATTTTTCTGCTTCGCCCCACGCTCTTGATATCGTTCCGCTTCCCTTTCGAATCTCTTCGGAGGACTGCCATGAAACTCCGCCTCGCTTTCTTTCTCGCCTTCTCTGCGACCGCATTTCCCCTCTGCGCCGGGGCTCCCGATATTCACGACACGCGGCTGCTGGCCGAGCCGGCGGTCAGCGCGACACAGATCGCCTTCATCTATGCGGGAGACCTCTGGACCTGCGACCTCGACGGCAGGAACGTCAGGCGCCTGACCTCCGACGTCGGCTCCGAGTCCCGTCCGGCCTTCTCCCCGGACGGGAAATGGATCGCCTTCTCGGCCCAGTATGAAGGAAACACTGACGTCTACGTCGTCGCCTCCGAAGGGGGCGTGCCCAGGCGCCTGACCTGGCATCCCGGTCCCGACGAGGTCCAGGGCTTCACGGCGGATGGCCGGTCCGTTCTCTTCACTTCGCCGCGCAACGTCTTCACGGGCCGCTATACGCAGCTTTTCACCGTGCCGGTCGAAGGCGGCCCCGAAGTGCCTCTTCCGATTCCGCACGCCGACAGCGCGGTCTATTCGCCCGACGGCAAACACATCGCCTACAACCCGCTCTCCCCGCGCTTCCTCCAGTGGAAGCGTTACCGGGGCGGCGCGGTCTCACGGATCTTCGTCTACGACGTCGCGACACACGCGATCGACAAGGTTCCGCAGCTTTCCTCGCGCGCCAACGACGCGGACCCAGCGTGGATGGGCGACACCATCTACTTCCGTTCGGACCGCGACGGCGAGCTCAACCTCTACGCCTACGACACGAGATCGAAGGCGATCAAGCGCCTGACCCGGCACGAGGATTTCCCGGTGCTCCATTTCGGCGCCGGCGCCGGCCGCGTCGTCTACGAGCAGGCGGGCTACCTCCATCTGCTCGATCCCGCGACCGGCGCTGCGAAGAAGCTCGCGCTCGGCGTCGCTGCGGACCTGGCGGAAACTCGCTCCCGCTTCGTCAAGGGCGCCAAGTACATCCGCAACGCCTCGCTCTCTCCCACGGGCGTGCGGGCCGCCGTCGAGTTCCGCGGCGAGATCGTCACGGTCCCGGCCGAGAAGGGGGACGTCCGCAACCTGACCAACACGACGGGCGCGCACGAGCGCTCTCCGGCCTGGTCGCCGGACGGCCGGTGGATCGCCTGCTTCTCCGACGAATCGGGCGAGTACCAGCTCCAGATCCGCTCGCAGGACGGCAAGGGAGACGTTCGCAAGTGGAAGCTCCCCGGCGCAGGCTTCTACGAGTTCCCCGCCTGGTCTCCCGACAGCAAGAAGATCGCCTATGTAGACAACGCGCGCACGCTCTTCTGGATCGACGTCGCGACGGGCCTCTCGAAGAAGGTCGGAGCCGACTACTTCTACGGGCCGCAGAAGACGCTCATCCCGACCTGGTCCCCGGACTCGAAGTGGATCGCCTACACTCTCAACAACCAGGCCTACATCCAGAGGGTCTGGGTCTATTCGCTCGAGAAGGACCATGCCTCTCCCGTCACCGACGGCCTCTCCGACGCCTCCGAGCCGGTGTTCGACAGGAGCGGCAAGTACCTCTTCTTCTTCGCCTCGACCGATTCCGGCCCGGTCCGCAACTGGTTCTCGCTCGAGAACCAGGACCTGCACGTCACCCGTTCGATCTATCTCGCCGTTCTCCGAAAGGACCTTCCCTCGCCGCTCGTGAAGGAGAGCGACGAGGAGAAGGTGGCCGCGCCGGAAGCGGGCAAACCGCCGAGCCCGAAGGCGGGTGTAGAGGAGGAGGGGAAGGACGCGAAGAAGGAGGACGCGGGCAAGCAAGACTCCAAGTCCGACGAGAAGCCCAAGCCTCCCGCGCCCGCCGCGCCCGTCACGATCGACTTCGACGGGATCCAGTACCGCATCCTCGACCTACCGATCCCCGCGGCCAATCTCTCGGCTCTCCACACGGGCTCCGGCGGGCAGATCTTCTTCCTGCGCGACGCCGACGGGAAGAAGGCGCTCCAGCGCTTCGACTTGAAAGACCGCAAGACCGACACGCTGCTCGCGGACGTCACGGACTTCGAGGTCTCCGCCGACACCAAGAAGCTCCTCTATTTCGTCAAGGAGAACTGGTTCATCGTCTCCGCGACCGCCAAGAAGATCGAGCCGGTGGACGGGAAAGACGGCAAGCTCAAGATGGACGCGATCGAAGTCAGGATCGATCCGCGCGCTGAGTGGGCGGAGATCTTCGAGGACGCGTGGCGGATCAACCGCGATTATTTCTACGACCCGCACATGCACGGCGTGGACTGGAAGGCGGCGCGCGAGAAGTACGCGCCCTTTCTCCCTCACGCGGCTATACGCGGCGACGTCAACCGGATCATCCAGTGGATGTGCAGCGAGCTCTCCGTCGGCCATCACCGTGGGGGCGGAGGCGACACTCTCGCCGAGGTCAAGACGGTGCCGGGAGGTCTCCTGGGCGCCGACTACGCGATCGAAAGCGGCCGTTACAGGTTCGCGAAGGTCTACGGCGGCCTGAACTGGACTCCGGAACTGCGCTCGCCTCTGACCGAGCCGGGGGTCAACGTGAAGGCGGGGGAGTATCTGCTGGCCGTCGGCGGCCGCGGCGTCAAACCTCCCGCGAACCTCTACAGCTTCTTCGAGAACACGTCCGGCAAACTGATCGAGATCACCGTCGGCCCGAACGCGGACGGCAAGGGCTCGCGTACTGTCTCCGTCGTCCCGATCGCGAGCGAGCTCGCGCTGCGCAACCGCGACTGGGTCGAAGGGAACCTGCGCAAGGTGGACGCGGCGACGGGCGGCCGGGTCGCCTACGTCTACGTGCCCAACACGGGCAGCGGTGGCTACACCTACTTCAAGCGCTACTTCTACCCGCAGGCCTACAAGGAAGCCGTCATCATCGACGAACGCTTCAACGGCGGAGGCTCCGTCGCCGACTACTACATCGACGTCCTGCAGAAGAAGCTGATCTCCTACTGGGCGATGCGCTACGGCGCCGACATGAAGACCCCCTCCGCCTCGATCCAGGGTCCCAAGGTCATGATCGCCGACGAGACAGCCGGCTCCGGCGGCGACCTTCTCCCCTGGATGTTCCGCCGTTTCCAGGTCGGGCCCATCGTCGGCACCCGCACGTGGGGCGGCCTGGTCGGGGTCCTGGGCTTCCCCCAGCTCATGGACGGCGCCACGATCACCGCCCCGAACCTCGCCATCTGGGACGCCGAAAAAGGCTGGATCGTCGAAAACGAAGGCGTCCCTCCCGACATCGAGGTCGAGCAGACTCCGGCCGACGTCATCGCCGGCCGCGATCCGCAGTTGGAAAGGGCCATCGCCATCGTGATGGAGGACCTGAAGAAAAACCCGCCCGCGAACCCGAAGCGCCCGCCCTTTCCGGTCAAGACGATGAAGACCCAGCTTACCGCCTCGCAATGATCTGAGGGCCCAAAGAGAGCTGATGTCCCCATGAGCGCCAACGCCAACCTGATGTCGGGCAAGACGGTCCTCGTCACCGGCGCAACCGGAGGCATCGGGCTCGAGACGGCGCGCGCGCTCGCGAGGATGGGCGCCGCCGTCGTGATCGGAGCGCGAGATCCGGTCCGCGGGCAGGCCGTGGTGGACGGGATCAATCGGGAAGGGGGCCGCGCGGAACTTCTGGAGATTGACATGGCGTCGTTCGCCTCCGTGCGCCGTGCCGCCGAACGCTTCCTGGGCTCGCATCCGAGGCTCGACGTTCTGGTCAACAACGCGGGCGTCGCCGTGCGGGAGTGGCGGCTCACCGCGGATGGACGCGAGCTGACCTGGCAGACGAACTTCCTCGGTCACTTTCTCTCTACTCGGCTGCTCCTGCCAGCGTTGAAGAGCGCGCCGAAACCGTGCGTTGTCAACGTCAGCTCCGAGGCGCACCGTTCCGGCCGGATGGACTGGGACAACCTCGAACTCGAGCAGGGCTACCGCGGATACCGGGCGTACGCGAACACCAAACTGGCTCAGATTCTCTTCACGCGCGAGCTCGCCCGGCGCGAGCCGGGCATCGCGGTCAATGCCGTGCACCCCGGCGCCATCGCCACCGGCATCTGGCGCTCCGCGCCGAAATTCGCGCAATGGATCCTCGGCCTCGTGCTGCCTCCGCCGGGAAAAGGAGCGCGGCCCGTTGTCCGCCTGGCCTCGTCGCCCGATCTCGACGGAGTCAGCGGCCGGTACTTCAACAAGTTTCGAGAAGCCGCTCCCGCCGCCGCGGCCACCAGCGAGGCCGACGCCGCCCGGCTCTGGCAGATCGCGGAGAAGACAACCGCTTAGCGAAAGAAAGTTCGGTTGCCCAAGTGTCGAGTCAGGCTCCCGCGATCGCGCCTTTCCTTTTCGCCGTTGGGCCGCTTCCGAAAACAGCGAACGCCGCGGGAATCGTCGTGAGCGCTCCGAGGGCGACGAGCACCGATCCGACACAACGCCGCGTCTTCCGGTGGAATCTCTCGGACAGCAGGAGACCAACACCGGCCCCGAGGGCGGCGCGAGTGCCGACGATGAACAGGAATTCGGGCATCGCGAGATCGACTCTTTTCATACTTGCCTCCGAAGCTCCGAGCTGCAATCTTACCGCCAGCGGCGTGTCCAGAGGCTGCGCCGGGACTAAGATAGTCGGGTGATCGGACCTCCGGACCAGAGCGAAGCCGCGCCCTATTACTTCCGCTACATCGACCGGATCGCGAGCGGCGACATCGTCGCGGTCCTCCAGTCTCAGCTCGAGGAGATGTCCGCGCTCCTCGCCGGAATCTCGGAGGAGAAGTCGCTCCACCGTTACGCGCCGGAGAAGTGGAGCATCCGTCAGGTCGTCAATCACGTCAACGATACCGAGCGGGTGTTCGTCTCCCGCGCGTTCTGGTTCGCCCGCAGCTTCGACAGCCCGCTCCCGAGCTACGATCAGGAGGTCAGCGCCGCCGCGGCCCGCGCCGACGAGTTCTCCTGGGCCAGTCACATCGAAGAGTTCCGCGGGGTCCGCCTGGCGACACTGGCCTTCTTCCGCAATCTGCCGGCCGGGGCCTGGATGCGGCGCGGCATCGCCAGCGGGAACCCCTTCAGCGTGAGAGCCCTCGCGTATATCACTGCCGGACACGCCTCCCATCACACGGCGATCCTCCGGGAGCGATACCTCTAGTTGGGAGTGCGCAAACAAAGGCTTTTGTCATAGCGAGCCCCTCGTCTCCCCCCTGTCATCCCGAGCGCAGCGAGGGATCTGCTCCCATCGCCAGGATAGATGGTCGGACTTCGAGTGGGTAGACTTCCGGCATGATCGGCCGCTTGACCAGCATCGCCATCTTCGTTCTCCTCCTTGCGTCAACCGGCGGCGCGGCCGAGCCCGGCAAGGTTTCCAAAGAAAAGGTCTCCTCGCGAGGAAAGGAGAGAACCTTTTTTCTCTACGTCCCGAAAGACGTGTCCCCCGAGCGGAAGCTTCCTGTCATCGTCACTCTCCATGGCTCCAGGCGGAGCGGCGACACGCTCGTCTCCAAGTGGAAGGAAAAGGCAGAAAGGGAGAAGATCGTTCTGGCCGGTCCCGATTCCGCCGATTCGATCCGCTGGAACTCGCCCGGAGACGGTCCGCTCCTTCTCCACGACATCCTCGAGCAGGTCAAAGAAAAATGGCCGATCGACGGGCGGCGCGTCTACCTCTTCGGGCACTCGGCCGGCGCGGTGTTCGCTCTCCAGATGGCGGCGCTCGAGTCGGAGTATTTCGCCGCCGCGGCGATTCACGCGGGTTCGCTCGACCCTCCCTACTTTCGCCTCTTCGACTACGCGACGCGAAAGATCCCCTATGCGATCTGGATCGGGACACGCGACAACTTCTTTCCGCTCGCGCCGGTGCAAGCAACTCGCGACGCCTTGAAGTCCCGCGGCTTCCCGGTGGAGTACACAGAGATCCTGGGCCACACGCACGACTACTACAGCCGGTCAAGGGAGATCAACGACGCGGTCTGGGAGTTCTTCAGGTCGAACCCGCTGCCGGCCGAGCCGAAATACACCGTCTACAAGGACCCGGAATGAAGGGATGAAGAAAGGCTTAGCCAGGAATCCGCTTGAGAATGCCGGGGTTCTGGCTTCTGCGATGCGGCGCGCGGCGGCCCGTTCTGCTCTTCTCCTGCTCGGGCTCGGGGGAATGCTGGCCCTCGCGACGCCGGCCAGGGCCGCCGACGAGCCGTCTGTGGCGGCGCTCCCGGAACTGCAGGTGTTGCTGGCGGATGTGAAGGAGCGCCTGCACAGCGACGATTTCCTTCTCGATCAGTACACGTTTACGGAAAAGCAGACGCAACGGCGTCTCGACACGGACGGGAACGTCAAGAAGATCACCACCTCCCTGTACGAGGTCTATCCCTCCCCGGAGCCGGGGCGAACCTACCGCAAGCTTGTCGAGCGGAACGGGAAGCCGCTGACGGCGGAGGAGTTGGCGAAGGAGGACCAGAAGCAGGAGGCCAAGGAGGCGAGGAAGGCGGCCAGGCTCTACGGCGAGGACGCTTCCCGGCGCGCCTCGGCGGAGTCGGAGAGACGGCTCAAGGAGACTAGGACGATCGACGAGATCTTCCGCATCTATGAGTTTCGGATCGTCGGGCGCGAGACGCTCGACGGGCGCGGCGCGATCGTCCTGACCTTCGAGCCGCGGCCCCGGGTCGAAACGGAGACGCGGTCAGGCAAGATCTTGAAGAAGTTCGCGGGACGGGCCTGGATCGACGAGAAGGACCGCCAGCTCGTCCGGGTGGAGGCCGAGCTCATGGACAATCTCTCCTTCGGGTTCGGGATGCTCGCGAAGCTGAAGAAGGGGTCGCGCGCGCAAATCCAGCGGCGGAAAGTCAACGACGAGATCTGGCTTCCCGCGCACGCGCGCTTCATGGGACACGGCCGCCTCTTTCTCGTCAAGGGCCTCCACATCGACGCTCTCTCCGAGTACTCCGACTACAGGAAGTTCACCGTCGAGACAGAAGCGGCGGCGTCTCCCGAACTGCCGAAATAAGCCCTGGTCGCGGAGCGACGTGTCGCGCGCCGATCGCGCTAAGCCTTGGTCGCGGAGCGACGAATCAGCGTGGCGCGATCCGTCGGGTCTCGCGGCCGGGGATCGAGGGCACCTGGATCGGTCCGCGGGTCTTCTCCAGCGAGAGCTCGGCGACGCCGCCGCGGAGAATCCCGGCATGGAGAATTCCGCGGCGCGGGTCGAGCGCGAACGAGGTCACGGCGGAGTCGGAGAGGCCGCTGCCGAGCGCTTGCCAGGTCTGCCCGCCGTCGAGGCTCTGAAACACGCCTCCGGTGCCGCCGATGACGGCGGGCGAGGCTCCCGCGTAGATCGTCGAGGAGTTCGACGGGTCGATCAGGAACGTCTCGACCGAGGCGAGGGGCCCGACCGGAGTCAGGGTCCACGTCTTTCCGCCGTCGCTCGAGCGGCACAAGCCCGTGGTGCCTCCGACGGAGAGGATCGAGCCCGCCGGATCGAAGAAGATCGTGTTGACACCGCCGCAGCTCGAATCCGTCGTGACGGGCTTCCAGGTATTCCCCGAATCGAGGCTCTGGAAGTAGCCGAGGGCGTTTTCGCTGATCGCGATCACCTGCGACGCGTTGGCGGGATTGACGGTGAGGAAGGTGATCGGGAATTGGCCGGCGTCGAGGCCCGTCTGCGTCCAGGTGCCACCGCCGTCGGTGCTCTTGAAGACCCGTTGCGAGGCCGAGCTCGAGTGGTCGGTTCCCGCGTAGAGCGTCAGAGAGTTGGTCGGATCCACCACGATCGAGGAAACGAAGGCGTCCGTCAGTCCCTGCGCGGAGGCGCTCCAGGTCCCGCCGCCGTCGGTGCTCTTGAAGACGCCGCCGCCCAGGGTGGCGGCCAGGAGTGTGCGGGGCGTTCCGGGTCTCGAGGCGAGCGCCGAGACCGGAGCAACCGGCAGTCCATTGTTGACCGCCTGCCAGGTTCCTCCTCCGTCCGAGCTCCTGTAAACGCCGTCGAAGAGGGCCGCGTAGACGGTTACCGGCGCGGCCGGATCGGAGAGAAGCGAGTTGGCGATTCCGACGTCCAGGCCCACGCTTGCCGGGGTCCATGTGCCGCCGCCGTCCGCACTCTGGTACACGCCTCCGCCGAGCGTGGCCGCGAGGAGCGTCGAGGACGCCCCGAAGGCGAGGGCAGTGACGTACGCGGAGCGCATCCCGGCGCCGGCGGAGGACCAGTTAGAGCCGCCGTCGGTGCTGCGATAGAGGCCGTTGCCATACGTGCCGGCGTAGAGGGTCGTCGAGTGTGCCGGATCCACGGCGAGTCCCAGCACCAGCGGCAGGGCGCCCGTTGCTCCCTGGTTGGCCGGGAGGCCTTTGTTGATCGTCGTCCAGTGGGCGCCGCTGTCGGTGCTCTTGAAGATGCCAGAACCGCTGACGTTACCGGCGTAGAGCGTCGTTGCGGAAGCCGGGTCGGTGACGAGCGTGAAGAAAGAATCGGAGACGTTGCCGTAGCCGCTCCAGCTCTCGCCGCCGTCGGTGCTGCGCACGAGCCCCAGCGTGGTCGCCGCCAGGACTCGGGAAGAGTTGGACGGGTCGAACTGGAAGGCCGAGGTTTCCAGGCCGACATTGAACCCGCCGAGCGTCTTGAACTGCCAGGTCAGCCCGCCGTCAACGCTCTTGAAGATCTCGGAGAATCGCGAGCCCGCGAAGATCGTGTTCGGGTTCTTCGGATCGATGGCCAGGCTCCAGACGTCGAGGGGAGAAATCCCGGTGAGGGGGTCGATCAGTCCCTCGTTGATGGGTGCCCAGGACGCCGCCCCGTCGGTGCTCTTGAAGATCCCGACGCTCTCGACGCCGTCCGGTGTCAACGTGCCGGCGTAGAGCGTTGAGGGGGAGGTCGGATCGATGGCGATCGTCTGGACGCGGAAGGCGGGGAGTCCCGCGTTGTCGGTCCTCCAGCTCGCGCCCGCGTCGTCGCTCCTGTAGACGCCGCGGTCGGTCCCGGCGTAGAGGGTGGCCGGATGGGAGGGATCGGAGACCAGGCAATAGACGCTCCCTCCGAAGGGTCCCCGGGTCGTCCAGACGCCAACTTGCCCGAAGGCAGGCCACGCCGCGGCGAGCAATCCGAGGACCGCCGCAACGAAGAGAATGCCGGCACGACGTCGCGATCTCTGGCGGAAAAGCATCGCCGGATCATCTAACCCGCAGGGATCGCGAACGATTCCGCCGGAGCTCCGCAATTGAGAAGTCGGATGCGCAGGCGTATCGTCGGAGGGCGAAATCGTTCAAGGCGGAGCTGGATCTTTCTCCGAGGAGGTTGCCGATGTCCCGCCGCCGCGATTCTCTGGTCTGGCTCGCCCTCGGCATCGCGGCGCTGGCATCGGCCCAGGGTTTTCGCGAGAGTGTCCGGGTCGGCCTCGTCACCGTGAGGCTGGATGTCCGGGGTCACGATGGCCGGCCGCTGCAGGATCTGAAGGCCTTTGAGGTCAAGCTGCGGGTGGACGGTAAGGAAGTTCCGATCGAGGGCCTGGATCGCGTCGAGGCCGCCGCATCTGCTACCGCGACGAAGCCGGCCGAGAACGCGCCCGCTCCGGCGTCCGCTTCCCCAGAGACCGCCGGCGCTCCGCTGGCCGTTCCTCCTCCAAGTCCCGATCTCTACTTGGCCATCCTCGTGGATGAGACCTCGAGCAACTCCTTCGACCGGCGCGACCTGCACCGCCAGATCGAGAGCTTCCTCGCCGGCAAGATGGCGCGCGGCGTCCACGTGATGCTGGAGCGCTTCGACGGGCGCCTGCGTACCGAGTGTGCCTGGACGACGGACGCGTCCCGGCTTCTCGCCGCGGCGAAGAAGATGTCGAAGCGGACCTTCGACTCCCGCATGCCGAGCCCCTCCGCGCTCGCCGACGAGATCCGCAAAGGGCGCAAAGCCAGGGACATCGAGCTTCAGGTCGATCTGGCGGCGCGGCGCAGCTTCGACGGAATCTCTCAATCTCTGCTTCAGTTTCCTGAGGTCCCGGGACGCAAGGGACTCGTCTTCATCTCCGATGGCACGCCGCTCATGACACCTTTCGACCTCTCGCTCATGCTTTCGGGCGCGAACGCGGGCGCCCGCGACGACCGCTCGCTGCGTGCTCAGTCTCTTCGCGCGCAGGGCGAGAATGACGCGGCCGGGCAGATCGATGAGCACCTTCGGGACGAGGCGCTTTCCACTCTGACCGTTTTCGGTGTGGGCTCCGACGCCACGTGGGCCCGCCGCATGGCGGCGATCACCAGGAAGGCCCTCGAGCTCGACATCGCCTTCTATCCGGTCGATTCCGAAGCGATCGAGCGCGGTACCAACCCCGGCGTTTCTTCCAAGTGGCCGGGCCGGGCGATGCCGGGCGTTCAGGGAGGCGCCGCGCTGCCGGTCTCGGGCTCAGGCATGACCTCGCGGATTGCGGTGGCGCAATCCATGGGGACGCTGGCGGAGACGACGGGAGGACAGGCGATCCTCGTCCCGAACCAGTTTTCCGACCGGCTAGGAACCGTTGTCGCCGAGCGGGCTGCCGGGTACGCGCTGACGTTTCGCGATCCGACGCCCGGAGACTTCCGTTTCCACAAGATCGAGATCTCGGTGGAGCGCCCGGGCGCGAAGGTGGCCTACCGGCACGGCTATCGCGTGCCGAGCGACGAGGAGAGGACGCTCGACGCCATCGTCGCCAACTTGAACGAGCCGCGCGCGGAGAATCCACTCCAGGCGAAAGTCTCCTTCGAGGAGCTTCGCAAGGAGGGCGGGCGCAACATCGTCGCGATGCGCCTCGAGTACCCGCGGCCCCCCGAGGCTCCCGGACCCGGGACGAACGAGCGGGACATCCAGATCTGGGCAGTCTGCTCCGACGACGAAGGAAACCGCGCCAAGCCGATCAGCCGGAAGGCGAAGGCGCAGAGCCTCTCGGGCGAGAAGGCCGGCCCGTTCGTCGATGCGATCCAGCTCGGCCTTCCGCCCGGCCCCTACACCTGGAGCATCGCGTTGAAGGATGTCCCTTCCGGCCTGACCTCCTACCTCGTCGTCCGAACCGTCGCTACGCGCTAACGCGGGATCTGCGCCCTGCGGCGCACCGGCAAGCGACTCGGCCGGATGCCGACAGGCTCCTCCCCACTGGGAGACTCCTCGCGCCGCGACCGGGGCTGCGGGTCGAGTCCCGAGTCCCCAGTCCCGGCTCGTCGGAGTTGAGCCTCGTGCGGGCTTCTGATAGACCACGGCTATGAGGAGACCATGGCTGGCAAACACATCGGTGTTCTGACCGGCGGCGGCGACGTGCCCGGCTTGAACGCCGCGATCAAGTCCGTGTACAGCACGGCCAGGGACCGGGGCTGGATGCGGGACGGGTCGAGCGACGCGAACGTGACCGGCATCCTGCGCGGTTGGAAGGGCGCCGTTCACATGGCCCGAGACCGTGAGACGGGCGCCTGGACCGACGTTGTGCCTCTCGACGACGCGCGCGTGCGCACGGTGGACCGCTACGGCGGCACCTTCCTTCACACCTCCCGGACGCGCCCGGACAGGATGCGGCGCGCCGAGCTCCCGGCTCGCCTCCAGGAGCGCTCGACCGAGCTCCCTCGCGTTGGCGAGGATCTTCTCGACGCGACGGACGTTGTCATCGAAAACCTGACCCAGCTGGGCATCGACTGTCTGATCGCGATTGGCGGCGATGACACGCTGGGCTACGCCCACACGCTTTCCGTGCGCGGGTTCCCGGTCGTCGGGATTCCCAAGACGATGGACAACGACGTCAACGGGACCGAGTACAGCCTCGGGTTCGCGACCGCGATCATCCGGGCGGTCGAGTTCATCAACCGGCAGCGCACGCACCTGGGGTCCCACG
>WNGB01006852.1_pt1 | contig 19681 bp, 27 predicted proteins | sample 5400681 | NCBI WGS metagenome assembly WNGB01 (sample SAMN13153367, study PRJNA577476) | soil metagenome | isolation source: 115 cm soil or saprolite under grassland replicate 2 | place: USA:California | collected 2016-06-15
ACTCCGAGGCGTGGGTTACCTGGACAACCAGGGCCGAACCATCTCCCTTGCCGCATCCAGCTCGACGGGCGCGCCAGGCGAGTCCCCGAACCGCCACAGGCGTAGTCGGGCTCCGCGCTTGGCCGGCATCATCACAGCGATTGAGCCGAGGCGCTTCGGGGGCTCGCCGTCATCGAGGGCAGCGGTGTAGTGGATCCCGAGGTCGAAGTCTGGCTTTCGCTCTCCTCGGTTAGCGGCGAGTGGCTGCAAAGCCTCCCTGATGGCCTCAACCGCGAGCCGATGAGGAAACCCATACCGGCCGGTCCCTTCGGTGGAAGAGATCAGGCATAGTTGTGGAGCGATCCGCTCCACCAGTTCGATATTCACCCCATGCTTGGAGGCGTGGTGTGGCACCTTGAACACGTTCCCGCGAAAAAGGTCACGACCCATGGCCGAGCGAAGTGCTCGCGCAAGCGCGTCACTTCGACGATCCAGCCGGGGGAAGTCCAAAATTGCTTGCGCCCATGAGGTCGTCTGGGCATCGGCCCCAAGGATGATGCTCCACGGTTCTCGGATCGGCAGATAGTGACGGTTCTCCCCATCCTGGGTGATCCTCGCCGCCGGGTACTCCACACGCAAGGCGATCGAGGCGTCATTGATCTGTGTGCCGTAGGTATCGAAGCGGTTCCGAAGCCCGATCCCCGGGGACAGTGCCGTCAGCTTGACCTTGCCTAGGAACCGGGTCGTGCCACTGGTCGGCTGGAGATGCTGTAGCTCGCCCGCCTCGACGGCGCGCATCGTCTCCACGTACCGCCCGCTGGGGTGGTAGAACCCGGGCTCCCAGTACTCGCCGATCAACTCGTGGAAGCGGTCGAGGAACTCCGGCATCCCGCCTAAGTGATCATCGTGAGGATGCGTTCCGATCACGATCGGGAACAGCCGTTTGTCCGCCGGCTCGGTCAGGATGCCGTCTTGGGGATCGGACAACGCCTCGACCAGAGCCGGAACCTTCTTGGTCGTGGCCACGTCGATCACCACGACGCGGCGAACACCCGACGTATCGGCGGGAAGAACGATGAGCTGGCTGTCCCCATCGCCGACGTTCAAGACGAAATGGATCAAGGCATCGGGCTCGGTACGAACCTCGGAAAGGAAATCACCTGGCTTCAGCCGCTTCGTCGGGACGGGAGCCGGCGGGGCGGTTTCCGTCCCGATTGCCTTGGCCGTCTGTCCCATCGTGTGAGTCCTCCCTTACTTGCCCTTCGTCAGTCCCAGGTCCTCGGCGTGCTCCTGCCCCCAGCGCTCCGTGACCGCGGCGTAGAAGGCGAGCTTAGCCACCTCCCGGGCATCTGCGCTGACGTCGTACACGGGCCCGGGAATCCACCGGTCAAGCGGCGGAACCCACATCGCCGACTCGTCTGCTTGAACCTCGGCGGCCAATGTCGTGCCGATGGCAAGCGGGCGGGCTCGGGAGGACCCAGCCTCATCGACCGGGCGGAAGGGCAGGCCTCGTCGCCTGAGGAACTGACAGAGTTCGTTCACGCCCACGGCTACGTGAACCGGGTCGTGACGAACGGGGAAGCGCAGGCGACCTTGGGAATCTGCCGCAGGCCACTCAGAGAGGGACAGGCCCACCACATCGCCTACGATCTCCTCGGCGACGATGTAGGTGAGACCCGAGACATCGACGCCTCTCTTGTTAAGAGAGGGCGCCAGCCAGGGCCGAAGGTTACGAGGTGAGGCCCGTCGCGCGGGCGGCAGCCAGCTCACAGCAGCTCTCGCCACGTTGGTAGCGTTTTGGGAAGCACCGATCGGTGGTAGCGCGACATCGTCGCCCCGGCCAACCACCACCCTCGGTAGAGCAGGCGGTCGCACAGATCCCGCGGGAACTTGGCGAACGAGGTGTGGACCTCGGCGAGTTCCTCGCGCCATTCGGGGTGCTCGGGACGCCCCTCGAGCCATTCGGGGGTGGCCTTGAGGGTAGTGGCCAGTCCGAACAAGACGCCCAGCCGGCCCCAAGTGGGTGGTGGCCTCCCCTCGTGCGTCGCCTCCTCGGTGGCCTGGAAGCGCTCGACCATCGAGCGCATCCGAAGGGCGGTGGACTGTCGGTACAGCAAGCTGTTCGCTCGCTGCAGGTCCTTGATGATCGGGATGCCACCGTACTCCAGCGTTCAGAGCGATCAGGAAGACGGTCGGCAGATCATCGAGTGGCTCCAGCCCCATGTTGTCGTAGGCGCCCCCATCGACGAGTTTGGCCGCGCGGCCGTTCGCACACGGGAAGGTGACCTCCTTGATGACCTGCGGGGCGAAGGCCCCTGGGACCGCAGCCGAGGCAGCCACCGCGTCCGCGACCCGAAGGCCCGTTCCGACGGTGGGGGCGCGCCCAAGGACCCAGTCTCCCAAAACGTCCCTCTCAAAGCCGAAACGCACGCCCGTGGTGACGTTCGCGGCGTTGAAGATGAATCGGCAATCGGCTGGCAGCTTCTCCAGGAGCCGATCGTGAAAGAACCAGGCGTTCAGTTCATCGGCGAGCAGGTTCGTCCGTGTACGAGGTCCGATGATCCGCCAGAGGCTTTTGATGAGCTCGGACGTGAGCGACTTCGTGCTCACGGTCTGAACGGCCGGACCCACGATCAGGCGGTCGACCGCATCGGGCGTGAAACCGGCGTCTCGGGTCTCCCCGTACCCGCAAGCGAAGAGTCCATGGGCAACGGATCCGCCCGACACCGACGAGACATACCGAACTCGATCGAGCAGCCCCGCATCTGCGACGAAGCGAATGACGCCAAGAGCGCTGAGCGTGGCTCGGAACCCGCCTCCGGAAAACGCCAGCGCGACCGCCGGCTCGGCCGGCGGTGGCGGAGGGTTGGCGTGGGTCGGCGTTGTCTCGGAGCAGGCCTGGATCAGATCATTGGAGGCGGTGCCGATTGACGGCGACTCGAGCGGGGAGCGCGACGTCATTTCCGCCACCTTAGACACAGGGCTCTTCAGCAGGCAAGACCGAATTCCCTCACCTGCGCGTGGGCGACGCTCGGGCGCAGCCCGAGCTTTCGTGCGCGCGCCGAGTTCGCTTTCCTTCCCGGCTCCTTCTCCGGATCAATGTTGAAGGGCACAGAAAGTCTGATCACGCCCGCGACCTCCCAATTCACGAATCGGTCCTTGAGCATCTCCGCGACCTCCCAATTCACGAATCGGTCCTGGTACGAACCACGCACGGCCGCAAGGGCTCGAGCTTGCCCGAGCTCGCCTAACGCCCGGTTCTTGAGTCTCAGGACTCAAGTCTTGGATAGGGAGCTTCGTCGCAGACCCGATGTGGAACCAGTCAGATCGTAAGCCAGGGGTGCCTGTCCATGATCGGCAGAATGAGCGAATCCCAGGTCAGCGGCATGATTTGAATAGATGCACCTTCACCGCATCTGTGCCGTTGTCAAGGGCGCAGATGTTGTACCGAAGCCCCGGTCGTCCTTGGTCTGTTTAGCCGCGCCGGAACAGGTGAATCAGCCGGAGGTCAAGACCGAACGAACCATCTCGTGGGGGCAAGAGTACGGAGGGTTTCGCCGATATATGCCTCATGCCATCTTTCACCGAACGCGTCATGCACCCTTCGGATTGTTCGCGGCCCGGCGAGCGTCCACCCAGCCCTTCTTGTGCCACTCCGGCCACTCGTCCTTTGGCGGGCCAGGGTCCACGCCCGTCTCTACGAGCTTCCTGAAGAAGGCGTCGTAGCCTTCACGCCACTTCTCAAACATCATGTCGTCGTCACCTCCCACGTCCAGAAAGAGCGCCGAGTAGTCCAGGGATCCCGGATCCCAATGCCAGGTCGGCGACTGGTCCGGTACATCGACGTGCCCGTACACCCCCCGATCCAGGAGGGAGAAGCCGTCTCTCCGGCGTTCATTGTCCGACGCCGGGAACGAACCCAGCTTGTCGGGCCAAGATGGCGGTCGAACCATGGGGATGCCCAGGGTGTCACGCATCCAGCGCGTGAGGGCCACGAGGGGTAGCCATGTCGCCGGCGTCAACTGGTGAACCTCAAGCTTCGAGAATCCAACGGCCTCGACCTGAATGAAGTGGTCGTTGTGAGCACGGAGCGCGGATCCCGCCAAGCCGAGCGAACGCATCTGCACGATCTGGTTATCGCCGATCGTGAAGTGCGGTGCGAACCCGGTCAGGTGGATCGTTCTGACCGCGCCGTCGAGGGTCGAACCTTCGGTAGTGTGTAAGCACGCTGAGGGATGCGAGATCAGGGAGCCACCGCCGGAGACCTCGGACCTGCGAACGGCATATGGGCCGATCTCGGATACCCACTCGTTCATGCCGATACCCCTTTCACTTGTCGGCCCAACTTAAGGCGACCTTCGTATCGAACGCCTGGTGGAAGACGGGGTCAGTCGCTTTCGCGCTGGCCCTTTCCCTATGCCTCTCCTACTGGCTCGCTTCTCAAGTGACGAGTCCGCCATTCGGCCTACGACGACAGACACAAGTCGGGGCCGGCATTGTTGCCTTGGCTATCGTGTTGGGTACGAGAACTGGATTGGCCAGCGCCATCCGAGGCACTGTTGCACTGGTCGCCCCGACTAGCTTCAGGGAGACTCGGGTGATGAGACCGCACCGATACCCTTGCCCCGCCCCAACCCCCCGTTCGGCCTTCGCCGGCTACCGGTTCCCGCCCGAGGTCATCGCCCTGGCGGCGGTCCGGTGGTACCTGCGGTTCGGCCTCTCCTACCGGGACGTGGAAGAGCTTCTCGCCGAACGCGGGGGTCAAGGTCGATCACGTCACGGTGTACCGGTGGGTCCAGCGATTCGCGCTGGAGTTCGCCGAGGCCGCACGAGCTCGGCAGCACGTGGTCGGGGATCGCTGGCACGTCGATGAGACGTACGTCAAGGTCGGAGGGGCCTGGCGGTACCTGTTCCGGGCCACCGACCAGTTCGGCCAGGTCATCGACGTGTTCCTCTCGCCACGGCGGAACAGAGAAGCGGCACGGCGGTTCTTCGCCCGAGCGATCGATCGAACCCGGGTCTCGCCTGTCGAGGTCACCACCGACCGGTACCGGGTCTATCCTCGCGTCCTCGACGAGCTGCTGCCGGCGGCCCTGCATGACACACGGGTTCATGCCAACAACCCCCTAGAGACCGACCACGGACGCCTCAAAGCCCGACTTCGACCCATGCGAGGGCTGAAGCGCGACCGCACCGCCACGCTCATCGTTGCCGGGCACGCCTTCGTCCAGAACCTCCGCCGGGGCTTCTACGACCTCGGGTCCGACGTGCCCCCTGCTTGCCACCTCGCCGACGCGTTCGCCGAGCTGGCCCTCGTGATCTGATACCCGCGCGGGCGGATGACCCCCACCACGCCCGGGGTTCAGCCAACGCAACAGTGCCCTGCCCCCTCCCAGCGGAACGCCCTCAGATCCCCTCCTTGGATCCGTTTGCTAACAGTTTGCTAACGGTCCATGACCCACGAACGTTCGGTACTCCCAATAGGCACCCGATTCATCGTTGGACCAAGTCCGGCGTTATCTCGGCGACGGATGGGCAACCACAAAGAGCCATCGCGAGATCCAGCTCCTGGTGCAAGAGGCCGAGCACGTCGGCAACGCCTTGTTCGCCGCCGGTGGCAAGACCCCACACGACCGGACGGCCGACCTGCACCGCGCGCGCTCCGAGCGCGAGCGCCTTCACGACGTCGGTGCCACGACGAATGCCACCGTCGATGAGCACCTCGACGCGGTCGCCAACCGCCTGCGTAACCGACGCCAGTACGTCGATAGTCGCCGGAGCAGTGTCAAGCTGACGGCCACCATGATTCGATACGACGATACCGGCAGCACCCGCATCGACGGCAAGCAACGCGTCGTCGGCGCGCACCACGCCTTTGATCAGGATTGGCAGAGTGGTGATCGACTGCGGCCACACCACGTCATCCCACGTCAGTGCAGGATCGATCATGGATGCGAGGGCCGCAAGTTCCGACCCTTCTTGCTTCTCCGAACGCTCTCGCGACGCCGCCGCAGTGAGGTTCGGCGCCCACAGCCCGTCCGGTAGCGCGAAAGAGTTGCGAACGTCACGCTCCCGATGGCCGAGAAGAGCGGCATCAACAGTGAGCTCGATTGCGGAGCAGCCTGCAGCTTCGACGCGGTGGATGAGAGCCTCGCTCGCGGGGCGGTCCTTGTAGACGTACAGCTGGAACCACACGGGCCCGCTGGCCGCGTCAACGACGCGCTCGACCGGCGTCGTCGAGAAGGTGCTCAACACGAAGATCGACCCTGCGGCAGACGTCGCGCGTGCGGCCGCGGCATCGCCGTCGGGATGCGCCATGCCCAACAGGGCCACCGGAGCGACGATGATCGGCATGCGCAGCGAGTGGCCCAAGACGGTGACGCTCGTGTCGGGTCGATCTGTGCCACGTAGCACGCGGTAGTGCAGCGGGATACGGTCGAATGCCGCCCGATTCTCCCGCAGTGTGATCTCGTCGTTAGCACCTCCGTCGTAGTAGTCGAGGACGGATGTCGAGAGGACTTCGCGAGCGTGCGCTTCGTAATCCGCGAGGCTCACTAGCGCCATGGGACTCGACGATAGCCCGGTGGGCCAAACACGGCGAGCCGACGGATTCCCCACCGCTTACCAGTGGCCGAAGCCGCCAGTCCGCTTCCGAGGTCGATCGCGGAGCGGCCGCGCGCCCGATCAGCTGCCCCGGGCGAACAGTTTGCTGAACCGCATCCAACGGCGCCGGGTCGGCGCCACCTGGGCCCAGTCGGACTTCTGGCTCCGACGGAAGGCCTGGCAGAGCTCGACCAACCTGGCCCGATCGACCCGGCGAAGCCGCAGGTCACAATGGTGATCGGAGTTCTTGACCCCCACACGCTTCCTGGCGTATCACCCCACCTCGAAGCGTTCGGGGGCTCCTGGGCCAAAGGCGACCCGCCTATTCGTTGAACAGGTTCTAAGATCGCCGTCCTGCACTTGGTACCGGCAACTCGTGGCGGTCATCCTTTACGAAACCGAGGCCGAATCTCGTGGCCCGTCGAGAAGTGGCAACCAAGTTCCGCGAGGAGACGGCCGAGGCCACGAGCGGCACGATCTCCTCGGTCGAGGAGTTCGAGGTCATCCCACAGGTTTGACCGGGCCGCTCGAACTCTCGGGGGAATACTTAGGCCGGTAATACGCCGGCGATCACTGTCGCCTTGCATGCCGGGCTCAGAGCCCACCCGCCAGGCGGGGAGGTCGGAGGATGCCTGGTCCGAGGCGACGTGGCCGCAGCCCCGGAAGGCGATCTCGGCCTTCGGCCCCTCGTCGGGGTGGTCCGGCTTTGTCTCCCTGGTGGCTCTGAGCTGTGGCTGGTTGGGGAGGTTTCGCGCCCGAGGAGCTGGACGGCTTGCGGCTCGAATTGCCGTGGGCAGAAGATGCAAGTATGCGGATCTCCGAGATGCGCGGCGCGAAGAGCGGGAGAGGCGTCCTGCGATCGTGCACCGGGTATCGCAAGGAGATGCCCCCTCGATGACCCCGCCGGGAGCGGCATCATGTTCGCGGGCGCGGGCGAGCACGAGCTGAGGGGCGTCCCCCACCGCTGGCACCTCTACCGGGTGGTGAGGATGGACGTTCCCGAGGTTCGCTACGCGAAGACGCCCGGGGGGGGTCCACGTCGCGTATCTGGTCGTGGGCGGGGGAGCCGTGGATCTGGTCTGGCCGGGCGTGACTTTCTCCAACATCGACCACCACTGGCCCCGGGCGGCATGGGACCGGTTCCTCCACCAGCTGGGCACCATCGCGCGCCTCATCACCTTCGATCCGCGGGGGTGGGGCCTCTCCGACCGCATCTCCGAGCAGCACTTTCCGTCTCTGGAGACCCGGATGGCGGACGCCGTGGCCGTCATGGACGCGGCCGGATCGACACGCGCAGCACTACTTGGCATGGACGCCACCGGTCCGCTGACCATCCTCTTTGCCGCCACCTACCCGGAGCGCACCTCCGCGCTGATCCTGTGGCACCTGTACCGAGGTTGTCCTGAATGAACATCCCCGCCACCAGCTACGCCAAGACCCTCGACGGCGGCTACATCGCTTACAAGGTCCTCGGTAACGGCCCGAACGAGATCGCCATCATCGGCTCGATCGCGACCAACATCGAGCTCTTCTTCGAATTCGAACCCGCGGCTCGATCATGGACGGAGCTGGCGTCGTTCTCTCGGTTGAGCCTCCATGATCGGCGTGGGACGGGACTGTCGGATGATATGGGTGGCCTTCCCAACCTCGAGACCCGCGCGGCCGATCTCCTCGCCGTCCTGGATGCCGCCGGCCAGGGGCGCGCGACGCTTCTGGCATCGGGCGACGGCGGTATGGTGGCCGCGCTCCTAGCGGCCACTCACCCCGAGCGGGTCTCAGGGCTCGTGTGGTTCGGCGCACAGGCCCGCTCGGTGGCGGTTCCAGATTGGCCCTTCGGCCGCGATCCTCGCGACGTAGACCGGCTCGCCCGTGAGGCCGAAGCGGGCTGGGGAACGGAAGCCTTCGTGCGACAGATGTACCCGTACGCCGAGATGGACGACGACGTGATTCAGTTCCTGGCCCGGATGCAGCGGCATGCGTGCGGCCCCGCCACCGCGGTTGGATTCATCCGGCTGCTCGACGAGTACGACGTCCGCGAGATCCTCCCGACGCTTCGACTCCCCGTGCTGGTGCTCGCGCCGAAAGGGCTCTCGGAGGACTGGGTCTTCGAGCAGGCACGGGCGACCGCCGAGCTGATCCCCGGGGCCGTCTGCCATCCCCTGCCGCCCGCCGCATCGCGGCTGTGGCACCAGTCCGTAATCGAGCAGACCCTCGGCTTCTGTGGGATCGAGCGGCCACCGCCGGAGCTGGACACAATCCTGTCGACTGTCCTGTTCACCGACATCGTCGGGTCGACGGAGAAAGCCGCCGAGCTCGGCGATCGGCGCTGGCGGGAGCTCCTCGACAGTCATCACGCTCGGATCCGCGGGCTCCTCGCGCGCTACAGAGGACAGGAGGTCGACACGGCCGGCGATGGCTTCCTCGCGTCGTTCGACGGACCTGCGCGAGCTATCCGATGTGCTCGCTCCGCGGTGGATTCCGTCCGCGACCTCGGCATCGAGATTCGAGCGGGCCTGCACACCGGTGAATGCGAGCTCGTGGACGACAAGGTTCGTGGGATCGCCGTACATATCGGGGCACGGGTCGCGGCGCTCGCGGCGCCGTCCGAGGTGCTAGTCTCGCAGACCGTGAAGGACTTGGTCGCCGGCAGCGCTCTCTCCTTCGAGGACGCCGGCGAGCACGAGTTGAAGGGCGTCCCGGAACGCTGGCGTCTCTACCGGGTGGTGGGCTGACGCGTGGACCGTCCGGAGGCGCGCTATCGGGTATCTACGTCACCGGGGAGGTAGGAACGGCCGGATTTACGTCCCCCGGGGAGGTAGGAACGGCCGGAGTCGGTGGTGGGAGCTCGCGAACGTCGCCTCGGTTGCGATTGCCTCGGACTGGCGGCCCTGTGGATCCGTCTCCTGATCCAGTCCCGGTCTGCCGCTCTCCGGTGCTTATACGTCCATTTGCGTCGGATGAGCTGCTGGTGCCACCGGAGCAGCGTTCGAGGGGTCACGAGGAACGCTCTCCACCGGTCTTTGGGCAGGATCCGGCTGGCCGCGGCGAGCAGCATTCGGTCCCGTCTGTCGAACAGTGGCCGGCAGACGCCCCGAGAGAGCACTTTGACCTGATGTCGAAGGACCAGCAGTTCGACCTCCCGTTCCAGGTCACCGCGACTTGAAGAGGCCAGTGCCTGGAGCAGACGGCGCAAGACGAAGTAGACGAGCGAGAGCAGCATCGGGGGGCCTCCTTCGAGATATGGAAGCCGGTGATGCTACTCATCGTCGCTGCTCACGGGGGTGTCGCGATTTTGCGCACCCCTCAGGTTTATCTAGGGGTGGGCGGAAAGCTCGCCTTCAGTCCCGACGGAACCCGGTTGGCGTACACAGCCGCCGATGGAACCTTCGCGTGCTCGCGCTCGATATCGGCAATCTGATCGACCTGGCGCGGTCTCGGCTGACCCGCTCATGGACGCAGGAGGAATGTGAGACCTACCCCCATGGGAAGACCTGCCCTGACCGGTGACCTCTCCGCGAACGCCCCCACGCACTCCGTAAGACAGAAAATGACAACGCCCAGTGAACCTGCTGTCCCGTCTCATCCCCGTGAAGGAACGGGAAACGATGAGAAACGATGGGTACCACTGGGACGCAAACGCGCAGCTCAGAGGTCGTGCAACCCTCTGACCCGCACCTTCGCACCGGACTCTTAATCCGCAGGTTCGGGGTTCGAATCCCCGGGGGCCCACCGGCAAATCCGCAGGTAGAAGGCCTGTCAGGCGATGTCGACGCTGAGGTCGTCATCGCTCCTCCCGTCTACCTCCCGTCTGAGACACGAATTCGTCACGGGATAGGCCTTCAGTTCTGCCTCCAGAAATGACAAGGCCATCGCGCCTCTCTGAGTTCCTCACTCGTCTCCCGCCCACGATCGTCTCCAGCGTTGCCGGTGCCGTGCGCCAATGCTGCTCGAGCGGCACGCTTCGAGCCGTTCGCCTGAGCGGGTGACGCAAGACCAGGGCGGTCAGGGCCCGGCGATCGAGATGAACTCCGGTATCAGGTCGATCGGCGACCGCGATCCATACGACCGGCAAGCCCCAGCGCGACTTATTACCTCGCCTCTTCCAATCAACCTCTTCGGGTTTGGGGATAGGCGGAACAGGACGTCAACCTCAATCAGGCGCGGCTCCTCCATCAGCCCCCCTGAGCTGGGGAAGAAGGACCTACTCACCGCGTGAGAGGGTTAGGCACCGACACCAACACGTGGAGGACTCAGCTTCCGCACAGTTTCGGCCCGAGGAGGAGGTAGACGCTTTGAGCGAGGTGGCGCGTCCGGTGCGTCGACCGCGAGCTCCCGAAGGCGTAGCTGTTCGCCCCGATGTCTGTCTCTATTACCCGCACTTCGAGGTACGCGACGAGAATTGGGCCAAGGAAGCTCTTCTGTACTGGGAGACCATCGCCACCATCGTCCCGCTGGATGTAGACACAGCCTCATTCTCGTCGCAGCTGTACCGCGACTTAGCAGACGCCGGTGCGGTGGAGCCTTGGGGTGTGAGTCGTGATGCGCGAGAGCGCGCAACAGACGTCATCCTCCAGTTGCTGGATGCCGGATATGCGGATGCGTTCCCCGAGGGGGAACCCTTCACACTGAACTTCGGCAAGCTCACCCGCTCCCTGATCGCAGGTCTCAAGGAGCGAGGCGTTGATGCTAGGGCCACAGGACAAGACGTCTTGGTGGATTTCCGCGTCGGGTCTCTCGTGATGTGTGTCCTTGCACACGTCCTGGCTGATGCGATGAAGACGCGTCCGCTTACAGATCATCCCCAGCTCGGAGAGACGTATCTGAACGTGATGGGAGCATCTCCACGAGGGAGTAACACCGTCACAATCATCGCCCAAGACATCGCTCTCGCTATTCCTGATCTGCGGGATGTGGACCTCCGGGCCTGGCTCGCCTTTCGAGACAAACATCGGCGTGAGCTCACGGAGTATCGAGAGTCCGTCACGAGTCTGGCTCGGGAAGCAGCCGGAGCCGAGGATGAGGACGAGGCTCTGTCTGTGTTCGAGGCTCGCAGGGCAACGATCGAAAGGTACCTGGAGAGTAAGAAGGGCTTCTTCAAACGACTGACCGCGAGCACCACCCTTTCGGCGGTCTCTCTTCTTCTCGGTCTGCCCAGCCTTGTCGATCCGGGTGTCATCGAGGTCGTAACAGGAACGGCATCCCCTGCGATCGGCGTTAAGCAGCTTATGAAGCGCGAGGTACACCAACTGTCCTTTGTACAGAAACTCTCCCAGAAGTGGGGCTAGAGACGAGCCAGCCCGGAGTCGATCGAGTTCCCCCGGCCGGAAAGCCAACGCGGACGAGAACGCGGGGAAGGGAGGCGCGATGAACTCGCCAGACAGAGACTGCATGGGCCACACGCTGGGCGAGAGACTTCGAGCGCTCGGCCTCAAGGGCGTGCTCTGGCAGATGGCCGAGCGAGGTCAGATCATCGAACTCGCATGTGAGATGCCACGCTGCTACTGCCCGAAGGGCCGCAGTTGGTTCGAGACCTCTGCAACGTCGAAGGACTGGGCTCCCAATACCGACCACTACCCGATCCTCAAGTCGAAGAAGGGCTATCGGGTGGCATCGAACGTGCGCCTAGCCCATGTGCTCTGCAATCAGGAGGATTGGAGCCTTCGAGATCGCATCTCGACGATGCTCAAGGCTGGTAAGTCGCTCCAACAGATCGCGGACGCGTTGAATCGGAAGAGGAGGCGCGAACCCTTTGGCGGCATCAAGTGGACCCCTGCCCTCGTGCGCGCTGCGCTAGTCTCATGATCTTGGCAAGTACCCGGGCGTAGATCAGGAATCGGCTGACTTCCTCGGCATGAGCGCCCAGACCGTCGACTGCATGACGGGAGGTGTGGCGGTCGAATGCCCAAGATGCGGCTCATTGGAGCTTGGTCGAGGTCCTCGAGGATGAGCGACGGCGCCTTCGTTGCTCTGCGTGTGGGAACGAATGGCTGCGTGGTGCCGCGAAGCGCATCTACAAGACGACAACCAGGATGGAGGATTCACGTCGCCGGTTCCCCGATTATTGGCTTGGATGGTCTTCGCGGAACTCGGTCCACCGCGTCGAGGCCGCAACGGTCACTTCCGGGACCGGCCGGCTCAGACGACTCGCAGGTCTCGGGACCGGGTCTCGTCCTCGTTCCTCGATGCCGCCATCACCGTCTCCAGCCGCTCCGCGAGCGCCGTCACGTCCTGCTCGAACACGTGCCCGTAGACCGAGAGCGTGAAGCCCGCGGACTGGTGTCCGAGGATCGTTTGAAGGGCCTTCGGCGACGCGCCGGCTCGGATCATCGCGGAGGCTGCCGAGTGCCGAAGGACGTGCAGGCCGACCTTCGGCACCTTTGCCACCCGAAGCGCCGGAGCCCAGACCTCGCGACGAAAGTTCGCGTACCTGAGCGCGTGACCTTTCGGGCTCATGAACACGAGCGCCCGCGGATCGCTACGCACGCGATCGTCTAGGTGCGCCTCCAGCGCTGCGGCGACCGAAGCCGTCAGCGGGACAACGCGCTCGGCGTGGCTCTTCGTCGAGCCGAAGGTCAGTTCTCCCCCGACCTCGGCGAGCGACTCGGAGATGAGCAGCCTTCGCCCGAGCAGATCGACGCTGCGGCGACGGAGTGCGACCGCCTCGCCCCAGCGCAGGCCGCTGGTACCGAGAAGTCGGACGAGAAGGTCGTACGGCTGCGGGCAGGCCGCCGCGATCCGTTCGGTCATCTCAGGCTCGAGGAACACGGGCTGTCGCCGTTCGAGCTTCGGAAGCCGAACGCCCGAACGCCTGGCGGGGTTCCGGGCGACGATCCCGTCGTGAACCGCCGCATCGAGTGCCATCCCCAGCACGATGTGGGCCTGCCGGATCCGAGAGGACGACAGACCCTCCGCCGTCAGCTCGTTCACCCATCGCTGGATATCGGAGGGCGCCAGCGAGGCCACCTGCCGGCGCCCCAGGTACGGGAGAATCCGGACGTCGATCAGCCCCCGGTAGGAGGCCCGGGTCTTGGGCTTGAGCGAGGGGGCCGCGCTCGCGTACCACCCTTCCACGATCTCGGCGAGAGGCCTCCGACCCCGCCTCGGATCGACGTAGGAGCCGGTTGCCTTTGCGGTCTCCACGTTCGCCAGATGGCGCTCCGCATCGGGGCGGCGGGCGAAGCTCTGCGAGCGCTCGACCCGGCACTGTTGCGTTGGCCGTGGAGGCACGCCATCAGGAAGACTCCGTTCATGAGATCTCACCGATACCCTCGTACCCGACCGGCGCCGCCCTCAGCCTTCGCCGGATACCGCTTCCCCCCCGAGGTCATCACCCTGGCGATCAGGTGGTACCTGCGGTTCGGCCTGTCCTACCGGGACGTCGAGGAGCTCCTCGCTGAGCGGGGGATCGAGGTCGACCACGTCACGGTGTTCCGGTGGGTCCAGCGGTTCGCACCCGAGTTCGCCGAGGCTGCTGCCTCCCGCCGACACGTGGTCGGGGATCGCTGGCACGTGGATGAGACCTACCTGAAGGTCGGGGGGAGCTGGCGCTACCTGTTCCGGGCCATCGACCAGTTCGGCCAGGTCATCGACGTCTTCCTCTCGCCACGGCGGAACAGAGAGGCCGCACGGCGGTTCTTCCCCCGAGCGATGGGCCGGACCCGGGTCTCACCAGTGGAGGTCACCACCGACCGGTACCGGGTCTATCCCCGGCGTCCTCGACGAGCTGCTGCCGGCGGCCTTCCATGACACGGAGATTCACGCCAACAACCCCATCGAGACCGACCACGGACGTCTCAAGGCACGCCTCCGACCGATGCGCGGGCTGAAGCGGGACCGCACCGCCAGGGTCATCGTCGCTGCGCACGCCTTGGTCCAGAACCTCCGCCGGGGCTTCTACGACCTCGGGACCGAAGTGCCAGCCGGGCGACGCCTGGGCGACGCGTTCGCCGAACTGGCCGTGGTGATCTGACCGCGAGCGCGGCACCTACGCTCCCCCACGCGCCGGCTCCGGCCAACGCAACAGTGCCGGCTATAGGATTGCGGGCGGATGGACTTGTTCACCATCGGCTACGAGGGTCGAACCCTTCCCCAGCTCATCCGGCTCCTCGAGGAGCACGGCGTCCGTCGGCTCGTCGATGTGCGAGAGCGGCCGTACTCGCGGCGGAGGGGGTTCTCCGCCACGCCTCTGTCCGAAGCCCTTCGGAAGGCGGGGATCGTCTACGAACCCGGGTTTGGGCTGGGCAACCCAGAGAACATCCGGTCGATGTGGAAGGACGGCGAGCTGCCGGAGGGGAAGCGGAGGTACCGGGCGCTACTCCGGAACGGTCGCCGGGACCGTGTCGAACACGTCGTGGCGCTTGCGGACCTCGGGTCCGTCGCGCTCCTCTGCCTCGAAGGCGATCACGACCAGTGTCATCGCTCGATTATCGCGGAGGAAGCGGTTCGCCTTGACGAGCGCGTGACGGTCCACCATCTCTAGGGCCAACCTTCTCCGGCCAGAACACGCCTAGGACTAGAAACCCGTCCGGGGCGTCGTGTTGGTTGCCCGTGTAGAAGAACGTGTCGCGTTTCGGCCCCCACATCTGCTCTCCCCACTTCCTGCGGATCAGCTCGATGGCACGCTCCTCGCCGTGCTCGTCGCGCCAGTTGCGGAACGCCGCGCCGATCTCCCAGTCGATGACGCTCTGACGGTGGCCGTTGCAGGCGTCGTCGGCGCATCGGTACCGGTACCGGAATCGGTAGGGGACCTTCTCGAGCGCTGTCTTCCCCGGCATGAGCAGGCTGGTTTGGTCGACCCTGCCTTGCTTCTCAGGGTCCCACGGTGTCCGATCCTCCTCGACCTCGAAGTCGAGGAGTTCGGCAGGGCGGAAGACCCCGAGCGATGTCCCATCAGTCTCCCGCCGACGCCGAATCTCGCACATGCTCGCGGAGGCGAGAGGCTCGACGTACGCTCGGCGCTCGCGCGCCTTCCCGGCAGGAAGGCTCTTGCGGACGACCATGATCGATCCTGTGTTCGGCGTGTAGCTCTCAGGCCGCTGGTCGGTCGCTGCCTTGCGTGCCTGCAGCTCGATCGTCTCGTACTTCTTGAAGCGGTTCGGGTTGGGAAGATCACGGAATGGCACGGGGTAAAGCCTGACCCACCGCGGGGAGTCGACATCGATCCCAGCTACACACACGGCCTCCCCGTGTTTCTTTCCGACGGCCGGGTAAGCCTTGACCGTAACGAGCAGCCGGAGCGTCTCCGTTGACGCCACGCGTCGAGTCTATGACGCACGGTTGACGAGTCCGGAAAGAGGAGGCGGCTCCCGGGCGCTAATCCGGATGCCCGACTTCCACGATCCCGCCGAGATGGCACCCCTGTCGGACCGATGCACTGCGAACCCGGGACCGTTGGTCATGTAACTCGACGTCGGAGTTGACCGTTGCTAGATTCCATGTCAACGTTCTGCTCCTCCGTCCTCCCGTCTCCCTCCCGTCATATACCGGGAAACGTCGGGAAATGACAGGTTGTGCTGAGACACAAAGCCAAAGGTCAAAGGGCCCCCAGCCGCCTGACCAGCACCTCCGGATGGGACTCTTAATCCGCAGGTTCCGGGTTCGAGTCCCGGGGGGCCCACCACCGAAACCGCAGGTAGATAGGCTTGGGCGGGCCGCCTCACCACCTGCACGCGAGAGCTTGTCCCGTCGTCCCGTCTCGGACGCAAGCTCGTAACGAAGGCGCCATTGGTCTTCCAGGCAGAAAATGGCAACGGTGGACCATTACGTGTCGTCGGTCCTCCGAAAGCTCTACGCACGGACGCGCGGAGAGGCGCTGCGGAAGCGCGGTGCGTCTCAGCTTGCGAGACTCGGTGACCCTGCCTACCAGCCTGCGCCAAAGAAACCGGTAGGAGCAGACCCGGGCGAGTTGGCCTCCACGCGAACCCAGCGCGCGCCACATCGGTGCTGCGGCGTGTCCTCGACATCGCCTGGCGGATCCTCCGAGGGCCGACGACCCTCGCGCTGGTCGCGGGGCGTCCGTCACGGCCTTCTGGCTTGCATGGGAGCTCGACTCGCGCTAGCGGACTCGAAGAAGAGGTCGTGCTGCGTCCTGCCGGTAGATCATGATCAATCCGTGAACTGGACCGATCTGAGAAGCTCGAGGAAGAGCTTGCGATCCGCCGCATCGGAGGCTGCCTGCACGGACGGGTCTCGGAAACCAAAAAAGTAGCCGAGGCCGTTTTCGACTGTTACCGCTTGATTGATGAGGATCCCGCAGTTCCAGGCCAGCAGCTTCCCGGGTTGGCCGCCGATTTCAACCGGAACCTGTGCATCGGGAGTGGCCGGGCAGGTGTCGCCATGGTCTTCGACGGTCCCCTCAATGGTCCCCTTCACATACGCCGCCAGGTCCCTTGTCGTCGGCGCGGCAAATGCCCACGAACTGGCGGCGGCGGGGCCAATGAACTGATCGGCCACAGCGTCATCGCTTCCCGGCGATCCCTTGCCATCCCACACCGCGGAGGCTTGGACGGGGGTCCAGCCCCCCTGTAAGGTCAGTGAGTACCCGTAGGTTTCTGAGATGAACGTCGTCGGTTCCACCGACGGCGACGGCGAGATCGACGGTGCCTCGCTCGGTGACGTATTCGCGGATGGGCTCACTGACGCGCTTGGTGACCCAGTCGAGCATGCTGCGAGGGCGAGAACGGCAAGGATGGGTGCCACGCGTGCCGCGATGGCCATCACGTCCAGCGGCCAGTCACTCTGCCGGCGCCCGAGTGTCCCATGACCCCCCCCTGATCTGCCTGCCCAAGCCGGAGGATTCTACTCCCCGCTCTGGGCAGCGTTCGCACTCCCTCACGACAGCGCGAGCCGTGCCTGTCCCTCGTGCATCACGCTTCGGGTCGGTGAGCTACGGCCTGACTCAACGACGGCCGAAGACTGACCCCTCGCGACGTCCGAAAAACTGACCCGCTCGCCTCCACCTCGATCACTCCTGCGTGCCGCCGGCAGCCGGCACGCGTCCCATATCCCGGTCCTTCAGCAGGAAGGAACGGCCCTTGAGGGCGACCACCTCGGCGTGGTGCGCCCATCGCCCGCGGAGGTCAAGTTAGCGAACGACCGGATCAAAGCCCGCTCAGAGCTCGACCCGGACGTCGGGGTCGGGAGTGAGGAACACCGCCAGCCACCCGGCCTCCTCGCGGGTATCGGCGCGCTCCTCGCGCGTCAGGCGCCGGAACGGCTCGATGCGGAGCATGGCGCCGGGCTTCGCCTCGACGAGCCGCCAGCGAGCGTGTGGGGTAAACAAACTCGATCGGTCCGTTGACGTGGGGTGTTGCCGCGACGCTTGGGAGTCGGTCAGACTGCGCCCGTGCTCGCGTTCCTGCTGTATCGCGTCCTGTGCGGGCTTTTCCGAATGCTCGTGCGAGTGGGCGTCGATGACCGGGACCTGGAGATCGCCGTGCTGCGCCATCAGCTGAGGATCCTGAGCCGGCGGGGGAAGGGGCCACGCTACAGCACCGCCGACCGGCCTTCCTGGCCGCCGCCAGCCGGTTCCTCCCCCGCGAGCGGTGGTCCGCTTTTCGGGTCGTACCCGACACGCTCAACCGCTGGCACCGCACGCTCGTGAGCCGGAAAGGCTCGACCCGTCGGAGGCCAGGGCGTCCTCCGATCGATCTCGAGGTTCGCGAGCTGATCCTTCGGATGGCCAGGGAGAACGCCAGGTGGGGCTACCTCAGGATCAAGGGCGAGCTGCTCAAGCTCGGCATCAGGATCTCCGGCACGACAATCGCGAACGTGCTGCGGCGGGGCGGTCTGAGGCCGGCGCCTCGGCGGATCGGACCGACATGGTCGCAGTTCCTGCGGGCCCAGGCCTTCGCCATCTTGCCCGCCGGCGGCTCACCAGGCACTGTTGCGTTGGCCGAAGCCAGAGCGCACGCCATCGCTCGTGAGCAGCACCCTGGAACGCGGCGGCCAGCAGCAACGATTGCGCAACCGGAGCGACGAAGAGCGCGAGCGTCGCTCGCCACCACGCTCGGGCGTATCGCTCGGTCTGCGGCAGGGTGTGGCCGATGAGCAGCAGCGGCGCCGCGGCGGCCAGGACGACGAGCGCCGCGACCCGGATGATGTAGACGATCACCACGAGGATCGCGAGCACGATCACGGCGAGCCCGAGCAGGGCCAGAAATGGATTCTGGAGTGCGGCGGCCGCCAGCATCTGGATCATCCGCTGGAGCCACGTCGCTCGGTTCGAGCGAGGCCCCGAGCAGAGCCGCGGAGAGGGAGTTCGAGAGCTCGATCAGCTGGCGGAGGAGCAAGAGGCTGACGTTCGCCGTGACGGCGGCGACCACGAGCCTGGGGAGGAGCTCTTTGGCCGTGAGCTGCGAGCCCAACCCACCGCCTACGGTGACGAGACCCGCGCCCACGAGGAAGACCAGCAGAAGCAGCGAGTCGGCGATCGCCAGTGAGAAGCCCCAGAGCTGGACCACGCGATCGTTGTCCGCGAGCGGCGGTGTCGAGAAGACGGTGTGCCCGAGGAAGTCGAAGACCGGACGAGGGGCAGACGTGACGAGGTTCGAGAACCACTGGCTGATCGCGTACCGGACCTTGCCGCGCCTTCTTCTGAGGTGCCCGGGTGCGGTCACGCCTCGTGCCGTTCCGCTCGTGGCTCAGTCCCAGCCCCGGCCCGCTCCCTCGCCTGTGGCCGCGGATCCATCGCCAGCCATCGGACTCGCTTGCGATGCCTCGGTCCGAAGACCGGTTGGCGGCCCGCCTGCCGTCCGCTCGCGACGGCGCGGTCTCGGCGGGTCACCTTCCACCCGTACAAAGGCACGGAACGACGCTGAACCGTGGCGGCGCGCTCCGAGGAGAAAACGGAGAGTCGGCGGCAGCCTAAGCATGCTTCCGTCGGCGTAGTCCTCGTCGGCGGCGGACTTCAAATCGGGGGGCGAGAGCTCCGAGATGGGTTCATTCCCGTCCGCCTACGCTGCCGCGGCCGGGCTCGTCCCGTTCCTCAGAACGGCGGCGTCAATCTGTGCCGCTCCACGATCTCCGGCAGCCACGAGAAGTCGAACGAGTTCCCGTAGCGCTCTGCGATCTCGGCGATCCTCCCGGGATCCGGCTGCCC
>WNGB01005122.1_pt1 | contig 19677 bp, 17 predicted proteins | sample 5400681 | NCBI WGS metagenome assembly WNGB01 (sample SAMN13153367, study PRJNA577476) | soil metagenome | isolation source: 115 cm soil or saprolite under grassland replicate 2 | place: USA:California | collected 2016-06-15
TTAGGCAAGGACATTCACGGCGACCCGGTGGTCACGGATCTCAACCGGATGCCCCACCTGCTCGTCGCCGGCGCGACCGGCGCAGGAAAATCGGTCGGCCTGAACTCGATGATCGTGTCGCTGCTGTACAAAGCGCTGCCGCGACAGCTGCGGATGCTGATGATCGATCCGAAGATGGTGGAGCTGAAAATCTACGAAGACATTCCGCATCTTCTCCATCCGATCGTGACCGATCCGAAGTTTGCCTCGAACGCGCTGATCTGGGCGGTGACGGAGATGGAAAACCGCTATCGCACGCTCGCGGAGTGCGGCGTGCGCAATGTCGATCAGTACAACGCGCTGCTGAAGGATCCCGAGGCGCATCGCAGGGCCAGGAAGGCGGGGCCGGAGGACGACAGACCAACGCCCGAGCCGATGCACTACATCGTGATCATCATTGACGAATTTGCGGATCTGATGATGATTGCGCCGAAGGACGTTGAGGATTCCGTCACCCGACTGGCGCAGAAAGCGCGCGCGGTCGGCATCCATTTGATCGTCGCCACGCAGCGACCGTCGGTCGATGTCATCACCGGAGTGATCAAGGCGAATTTCCCGTCACGCATCGCGTATCAGGTGGCATCGAAAGTCGACTCGCGCACCATCCTCGACACTCAGGGCGCCGAGAAGCTCCTCGGTTCCGGCGACATGTTGTTCCTTCCGCCGGGCACCGCGCGCATCCGCCGAATCCATGGCGCATACGTCTCCGAAAAAGAGATCAACGATGTCGTCGATTTCGTGAAGAAGAATCAGGGCGAGCCGAAGTTCCTCGAAGAAATCACGAAGGTGGTCGAGGAGAAGAGCGCGGCCGATGGCATCGAGTATCTCGATGATCCAAAATATGACGAGGCGGTTCGCGTCGTGCTCTCGACCGGGCAGGCGTCGGCGTCGTATCTGCAGCGCCGGTTGAAGCTTGGCTATTCCCGCGCCGCACGTCTGATCGAGATCATGGAAGCGCACCGAATCGTCGGGCCGTCGCAGGGGAGCAAGCCGCGCGAGATTCTGATTCGAGCCGAGGATTATCCGACGGCGAGCGGCGAGATTTGATGAGTGGGGCCGCCGTCCCCGGCGGCCGCCGCGAATGGCCGCGGCGCCACATGGAGGCCATCTGCGCGATCGCTACAGCCGCTGCGCTCATTCCCATCTGGCTCTTCCGCTGGTTTCCGACGCAGGATGGGCCCAGTCATCTCTACAACTCCTACGTGCTCGCGCACTACTACGACGCATCGAGCACGCTCATTCGCACGTATTTCGATCTGAATCTCCGGCCGTTTCCGAATTGGACGACGTACGCGCTCATGGCCCTTCTGCTGCGCGTTCTTCCTCCGCTCGTGGTGCAGCAAATCATTCTCTCGATCTGCGTCATCAGCATTCCCGCGGCGGTGATCTATCTGCAGAAATCCTTCAAACCCGCTGCCGATGCCACCGCGCTCCTCGGCATCCTGCTGGCGTTCAGCTACGTGCTGTTCATGGGATTTTTCAACTTCGTCGTCGGTGCGGCGTTGTTCGCAGTGGCCACCGGATTCTGGTGGCGACGCCGCAACGCTCGCTATTTGTACGCTCTGTACGGATTGTTGATCGCGATCGATCTCAGCCACGATCTCGCGTTCGCGGTGACGCTTCTAGCCATCGCCGTGCTCGCGGCGATCGAGCGGCGCTGGCGTGTTTTTGTCGAGCTCGCGCCCGCATTTCTCATTCTTCTCATCGATGCCGCGACGCGACCGCACGGTCAGGCGCTCTTCCGCTCCTTTCGCTGGCACGTCCGGCAGTTGCTGTTGTTCTTTGCATCGGGCCACGTGCTGATTGCAGGAGTGGCGCTGCTCGGAGTGATTCTCGGCATCATCTGGCCGTTCGTGCGCTCGAGGCCGAATCCATTCGCGGTAATTTCATTACTAATTTTCATCGCATATTTTGTTTTGCCTTGGGGTTACTCTGCGGAAGGATGGATGCGCGCCGGATGGATCAGCGAGCGGCTGCTGTTTCTGACGATCCTCACGTTGCCCGCGTGGATCGTGCTGCCGCGGCCGGCGATCGCGATGTCGGTGCTGTTCGTCGCAGTCGGGGCACATCTGACGATGACTTCGCTGCAGATCGCAAAGCTGAACAACTACATCGCGGATATCACCCGATGCGCGGTTCTGATCCGGCCGCACTCGACGATCCACACGTTCTTCCCCGAGTCCTACATGAGTCCGCAAGTCACGGCGACGCTCCACCTCACAGGCTATCTCGGACTTCAGACCGATGTGGTCGATCTCGACGATTACGAAGCCTATCTGACCGACTTTCCGGTGATGTACCGCCCCACACCTCCCTCCCGCCCGCCCGACTACGTCGTTCTTTGGAAGGCCACGCAGAGGGGACCGGTCGTCGGATACCGGCTGATTTTCGAGAATGCGGCGATCCGGCTGTACCATGTTGCTGTTCCATGAAAGCGAAGCAGTTGCTGGCCGAGTTCCGCGATGCGGCATTCGTCGGCGAAGTCGCCAGCCTCCGAAATACATACGGCGTTCTCGCCACGGAGAGGCATTTCATCCTGATCACGTTCTCCGGTCCGCTGGCGGGCAATTTCAATCTGGTGAAGCGGAGCGCGGTCGAGGCCGTTCAGCGGAGATTCGGCGGGAAGAAGAACCTGACGTCCGCCGAGATCCTGAAAAAATCGGCGCTTCGCGAGCGTTTCGACGTGCTGCGAATCCTGTACGTGCTCGAAGCGATGAAGCAGGCGACGAAGAAATGGGCGAAGCCGCCCGCGCGCGGCTTCGTTTTTGCCATCAAGAAAGCGCGTTGGCGTTGAATGTGCTTTTCCCCACCGCATGCGTTGGACGCCCGGTGGAGAAAGCGGAGATATCGAAGATCGCCGCGGTTCGAGCGGCATTGGCGGCGCGCACATCGGCATCGGTGGCGCGATCGTACTTCTCGTTCTGAGTCTGATCTTCCACCGCAACTTCTTCGCGCTTTTTGAGGGCGGATCGGCAACAACGAACCAGCCCGCGGCGACACGCCCGATCAACGAGACACCTCAGGAGCATCGCGAAGTGCAGTTCGTCTCGTTCGTTCTCGACGATGCGCAATCGACGTGGAACGCGGCCCTCGGTCCGCAGTATCGCCACACGAAGCTCGTTCTCTTCCGTGACGCGATCAACTCTGCGTGCGGTTTTGCGCAAGCGGCTTCAGGCCCGTTCTACTGCCCCGATGACGAGAAGGTTTACCTCGACCTCGGCTTTTTCGATGAGCTGCGCGACCGCTTCGCCGCGTCGGGAGATTTCGCGCAGGCCTATGTCATCACTCACGAGCTCGGACATCACGTGCAGAAGGTCCTTGGCATCGAGCCGCGCGTGCACGACTTGATGGAGCAGAATCCGCGGCGGGCCAAAGAGTATTCGGCGAGGCTCGAGCTGCAGGCCGATTGCTTTGCCGGAGTCTGGGGTCACTCGACCGCGCAACGAAACATTCTCGAAAGCGGCGACATCGAAGAAGGACTGAATGCCGCGTCAGCGGTGGGCGACGATCGGATTCAGCGCATGTCCGGCCGCCGTGTGAATCCGGAATCCTTCACGCACGGCTCGTCGCGCGAGCGGGCGACGTGGTTTCGGCGTGGCCTGGAATCGGGCCGCATCGAAGATTGCGACACGTTCCGCGGTCAGGTGCGCCAGTAGAAAACCGCTTCGACGATCGTGGCGAGGATGAATCCGAACAGCAGGGCCACGTACGCGAATCGAAGGAAGCGGTATTTCTTCCGATACAGATAAATGCCGAGGGAGTGGATGTCGCGCACGGCGACTTCGTAGAGGCGCGCGTCGGACGAAAGGACCTCTTCCATCTCGCGCAGATATTCATCCTCCGACATATCCGCGAAATGGCCGAAGAAGAGGATGTTGCGGCTGACGTTCTGCGATTGCCGCTGAGCAAACGTCGGCAGCACGGCGATGATCGCCAGCACCAGCGAAATGAGGCACGCGGCGGCGAGCGTCAGAAGAGCGGGTCGCAATTGCGGATCGCTCGAGCGGGCGAGCGCGATCGTCAATAGGATCGAAGAAATGGTGATCAAGATGTTCGCTTTCATGTCCGCCATGAGGCTGAGCTGCACGTGGTGCTGCTGCGCCGTTCGCAAAAGGTTGTCGACGCTCGATCGCCCTTTGACGCCGCTGAAAGGTGCGCCGGCCTCTTCCGCCGGCGGCGGCACTTCCTTGGGAGTGCTGGACATGTGCGGATAAGTGTACTCTCCACAAAAATGAGTTTCGAGTCGCTCTGGACGGCTGCGGTTCGACATCGACGCGTCTCCCGCAGTCTGTCGGGGCTGGTGGCATCCGTCTATCGCGATCTGCTCGACCGCTCACCGAATCTGAAAGCGGATCTGGAAGCGCTGCTGGCCTTTCTCGCATCGCAGCATGGACGAACGGACGCGAACTGTTGCGCTGTCGATCGCTTCTTCGCTCAGGCGGAGGAGGCCTGGCGCGATCTCCCGCCGCCGCTTCGCGAGGTGTTTGCCGACATCAGCGCAACGCTGCACGATGCCATCTATGCTCCGCAGGTCGCGGCGAGCTTCGACAGCCTGCCCGAGCAGTTGCTCGAACGCGTGCGCGCCATCGGCGCGGAAGGTTGAGGCGCTATCATCTCGTCGATGCATCCGAAGCAGCCGGTTGAAAAGCCGATCATTTTTTTCGACGGGGTCTGCGCGATGTGCAATACGTTCGTTAACTTTGCTCTGCGTATCGACCGTCGTGGGCTATTTCTCTTTGCGCCGCTTCAGGGAAGGACGGCACACGAGCTTCTGCCACCGCTGTCTGATGATCCGCGCGACTGGTCAATGATTTATCTCGACGAAGCAGGAATTCATGATCAGTTGGATGCCTCGCTGGAGGTCTATCGGCGTCTGGGAGGAGTTTGGCGGGTCTTGAGCCTCATGCGATACATCCCACGTTCGATTCGCAATCCGTTGTACCGCATCCTCGCGCGAAACCGATATCGTTGGTTTGGTCGCAGAGAGCAATGTCGGATTCCGACGGAAGCGGAACGTCAGCGATTCCTTCCGTGATCCTTCGCTGCGCTCAGCGATGACGAGTTATCATCATTTTCGATGATCGACTTTCTCGAGGCCATCGTCCTTCTCCTTCCGCTCGATGCGGGCGGAAGGGTGGGGCCAATCGCGCCGCGCGAAGGATCGTATCGTCCACTCGTCGGATCGATGCGCGTGCGCTTCATCGAAGGGCCGCCGACGATCGAGCCGGGTCAAGGCGGACGCGTAGTCGTCGAGCTGGAGAGCGCACCGGATGACGAACTTTTGCCGGGCAGCGAGCTGCAGATCATCGAGGGCGAGAGCGTCGTCGGGCTCTTGACGGTGACGCGACTCTGGCGGAGCGCGCTGGCGGTCTGACCGCCGCTGATCGAATCGGCCCGGGCGACACCTCACCCAAGTAACGCATATTTGCAGCGGTCCGCCAGGCGTGGCGCTGCAGCTCGCCGTTAATGTACAGACCATCGGGCGAGCGATAGACGTTCCCGTCTTCGACATAGACCCACGCGCCATCGAGCAGCCGGTGCAGATACTGCGCGGCTGCTTCTTCATCGGCTGCGCCGATGTCGACGCCGCGAAGCACGACCGCGGCGTTGTTCGCCACGATGGTGTGACTGTCGACCACTCGCGTCACTCGAGTCATCGGGATCGCAAAAAGGTACACGATAATTGATAATGTTTTCATTGCTGTTTTTGTGGTGCGGGAAGGGGGAAGCGGCCGCGTGGGGATCGCGGTCTCGTGTGGCGCGCGGAGGATAGCACGTCTTGTGCGAAAATGATCGTGGATGCTCGGACGGGAGGGGAGACGCAGGCTCACGCCGCGACGAAGCTCGTTCCGCACGATCGCTCTCCTCACCCTGGTCCCTGTTTTCGGCCTGCTGGCGGTCCTGCTCTGGACATTCATCGCGCAGAACGTCCGTCTGCCGGCGATGGCGAAGAAAGCCGCGAAAAAGGCCAAGCTTGTGCAGGTCGCTCCTCGCGGCAAGATCGTCCTGATCCTCGATGATGTGGGCTTCGATCACCAGCCGGTCGATGAGGCGATGACCATCGACCCGAACGTGAATTTTTCGGTGCTGCCGAACGCCGCGCGGGCAACGCAGGTGGCGACACTGCTGCACCGGCGCGGATTCGAGGTCCTTTGCCATTTGCCGATGGAGCCGGAGCACTTCCCGCGCGTCTCTCCCGGATCAGGTGCGGTGCTGACGACGATGTCGAATGACGAGATCGCGCGCACCACGGTCGCGAACGTCGAGGCGGTGCCGTTCGCGCGCGGGGTCAACAATCACATGGGCTCGCGAGCGACGGCGGACCGGCGCGTGATGGAGTCTGTCCTCGCCGCGCTGCCCGAGGACATGTACTTCATCGACTCGCGCACGACGCCGGCATCGGTTGCCGCTGCAGTCGCGCGCGAGATGAGCGTGCGCGCCGCATCACGAAATACTTTTCTCGACGACGTGGCAAGCGACGCCGCCGTTCGCCATCAACTGCGCGCCCTTGCGCGCGAAGCCGAGCAGCAAGGCATCGCCATCGGCATCGGCCACATGTACCCTGTCACCGTGCGCGTGTTGAGAGCCGCCGTGCCCCAGTTGAAGCGGGAGGGATTCCGGTTCGTGCGCGCGAGTCAGGTGGTGCGATAGTCGAATGACAGTGTCATCCTGAGCCGCGAAGACGGCGAAGGATCTCAAGTTGCGTAGCTTGAGATTCTTCGCTTCGCTCAGAATGACACGGTAACGATGCTTCTCGCACTTTTCCTGATTGATCTCGCGGCGGGCCTTTATCTTTTTCTGCCGCTTGTCGGCCGGCGGAATGCCGGCGTGAAGTTCTATCGCCTGATTCTCATCGTCAGCGGTGCGCTCATGACCGGTGCCCTCATCGCGCATGTTGCCGCCGCTGACGCGATCATCATTGCCCTCACGATTCTGGTCTACTTCACGCTGCGCTACCCGAAGCGCCTCATCTTCCGAATTCCTGCCGCTCTTCTCGGCATCGCATACGTTGCTGTTGCGATTGACGCGTGGCGGACTGCGACCGGCGCTTCATGGATCTGGAGCACGCTGGGGGCGATCTCCAGCATCGCCTTGTTAGGCAGCGTGAATCTGGCCATGCTCCTCGGCCACTGGTATCTCGTGGTCCGCGGGATGACCATCGATCCTCTGAAGCGCCTCACGATCGCAACGCTCGCAAGTGCAGTGGCGCGCGCAATCGTCGTCGCCATCGCCCTCGTCGCTCCTGGCGTGTGGTACAGCATCGCCATCCGGCAGGGAATCTTCTTCTGGATGCGTGTGGGATGGGGACTGGCTGCTCCGCTGGCCCTCTATCCAATGGTTTGGGGGACGGTGAAGATTCGCTCGACGATGGCGGCGACCGGAATTCTCTACGTCGACGTCGTTGCCGTCGTCATCGGCGAGGTGCTCGGCGGCTGGCTGTCAGCTCTTGGTCATCTCCCGCTCTAGTCTCGAGAACTCCGCGTCAGAGAGCTCGATGCCCGCGGCCGAGACGTTTTCCTCGAGGTGCTTCACCTTCGATGTCCCCGGAATCGGGAGCATCACCTTCGATCGATGTAGCAGCCATGCGAGCGCCGCTGCGGGAGCCAATTTCCCCGTCTGCAGCGGGAACCAGGGAATGAAACCGATTCCCTCGCGCTCGCAGTACTCGAGCACGTTCTCCCATTGGCGGTCGGCGATGTTGTATCGATTCTGAACAGAAACGACTGGGAAGAAGCGCCGTGCGCGATCGATCTGCTCGATCGCCACTTCCGACAATCCGACGTGGCGGATTTTTCCTTCGCGCTGAAAATTCTGCAGCGTGCCGAATTGATCCTCTTCGGGAACATTGTCATCGATCCGATGCAGTTGCCACAGATCGATTCGCTCGAGGCGCAGACGTGTGAGGCTGCCCTCCAGCTCTTCGCGCAGCCGCTCGGGCCGCCCGTTTGGCTGCCACTGGCCGGGACCGGGACGATCGAGTCCACCTTTTGTCGCGATCACCAGGTCCTTCGGATACGGGCGCAGCGCTTCGGCAATCAATTCTTCGCTCACGTGCGGGCCGTACGATTCAGCGGTATCGATGAGATTCACGCCGAGCTCGATGGCTCGTCGCAAGACTTTGATGCATTCTTTGCGATCTTTCGGCGGACCCCAGATGCCGTCGCCGGTGAGGCGCATTGCGCCGAATCCGAGCCGATGAACGGGGAGATCGCTGCCGAGTCGAAACGTGCCGCTCTCAGCGGCGCTGATGGTTTTCATGCGAGTCGTGGCGTGCAGCATCAGTGCCGTTGGGCCGATCGACGCAAGATGAAACCATTCGCAATTACGTCGATCCAGGCGACGCGCCTCGGCATCGATGGCGGGCTTGTACTCCCGTTGTAGAACAAGTCGCCTTTCTGATGATTGACTCTCGCGAATAGCAACCTTCGCATGTGCTGCAAATCGAGGGATTCACCTGTTCCGAGATTCAGAAACCATTCATCCTCGTCATGGACGAAGTCTGATGGCGGCTGTGGAAAGCCGATGCGGGCGGAATGTTTCCCCAGCCGAATGAGCAGCCCAGCACTGCCGCGATCGGTCATGGCCGTCAGCTCTCGATCAAGGACGACATCAGAGTGTCGAACACTGATCAGAAGAACATGCATCGTCTGCATCCCGCTGCCGATCGACGACCAGCCGAGAAGAAGAAATCGTGAATTGGCGAGGCGAAAGTGGGGACCGGGAATGGGAAGCATCGGGCGACCTTCGAGAACGAGCGGAGTCGCATTTCCAATCGCGAGCGTGATTGCCTCCGCGTAGTGCATTGTTCCTGTGGGCTCATCCGGGAACTTCGCTCTAACTTCCAGGTCGGCAGGAGCGCCGTGGCCAAGGCCGACGACGAACAAAGCCAGGAACGCGATGACCTGGAATTGGCGAGCCATCAGTGGTGCCCCTCCTCCGCGCCGGGTGGGGCGGCGCCGTACACGTGTCGATCGTGGGTGACCAGATCGAACGGCTTCAGCGCCGGGTTCGGCGGATAGCCACGATGGACCGCCTGACAGCGATAGCAGACGGTCACATTCTTCACCAGCCGCCAGACGATGTAGTCGAGGATGGTTACGCCGAGGAGTGAGAGGCCGTAGGTCCAGGGCACGAAAATCGATCCGAGGACCACGAGGGCGATTCCGGTGGTGCGATTGAAATCCTTCTGAAAGTAGAGCTGATCGTGACCGCACGCGGCGCAGCGCTCGAGGATTGTCCCCTCGGCGGGTGCCACGACTTCGTTCCTTGCGCCGCAGCGTTCGCATGCGCGCGCGGCCTCGCCCGATTCGCGCGCCAGGCGCGCGTCGCATTTTTCGCAGAGAAAGTGTACCGATGCCATTGAGATCCTTCGCCGTCTACGCGGCTCAGGATGACGCTGCGCGTCAATTACCGTGCGCGTTCGATGTAGCGGTTCTCGCTCGGGTCGACGATGATCTCCTCGCCCGCGGTGACGAATGGCGGAACCTGCACGACCACGCCGTTTTCCAGCGTCGCCGGTTTGTACGATGCCGATGCCGTGGCGCCCTTCATCATCGGCTGGGTCTCGACGATCTTGGCCTTCACCGTCTTCGGCAGCTCGACGCCGAGCGGCCGCCCTTCATAGAACTGCACCTGCAGCTTCACGCCGGGCGTGAGCCACGCTGTGGAGTCGCCAAGGTCGTCTTCTGAGATTTCGATCTGCTCGTAATTCTCCGTGTTCATGAAATGGTGCGTGTGCCCATCGGAGTAGAGGTACTCCATCTCATGCTGGCTGATGTACGCTTGCTCGATCTCATCGCCGGAGCGGAAGCGGTGCTCGAATTGATTTCCGGTGCGGAGATTCCGCAGCTTGACTTGCACCATCGCGCGCAGATTGCCCGGCGTGTGGTGATGAAATTCGAGGATTTTGCACAGGTCGCCGTTGAAGAGGACGACCATTCCTCTGCGTAGATTGGTGGCCTGCATGCGGCAACCCCAAACGGCTGATTCGGCGGATGTTATTCCATCTCACGATCCCAAAACGCGGATGGGCAACACGATCGCCTGTAGGCCATCGAACTGCAGCCGTCGCTGGATCGCGTTCGGCGTCTCGTTGTGCAGCAGCCGGTAGTACCACTTCTCCTCGCGGAAGATGAGCTTGCCCATGAAAAAGATCGCGCGCGGATACTCTTCCGCGATTTTCTTGCACACCTCGGTGATGCTGTCGACCGCTTCGGTGCCGACCGCGATGCGGTAATCGGCTGCCATCCCCTGGTTGCGCGCCCACTCCACGTACTTCTGCAGATTGGTGCGCGTCTCCGATTCCAGCCGTTCGATCTCCTGCGCTCCTTTGAATGTCCCGGAGTCGACCACCGCTGCACTCAGGAAAATGAAATTCTTGAACATTCGCGGAAACAAGCGATGGATCGACAGCACTTCGTGAATGCCGAATCCCGAGAACGACTTGACCATGATCACCGCGGTCTGAGCGTTCTTATCGAGCTGCACTGCCGCGTGCGCGCCCGGCGCCGGCGGCAGGTCCTTCAGCACCTCATCGAGGCTGCGCATGCCCGCGCTCACGCGCTGGTAATGCTTGTGAATTGAAAACGCGACGATCACCAGCAACGCGGTGATCGCGATGGTGATCCAGCCGCCCTGCGCGAATTTCTCGAAGATCGTGACGCTGAGAATGCTGACGCACATCAGGAATCCGACGCCGTGGATCAGCAGGCGCCTGCGCCATTTCGGTTCTTTGCGGCGGTCCTGAATGAAGTGCTTGGACATGCCCAGCAGCGACAGCGAGAAGGTGATGAACACGTTGATCGAGTACATGACCACGATGATCGTCACGTCGCCGCGGGTATAGAGAAGCGCGGCGAGAGCGGCGAGACCCATCATCAGGATTCCGTCCTGCGTCACGAGACGGTCGGATAACTGCGAGAAGCGGTGCGGCATCCAGGAATCGATCGCCATGTTCGACAGAATTCGCGGGCCATCGAGAAAGCCCGCCTGCGCGGCCACGAACAGCAGCGCAGCTTCGGTCAGCAGTGAAAAAATGACGAGCGCGGTCCCGAGAGGCCAATGCCCGAACACATTGCCGAGGAGGACCGCGTTCATCGTGCGACCGGGCACCGGGCGCGAATTCGTCAGCAGATAGCTGAACATGATTCCACCGGCGGTGAACGCGAGGGATGTCGCCATCAGCAGCATCGTTTTGCGCGCCGTGGCTACGCGCGGCTCGCGGAGAATCGACACACCATTCGAAACGGCCTCGATTCCGGTGTAGGTGCCGCCGCCGAGCGAATAGGCGCGGAGAATCAGTAGAAGCAGCGGGATCCAGCCGAGCGATTGCACGGACGTGTGAAAATCGCGAGTCGCGCCGTGGAACACCTGCGGCATCGCGCCGAAATCGTGAAAGATCGTGTAGAAAATCAATATTGCGTGCATGATCAGAAACGCGACGAAGATCGGCATCAGGAAGGTCACCGACTCCTTGACGCCTCGCAGATTCAGCACGACGAGGAAGACAATGACCACAATCTCAGCGAGCAGCTTGTAATGCGCCAGTGACAGCGGCAGAAAGGACCAGATCTGATCGCAGCCGTTGGCGATGGAAACGGTGATCGTCAGCACGTAATCGACGAGCAGCGCGCACCCGGAGACGACGCCGACGCGATTGCCGAGCATCTTCGTCGCCACGAGGTATCCGCCGCCGCCGCCGGGGAAGTACTCGATCAAATTCGCGTAGGCGGTGGAGATCACCGCGATGGTGATCGCGGTCATCGCAGTCAGGATGATGGCGAGATGGTTATGCGCCCCCAGCGCCTTGTACGCCTCCTCGGGACCGTATGCCGACGACGACAACCCGTCCGCGCCGAGACCCACCCACGCGAGAAAGGCGATCAGCGTGGTGTGGTGGAAGATCTCGGGATCGCTGACGTTGCGCGCTTTTCCGATCACGATCCGCCGCAGGCGACGGATCCGCGTCTCTTCTCCTTCTGGTTTCTCCCGGTCGGCCATTAGATTTCGATCTGCGCGCCGAGCTCGATCACCTGATTCGGAGGAAGACAGAAGTACTGCGAGGCGCTGCTGGCGTTGCGCATCATCCAGGCGAAGATGTGATCGCGCCACAGGGCCATGCCCGGCGCATGCGTGGCGATAAGCGTCTCCCGGCCGAGGAAATAGCTGGTACTCATCGGAGCAAAAGTCACAGGCCCTTTCACCTTCGCCAGAAGCTCAGGCAAATTCGGGTCCTCCATGAAGCCGAAGTGCGCCACCAGGCGAAAAAGGCCATTGCCCAAATCCTCCCACTGGTATCTCTGCTCCTCCGACACGCGCGCGGTTTCCTCCACGTCGACATTGAGGATGACGACAGTTTCGTGCACGACTTTGTTGTGCTTGAGGTTGTGCAGCAACGTGGTCGGGATGCCGGCGTGCGAACGCGACATGAAAATTGCCGTGCCCGGCACGCGCGGAATTCTGTTGTTGGCGAGATCGCGACTGAGGTCATCGATCGAAAGCGCCTGCTGCGACAGTCGCTCATTGAGGATGCGGCGGCCAGTGTGCCACGTCGTCATGAATGTATAGACGGCGATACCCACCACTAATGGAAACCATCCGCCTTCGGCCACTTTCACGATATTCGCGGCGAAAAACGACAGATCGATTGCCAGAAGTGGCAGCGTCACGGCCATGACGGTAACGATCGACCAATGCCACCGTTCGCGCTCGACGAATGCGAGAAGCGCCGTGGTGATCCCCATTGTGGCGGTGACTGCGACGCCGTATGCCGCCGCTAGATTCGTCGACGCGCGAAACGTGAGGACGAGCCCGATCGAGGAGAGCATCAGAATCCAATTCACCGACGGGATATAGATCTGTCCGATCTCGCGCGCGGAGGTGTGCCGGATGAGGAGGCGCGGCGCGTATCCGAGTTGAACGGCCTGGCGGGTCAATGAATATGCGCCGGAAATCACCGCCTGCGAGGCGATGATCGTGGCCACGGTCGCCAACACGACGAGCGGGTACTGTGCCCATCGGGGTGCGAGCAGAAAAAATGGATGTTCCGTGCCGCGGGGATCGTGGAGCAGCAACGCTCCCTGGCCGAGGTAGTTCACCACGAGCGAAGGGAAGACGAGCACAAACCAGGCGATGCGGATCGGGCGCGCGCCGAAGTGGCCCATGTCGGCGTACAGCGCCTCGCCGCCGGTCACCGCGAGAAAAACGGCGCCGAGGACGAGGAAGCCGCGGTGGCCGTTCCGCAGAAAAAAGTTGACGCCGTACTGCGGGTCGAATGCAGCGAGGACGTGCGGCTCCTTCACGATCTGCACCGCTCCGAGCAGCGCGATGACTGCGAACCAGAGGAGCATGACCGGTCCGAATGCCGCGCCGACTTTCCCGGTCCCGAATCGTTGCACCACGAACAAAAAGACGAGGACCACAACGGTGATGGGAACAACGAATGGCGAGAAGACCGGCGTGGCTACTTCCAGTCCTTCGATCGCGCTCAGCACGGAGATCGCCGGTGTGATCATTCCGTCGCCATAGAGGAGCGCGGCGCCGAATAATCCGAGAGCGACGAGCGCGAAGCGACGTTTGCGATCGCCGCGCGCTCCTACGAGCGACATCAGCGCGAGGATCCCACCTTCCCCCCGGTTATCGGCGCGCATGACCAGCGCGAGGTACTTGATCGAGATGATGACCACCAGCGACCAGATGATCAGTGAGAGCGTGCCGAGGACGTTGTCCTGGGTCGGTAGGACGCCGTGCTCGGGACGGAAACACTCGCGCAGCGCGTAAAGAGGGCTCGTCCCGATGTCCCCATACACCACTCCGAGAGCGCCGAGAGAGAGGACGAAGAGGTATCTGCGGCTGCTCTGCTGCGATGCCGGTTCCATCGATGGCGCAGGCGGCAAGGTACCACATGCTTGCTATACTTCGGCGTCTGGGCGTGTGATGAGAGTGAGTAAGGTCTTGCGGCACATAGCACCGTTAGCCGTGCTCCTCACGGCGGCGGTCGTGCGCGCTCAGTGTGTGACTGCCATCCAACCGGTCTCACAGCAGGCATCGTTTCCCAGCCACGTTGCCGGTCCGATCGCCACTGACGGTGCGTTCGTTCTCGTCGCAAAGCACGACACGACATCGAACACTCCTTCGATTTTCACGGCCCGTTACGACGGCCTCAATCAAGTCAGCCCTGATCGCCAAGTCACAACCACTTCTTTGAATGGCCCCGCAGCGCTTCTCTTCGAAGACGGCCCCCGGCAGTTCGGCCTCTTCTTTCAGCGCACGGATGCGACACTCATGCTGCAGCAGTTGGACATCACCGGCAATCCAGTCGGCGCACCTGTTCCGATGCCGCATTCCTGGTCCTTCAGCGACGAATTCGACATCACCTGGGACAGCGCCGCACAGGCTTTCGCGATCGTCCACTTCGTCACCGGCGGCCGCGACCTCGGCCTCTGGCTCTCGCTTGTGGCACCCTCCGGCAGCGTGATTTTGGATACGGATGTCTCGCTGTTCGCCGGAAATCCGGCGCAGCCTCGCATCGTTGCGCTTCCCGACGGAACCGTCGGCGTGCTCTGGTCGCGAACAAACTCGACGCCGCCGATCACGATTCTCACTCTGTTGAACGGGCCCTCCTTCAACACGGCTGCCGTCACCAATCGAACGGTCTTGAATCCGCGCATTGCGACTGACGGAACCTCGATGCTGATCATTTTCTCGAGCCCGAAGAGCGGCGGCGGGACCGAACTGCGTTATGCAGTGGTGAATGCCGCAGGCAGCGTCACCACAGCCGATTCGTCATTGATGAGCGGCACCGGCACCGACATCGCTGCTTCGTCATTGATCTGGAATCGTGCGCTCTCGGAGTGGGCGCTGGTCTACGTTGACGCAATTGCCGGACTGAATTTCTTTGCCGATACGCGTCTGCGCCGCTTCACTTCGGTCGGCGCGACTCCCAGCGACACCTTTCTGTCGCCCAACTCGCAGTTCAGTCGTCTCGCCGCACCCTTTCCTCTCGTATTCGTCAATAACGGTTACGTCGGCTCGATTCAACGCGTGATCTCAACGACGGAAGGCAGCGAGTCGTATCTGGTCAGGGTCTGCCCCTTCGTCGCCAGCGCGGCAGCCGATTATCCAATCTGGCGACCCTTTGTGCCGGTGACATTCACTGCAACCGGAAGCGGCGGCAATCCGGGCTACACATTCCAATGGCAATTCGGCGACAACGACTCCGCGAGCGGCGCCGTCGCCCAGCACGTGTATCAGAATCCCGGAACGTACACGGTGACGCTGACCGGCACCGACTCCGCGGGCGCGAAGTCCATCTCAAAGATCACCGTACAGATCACGACGGCCGGTCGACAGCGCACTGTCCGGCACTAACTGGCGCTCACGTCCTCTGACGTCCTCGCGAGCAGCTCGACGAAGCGATCCGACGGCACCGGAGCTTTGATCAGGTAACCCTGCATCTGATCGCATCCGTACCGCTTCAGGAACGATGACTGCTCGGTGAACTCGACACCCTCGGCGATCACTTTCAGCCGCAGGCTGTGCGCCATCGCGATGATCGCTGTGACAATGGCCGCGGTGTCGGGATCGTGGGTGATGTCGCGGACGAACGACTGATCGATCTTCAGCGTATCGATCGGGAATCGCTTCAAGTAGCTCAGCGATGAGTGACCGGTGCCGAAATCGTCGAGTGAGATGCGAATTCCGAGCTTCTTCAGTTCGTAAAGCGTGCGCACACTCGTTTCCGGGCTCTGCATCGCGCTGCTTTCGGTGATCTCCAGCTCGAGCAGCCGCGGCGGCAGGCCGGTTTCGTCGATGATCTCCTGAACGTGTTGCAGCAAATCCGATTGCTGCAATTGACAAACGGACAGATTCACCGCGAGCGAAAGCGATCGATGTCCGGCGTCGTGCCACGCCTTTGCCTGCGCGCACGCAACGCGTGTTGCCCAGGTGCCGATCGGAATCATGACGCCGATGGCTTCCGCGAGCGGGATGAACACCGTCGGCGGGATCATGCCGAGAGTGGGGTGATTCCAGCGGAGAAGGGCCTCCATCCCACTGATGCGCCCGGTGCGGAAATCGAAGATCGGCTGGTAATAAACCGCGAGCTCCTGGTTGAGCAGCGCCTTTCGCAACCCATGTTCGAGCGCGATGCGCTGCAGCGCTTTCGCGTTGATGAACGCGTTGAACAGTTGGTAGTTGTCGCGGCCCTGTTCCTTCGCCTGATACATGGCGGTATCTGCGTTCTTGATCAGCGTCTCCGCATCGAATCCATCATCGGGATACAAGCTGATGCCGCTACTGGTGGTCATGAAGAACTCGCGTCCTTCGATCTGGAAGGGGTAGCGGACCGCGTCGATGATCTTCTGCGCGACAAGCGCCGCGTCTTCGCCGTGCGGCAGGTGAGGCAGGAGAATCGTGAATTCGTCGCCGCCGAGGCGCGCGACGGTGTCACTTTCGCGGACGCACGATTGCACGCGACTGGCGACCGCCTGCAGAAGCTGATCGCCGATGTTGTGGCCGAGGGAGTCATTGATGACCTTGAATCGATCGAGATCGAGGAAGAGAACGGCGAGCTTGGCCCGCTCGCGCTGCGCCTGCGAGATGGCCACGGTCAGGCGATCCTTGAACAGCAGGCGATTCGGTAAGCCCGTCAGTGCATCGTGATACGCGAGGTGCTTGATCTGCTCCTCGGCATATGTCCGTTCGGTGATGTCGCGCACGACGCACACCAGACCGCCGCCTTCGATCGCGCTGATCGAGATTTCTTGCGGGAATGTCAGGCCGTCGTGTCGAAGGCCTGGCGCTTCACCGCGCCAGCGGCCGCGTTGCTTCACGATCGGCAGAATCGTGCTCGTGAAGCGCTCGTACGTTGCCGCTTCGTAGAGGGCATTCAGGGAAAGTCCGGCCATCGACTGCGGATCGGGGTAACCGTACAGCTTCGCGAGCGCATCGTTCACAACCGTGAATTCAAGGCGATCGTTGACGATCCCAATGCCGTCCATCGAAGCGGTCATCGCCGCCGATTGTTTGCGGAACGTCTCTTCTGCGCGTTTGCGCTCGGTGACGTCATTGGCGACGTGCAGGAAACCGGTGAGCCAGCCGTCGTCGCGGCGCAGCGCAGCGACCGACAGGAGAACGGTGATCGCCATTCCGTCTTTCTTCACGTACGTCCACTCGCGCTCTTCGAAGCCTTCGTGATCGGCGCGATATGCAAGGATGTCGAAGCCGCTGAGGCGCTGACCGAATTCGCTTTGCAGCCGGTTTGCTTGCTCTTCCAGCTCCTCGGGCCGATGCAGATCGAGCACCGATCGCCGCCCGATCACCTCGGCCGCCGAATAGCCGAGGAGCCGTTCGGCGCCTGAATTGAAGACGGTGATGATCCCATCTGCGTCCGTGGCGATGATCGAGACGCCCGTCGCGGAGTCGAGCACCGCTTTGCGCTGCGCGTTCGCCGCGGCGAGTTGCTGCTCGGCAAGCTTCCGCTCCGTCATGTCGTAGACGAAACTCTCAAAGAGGACCGTGCCGCCGGCATCCTCAATCGCGTGCGCGTTGATGAGCACCCAAATCGGTGTGCCGTGCTTCGTCTTCCAGAGGACTTGTGCCTCCGCGACAGAGCCGGCGGAGATCTTGTTGACGATCTGCTCCTCGCGGTCTTCGGGATGGAAGTACACGTCGCGAATGTTGATTTGCAGGAATTCCTCGACGGAGTCGTAGCCAAGCATGCGGGCAATCGAGGCGTTCGCTGTGATCAGCCTTCCGTCGGGTGTGGCCTGATAAATCCCCACGGATGCGAAATCGAAGATGTTGCGGTATTTCTCTTCCGAGGCGAGCAACGCCTGCTCGGCCTGACGGCGCTCGGTAATGTCGTGAAGGATCGAGTAGAGATAGCGGCGCCCGCCGATCTCGACCGGCCCGGAGTGAACCTCGACGTCGCGGACCGACCCGCTCGCGAGCCGGTGCTGAAATTCAAAATAGGCGCGAGTCTGCTGCGCCGCTTTTGCCATCTCTTCACGCGCCTGCTGTTCGCCGCGCGTGTTGATGTCCCAGATCTTCATCGACCGCAGCCGATCGACGCTCCAGCCGTAATATTCCGACGCGGCCAGGTTCGCATCGACGATGTCACCCGTCTCCGGATCGAGGATGAGCTGCACCGCACGGTTGTTCTCGAACATCTGGCGGTAGCGGCGCTCGTTCTCGCGAAGCGCCGTTTCCTGCCGTTTCTGTTCGATGGCCGACGCGACCTGCTGCGAGACAAAGACCAGGATCTCTTTGTCGCGCGGCGTCAGCCGCTTCGACGGCTCATACGTCTGCACGCCGATGACGCCCCAGGTTCGATCGCCGCTCTTCAGCGGCGCGCCGAGCCAATCGATGGAGCGGTGTCCAACAAGCTCGATTTCACCCTCAGCGCATAACCGCTCGAAGACTTCCGGTGTCGCCAGCAGCGGTTTGCCGGTGCGCAGAACAAATGCAGTGCAGCCGCGGCCCGGCGGACGACCTTCGGGCGCCGGATCGAACTCGTCGACAAAATATGGATAGCTGAGGATGCCGCGATCCGCGTCGTATTCGGCGATGTAGAAGTTCGTCGCCTCCATCAACGTGCCGACGACTTCGTGAATCTCGCGATAGAACTCGTACAGATCTTTCGTCTCGCGAGCGAGTTGTGCGATTCGGAACAGCGCGGTCTGCAGGACCTCGACGCGACGCGACTCTGTCACGTCGCGAAAGTGCCAAGCCCGGCCCGCATATTTGCCGTCGGTCGTCACCGGAACGGAAGCGCGCATGAAGACGCGCCCGTCCTTGAGCAGGATCGGATCGCCCGAGCGAATCTCCTTCGGGTGCTTGTACAGATACTCGACCTGCTCGATGAAGCTATCCCAATGGGCAACCTTCTCGGCGGCGTACGTGAGGAGTTGCTGGTCGTTGCTCTTTGCTGCAGCCTCTTCCGGGATCCCCCAAAGCTCGAGAAAGCGGCGGTTGTAGGAGAGCACGCCTCCTTCCGGATCCACCACGAGCACTCCGTCGAGCATCGCTTCTTGCTGCGCCTTGAGAATTGCCGTCGTGGTCCTACTCGAAGGCACGTCTCCGCCGCGAGAGAGGCGAAACCAACGCGCGAAATCGCGTCTCGCTTTCGCCAGCCTCGACGGCTTGGACGAAGAGAAGTCTGGCGGGTGTAGGGTCATAGGACCTGACTAAAGAGTCTTATTTTAGGTGAATTTACGTCTTAATCGTCTGTCCGGTCAGAAGAACGGAAAAACTGCCACTGGAGATAGCTCGACCGGATGAACCAGAGCAGCAGGAGAGCGATGAAAGGCTGCTTCAGATAGACACTCGCCAGCACGAGGACTCCTCCGACGATCATCGACAGCCAGATGGAGATCATGAAGGCTGTCCGCTCGCTCAGAAGGATACGCAGGAAGTGACGCACCATGCCGTAGCCGTCGAGCGGCGCGACCGGAAGTAGATTGAAAAACCCCCAGAGGATGTTGGCCTGCGCAAGGAGCGGAACAAAAGCTGCAAAAAACGGGTCCCGCTGCATCCCCGGGATCCGCAGAAACAGGAATCGAACCGTTATGGCGAGGAGAAAACTCGACAGCGGACCGGCGGCGCTGATGAAGAGGTCCTGCCAAGGTCGCGCGCGCC
>WNGB01015762.1_pt1 | contig 19677 bp, 17 predicted proteins | sample 5400681 | NCBI WGS metagenome assembly WNGB01 (sample SAMN13153367, study PRJNA577476) | soil metagenome | isolation source: 115 cm soil or saprolite under grassland replicate 2 | place: USA:California | collected 2016-06-15
CCGAGTACGCACGATTGCTGGGAAGGTGAGGATCGTAGCGCCACTGTTCGCGGCCGGTTGCTGGATCGAGTGCGATGACCTGATTGAACGGTGTGATGAGATACACCCGGCCGTCCGCGAAGAGGGGTGTGGCTTCGAACGCGGCGATTTGCGCAGCCACCTTATTTGGTGGCGTGGCGTTCGTCTCGTAGGTCCATGCGACCTTCAATCGTGCCGCCGTTTCCGGTGTCAGATCGGCGGCGAGCGACGCGAGCGCGAGCAGAAGCAGCATGCCCGCATTCTGTCACATGGATACGAGGGCAGTCTCCGCGGTGCGACGCCGGGCGCCTCGCGGGAACCACCAGTTGAGTCTCCCGAGGAGCGCCATCGACGCGGGCACGAGGACGAGGCGAACGAGCGTCGCGTCGAGCGCCACGGCAAATGCGAGGCCGAGCCCGAGCTCGCGCGTGACCACGAGGCGCGTGAACCCGAACGCCGAGAAGATCGAGACCATCACGAGAGCCGCGCTCGAGATGGGCCCCGCGGTCTGTTGCAGGCCGAGGGACACGGCTCTCGCATTGTCGCCAGTGGCGGCGTAGGCCGCTCTCACGCGACTCAGCAGAAACACTTCGTAGTCCATCGACAGCCCGAACAGGACGGAGAACAGCACCAGCACGATGAACGAGTTCAGCCCTCCCGGAGGGGAGAGATGGATCCATGCCGCGCCGCGGCCATCCTGAAACACGTAGACGAGACACCCGTACGATGCAAGGACCGACAAGAGGTTCAGCAGGATCGCCTTCAGCGGGATCAGGACGCTTCGAAACGACACGAGCAGCACCAGAAATGTCGTCGCCAGGACGACCGGCACGACGATTCGCATGCGGCCGAAGACTTCGTCGTCGAAATCTTTCGTGAGCGCCGTCGTGCCGCTGATCCCGACGCGCGCGCCAAGCCCAGAGAGTTCCGGCCAGCTGTCGCGGCGCAGGTCGTCGACCAGGGCCATCGATTCCGGTGCCTCGGGCACAGACGAAGGCAGCAGGACGATGAGCGCCATCCGATCGTCGACGCTGAGGACATCGTGAACGAGATGCTGCATCCGGTCTGGCAGATCGTCGGGGGACCGGACCGATCGGTGCAGGCTGCTCGCGACGGACAAGAGATCGGGGAACCCGTTCACGCGGGCGATTCGAGGATCTTCCGACAATCGCTCGGCAAGCGCGGTGATGCCGCGCCGGAAATCGGCGTCCCACATGGTCCGTCCGGGCGGCGCCTCCACGAGCAGCATGGTGGGCCCAATCGCTCCCTGGTAGAACTGGTCGGCGAGCAGATCGTAGCCCTCGCGTGCTTCGAGATCGGCGACGAGATTGTTCACGCCGACGTTCCACGATTGCAGGCGACGCACCGGCGCAATGAAGACGGCGAGAGTCACGAGGCCCGCGACCAGAAACGTCCAGGGACGCCGCATCACCAGACCAGCCCATCGGGCCCAGACCGCGGTTGCCTCGCTTGGCGGCTTGGGATGCTTTCGAGGCCAGTTCACGGCTGCTCCCAGGTAGGAGAGCACGACCGGCAGCAGCGTCAACGATGCCGCGACGGCCGTGAGAACGACAACGATGCCGCCGGCGGCCATCGATCGGAGAAAGGACACGTTGACCAGGAACAACCCACAGAAACCGATGGCGACAGCCAGACCGGAAACGACAATCGCGTGTGCTGTATCGTCGACGGCTCGGCTCGCGGACTCGCGGACACCGTGACCCTGCGACAGCGCCGCACGGAAGCTGGCCACGATGAACAGCGCGTAATCGACGCCTACGCCGAGCCCAATCATCGAGACCACGTTTTGGGAGAACACGCTGACGGTTGTAATGCGGCTCAGGAAGAACAGCCCGGCTGAGCTGATGGTCACCGACGCCAGCGCCAGCAGTACCGGCAACCCCGCCGCGAGCGGAGCGCCGAAGGCCACCAGGAGAATCACGAGCGTAATGGGCAAGCCCACACGCTCGGCGCGGAGCAAATCCGCAGAGGACTGGCGATCGAGATCGAAGTACATCGCGGGAGTTCCCGTCACGAGTGCGCGGAAGTCATTCGGGAGGCTGGCTCGTCGGATCGCGGTTCGCACCTCTCGGGTGAGCACCTCGGCCTCGTTGAATCTCGCAACGTTCGACCGAAACAGGATCAGCGCAGTCTGCCGGTCTTTTCCGAGCAAGTCGACCCGCCCGGTATTCCAGTACGACCGGACGGCACCGCCCGGCATCGACATCAGGCTGTCTTCGATCGCCTGCGCGGCATGCTGAAATCGGGCGTCCTGGACGCCAAGACCATCGCTCCGCAGCAGTACGAGGAACGGAAAGAACGTGCCTGCGGGGATGCCGCCGTCCACCGCGCGTTCGATGACCTCGACCGACCGGCTTCCGGCAATTCCATCCGACGCGCCCTTCAAGACACCCTGCACCCGCGAAGCAAAGATCCCGGAAACGGCGATGAGCCCTGCCCACAGGAGGATCGTGACCTCGCGATGCCGCAGCACCCACGAGGCGAGTGTCCCGAATCGGGAAGCCGCTGCCACCTTTTCCGGAGCCCGATGCCAGGCGGGCAGGCCGATTCCGGACACCGGGGTCGAGATCATTTGACAGCCGCGACGAACGTCTGAAGGCCGCTTGGGTCGCACGTCACATCGAGACGGCTCCATGGAAGCGTGCGGAGAATCCGCTCCAATTCGTCAGGGCCGCGATACGTGGTGACGAGCTCGGCCATCTGGAGCAATAGATCGGAGCGAGCGTCCCGCGCGGTCGCGCTGGTGTAAAAGGTCGCGCCAGGCTCCAGCAGGTCATGGACGCGTGCATAGAACGCTGCCAATTCATCGTCGCGAAGGAACTCTCCGAGGCCGGTGCTGATCACGAGATGGAATTTCAACCTCGGGTAGGCATCGCTGTTCAACGCGTCGCCGAGGTGATAATGCACGGACCCGAGCCCGCACTGTGCGGTCAGACTGCTCGCGACCGCGAGCGGCAGAGGGTCGATGTCGACGCCGTGATACTCAATCCGCGACAGGAGCGCGGGGTTCTCGCTGCGCAGCGCTCGAGAGAGATCGATCATGTCGCGCGGAATGCCACAGGGCACCGCGAGAACCCTCAGCGGCTGCACGTCCGCAGGGAACGATTCGAGCGCCAGGCGCACGGTGTGTTGGGCGCGCTTGCAGCGCCGTCGAAACGCCCGCGCCGCCGGCATCGCGAGCAGCCGCGCGTCGATCCATCGTCCCAATACCGTACGGCCGGACGGCGTGCTGCGGTAGATGTGATCCGCAAATCGGAAGCTGCCCGAGTGCTCGATCCCCTCTCGAGCGAGATCGCTCAGCCTCATCACGTAGTAGAGCGGTACAAGATGAAGCGCGCCGTCGCGGATCAGCTTACGCGGGATGCTGCGGCTGCGCCGCGTGACGTTCTTCATCCGCGATTCGATGTTCGTCATCGCTCCTCTCGATCAGCTCCTCGCCCAGTCCCTCGATGTCCCAAAGCCGCTCGCGATACGGAGTGAGCCGTTGAACGATACGCTCGTCGGCGGCGCGATACCGGTTCAGGATCGCGTCGGCAGCCGGTTGTCCAGTCAGCCACTCACAAATCCAGTCGAGATGGTCCTGCTCGTCCCGCAGCAGGGCGCTGAAAGTCCGGCGCGCCGCGTCGGGCAGACCGCGTCGGGCCAATTCGTCCGTGAAATGACGATGAACGCTGTGCTCGAAGATGTGCGTGAGCGCGAGCACTTCGGTGATGGTTCGCGGCGTGGAGATCTCGTCGAGGTAGAACGATTGGTAGCTCCGACGAATCCGCACGCTCGGGAGACCGAGTGTTTCCAGCGTGTGCATCCACAGCCACGCGTGCCGCGCTTCGTCGGCGCAGTGCCTGGTGAGCCGACTGAGAAGGTACGGATCCGTTGCGTGGCGGACTATCCGGCCAAGCACCAGCGCGCCGTCGAGCTCGCTCTGCCGATACCAGTTCAATCGCCAGTAGAGGCTACGCTGTTCCGACATGGCTGCCCTCCCACTCCACCATCCGCAGGCTCTCGCCGGTCAGCCGGCGGATCTTCTGACTGATCGTGACGATCGCCGCGAACTCGTTCTTCTCGGCGATTGGAATCTCGCTGACGACTTCCAGGCCACGCCGCAAAGTGCTCGCTCATCATGTACCGCGTCAACAGGCCGGTCCCGTCCTCGTACCGAAGGTCACGGTTCCGCCGCCGTATCGACGCGATCTCTTCGTCCTCGATCGGGTCGAAGCCGACCCGCTGCAGATACTGATTGAACACGTGGAAGTGTTTGTACGACTCGTACAGTTGAATGCTGAACACCGAAGTCGCCGCGACGTCGTCCCACAGGCAGTCCATCGCGCGGCAGGTGAATATCGGAAAGAACGATTCGATGAGCGCGGAGTCGCGCACACGCTTCAGGAGCTCCGGCTGCCCGAGCGCCAGCTGCGGGTCGACGTCGTCCCACGCAATGTCGGTGTCGAGATTCCATCGCTGCATTTCCGCCGTGGAGAGATAGTCGGCGTAAATCATCGTGTGGCCTTCTCGCGGCGATCGGCGGCGGGCCGCTGCGCGTGGTGCGCCCAGCGATCGAGCCCGACCGCGATGCACGCGGTGTGAACCGGCTGTCCATCTGACGTCACGATCTCGAAACGCCGGCCAAAAAACGGCCCGTGTCGATTGACGCTGGCAAGCGCGAGGCCTCCGGGGCCCGGCCACTGATACTCGACTTTTGTTTTCAGCAGCCGCTGCATCAGCGCCTTCCCGGCTGCAGCAGGAAGGAAAAACGGATCCTCCGCTGCCTGCCACTGACCCGAAAGGCTCATCTCCTCGGCGAGTGTCTCGATGGCGAGGCGTGCAGACTCCGCGGCCGCGTCGACCCAGGCCGCTGGTCCGAGCAGCACAACCTCGCGCATCTCGAACTCAATCTGGCGGACGCCCGGTTCTGAGGCACTTTCGGCACGGAAGCACCTGCCGCGTGACGTGATGACGGCCGGCGCGTCGAGCACGCGGCCTGCGAGCTGTGCGTACGCGTGGTAACAGACCGCCGGCGACAGACACCATTGAGAGGTGTCGCCGTTCTCGAGAAAGGCGAACCGGCAGGCCGACATCAGCAAATGCGGAAACGCCTTCGGGTATTCAGCGTGCTCGAGCACGCCTCGGGCAATCAACGCGGGATACTGGACCTCGCGAGCGCCCAGGGACAACGCGGCGCGGCGAACGCGTGCGTCAATGCCGTTCAGCGTGAGCAGCTCGGCGTCCGACCTCGTGGGTGCGGACTGCGGATAGCCGGCAATCATGATGGTTCCCCCATGGTCCAGAACGCGCGGCAGATCCGGTCAACCGTTCCGAAGAACCGCATGTCGACCTTTCGCATCGGAATGGACGTGCCTGTTGCCGTTTCAACGAAGGCGAGCAGGTCGATGATCCCAAGGCTATCGATGATGCCGCTCTCGAAAAGCGGCGTGAAGGCATCGATATCCATCGGCCGGGCGCCATGCCGTGCGAAGAGCGGCCCTTTGATGAACTCGATCAACGCGCGTGCGAAGGCTTCCCGGCTCTCAGGCCGTTGGGCGACGAGCAGCTCAGACATGTGCGTGCTCCCTCACGTGGCGGCGGCGCCGCCAGTCGCAGGCACGTCCGAAGTCGATGACTTTGCCGATCGTCGTCCGCCAGTCCGAGAGAGGTAGGGGTCCGCCCCACAGCAGTTCCGCTCGGGCTGTGCGATACACCTTCGGGTACAGCAGCGTTGGAAAAAAGGACTTCGCACCTTCCAACACCCGGCCGAACAGCGCGTCGCCGCTTTGTCGAACCGAGCGTTCGAAGAGCTCGAACGTGGCCGCGTCGACGATGACCGGCGTCTCGATCTGGCCGCTGTCCCATCCAGAAACGCAGTCGCGGAGATGCGCGACCACGGCGTTCACGAGCTCGTGGATCGGGATCGCGCGATCACCTGCTGCAACGTGACAGATGTCAAACCTTTCGACAGGACGAGCCGCCGCATGGGCGATCCACTGGGCCGCAACATCGGTGGCGATGAGATCAACCCGTGATCCATCGGCCGAGGGGAGCAGGGGCACCAGCCCGCGCACCAACCAGCGGATGGACTGATGGATCGCTCCAAATCGGTGCACGTAGCCTGTCTGCGCGCCGCCGATGCACGTGCTGAGGCGCGCGATTCGCGTCGGCAGGTCCGCGGCCGCAGTCAGGCGTTCCGCTTCCCACTTCGTCCGTTCGTAGCGGTTCACGAACGCTTCCGGTGTCGCGTCGAGACACTCCTCGATCGCGCCGGTCCTCGTTCCCGCCACGCACGTCGTGCTGACGAGAAGGAACTGGCGCAGGCGCGCGCACCGGCGCGCGAGATCGAGGACACGCCGCGTGCCGTCAACGTTCACGTCGCGCAGGTCGTTCAGCGACGCCGCAAATCGCGTATTCGCAGCGGCATGGATCACGACGTCCACCTCGCTCGACAGACGCTGACGGTTGCGACCGTCGAGACCAAGGTCCTCCCGTGTCATGTCTCCGGTGATTGGGTGCAGACGTTCGAGGAAACTCGATGGGGAGCACGAGCCGCCTGTCAGCGCGTCGACGCTATCGCGCAGATCCTGAACGCGGTCGGCCCACGTCGGACCCGGGCGAAGCAGTGTGAAGATCTGCTCGTTCTCTTCGCATCGCAGCAGTTCGGCCAGAAGATGCGGTCCAAGCGCCCCGCTGGCCCCCGTGACGAGGATGGTTCGGCCCATGTCAGTGCTCCAGCAGCAATCCGCACCAGCTCGAGCCGAATCCGTACGTGAACAGCAGCAACCGTGAACCCCGAGGGACCTGACCACGCCGCCGAAGGTCCTGCAGGTACAGGAACGAATCGGCGGTGATGGTGTGGCCAAACGACGGCAGCCCACAATGGAGCCGGTCCGCGGAAATGCCGACGAGCCGCAGCAGAATGTCCCAACTGGATCGATTGACGCCGGTCGGAACGACGACGTCGACGTCTTCGGGCCGGAGGCCGTGCTGAACCAGCAGCTGTTGGATGACCGCCTTCGCCGTTGGAAAGTAGGCCGCGACGATCTCGGCGCCGCACGCTGCGGGGTCGCAGTAGTAGCCACGCGACAGCTGTGTGAAGCCGAGCCACTTCTCTTCTCGACACTCGCGTGAGACGACCACTGCACACGCGGCATCGCTGATGACGTTGTAGAGGATCTCGCGCGGCGCTCCTGCGGGGAGAACGTCCACGCCCACGCACAATGCGTGGTGACGTCCTGGCTCGGCGAGCAGGAGCGAGCGGGCAACCCTCAGCGCCGCGAACATCGTCGAACATCCCTGCTGCGCCACGGCCAGCACGTCTGCGTTGTGCAGATCGAGCGCGTCCTGAAGCCACGCGGACGCGTAGCGAAAACCCTGCATGACGTCGCCACTGGTGGAGCGGTCGGCGGCGGCGGTTGAACGGATGTGGCTTTCAGGTCTCGCGCTGGCCCAGACGAGAACGTCCACTTGATGCGGCTGAAGGCCGGCGTCGCTCAACGCGGCCTGCGCGGCGTCGATCGCCATGTCATCCGGTCGGCAGCGCTCGTCACAGATGTAGGCGCGCTCGAAGCCGAACGCGTGCAATGCCTGCGGCGGCGACGTAAGAAGTCCCGCAGCAGCCAGCTCGGCGAGATCGTGGTGCCGCGGAGGCAACACGCCGGCCACGCCGCTCAGGCCAACCTGACTCGCATTTTGGCTCACGCCTATCTATGAAGAAGGAACCCTGGAAGGTTACTGCTGACGACGAGCCTCGTTCCGGAGCCGCTTCACTTCGTCGAAGAGATCCGCCGGGCAGTACGACCCTCTCAAACGGCCGTAGGTGGTCTCGGCGCCCGACTGCCACAAGTCGCGGGTCGCCGCGTTCGAGCGCAGGACGGTGAGGCCGCGCTTCTCCATTTCACGAACCGCCTGGTCGCTCATGGCGCGGACATCGGCACGAAGCCGTTCGCCCGCCGCGTGTGCAGCCGTGAGCAGCGCTGCCCGGGACGCGGCAGGGGTCTGCTGCCAGGCCTGCTGGCTGATGACGGTTGCGCCAATCAACGGCATCCACGGCACATCGATCATGTGGGGCGCGAGCGTGTACGACTGCTCGAACTCGGCAAGAAGAGGCACCGTCGAAAACGCGTCGATCGTGCCGGCTTGCAAGGCCGTGATCAGATCGGTGGGCGCGAGCGGGACGGCGTGAAAACCAAACTCCCGGTAGAGACGGCTTGTCGCGGCATCACCCACCGACGTGAACAGCGTCATGCGGCGCACATCGTCGGGCGTCCGGGCAGCCTTCTTGGTGAATGTGTGCACCCAGCCGGCCTCAGCCCAATTCAGCACCTTGAATCCTCTGGCTTCGATACGCTGCTCGAGCATCGGCGCGAGTCGCAGGCGCACGTAATCGATCTCCGCATAGGAGTTGAACATCATCGGAATCTGGAGGCATGAGATCGCGTCGTCGATTCGCGAGAGACCGACCGATGAGAGCGCCGCGGCCTGAATGCGGCCTTGACGGATCTGCCCCACCATCTCCGCCTCGTCTCCGAGAACGCCGCCCGAATGGATCGTGACCTGTACCGTTCCGGCCGAGATCGTTCGCCACTCCTGCCGTACGTACTGCAGGCTCTCGTCCCAAAGCGATCCCTTCGGGACGATCGTGCCCATCCGAATGCGGACGACGCTCTGTGCCTGCAGCAATGGAGTCGCAGGGGTCGCGAGCAGTGCCAGCGCCATCGCGATTCGATACACGCGCGACCTGGTGAGCTGAATGTGCGCCATCAGAGCTCTCTGGTGTGGTGAAGCAGAGGCGTCAGAGGGTGTGGGCCCACCTCGCTCTGCCTACGGCACTGCTTCACGAGCTGAAAAAAGCCTTTGCGGCGATACCTCGTGCACGCGTCGTCATAGAGACGCGCGGTGAGCCAGAGCATGCCTTCTCTCAACTGCTGCGGCGACATGTCCATCGGTTGGTAGTTGACATCGAACAGCGTGCACAAATCCCACCGTCCGGCCTCGAGAATTCGACCCTCACGCTCGAGACGGTCGTAAAGCGGCGTCCCGGGAAATGCCGTGAGCACGGTGATTTGCACGTCGTACAACGGCACGTCGAGTGCGAACTCCAGAACCTCCTGAAAGATCTCGGGCGTATGGCCGTCGAGGCCGAGAATGAAACATCCGTTCACCGTGATGCCGTGCGCTTGAATGCGGCGAAGCGCAGCCGTGTAGTGTCTGGCGGTTCGTGCCTTGAAGTTCGAACGCATCTCGATGCCCTGCAGCGGAGCCTGGACCGGACTTTCCAACCCGATCAACACCTGCCGGCAGCCAGCCTCTCGCATCAGGTCCAACAACTCTTCGTCCTCCGCCACAGAGATATCGGTTTCGGTGAACCACGTGATCTGGAGCGGGGCCAACTGACGGCACAGCTCCTTGCCCCACGCCTTGTCAACGAAGGTGTTGTCATCGGCGAACTCGATGAATGGGTTCGGCCGCACATGCTGGATTGCGCGGATATCGCGGACGATGTCGGCCACCGGGCGCTTTCGGTAACGCTGGCCGAGCATCACGTTCGATGCGCAGAAATCGCAGCGCCAGGGGCAGCCGCGCGATGTTTGGACGGTGAAACGATTGTACGGGCGGTCGGCCAGCAGGTCGTATCGCGGCACCGGAAGGTGACCGACATCCACAGGACCCCAATCCGCTGCGAGAAAGAGCCTGGGCGCACCACCTCAGGCCAGACGTTCTCGCCTTCACCGGTGATCACGTAAGCGGCATGAGCGGCGGCTTCCTGCGGTCGCACTGTGACGTGCAAGCCGCCCATCGCCACACGCACGCCCGACTGTCGTAAGCGATCGGCGATCGCGTACGCTTCGAACACCTGCGCCGAGAATGTGCTGATCGCTACGAGATCGCACGTGTAGATCGCGGAGGGTTCCTTTCCGTCAGCCTCCGCTTCGAAATAGCTGATTTCGTGGCCCGCCGGCGTGCATGCAGCCAGGTAGAGCAGACCGAGGCTCGGCAGCGATGCGATCGTCTTACTGCGCTCGACGAATCCCGGCAGCGTCAAACCAAGCTCCAGCAGCGCCGGATCGTGCGCGCGGATGCCGCTCATGGCGAGAAACCCGATTCTCATGGCGTCCCGCCGATGATGGTGAACACAACCGCGAGGAGCAGAGCGATGACCGGGATGAAGAACAGATGCCGGCACGACTCGCGCCAGCCAGTGAGAAAGCAGACGGCGGGCATGGCGACGCCGCCCACAGCGAAGCCGATTGACGCGCCGGCGCCCATGGTCGTGGTCGGTAAAGGCCACGGCGAATACGAAAAGAGCACGTTCAGCATTCCGAGGGCCGCCAGAGCGATGTGTCCTAGCCGCACGATGCGGCGTCGAAAAGAGTTGTATCCGCCCAGAAAATCGTCGCGATGGAAGAGAAGGCCGAGACCGGCACCAGTGATGAACGCGAAGAGCAGCAGCCACCAGCCGAACTGCCAATTTAGGACGTGAGTAGGTCCAGACACTGCGCACCGCCTTCGTTGAATTACTGAAGGCGCGTCCGGGAATGGTTACAGGCTTTCTGTAACCTTGCGCCCCCGTTGCGTCAGTACCTCCAGACACCGCAATCCTGCAGTGTCGTCGTGCCACTCATCACGCTGCATGTCTCGAGAGAGGGTGCCTGAATGATCACAGTCAACACCCGCAACTGGCTGGCCACCGCAGCCCTGGCGGGAGCTCTTGCCACGCCGTCGCTGGCGGTCGCTCAACCTCCGGGGGTCCAGGCCGAGGACGCCACTCGGTATCTGGCGCTTGGCGACAGCATTGCCGCCGGCTACAAAGTCGTCCCGGTCACGCAGGCTTACCCCTATTTGCTGTACCAGGACGGCGCGTTCGATTACATCTCGTCCGCGCTGTTCTGCGATGCGGCCGTGCCAGGCGCAACCAGCCAGGACGTGCTGCTCCATCAGGTGCCGCAGGCGCTCATTCCCTTCGCCAACGGCGGATTCAATCCGAAGTACGTGACGCTGACGGTCGGCGGGAACGATCTGCTGGCTATCCTGAAGTTCGCAGGAACCCACCAGGATCCCGCGGAGGTTTTCCAGTTCGCCAATCAGGTGCTCGGCGCGTACGCCCAGAACCTGGGGGCCATCCTCTTCCAGCTTCGTAGCGGTTTGCCGAACGCAAAAATCTTCGTGGCGAATCAATACACGATCCCCGAAATTGAAGCCGTGTTGCCGTTCACTGGGCAAATCATCGGCGCGTTCAACAGCGTGTTGGCGCAGGTTGTCGGCCAGTTTCCGAACAACGTGTACGTTGTCGACGTCTACCATGCGTTCCTTGGCCGCAGCGGTCTTCTTCTGGTCGAGCGCCACGCCGCGTCACCTTTCGAAACGCACCCCACGACTACCGGGCATCACGTCATGGAGCAGGCGTTCGCGGATGTGATCGCCCAGAACAAGTAAGGCTTCCGTACAGCGCTTTGACATCCGGTGGCGCGGGCTTCCATCCGCGCTACCGGAAAGCGAAACAGCACAGCGATTTGGACGTAGTCTACGTGTCATTCGGCCCGAGAATCGCTTTCACCCAGTCGGAGCGATGGACTCCTTACGCGCAGGTTCTGCTCAGTGCAATGACCGGCGGCGGGGAGAATCAACCCCTCGGTGGACGGCTGAAAACCGGCAATTAATCGACAGGGCAAAACCGGCAATTATCTGCGGCGGCCAAGACCAATGGAGTTCTACTTCGGCGGCGGCTCAGTGCGCAAGTCGGTCTGGACTTTGGTCCGCCAGCTGCGCGGTCCGCATTTGAGCACGTGCGCGTGATGCAGCAGCCGATCGAGCAGTGCGGTGACGGCGGCGGTGTCGCCGAGCAGCTTGCCCCAGTCGTCCACTGGACGATTTGATGCGAGGAGTGTCGCCGCCCGTTCGTAGCGACGCATCACGATTTCCAAGAGATCTTCCGCGGCGGTGTGCGGCAGTTTCCGCATGCCTAAGTCGTCGATGATCAGTAGGGGCACGACCGCGAGATCGGCGAGGTACTCCTTGCGTGTGCCATCGGGCGTGGCATCGACGAGTTCCTCGAGGAGCGTGTGGGCCTCGCGGTAGATGACACGATACCCTTGCTGGATCACGGCGCGGCCAATCGCTTGCGCCAAGTGGCTCTTTCCTGTGCCGGGTGGTCCGAGAAAGAGCGCGTCCTCGCGTTGTGCGATGAAGCGGCCCGTGGCAAGCTCGTGGATCAGCGCCCGATTCATCTTCTTGTTGAAATCAAAATCGAAGGTATCCAGGGAGCGATCCGGATCCCGGAAGCCCGCCTGTTTGTGCCGACGCTCGAGGAGGCGGTCCTGTCGGCGCAGGAGCTCGTCGGACACCAGCATCGACACGAGATCGATCGGCGCGAGCTTCTCGCTCTGGGCCTGACGCAAGCGGGTTTCGAGGACCGCCGCCATGCCGGACAGGCGGAGTTGACGGAGCGCGCGATCGAGTTCGACGAGGTTCATAGCGGATCTCCTGTTTTGCGATCGATGAGATCGCGATAGAGGGTGAGCTGCCGAATGAGCGGGTCGACTTGGCGGAGCGTCAGCGGCACCGGCAGCCGACGTTCGAGGTACCGACGCAGGAAGCGGTACGTCGGCACGCCGAGATCGAGCGCGGCTTTGGCCGCGTCCTCGATGACCGCCGGTCCGTATTTCTTGGCGAGAGCGAGCACGCCGAGTATGCGGCGAATGCCCGACGCGCCCTCGTGCTGATGGATGGAGTGGCAGACGGCGCTGATGTGCACACCGGCGGTCTTCGCCCGTGCCAGGAGCGCGACCGTGCTCGCCGGCGTCCGCCTCGCACGATCGTCGTCGTGGATGCGATGCCACCCACGTGGGGCGCGGACATGCTCACGCAGCAGCTGCCCCGTGTTCGGCGCGAGCAACCGGACATGCAGATCATTCCATTGCACCTGCACCCGACGACCGATCCATCCGGGGGGCGCGCCGTAGTACGCGGCCTCGACTTCGACGCAGCCATCCAGGTGCACGGTCCGTTCGCCGTATTGGTAGTAGCGAAACGGTTCGAGCGGCAGTGGGCCGAGCGCCGGCTGCTCCTCGGCAAACATCGCCGCGACTTGCCGTTTCGTGGTGCCGTGAATCCGCGTGTCGGCCCAGCGCGTCTCCCACCGATCCAAGTACGCCTGCGCCGCCTCGATCGTCTCGAAGCGGAGTCCTTTCAGCGGCGTTTTCTGGGCGTGACCGACGCCGGCTTCCACCTTGCCCTTCCGATCGGGATCGGCGACGCGGCACGGCAGCGCGACCACGCCGTAGTGTGCGAGCACGTCGCGATACAGCGGATTGAGGGCGGGATCGTAGATGTCGGGCGTGAGCACGCCCTCTTTCAGATTGTCGAGGACGATGACGCGGACCGTGCCGCCCAGTCGACGAAACGCGCGTTCGTGCAGCTCGGCCCAGATCTGCGTGCTCGATCGCCACACCAGCAGTCGCACCGATTTGCGCGAGTAGCCCAGCGTCAGGACAAAGAGGCGCGTGCGCCGGTACTTCCCCGTGCCGCGATCGCGCACCATCGGGCCATCGCCGTAGTCAACCTGGCCTTCTTCGCCCGGCGCCGTCGTAATGACCACGCGCGCGTCGGCAGGAGCGCTGCCGCGGAGTGCCACCACGAAGCGGCGCACACTGGCGTACCGTGCGGGAAAGCCGTGGTCGTCGACCAGGTCCTGCCAGATGGCGACGGCGTTCCGCCCACGCGCCAGCGCCTCGGCGATGATCTCGCGATACGGCTCGCAGGCGCTCGCGCTCGGAGCTCGGCCCGGCGGCGGTGGCCCCCCGGGGTCGGTCGACACCCCGTCGCTCGTAATTGCCGGTTTTGCCCCGAGGTCGGTGGACACCTCCTCGGAAATGGCCGGTTTTGCTTTCGATTCGCTCGGCCGGCCGCGACCGCGCACCGCGATCCCGGCGGCTTTCAGATAGCCGCTGACCGTCTCGCGTCGGATGCCGGTTGCTTCCTGGATGCGCGAGAGCGTCCAGCCCAATCGCCCCAGCGCGCGGACTTGCTGTTGTTTGTCGTCGTCCAAGACGTTACTCATGCGGCGACGGAACACGCGTTCCGCGCCGTCGTCAACGTCTCAGTCGTCGTCCGTTAATTGCCGGTTTTCAGGTGTCGATTAATTGCCGGTTTTGGGTGTCCACCGAGGAATCAACCAGCCGGTGCAATTGGAACATTGGCTACGCAATTGGGCGTCGGAGCTAACTTCTGGCGTAGTCCGAGAATCGGCATCCAAATCGGAAGCGACTATCTGATTTCTCACAGCGGCTCACGTTACAACAAGGTTCGACTGCACGGCGCCATCGTCTTCAGGGGGCGCGTACCAGCGCCAGACCCGCGCCCTAGCGAATGACGCGACGACCAGTGTCGGAGCACCTTGGACATCTAAATCAATTCGCGGCAAGGAGGAGCTGATTGAGAAGGTGTGACAGAGAGGGCGACGGCCTCAGTGTGGCAGCGAGAGCGTCATCACACGCGCGTTCGCGTGGTATGACAGCCGTCGACGAACGTCTTCTTGATCGATTCGGGTGTCTGGATGCTCAGGAAGAAGCTCTCCAGGTAGTTCTTCATCTCGCTTTTGTGCTTGCCGTTCAGCTCCTTCAAGGATTCGATCGCCGCGATCATGTCGGCTTTCCGCGCGCGGAACGGGTCGGCGGCCGCGTTGAACTCGTCGACAGTGCGACACGGGCCGCGATACAAGCGGTCGGTCACGCTGCGCAGGTTCAGCCGCGGATCCGGGGTGGCGTAAGGAGGGTGGACCATGCCCGACGCGTCGAAATCGTACGGCACGGGGAAGAACGTGCGCTTCTTGTCCTGCACGATCACCACGTTGTGCAGCGCCCAGATTGAGTAGTCGGTGTTGCCGAGCATGTACTCGAGCAGCATCATCGTGGTCAGCGTGTCCTGGTGGAGGTCTTTGAACTCGAGGTGCATCAGGTCCACGTCGCGGCCGCCCAACCGCCGCGCGACGTCGTTCACGTGCTCGAGGAACAACGCGTTGTGCGTCGAGATCGCTTTCTTCGACTTCGCATCGAGGTATGTTCCACGAGCCAGCCGGGCGCGGAACGACGAAGGCGTCACGAGGTTCGCGAGCCTGTAGGTGAGGTACTCGCGCATCACGTACTGGTCGAACTCCTTCTCGTTCTGGCAGTGCGTGCCAAGCTTCAGCGTGGTCTGACCCTCGAAAATCGTCGCGACGATCTCCTCCTGCGGGAACGCGACCTTGATGGGGACGAACTCGCACGTGCGCGGATCCAGGCGCACGTGGCCCCGCGATCCGAGCCTGACGGGGATGTCTTTGCCGGCGACCGTGAGCACACCGGGGAACAGTTTCGAGTTGTTCGGAGTGCGCTCGCTGTTGATCAGTTTGAACTCCGACGTCAGCGTGAACTCGATCGGCGGACCGTCCTGAAACAGCTTCCGAGTCTGTGCTTCGGTCTTGCGTGCGGCCAGGACATCGTCCTCGGGCCAGGGTTCGGCCAGCTTCGAGCGCGGGTCCTTTGCGGGCGGCGGCGACGCGGGAGGATTCTGGGCCAGCAGCGCCTGCGCGGCTAGGACGAGCGAGACGAGCGCAGCCAACGGGAGACGGCACGTCATGGGGTTTTTCCTCCCATGGACAACCACTACTTCACGCGTCACGAGGTCGGCCGCGTCCGCTGGACGAACTGGCCGGCGCCGGGCCGGCGCAAGCGCGATCGCCGCGTATGACCTCCAGGCGAGGTCCTCATGATAGCTCGATTCTCGAGCGACGGAAGCCGGCACACCTACCGGCATAAAGCGCAGGAGGCGTGTCGCTGAAAAACGGCTGGAACTACGCGCGATGTTGGCGGGCGCGTTTTTCCACACCGCTATTTCTCGCCTCCACAGGGAGTGTGGCGATAGGGTCGTGTGGTGGGGAAGGTGACATTCGTTATTGAACGGGGACACGGTAAATGTTGCGCTGGGTCATAACCTTCATCATGACGTAGTCAGATGGGTGCGGACCTGGAAACGCGTGTGGCTCGTTCGTGACCAGTCGGGCGCCGGGCAGGGCGCCGACCGCCTCCTTCGACTGCAATCCCGCGGCCGGAATCTGCGGCAGCATGCGGCCCGACGCCAGTGGGATGGCGGACATCGAACCGCTGACGCTCCAGAGCAGGAACTGGCGGTCAGGTGACCACCCCAGATAGAAAGGAATCGGTTCGGTGCCCCACGGCGGCGCGCAGCGGTCGCAGAGCCGCACCGGCGACCCTCCGTGCGTCGGATAGACGATCAACGCGCCCCATGCTCTCGGATCCTGCACCGCAATCCATTCGCCGTCGCTCGAGACGCTGAGAGGCATCAGCGGCGTCGGAATCACTTTCTGCGACTCGCCGCCACCTTCTCCGATGCGCAAGATCGCAAAGTCTTCCGCCCCGCCGAACACCACTTCGCCTGGTGCGCCGAAATAGGCGACCGACGCGTTCGCCGTCGTGATCTGCCGTGCCGCGTTCGGATCGTTCAGCGGCGCCACCCATACCGGCGAGTGCGCCTGATCATCGATCGTGACAAACACGATTCGCTGGCCGTCCACCGACAACGAGTAGTGGAGCAGTTGACGGTTGAAAAACAAGCGCTGGCGGCGTCCAGTGTCCAGATCGGCCACCCACAACGCGCCTTGATTCCAGCTCCTCAGCCCGTGTGCGCGCACGAGGTAGTAGAGTTTCTTTCCGTCGGGTGAGATCGACGGCATGAAACTGTAGCCTTCGGATGTGATCTGCCGATCGCTGCGCTCGTCGTGAATCCAGAGCGTGCTCTGGCTCGTGCCGATCGAGGTGACGAAGGATCGGCCGTCCGGCGCGAACTGAATGCCTTCTTCAGTGACGGTGCCAAACGTCACCTGCTCCGGTGCGCCGTCCGGAAACCGCTGCCGCCAGATGTGGGTGCCGTTCGCGGTCTGCGCGGTGAAGTACATCCATTTGCCGTCGGGCGACCACGCCGCATCCGTGCATTGCGACGGCACGGGGCCGACCTGCCGTCCCGTCGAGCCGCCGTCGAAGGGCACCAACCGGCACGGCAGCCACGAATGGATATCCATCTCGATCACCAGCAGCCATCTGCCGTCCGGCGATCGATACGAGCGGTGCGCCATGCCGTCCGGCGGTGGCGGCGCGTAAACCGTTCGTGCGCCGCGGCGGTCCTCAGTCGACGCAACAATCGACATCTGGCCGCCCATGCCGGTCATCTCGGAAAACAGGACGCGCCGCTGGCCGCCCGGATCGTTGAACCAAGTCAGGCCCTCCGCGTTCTCCAGCATCCGTCGCGGACGGCCGCCGCCGACCGGCGCGATCCACGTGTCCATCGATTCGCTGCCGGCGTCGATACCTGTCGTAAACGTGATCTCCGCGCCGTCGGTCGTAAACTGCGGCGCGAACTTGCTCGCCTCGTCATCGCTGATCTGCACGGGCTCGCCGTCGGGCAATGTCTTGACCCACACCTGTCCTGGACCGAAGAACGGGCTCGGCCCGCGGATGAAGGCCAGCATGCGGCCGTCCGGCGACAGCGCCGGCGATGTCGCCGAGTCCGCGAAGTTCGTCAGCTGAATGTATTGCGTCGGCCTCGGCGACGCGGCCGTGCGCGGCCGGATGATCACGGCGACGCCGATCGCGACGACGGCGATCAGCGCCCCGGCACCCGCCAACCAGGTGACTCCGGCAGCTCGTCGCGGCGGCGGCGCCACCGTCTCGCCGCTCTGCCGCGCGAGCTGACGCAGCTCCGCCACCATCTCGCGCATCGTTTGAACGCGCGCGGCCGGATCCTTCTGGAGCGCCCGTTCGACGAGCGCGCGCAGGGGTCGGGGCACTGAATCGGGCAGTGGATTCGGCGCGTGGTTCACGATCGCGTGCAGCGCGTCGACGTCCGTCGTCCCTTCGAATGGCCGACGGCCGGCAAGCAATTCGTAGAGGACAACGGCGAAGGAGAAGATGTCGCTGCGCGCGTCCACCGGCTGGCCATTGGCCTGTTCCGGCGACATATACGCGACGGTGCCGATGATCATGCCCGGGCGCGTGCGCTCGATGTCGGTGCGCGTCAGTGCGACGGGAGAAGCGTCCTGCAGCTTCGCGAGTCCGAAATCCGCAAGCTTTGCGTAGCCGCTCTTCGTCAGCAGGATGTTCTCGGGCTTGATGTCGCGATGCAGGATTCCGGCTTCGTGCGCTGCGGCCAGACCATCCGCAACTCCGACGAGCGTCTCGATGATGTCGTGCCAGTCGCGCCGGGGGCCTCTACTCCAGTCGCGCAGTGTGCCGCCGTCCACCAGCTCGGTGACGAGGTACTGCCGTCCCTCGAACTCGTCCGCATCGTGCACGGTCAGGATGTGCGGATGATTGAGCGACGATGCGAGTTGCGCTTCGCGCTGGAAGCGCCGGCGCGCCGACGAGTCGGCGACGTCAGTGGACAGAAACTTGATTGCGACCGCGCGATTCAGCTTCGTATCGACTGCGCGGTAGACCGCGCCCATGCCGCCTTCGCCGAGCAGCTGATCGAGTCGATACGCGCCGATCGTCGTTCCCGGTGCGAGTCCGCTCACGATGGGAGGAAGCGGCATAAGGATACCGCCGTCCGGACAGAGCGGACAGACCTTTCGCGAACACGGTTTCGAACCGGCGATCTGCCCTGCCATTGAAGGCTCTTAGAAGTCGGCTCGAAGCCGAATGGCGAAACTGCGCGGCGGCGCCAACGCGGTTCCCGAGAAAAGCCCGGCAAAGTTGATCACCGTGAGTCGATCCGTCACGTTGCGCGCATCCGCCTGCAGGCGTACGCTGCGCTTCGATGTCTTCACGAGGACGACGCCAACCGACGCGTCCAACGACAGTGACGATCGGGCTCGTCCCGTGTCGAAATCGACGCCATTGACAATCCGTTCACCGTACTGCGCCAGCGCCAGCGCACGATCGCCTGTGAACTCGAACGGAAGACCGCTGCCGTAGGATGCGGCGAATGCCGCCCACACTGCTGCCGCAAACTGATAGCTCGCTCGGCCACGCACGGTGTGTCGCTGATCTTGCGAGATGGGAAATCGATCGGCCGACGAGAGCCATGTCGAGACGTCCTCGCCCAGCAGCAGTCCACCCGTAATTGGCAGTTCTCCTACACCGCGCAGACGAGCGTAGCTGATCGACCCGGATGTGCCCTTCCAATTGGGGACGTGGAGCTTCAGCTCCGTTCCCCTGACCTTCGCGCGACGAAACGCAATGGGGAAACTGACACCCGTGTTCAGGAGCAGGTCGTCGTCCGCAAAGTTGGTCATCCAACGGACGAAGTAGCTCGCGTCCAAGCGAATGACACCCAACAAGGCTTTCGAGAACCCCGTCTCGAAGAAATCGCCAACTGATGGTTCGACCGGGAGTCGGACGACTCGGTCATTGAGCCCTTCGACCGCCGGCGAACTTGCCAGCAGGAGGTTTTCGATGGCCGGTGTTTGAAACGCTCGATCGTAGGAAGCGCGGAGCACCAGATCGCGAGCCGGCCAAGACCAGGCAACGGCCAGGCGCGGGCTGACTGCGCTCTCTTCGCTGACGAGTCGGTAGTGATCCCAGCGAATTCCGGCGTTGACGGTCCAGAGTCCAAGTCGCATCTGATCCTGGAGGAACAGGGCTTGCTCGCGATCCGCGCGGC
>WNGB01010832.1_pt1 | contig 19673 bp, 18 predicted proteins | sample 5400681 | NCBI WGS metagenome assembly WNGB01 (sample SAMN13153367, study PRJNA577476) | soil metagenome | isolation source: 115 cm soil or saprolite under grassland replicate 2 | place: USA:California | collected 2016-06-15
GGCGTTGAAGCGGAGCAGCGTCTTGACGATTTCCACCACCGACGCGCCGGCGGGAACCGCGATGATGCCTCCCGTGCCCGGCGACACGCGCTCGCGCGGCTCCATAGGGACATCGAAGAGGGCGTCGGGCACGATGGTGCCGGACGGACCACCGACCACCGCCCCTTGCCACGCCCGCCCGTCGGCCGTGCCGCCGCCGATCTCGTCGAGCAGGGTCCGCAGCGTGACGCCGTTCCGCACCTCGACCACGCCCGGCCGCCGGATGGGGCCGGAGAGACCAAACACCTTGGTGCCCGGCGCCTTGGGCGTTCCGAGCGCCGCGAACCAGGCCGCGCCGCCTCCGACGATGGCCGGGATGGCGGAGAGCGTCTCGACGTTGTTGATCACGGTCGGCTTGCCCCAGAGGCCAGACTCGACGGGAAACGGCGGGCGCGTCCGGGGCTGAGCGCGGCGCCCCTCGATGGACTCGAGCAGGGCCGTCTCCTCGCCGAGGATGAAGCCGCCCGCTCCGCGGCGAAGCTCCACCTGGCAGGCCGCGTCGCTCCCGAGCATCCGCGCGCCGATGATCCCGGCCGCCTCGGCCTCGGCCACGGCGCCGGCCAGCCGGGCGGCGGAGAGGTTGGCCTCGCCGTGGACGTACAGGATGGCGCGCGTCGCGCCGGCCGCATAGGCCGCGAGCAGCGCTCCCTCGAGGAGCTGGTGAGGGTCGCCTTCCATCAGGTGGCGGTCCTTGAAGATGCCGGGCTCGCCTTCCTCGCCGTTGACGACGAGGTACTTGGGCTCCCCGACGGCCCGCCGGCAGGCCTCCCACTTGGTGGCGGTCGGAAAGAACGCGCCGCCCCGCCCCTGGAGGCCCGAGGCCTTCACGGTCTCGATCAACTCGAGCGGCGGACGGTCGAGGGCGCGGGCGAGCGCCCGGTACGCGCCGCGGACGAGCGCGTCGTCCAGGTCTTCCGGGTCCATCGGGCCGCACCGGGCCATGAGCACGCGTTCCTGGCGATTCCAGAACGCGTGCTCGGCGGCCGGCGTGAGGTCGCGCCACGCCTGAGGGGCCCAGACGATGCCGGTGAGACCGGCCGTCGCGAAGCTCGCATGATCCGTCGTGAGCCGCTCGAGCAGAGCCGAGGCGGCGCCGGCGTCCAGCCGCTCGATGAGAAAGCGCGGCCAGCCCTCTCGCTGGACCTCGACGGAGGGCGCCGCGTAGCACATGCCGTTGCACGCGCCGTCGATCACCTCGATCTCGAGCGCGCGCTCCTTCACGGCGAGGCGTAGCGCGGCGAGCAGCGCGTCGGCGCCCACCGCGCGACCGCACGTCCCCGCATGCACGATCAGCCGCAGCGGCGACCGAGCCCGGCGGCGGCCCGCCGCGGCGGCCGCGAGGCTGTCGAGGAGGGCCTCGGCCGATCCGGCCGACGCCGGGGCCTGGCCGCGCGCAGCCGCCGGGCCCGGCCGAACGTGAGAGGCGGCGGAGGTCGCGTACCAGCGGTCGAGGCGCCCGACGTCGTCCGGTGTGACTCGGCCCCGGTACACGCCGTCCACTTCAACGAGCGGAGCGACGGAGCACTCGAAGACGCAATCCGCCGCCTCGAGCGTCAGCTCCCGGTCGGCGCCGCTCTCGCCCGCCTTGACGTCGTAGCGGACGGCGATGGCGTCGAGCAGGGCGCGCCCGCCGGAGAGGGCACAGCTCACTCCGGTGCACACGCGGACGTGGTGGGTGCCGCGCGGCGCCATCCGGAACTCGGGGTAGTGGGTCGCCACGCCGTAGACTTCGCTGTCGGGGACGCGCAGATGCCGGCCCGCGTCGGCCAGGGCCCAGGCGGGCAGATAGCCGACGACGTCCTGGACGGCCTGCAGCGCGGGCAGGAGCCAGGTCCGCTCACGCGGGAACCGCGCGAGAGCCTCGCTTACTCCGGCGGCGGTCGGATGTTCCGACATGACGGGGATCGCGGCGCGAGGGCGGGCGGGCGTCACCCGCTCTCGCGAGACGTCCTACTTGTGCCAGTTCACCATGTCGCGGAACCGCTTCAGCTCCTCTTCCTTCATGAACACGGTGTGCTCGGGGCCGGGGTAACGACGGCCCACCACGTCGTCGTGATAGTCCTGGAGGACCTTCTGGATGACCGGAAAGATCTCCATGTACACCTTCGAGTGCCGCGGCGTGTGCCGATCGTAGAACTTGAACAGGTCCGAGGTGATGATGTGCACGCCGTCGCCCTTGTTGCCCGCGCCCAGGCTGATGACGGGGACGGGCAGCGTCTCGGCCAGGTACTCGCAGACCTCGGAGGTGGTCACCTCGCAGAGGATCGAGAAGCACCCGGCGTCGACCATCGCCCGGGCGTCGTCGATCAGCTCCTGCGCCCGCTCGGCCGTCTTGCCCTGGGCGCTGAAGCCGCCGAGCTGGGCGACGCGCATGGGCGTGATGCCGATGTGGCCCATGACGGGGATGCCGGCGCGGACGATGGAGCCGATGAACTTGGCGTGATGCTTGTTCCCCTCGCACTTCATGACCTCGGCGCGGCCCTCGCTGACGAAGCGGGCGGCGTTGCGGATGGCCTGCTCCTCGGAGAAGTGATAGCTCATGTAGGGCATGTCCGTCATGCGGAGCCCGTACTTGGCGCCGCGCGCCATGCCCTGGGTCATGAACAGCACCTCCTCGTAGGTCACCGTCTCCGTCGTCTCGTGGCCGAACAGCACCATGCCGCCGGTGTCGCTGGTGCAGAGGACGTCGATGCCGATGCGGTCGGCGATGATCGAGGTCGGGTAGTCGTACACCGCCAGCATCGTGATCGGCTCCCTGCGCGCCTTCTTCTCCGCCAGGTACGGGATCGTGATCTTCCTGCGTGGCTTCGCCTGCTCCGGCGCCTTCGTCTCCGCCATGGCTCCCTCTCCTTTGTGGGGTTAGTCGCGACGTCTCGTGCGGCTTGCGATCGTCTCCAAGACCCGCTGACGCGCCTCCCGCCCCTCGACGAGCAGGACCGCGAGCTCGTCCTCCGACGCGCGCGCGAACCGCGCGTCCGTCACGTCGGCGAGGTTCGCGCGCGCGGTGAGAACGCCCGACTCGAGGGAGCCTACGGCGAGCGCGGCCGCCACGCCGAGGTCGCTCAGCGCGCTGGCGCGGGCCCGGGCCGCCACCCTCTCGCACAGGGCCAGCACGTCCCGGCTGCCCCTGGCCAGCATCAACGGCACCTCCGTCGCTCTCGTGAGCGCCCGCTGCACGGCGTCCGGTCCCCCGCCCGATCGCCGCGCGTCGATCACGCGCCGGTACGCGTCCATGTCGTCCGTGACCAGGCCCGCGAGTCGCTGCCAGAGCTCGTCCGCCCGCGCCATGCTCGGGCTCACCTCGCTCGCCGCCGACGGGTCGCGCTCGGCGGTCACCCGGCAGACCATGGCGACCAGCGCGGCCGCGAGCGCTCCGCAGAGGGACGCGGCGGCGCCACCGCCGGGAGCCGGCGCGCCGCTCCCGAGGGCGGTCAGGAACTCGTGCATCGACTGCGGCGCCGGGGCCGCGGGTGGGCGCTGGCTCTCCGGGCGCGTCATGCCCGCCCGCGCCGTCACGCGCCCGGCCGCCGGCGCTTGAGCCGCATGCTGTAGCGGATGCGATCTCCGCGGTAGAACATCTGCTCGAAGTCCACCGGCCGTCCGGCGGTGCTGTAGGTCGTGCGCTCGATGGCCAGCACGGGCGCGCCGCGCTCGATCTCCAGGGCGAGGGCGACCGCCCGCGTGGCGCGGGCGGCCTCGATCCGGTACAGGGCCTCACCCAGCGCGATGCCGTACTTGTCCTCGAAGAGCGAGAAGATGGGCGAGACCTCCAAATTCTCCTCGGCGACCCTCCGGCCCAGCTCGAGCGGCAGGAACGAGTACTCGAACGACACCGGGACCGCCTCGGCGAGGCGGATGCGCGTGATCTTGGTGACCAGCTCGCCGCGCGGCACGGCGAGGCTCTCGGCCACCCGCTCCGGCGCCTTCACGTTCTCCACGCCGAGGACCTTGGCGGAGGCGGTGAGCCCGAGCGCCTGCATGTCCTCGACGAACCCGGTGAGGGCCGACAGCTCCGGCTCGATCTTGCCGCGGCCCACGAAGGTGCCCTTGCCGCGGTGGACCGAGATGAGCCCTTCCTTGCGGAGCCGCGCGATGGTCTGCCGGACGGTGGTGCGGCTCACCCCGAACCGCCGCATCAGCTCGAACTCGGTCGCGACCCGCTGGTCGGCCTTGAGCCGGCCGGACACGATCTCCTCCCGGAGGATCCCGAAGAGCTGCTGGTACAGCGGCACCGCGCTCCACCGCTCGATGGGCGTGGGCTCGCCCTCCGGGCGGGCCGCCGGGGGCGTGCGGCTCGGAGCGGTCCCGTGAGAGCCTTCGCTGGTCATCGCGCTCCCGCCGGCGTCAAGTGATGGGTGATCAGCGAGGCCAGCCGGCGCATGACGAGGTAGCCGGCCCCCGGATCCTCCTCGAACAGGCGGACCAGCTCCCGGCCGCCGATCATGAGCACGGTGGAGCGCTCCAGGCAGGTCGCGGTCGCGATGCGCACCGGCTGGTCCTCCAGGAGCGCGTTCCACCCGAACACCTCGCCGCTCTGCAGGCTGAACCCGGCCGGGCTGGTGCGGTCGTCATGCCCGATGGTGAACTGCACGCGTCCCGACTCGAGCACGCACAGGTCCTGGGCCGCGTCGCCCGGCCCGTAGAGCACCGTGCCCCCATCGAACGTCTCGCGCCGGGCCAGCCGGGCGATGGCCTCGAGCGTCGCGGGGCCGATGCCGGTGAACAGCGGGGCCTGCGCGAGCGCGCTCGCCGGCACCACGTACAGCACGCCATCCTCTTCCTGGAGCTCGTAGCGCTCGAGCGGCGCCTCGGCGAGGCCGATCGGGGCCCCGCTCCGGACGTCCCACTGCCAGAGGTGCTGATGGCAGGTGATGACGGACCCGTCGTAGAAACCCTCTTCGAGCGGCACCTCCATGTGCGGACACATGGCCTGGTAGGCGAAGTACCGATCGCCCGCGTGGGCCACCAGGACCTTGAGCCCGTCCGGAGCCTCGAAGGCCTTCATCCCGTTCTTCGGACACTCGTCGGCACGGCAGAGACGCGTTCTCGCCACGAGACGCCTTGTTAGCTGAACTTGTCGTACCGGATATTGTCGGACTTGAGCTTGCCTTCGAGCAGCAGCATCCGGAGCGTGGCGTCCACCATGGGCGGCGGGCCCGCCGCGTAGGCGCGCACGTTCTCGAACCGCCCCTTCATCCCCTCGGCCGCGACCGCGTGGACGAAGCCCTTGCCGAAGCCGAACCGCGGATAGCGCAGGCCGAGTTCCGGGTCCACGTCCTCGTCCGAGAGGGCGATGGTCACCCGCAGGGCCTCTGGCGCCTGCGCCTGGAACGCCGCCAGCTCGTCGAGGAAGAAGACGTCTCGCCGCGTCCTGACGCCGAAGAACAGATCGCCGGTGTGGCGCTCGAAGTGGCGCTCCTGGGTCGCGCGCGAGAGGATGGACATCATGCCGGCGATCCCGCTGCCGCCGGCGATGCAGAGCAGGTTCTTGCCGAGGTCGGGATGGAAGGTGGCCGCGCCGAGCGGGCCGAACAGGTCCACCCGCGCCCCCGCGATCGGGCCGCCGAAGAGCCACTCGCTCATCAGGCCGTCGGGCTTCTTCTTGACGACGAAGACCAGACGCTCGGCCTTGCGCTCGAAGTTGACCATCGAGTAGGCCCGTGCCCCCGCGATCCCGGCCACGCTCATGAGCATGAACTGCCCCGCCTCGAAGGCGAGGGGGCGCGCCAGGTCGAGGTCCAGCGAGGCGACGTCGTGCGTCAGCATGACGGTCCGCTGGATGCGGGCGCCCACGCTGGTGGGCACGCACGCGCCCGGCTCCATGGGCTTCACGACGCTGGCGATCTCGAGCGCGCAGTCCGCGCCGGCCACGCACTGGCACATCAGGAACTCGCCGGCGTCGCGCCGCAGGGAGCTCTGCCCGGGCGCCTCCGGCCAGTCGTTCGCGACGTCGCCCCGGACCAGCTTGGCCTTGCAGGTCCCGCACGTGCCCGTCCCGCACTCGTAAGGCAACGCGATCCCGCTGCGCAGCCCGGCGTGGAGGATCTTCTCGCCCGGCTCGCAGTCGAAGGCGTACGCCTGATTCCTGGCGCTGACGACAACCTTCACGGTCGCCACCCGCCCCGCTTCATGCTCGTCCCTCACGGACCATCCCTGCCGGGAACGTGTCGGACCAACCTCCGTTCGAGCGCCGGCTTCGCCGGCGCAACCTATTCCTGGGGGGAGGCTTCGGAAGGGGGGCGAAGCCCCCCTCCGAGTTTATAGCGGCCAGTGCTTCCCGATGCCCAGGCTCCGCGTCTCCAGGCGCACGATCCGCTGCTTGAGCCGCGGCGCCGGCCCCCCCAGGTCGACGACGTCGTGATACCGGCCGAGCGCGTAGAGGGTGGTCTCGCCGCCGTCGAGAGCGGTCGAGAAGATGGCAACCGAGGTCACGGCCCGGGCCTCGCGACTTGCCGGATCGTGCTCGATCGTGTACACCGTCGCGTGGCGGGTGAGCGGCGTCTGGTCGCTGTTGTGCTTCGGGAGGAGCCGGATCAGGTTGCTCATCCCCTCCAGGTCATGGTCGAGCCAGATCTGCTCCTTGCGGATCTCCGGGCTCCACGTCGAGATCGTGTAGTGGAACTCGGGCGCGCACAGATCGAGCCACCCCTTGAAGTCGTTCTGGTCCAGCAGCAGACACCCCTTGTAGATGAGCTGCCGCACCTGCTGCTCCGCCGCCGGACTCGGGTCGGGCGCGGCGGCCATGCTCATCGCTCCAGCTCGCGGTAGGGGTCGCTGGCCACCCGTCCCATCCGCCTGCTCCATTCGGCATAGTAGTGGCGCATGCCGATCTCGTCGTGGATCTTGTTGCCCTCCTCCCGCGCGTGGAGGATGAAGGTCTGACCGCGCCCGAGGCGGCGGCCCTGCCCCATGACACCCATCAGGTCCTCGTGCAGGTTGCGCCCGAAGGGGCCCCAGATCGTGTTGTAGTCCCGGATGCGCTGCGCGCGGTCGGCCGGCCCGTCGCTCTTGAGCCCGAGCCCGCGGTACTCGATCGCCGTCTTCGTCGGGCCGAGCGGCAGCACGGTGTCGATCCGGAGCGCCGACCCACGGAGGTTGTACGTGAAGCCGGGGAAGAGGTCCACCATCTTCCAGCCGTTCTTCTCGAGTCCCGGGAACGACAGCTCGCGCCCGGTGAACCCCTCGTAGGCCTCGTACTTGACGATCTGGTCGCCGACCTGGGCGTGACCGTTGGGGAACGGGATGTACTCGCGCTCCCAGTAGCTCGGCTGCAGCATGCTGGTCTGGCGGTTATGGTAGTGCATGTAGTCGTGGTAGAACTCGCTGTTCGTGTCGTGCCAGAACTTGAAGTTGGTGTCCACGACCGCCCGGTAGTAGTGGAAGATCTCCAGCGGCTCGGCCTCGATGCACTTGAGCATGCCGTCCAGGGCGTGGCCGATGAACTCGGCCAGCGGCCCCGCATTGTCGTCCAGGTTCACGTAGACGAAGCCGCCGAACCCGACCTCGGTCTTGACTTCGTGCAGCCCGTAGTCCGCCTTCGACAGGCGATCGCCGTAGCCCTGCTTTTCCCGCGTGATCTCGATGCAGTCGCCCCTGGTGTTGAACGCCCACGCGTGGAAGATGCACGTCAGGTGCCGGGCGTTGCCGGCGGGCGCGTAGACGAGGGTATTGCCACGGTGGGGGCAGACGTTGTAGAAGGTGCGGATCTTGCCGTCCTCCCCGCGCACCACGAGCAGGCTCTTGCCGGCCGGGTGCTGGTAGGTCCGGTAGTCGTTGGGCGCGGGGACTTCGCTCTGGTGACAGGCGAGGTACCAGGCCTTGGCGAAGATCTGCTCCTGCTCGGCCTTGAAGATCTCGGGGTCCGTGTAGATGGCCGGATGGACGTAGTGAGTCGGGGGTAAGGCCGGCCGGCGCTCCCATTCGACCGTTGCACGCGCCATAAGCGCACCTCCTGATAATCCGGGCGTTACTGCGCTGGATCACGCACTTGTCTGAGGATGTCTCAGTATGTCTCTTGGCGAAATTCGCGTCAATAGCTTTCCCTGGCCGAGCCGCTCGATCAGGGCCAGGACGGCGGCCGACCCCCGGGTCCCGCGCCCATCTGCCGTTCCCGCCGATCAGGACAGTCCCCATGCCCGGCTCAGGGGCGCTCGGCGAAGAGGCCGCGCATGATGAACAGCACGATGCTGAGCCCGGTGCACCCGTAGCTCACGTAGTACAGCCGATCCACTGTCCGATCGCGGAGGCGCCCCGAGAGCTTGCCGAGGGCGGCAGTGGCCGCGATCAGCGCCCCCAGCAGCGCCAGGGTGATCACGAGCGTCCGGAACTCGTTCACGCGGCCTCCTGAGCTCGACGGGGGCCTCCTGCGGCTCGCGCGGCCGGGGGGAGCCTCTCCGGCGGACCGCAGCCCCCTCCGAGCTCCCCTACCCGCCTCCCACCCGCTTCCCGAAGGCCTCCACCAGGTCGTAGGCGGCCTTGCTGCCCTTGGCGAAGGCCTTGACCGCTTCGTGGTAGAGCGTCTCCAGCGCCTCCTGCTTCAGCTCACCGTATCGACGCGTGGTGAGCACATGGAAGTCGCGCGGCCGGGGCAGGTCCACATCGAGCACCTGCTTCACGGCGGTCGGCTTGGCGGAGAGGATGAGCAGCCGATCGGCGAGGAAGATCGCCTCCTCCAGCTCCGAGGTGACGAACAGGATCGTGTGGCGCGTCTCCTCGAAGAGGCGCAGGAGGTACTCCTGCATCAACTCGCGCGTCATGGCGTCGAGCCCGCGGAACGGCTCGTCCATCAGCATGATCTTCGGGTGGTTGATCAGCGCGCGGGCGAGCTCGCAGCGCCGCTGCATGCCGCCGGAGAGCTGCGACGGATACTTGTCCTCGAACCCCTTGAGCCCGACCTTTTCCAGGAGCCGGCGCGCCTCCTGTCGGGCTTCCCGCCGGTTCATTCCCCGCACGTCGGGACCGAACATCACGTTCTCGAGCGAGGTCATCCAGGGGAACAGCGCCGTTTCCTGGAACACGACGAGGCGGTCGCGCCCGGGTCCCTGGACGCGCTGCCCGTCGATGAGGATCTCGCCGGAGCTCGGCTCCTCGTAGCCGGCGATGAGGTTGATGAGGGTGCTCTTGCCGCAGCCCGAGGGGCCGACCATGACGTTGAGACGGCCCGCCTCGACGTCGAAGGCGGCGCGCTCGACCACCACCTGGCGCGCCCATTCCTCGCCGAACGTCTTCGTCACGTTCCGGCACTCGACCCGGCCTTCCATCAGTCGCCCCTCAGAAGAGCCGGCGCCACGGCGTGAGGTTGCTCCCGAGACGCCAGATGATCGCGCTGCAGATGGCGCCGCCCACGCCCATGCTCGCCATCCCGACGACCACCTGCGGGATGTCGCCGGCCGTGTAGGACTCCCAGGTCAGGAAGCCGATGCCCGAGCGCCCCGCGATCATCTCGGCGGCGACCAGCACCATCCACGTGATGCCCATCCCGATGGTGGCGCCGGTGATGATGGAGGGCAGCGTCCCCGGGAAGACGACCTTCCAGAAGACATCGCCGCGCTTGGCGCCGAGGGAGAGCGCGGCCCGTTCCATGGACTTGTCGACGTTGTAGACGCCGTTGATCGTGTTGATCACGATGGTGAAGTACGCGCCGAGGAAGATCACGAAGATGATGGACAGCTCCGCCGTCGGCATCAGGTAGATGGCGGCGGGGAGGAAGGCCAGCGGCGGGATGGGCCGGAAGATCTCGAAGATCGGGAAGGACACCGCCTTCCAGGTGCGGCTGATCCCCCACGCGAGCCCCTGCGGCACGCCGATGAGCAGCGCGAGCAGGAAGCCGGAGAAGATGCGGAAGAGGCTGATAACCCAGCCCGCCCAGTACTTGTCGCGCCAGAAGAGGCCCCGGTCGTCGAAGAAGCGGACCACCACCTCGGACAGGGGCGGGATGCGCTTGAGGATGGGGATCCCGAGCGGCTGGGCGACCTGCCAGACGAAGAGGATCGCGAGGACGCCGAGGGCCCCCCGCAGCGTGTGCGCGTTCAGCACCGCCCGTCTCACGCGCTTGACGAGCGGCGCGCGCCGCTCCACCCGCGCCCGAAGCGACGCCGGGTCCTCGTCCACCTCGCGATTCCGGCGCCAGACGACGAAGAGCGCGCCCGCCGGGACGAGCCAGATCGCCCCCCAGAGCCGGTAGGCCCGCATCGCCTGGAGCGCGATGTGCAGCTCGCCGTGGACTCCGGCCGGCGGGTTCAGCGGGAACGTCGTGTCGAAGAAGCGGAAGAACCCGAGACCGACGCACAGCAGGGTCCAGAGGATGAACGCCCACTTCGCCACCCCCGCCCCTCTCATCCCGTCCCTCGGCCATCGACAAGCCCTCGCAGAAGACCCGGCCTAGAGCGATGAGAAGGGTCCAGCGGCGAGGCGGCGCCCGAGAGCCGCACGCGAGGCGTACTTCCTGTACGTTCCGCTCGGAGGGGGGCTGCGCCTCCCTTCCGAACCTCCCCCCAAGGATTCGTTGCGCCGGCAAAGCCGGCGCTCGAAAGTGGAACCCTTCCACGTCGGGAGGCGAGCGACTGATGAGGATCCGAACGGCCCAGGATCGAATGTTCCGGTTCGAGCGCGGGCTTCGCCCGCGCAACGGATTCCTGGGGGAGGTTTCGGAGGGGGCCGTCGAGGCCCCCTCCGATGAAACGAAGCCGATGGGCCCTTATCATCGCTCTAGGCCAGCTCGCGCTCGCCCGCCTCGAAGGCCTTGAGCGCCTCCTCGTGCACGCCCTCGATGGTCTGCTGCTTCAGCTCGAGGAACCGCGGGGAGGTGAGCATGCGGTACGTGCGGGGACGCGGCAAGTCCACCGTGATCAGCTTCTTCACCCGGCCCGGCCGCGTGGTCATGACCACGACCAGGTCGCCGAGGAAGATCGCCTCCTCCAGGTCGTGCGTGATGAAGAAGATGGTCTTGTGGGACAGGTCGTACAGCTCGAGCAGGTACTCGTGCATCACCGACTTGGTCAGCGCGTCGAGCGCCCGGAACGGCTCGTCGAGCAGCAGGATCTTGGGATCGTTGATGAGGGCGCGGACGATCTCGACGCGGCGGCGCATGCCGGAGGAGATCTCGCCGGGGTACTGCGCCCCGATGCCCGCCAGCCCGACCTTCTCCATCAGGGCACGCGCCTGGGCCTCGGCCTCCTTCCGCGACATCTTCTTCTGGATCACCGGGCCGTAGATGACGTTGTCGAGCACGGTCTTCCAGGGAAACAGGGCGCCGTTCTGGAAGACGACGATCCGGTCCGAGCCGGGCCTGAGCTCCCGGCCGGGCGCCGCGATGAGGGCGCCGTCGAGGTGGATCTCGCCGGCGGTGAGGTCGTCGAAGCCGGCGATGGTGTTGAGGAGCGTGGTCTTGCCGCAGCCGGAGGGGCCGACCACGACGCAGATCCCGCCCGGCGGCACCTGGAAGGAGCAGTCCTCCACCGCGACCACGTGCACCCCGTCGGGGTCGTAGATCTTGCCGGCGTTGTCGATGGAGAGCCCGCCCGATCGGCCGGGCACGAAGCCCTCGGCCTTGGCCATGAGGCCGGCGAAGCGCTGCATCACCGCATAGCCGCTGGACGGGTCCATCTTCAAGATTTCCCTGAGCCGGGCGCCGTTGATCGCGCAGACGGTCGTGTCCTCGAGGCACTCCACGGTGAACACGCGCCGCTGCATCGCCTCGACGACGGCGGCGATCCCGAAGATGTCGCCGGGGATGCGCACGACGCCGCCTGCGGAGCCGCGGGCGCCGAGCAGGCTCGGATGGCTGACCGCCCCCGTCTTGAGGATGTAGAAGAAGTCGGGCGCCTCGCCCGTCTGGTAGACGACCGCTCCTCGCGGGAATCGCCTGTCCTCGCACGCGCTCGTGATCTTCTCCAGGGTGGCCCGGTCCAGATCCTTGAAGATCTCGACGCGGCCGAGGAAGCGGGCCAGGTCGTCCATCAGCGCGCGGCCGCGGTCATCAGACGGTTTCCCCGGTCTTGGTCTTCCAGGCCAGCACCTTCCGCTGGAGAAGACGCAACCCCACCGCCATGAGCATGCCGATGAAGCCGATGGTGAACATGGCGATCAGCAGCTGAGGCGTGGCGACGTTCATGTAGGCGTCCATGGTGCGGTAGCCGAGCCCCCAGGTCCCGGCGATGATCTCGCCGCCCACCAGGGAGAACCATGCCACGCCGAGGCCGATCAGCATGCCGGTGAAGATGAACGGCATGGCGCCCGGGATGATGACGTGACGGAAGATCTGCCACTCGCTCGAGCCGAGGCACCGGGCGGCCCGGAAGTACACGGGATCGATGGAATCCACGCCGAGCAGGGTGTTGAGCGTCACCGCGAAGAACGAGGCGATCGTGCAGAGGAAGATGATCGGCGCCTCCTGGCTGGGGAACATGACGATGGCCAGCGGCACCCAGGAGATGGGCGGGATCGGCCGCATCAGCTCGAAGGGCGCGAAGACGAAGTCGCGGATGGAGCGCTTCCAGCCCATGACCAGGCCCAGCGGGATGCCGAGCAGGGACCAGGCCAGATGCCGTAGCCCCACTTCGACTCCAGCGCCGGGTTGTAGGTGAGCGCCCCGCGCGGAGGCAGGGTGAACTCGCGGAAGACGTAGAGCGGGCTCTCGAGCTTCTCCATGCGCGGCAGCTCGAAGCGGTACGCGAGGTCCCACCCCACGAAGAACGCGAGGACACCGAGCAGGCCGAGCCAGAAATAGCGCTCGGTGAGGGCCTTCCGGGCGCGCAGCCACAGGATACGGCGCCGCGTGTACGCCGGCGGCGGCGCCGGCGCCTCCAGGGCCGGCGTCGGGATCTCCTTGGTCAACATCTTCGCCATATGGGACCTCGTGGACCGATACGGCGGCGCGCGGAGGCCCCCGCGCGCCGCCGTCCGCTCACTTCTTGACGACGGGCGGGACGCCCTCCAGCGACTTCGCCTCGTAGTACGGCGACTTCTCGATGGGCCGCGCCGTGATGAACCCGCCCTCGATCGGGAGCTTCACGTTGAGCTCCTTCGCCGCCTGGAGGAGGGGCTCCTGCACGATGGCGTCGGCGGGGAGCGGTTGCGAGGTGACCTTGATGGACCAGAGGAAGTCACTGACGTCCTTCAGCAGCCGCTTGACGTCGTCGGTGTACATGATCGGATGGAAGTCGCGGATCGCCTGCCCGCCGATCTCTTCGGGGTACTTGCCGTACATCGAGTGCCACAGCACGAGCTTGGAGTACCCCTCCGTCTCTTTGGCCATGGCCTCGATCAGCTCCTTCTCGTTCTTCGGATCGATGAGCCACAGCTGGGACTCGATCTCGGCCTTGGCCATGGCGACGTGGGCCCGCGGGTTCGCCTTCAGGAACTTGTTGCTCGCGAAGGACGACGAGAGATCGTCCATGCCGAAGGCCCCGCCGGTCGCGGCCGGGCGCCCCGTGTGATCCTGGAGCCAGATGGCGGAGGCGTGCGGCTCCCAGATCCCGGTCGCGTCGATGAGCCCCGCCCGGAACTGGGTGCGCGTGACCTCGAAGCTCTGGTGCACGTGCGAGGCCGGCTGGACGCCGAAGCGCTGGTAGACCTGCCGGAACCACCGGTCGTTGCAGGAGGCCTTGGCTCCCCCCGCGCGCTTGCCCGCGAGCCACTTCACGTAGTCCTCGGGGGACTTCTGGTAGGGCGCGTCGGCCCGGATGATCATCACGTTGCAGTGACAGCAGTTCGAGTACCCGTTGACCCACACCCCGCGGATATCGGCCTTCGCCCGGTCCTGGGTCATCCCGAGCACGCTCGGCGCATCGCCGCCGTAGCCGTACTCGGCCTTGTCCGCCACGATGGCGTTGACGGCGAGCGCGCCCTGGAGCGCGATCTCGAACGTGACCGTCGAGCCGGGCGGCAGGTACTTCTTCCAGAACTGCTTGACCTTCATGACCGACGAGCTCCAGGACTGGGTGTAGTACGGCTGGTGGTAGACGCGGATGTGGACGGGATCGCCCTTCTCCGGCTGCGCGGGGAGGGGCTTGTACTCCGCATCGGCCCACGCGCCGCCGGCCGCCCACAGGCTCAGGACCGCCGCCATGCTCAGGACCCGGACTCGCTTCGGGTAGGACATCGTTGGCCTCCGTTCGGGGTTGACTCGTTGGGCGCTACTGACCGGACACCACGGGGACCCGGACCTGCTTGCGAATGGTGTCGCCGACCTCCTTCTTGGAATCGACGACGAACAGGATGAAATGCTCGCCCTTGCCGAGCCCTTCCTTGATCGGCAGGACGACCTCCCGCCCCGGCAGCTTGCCCGGCGCCAGGTCGGAAGCGCCCGCCTTGACCTCCTCGGTCGCGTACACCTTGTCACACTTGGCGTACTCCTTGTCGCAGCCGAGTACCTGGATCGTGAATCCCTTCTTCGGAGCATCGCTGCCGAGGTTCCCCACCCAGAGCTTCACCGTCCACGACTGGTTCGCCTTGATCATGCTGGGCTCGATGCGCCACGTGGTCAGGGTGAGCTTGGTGTCGGCCGCGGCCTGCCCGATCCACGCGACGAGTCCCCACGCCAGCACGAGCACTCCCGCCATCGCAAGGAGTGCGGGCCTCCGGGCATGTCCCAGCATGGTGACCTCCTGGCTAGGATTCGTTGCGGCAAAGCCGGCGCTCGAACCTCGGTCACCTCGCATCAGGTATGCACCTAGCTCCGATTCCGCTCGGTCTTGTCCAGTTCTCGCTTGAGCTGCTCGGGCAGAGGGTAGCGCTTCGCGTCGGCCGGGTCCGGGGGGATCACCCGGATCAAGCGGGCATCCACAGTGTACACCGGCGCCCGGTTCCCCACCATCACGAAATGCGCGCCCCGCTCCTCGCGCCCCACGGCGAGAGTCGGCAGCTCGCGCCCGCCGCGAAGCCCGAGAGTCACCGCCAGTCGCGGCGGATCGAGGCCGTAGCGCCGCAGATCCCCCGGCGGCATGGGCTCGACCGTAGCATAGCGGAGGTTGGGCAGCACCTCGAGAATGTTCTCGACGGTGGAGCGTACCGCCTCCCCCTCGACGGGGCGCGTCACCCGCCAGCGGTCTCCCGCGCGGTCCAGGACCAGCGTATCCCCGGGATAGCGGATCGTGATCCGCTCCACCTCGCGCTGGTCGTAGACCAGGAGCTGGTGGTTCCTGAGCACGTCGGGCTCGATCGCGAGGTCGGTCAGGAGCTGCGTGCCGGTGATGTGCACGGCGGAGACGCCCTCCACCTGCGCGTAGAGCACGCGCGGGTCGTCCGGCGCCTGGGCCACCGCCAGGGTGCGGGATCTTCCCCCCTCGTCCACGACCGTCAGCCGGGCGTGGGGACGATCCAGACCGTAGGCGGACGGTGGACCCGGCGCCCTGATCACGCCGTGAGCGCGGCTGGCGCCGATCTTCCACAAGAGATCGCGGATGATGCCGTCGTCCCCGGGCGCGCGGAAGGGGCGCTCCACCCGCCACTGCCGGTCGCCGACCCGGGCGACGGCGACGCGGGCATCGTGACGCGCGATCTCCACGCGCCGGACGCGCTCCACGTCGAGCGGCAGGATGGTCTTGTCGCGCAGCTCCTCCACGTAGGGCGTCTTGCCCAGCTCCGTCGCGAGCAACGCCGGGGCCAGGAAGACGAGCGGCGCGCCCTCGACGGCGGCGTAGACGCCGGTGTGGACCGGGTTGGGCCCGCCCAGGAGCAGCGTGAGCGTCTCCCCGTTCTCGAGGCCGAGCCCGAGTCTCACCGCCGGGGCGTCCAGCCCCACCGTCTTCAGGTCAGCCAGCCCATCCAGCGAGCGGACCTTCTCCAGGCGGTGGACGAAGGACAGGAGACCTTCGACCACGCTCTCGTCGGCCGGCTCGTCCACCGGCGCCACGATGCGCCAGCGGTCACCGGCGCCGCGCAGGACCACCCGCTCGGCGGCCTTCTCGATCGTGATCTCGCGAACGCGGGCGGCGTCGAAGCTCACCACCCGGCGCTCCGCCAGCAGGGCCCGCTGCCGCGCCTCGCGCCCCCGCACCTCGAAGAAGTAGTATGCGCCGCCGAGGAGCGCCGCCAGCACCGCGAGGACGATCGTGGTCCGGAACCGCACGGGGCGCCTCACCAGTAGAAGCGGACGTGGTACGCCGCCACGAGGGCGGCCAGCGCCAGGACGATGAACGGCAGCAGGGGCACGACCTTGATGAGCGCCCGCTTCATATCCGAAACGGCAGCGGCACGAAGTAGTTGATCAGGTAGAGCAGCCCGCCCAGCCCGGTGATCATCCCGGCCACCAGCTTGAGATAGGCCTCGGGGACGAACCGCTGGGTCTTGGCGGCGAGCCACGCCCCGAAGACCGCCGGCGCCGCGGCGAGCAATCCGAACGCCCACTCGGGAGGCTCGTAGTGACCGGTGAGGGCGGGCACCACGACCATGTAGGAGAACAGGCCCACGATGGACTGGAGCATGACGAAGGGGATCGTGGCGGCGCCAGAAGGAATGCCCCGCCCGCGCCGAAAGTGGAGGCGACGAGACCGACGCCCAGGCCGAGGAAGAACAGGCCGGGCACGCCCAGGCTCCACTCCTCGCCCAGGAACCCGATCCGGATCCGTCGCCATGAGCGCTCGAGTGTCTCGATCCGGGCGCCCTCGGGGAACCCCGAGGGCAGGCGTCCCGCCGCCACTTCCGCGCGGGCGTGGACGCGGAAACGCTCCCCCCTGACGAGGGCGCCGACGAACGAGCCCAGGCAGGGCCAGAGCGCGAAGTCGAGATTCCACTGTCCGGCCCGCCAGAACCCGAGAAGGGCTCCGATCGGGTTGATGACCGTGATGAGGAGGTTGGTCGGGCTCACGGAGGCGTTGTCGAACCGCAGAATCGACATCGCGTAGGGCAGCGAGTAGATACCCGTGCCCTGTCCGACCAGGGCCATGATGTAGCCGCTGGAGAAGCCGAGCCAGAGCAGGTGCCAGAGCGGCACCGCGACACCCGCCAGCGGGAATGGGCGCTCACCTCCCACGAGAAAGCCGTGCTGCAGGTAGCTGGCCGCTACGCCCATGATCAGCACGGCCGTGATGATCGGCGCCTGCTCGCACAGCAACTCCGTCCGCAGCGACCGCGGCGCCGGAGTCGAGACGGCTACCTGCGTCAACTCAGAAGAGACCGACGACGTTCCCATCGTCGTCCAGGTCGATCTTCCAGGTGTTCGGCTCCGAGGGCAGCCCGGGCATGGTCCGCATCTCGCCGAGGAGCGGGTAGAGGAAGCCCGCGCCCATGGACGCCCGCACGTCGCGGATCGGCACGCGGAAGCCCCGGGGCCGGCCCTTGAGCGCGGGGTCGTGGGAGAGGCTGAGATGCGTCTTCGCCATGCAGACGGGCAGGTTCGCGTACCCGAGGTCGGTGTACTTCTTGATCTGCTGCTCCGCGGCGGGGAGGTAATCCACGCCGTCGGCGCCGTAGATCCGGGTGGCGATGGTCTCGATCTTGTCCTTGATCGGCCGGTCGAGCTCGTACAGGAACCGGAACTGCGTGGGCCGCTCCGCCGCCTCGAGCACCGCCCGCGCCAGCTCCTCGGCGCCGGCGCCCCCCTTGGCCCAGACCTCGGAGACGTACGCGCCCTCGGCGCCGGCCGCGAGCGAGCGCTGGCGGACCAGCCCGATCTCGGCCTCCGTGTCCGTCGGGAAGAGGTTGATGGCGACGACCACGGGGACGCCGAAGAGGCGCGCGTTCTCGATCTGCTTGTCGAGGTTGCTGCACCCGTCCTCCACCGCCTTCAGGTCCTCCCGCGTCAGCCCCGGGTCCAGCGGCCGGCCGGCGACCACGCGGTACCGCCCGCTGTGCATCTTGAGCGCCCGCACCGTGCAGACCATCACGACCGCATCCGGCGTGAGGCCGGAGTAGCGGCACTTGATGTTCATGAACTTCTCCATCCCCATGTCGGCGCCGAAGCCGCTCTCCGTCACCACGCAGTCGGCCAGCTTGAGCCCGACGAGGTCGGCGATGATCGAGCTGTTGCCGTGGGCGATGTTGGCGAACGGCCCGGCGTGCACGAAGACCGGCGTGTTCTCGGTGGTCTGGAGCAACGTTGGCTTGATGGCGTCCCGCAAGAGCACGGCCATGGCGCCGGCTGTCTTGAGGTCCTCCGCGCTCACCGCGTGCCCCTGGTCGTCGAGGCCGATCACGATCCGGCCGAGCCGCTGGCGCAGGTCCTTGAGGCTCGTCGTGAGGCCCAGGATGGCCATCACCTCCGAGGCCACGGCGATGTCGAAGCCCGACTCCCGCGGCTGGCCGTTCTCGCGCCCGCCGAGGCCGATCACGATCTTCCGGAGCGCGCGGTCGCTCACATCCACCACGCGGGGCCAGGTGATACTGAGCGGGTCGATGCGGAGCTTGTTGCCATGGGTGATGGAGTTGTCGACCATGGCGGCCAGCAGGTTGTGGGCCAGCGAGATCGCGTGGACGTCTCCCGTGAGGTGGAGGTTGAAGTCCTCCATGGGGACGACCTGCGCGTAGCCCCCGCCCGCGGCGCCGCCCTTGATCCCGAACACGGGGCCGAGCGATGGCTGGCGGATGGCCGCGATGGTGCGGCAGCCGATGCGGTTCAGCGCCATCGAGAGCCCGATGGTGGTCGTCGTCTTGCCTTCGCCCAGCGGGGTCGGGGTGATCGCCGTCACGTCGATGTACTTCCCGTCGGGCCGCCCCGCGAGCCGCTTCATCACGGGCAGGGTCACCTTTGCCTTGTGCTTGCCGTACAGCTCGAGCTCGTCCTCCTCGAGGCCGAGGCCGGCGGCGATCTCGGCGATGGGCTTGAGCAGCGCGCGTCGCGCAATCTCGAGGTCCGAGGGCATGGATGAGGTGCCTCCTGGTTTTCCTGGATCAGCAGGGATCGGGGTTGGCCACGCCTCACCCTGCCCTCTCCCCCTCGGCGGGGGAGAGGGGTTCATCATGACGCCCTCTCCCTCGTGAGGGTGACGGCACGGGCTCGATGGGTCGAAGGCGGCGTTGGTGAGGAAGTTCGCCGCCGAATCGGCGAGCTTCACGAAGGGGACGAAGATCGCCCCGGGCCGCACCGCCTCGGTGAGCCGCGCGTAGCCGTGGAGCTCACCGCGCCGCGAGGTCACGCGGACGGCCTCGCCGTTCTCGACGCCGAGCCGACGGGCGTCCACGGGGTGCAGCGCGACCTCCAGCCGCGGCGCCAGCTCCAGCAGCCCCTGCACGCGCCGGGTGATGGTGCCGCCGTGCCAGTGGTACAGGAGGCGGCCCGTGTTGAGGACGAACGGGTAGTCGGGGTCCGGCAGCTCCGCCGCCTCGGCGATCTGCCGCGCCGGGATGAACTTGCCCTTGCCGCGGGGGAAGGACTCGGCGTAGAGGTAGCGGGTGCCGGGGTGATCCGGCGTCGGGCACGGCCACTGGAGACCGCCCTCGCGATCGAGCCGCTCGTGCGAGAGTCCTGCCAGGAACGGCACCAGCCGGGCCATCTCGTCGAAGATCTCCGCCGCGCCGCGATATCCCCACTGACGGTCGAGATCCAGGCCCAGCCGCTTGGCCACCCGCCTGGCCAGCTCGGAGGTGATCCACCAGTCGGGCCGGGCCAGGCCCGGCGGCTCGAGCGCCTTGCGCACACGCTGGACCCGGCGCTCGGAGTTCGTGAAGGTGCCTTCCTTCTCGGCGAAGGCGGCCGC
>WNGB01008923.1_pt1 | contig 19667 bp, 17 predicted proteins | sample 5400681 | NCBI WGS metagenome assembly WNGB01 (sample SAMN13153367, study PRJNA577476) | soil metagenome | isolation source: 115 cm soil or saprolite under grassland replicate 2 | place: USA:California | collected 2016-06-15
GTAGCTGAAGCGAGGCGCATGAGAGCGATCGAATAGGCGTCAAGGACCGGAGTCTTACTTCTTCGGACAAACGGCCCTTGCTCTGCGATCTCTGTCGCGGCCTGGGAACCGGGCCGTGGATCCCAGCCACCATTCGCCTCTATGGTCCTGCCGATTGCCCACGATGCGCTATCGAGGATAGAGCGGAGCGCCTTGAGCTCGGAGTCTTCGTCCACGTCAAGACCGTACAAGAGTGCGGGTGAGCATAATGAGCGGGGCGACCAGCCTCGCGCCGGCCTCGGAACGCCATGCCCATGTTCCAGCTGATGACTCGCACGCGGCGATCGTGCCGGACGGGTCCCGGGGCGTCGAGTGCTCTCCCCGTCCTCGCTCGTACCAGGGAACCACTCGGCCCCCAAGGCATCCGACGTCATCCCGTGTCGGTGGCCGCTGCCATCATCCGCTCTCGGACCATAGTGGGCATTAGTGGGCACTTCTGAACTGCAAACTGCCAGGTCAAGGCCCCTTGACGGAATCCCACCCCTACCGCGGTCGATGCTGGGGACAATCGATTTCGTCTGCCACTACCTCCGCGTGGCGGAGTTCGGGCCCGTCGAGATCCGTGTTGAGTCCCTCAGACGGACGAAGCGAGCCGAGTCGCTGAGAGTGACGGTGGTGCAGAAAGACATGCCCGTGCTCGAGGGGCTCGTTTGGACGGTCGCCGAGCTTGCCGGCATCGACCACGATGCGGCCCCGATGCCGGAGGTCCCTCCAGCGGAAGACGTCGAAACCATGGGATGCGTACTGGCCGGGCGGCGAGCCACCGTTCCAGTTCTGGCGCAACTTCGATGTCCGGCCGGCTACCCCCCACCCCTCGGAGTGGGCACGAGCCACAGCCCCAAGGTTGTTGGGATGGGGACGGCTGAGCGTATGCCCTCCTCTGGAGGATCCATTCGTGGACGCGGCGCGGATGCTGGTGGCTGCCCGATGCGACCATGTATCCGGCCGCGACGTTGGCCCACGAGGGCGTCTTTCCTTACATCGCCCCCAGCATGGACCTTGCGATGTCATTCCATGGGCAGAATGGCGATTCCGATTGGCTCTTGATCGACGCTCGTTCTCCCCTGTCGGGCCACGCACTCGTTGCCGGCAAGGCGTCGATCTGGTCGGTGGACGGGCGGTTGCTCGGGTCCCCGATGCAGCAGATGCTGCAGCGAACGTAGACCGGATCCAGGACTGCTTCGTCGGGCCTACGGGCTATCGCTCCCACCAGTGTGGTTCGTCAGGCCGAGGATCTCCCAGGCCTCCACGGGACGGGCCGCCCCCTTCACAGTGAGTGGCTCCCGATGCTCGGCCCGGACGCGGTCCCGGACCAACGCGTAGGCTCGATACCCAGCCAGGATCGTGCCGGGCGCCGCTTCGGCCTGCAGGCGGGCGCCGATGTTCACGGCGAACCCGACGATCTTGTAGGCACGCAGCACGTCGCTTCCGAAAACACCGACCATGCAGTGCCCCGAGTTGATCCCGACCCGGATCTGGAGGTCGGCCGGGATGCCTCGGCTTCGGATCCGCGCCGCCAGCTGCCGCGAGCGATCCTGCATGGCTAGTGCTGCCTGTACCGCGGCCCAGGCCTGCTCCTCCTCATCCATCCGATTCGGGGCGCCGAACACGGCCATGATCCCGTCGCCGATGTAGTTGTCGAGCGTCCCGCCGTAGGAGATCAGGACTGCGGTCATCTCACGCAGGTACTCGTCGAGCACCTCGGCGAGCTCCTCGGGATCGAGGCTGTCCGAGAGGTCGGTGAATCCCACCATGTCCGAGAACAGGATGGTGACCTTGCGGCGCTCCAGCCCATCGGACCCGAGGTGGCCTGCGAGCAGCCCTTCCGCCACCTGTGGGGGGAGGAAGCGCCGGAGTTCGCCGGTGCGGACCAGCTCGGCCATCTGCTCTTCGATCCGAGCCTCGAGCCGGCCGTTCAGCCCGGTGACTTCCTCCAGATGGCTCTTTGCCAGATCGTGGAGCCGTTTCTTGGTGAGCCCGGCATTCAGGCGGGCGCGGAGGAGGACGAGGTCGAAGGGCTTGGTCAGGTAGTCGTCGGCCCCCATCTCGATGCACCGGACCGCGCTGGCCACGTCGTCGATGGAGGTGATGACGATCACCGGGAGATGGAGGAGCAGCGGGTCGGCCTTCATCTGGGCGAGGACCCCGAAGCCGTCCACTTCCGGCATGAGGATGTCCAAGAGGACGGCGTCGAACGCATCGGTCCGAAGCAGTTCGAGGGCTTGCCGGCCATCCATCGCGGTGGTCACCCGGTGGCCCTCCTGCTCGAGGCCTTTCGCCAGGGTGGCCCGGGCCACCGCGTCGTCCTCGGCCACGAGGATCGAGGCCCGTTCGGTCATGAGCTGGTCCCCGGCCGAAGCGCTGTGCGGACCCGGGCGAACTCCGCCGCGATGTCCTCGATCAGCTCCCGCGCCCCTTCGAGGCGCCCGGCCTGGCCGAGCTCCTCCAACGCTCGGCACAGGTCCGATAGAGCCGAGGCCCCGAAGCTGGCTGCGGTCGACTTCAGGGAATGAGCGCGGCGGCGAACCTCGGCCGCCCGGCCGGCTGTGGCGTCGCTCTTGAGCTCGGCCAGGATGCGTTCGGTGTCCTCGAGGAACGTCGTCAAGACCTCCTCGAGCGCCTCCTGTCCACCCACTGTCCTCCGGAGCTGGTCGAGTTCCTCAGGGTCGATCAACGCCCCCTCCGCATCTCTGAGCGTCCGGCCGCCATCCACGGGGGTCGAGCGGGCCAACGCCGCGGCCAGCTCCTCCTGCCGGATCGGTTTGCTCACGTGATCGTTCATCCCCGCGGCGAGGCAGGCTTCCCGGTCGGCCGCGGTGGCTCCTGCGGTCATCGCGACGATCCGCGGTCGGTCCGGTCCCGGCCACCGCTCCACGATCTTCCTCGTGGCCTCCAACCCGTCCATCTCCGGCATCTGGACGTCCATCAGGACGACGTCGTATCGCTGACGCTCCAACGCCTGGAGCGCCTCCCGGCCGTCGGCCGCGACGTCCGCGCGGTAGCCGAGCTTCTCGAGCAGGAGGAGTGCCACGCGCTGGTTCACGGCATTGTCCTCGGCCAGGAGGATCCGAAGCGGGGGCCGCTCCTCCACCGGCGTGGCCGCACGAGGCGATGGCGGCGGGACCTTCTGAGGGACCGTCTGGGGAGCGAAGAGCCCGATCAGGACGTCGTAGAGCTGGGAGGGCCTGATCGGCTTCGTCATGTACGCGGCGAACTGCCCGCCGGCCGGCGATGGCTCCCGGTACCCCAGAGAGGTCAGCATCACGAGGGGCAGGGCCTCGGGATCACGATGGCGACGGATCTCTTCCGCCAATGCCAGGCCGTCCATCTCGGGCATCTGCATATCGAGGATTGCGACGTCGAACGGGTCGCCCCGTCGGACATACTCGAGGGCATCGTTGGGCGTTGCCGCTTCTTTCGGCACCATTCCCCACGACTCGGACTGCCGCCGGAGGATCTCGCGGTTGGTCGCGTTGTCGTCCACGATCAACATCCTCTTCCCCGCGATCTCCGGGATGGCCTCGAGCTCTTCGGCCGCCAACGGCCCCGTCGCGGTCTCGGCTCCGATCGTGACGTGGAACGTGGACCCCTGCCGGACCCGGCTCTCGACCCACATCCGCCCGCCCATCTCCTCCGCCAGGCGCTTGCTGATCGCCAGACCCAGGCCCGTGCCGCCGTACCGGCGGGTGGTCGAGGCGTCGCCCTGCGTGAAGGCCTTGAACAGCCTGTCTATCCGGTCCTCGGCTATCCCGATCCCGGTATCCCGGACCGAGAAGTGGATCTCATACGGCCGGGGGCCGCCGTCGGGGGAGGGCTTGACGGGCGTGGCATCCACCCTCAGGACGACCTCTCCCTGATCGGTGAACTTCACCGCGTTGTTCAACAGGTTCAGCAGGATCTGCCGCAGCCGGGTGAAGTCACCGACGATCGCTGGCGGTGTACGCGGATCGATCAGGTAGGCGAGGTCCAGTGACTTGTCCGCCGCGAGTGTGGCTACGAGCTCCAGAGCCGACTCCACGCACTGGCGGAGCCGGAAGGGTTGACGCTCCAGGTCCAGGCGTCCGGCCTCGATCTTCGAGAAGTCGAGGATCTCATTGATCACCGTCAGCAGCGCGTCCCCGCTCGTCCGGATGACCTCTCCGTAGCTCCGCTGCTCGGGGGCAAGATCGGTGTCGAGCAGAAGGCCCGTCATGCCGATCACCGCGTTCAGAGGTGTGCGGATCTCGTGGCTCATCGTGGCCAGGAAGGCGCTCTTTGCGTGGGTGGCCGCCTCAGCTTCTCTGCGGGCCTTCTGAAGCTCGCCGATGTCGTGATAGAGGACGTAGTCGCCGACGCGCTCGCCACCCAGCACGACCGATACCCCAAGCAGCTCGACGTCGACCAGCGACCCGTCTTTTCGGCTCCGGCGAGTCACCGCGTGGATCGGTTCGGTCCGTCGGAGCTTGTTCCCATACGCAGTGGCTTCCGCTCGCATGTCTTCGTCGGCCACCACAAGGTCTTTGATGTTTCGGCCGATGGCCTCGTCTGCGGTGTATCCGAACAGCCGCTCGGCCGCGGGGTTCCACGAGCTGATGGTTTCCCCATCCACGTCAACGAGCACCACGGCCACCGGGCTAGCCTCCACCAGCGCTTCGTAGTAGCGCTTCTGCCGCTGGATCTCGCTGATGTCGTGATAGATCACGCTGTGGCCGACACGCTCGTCGCCGACGAAGACCGGGCCGGCCACGATCTCCACGTCGACGAGAGACCCGTCCTTCCGCGTCCTCCGGCTGATGAGCCTGGCCCGCTCGCCCTGGCTGCCGGTCTCGTTCATCGACGCCGCCTCTTCCCGGAGCTCGGGGGAGTTGGCCACCAGGTCGTCGATGAATCTGCCCATCGCCTCCTCAGCGGTGTAGCCGAAGAGTTCCTGTGCGGCCGGGTTCCATGACGTGACGAGGAACTGCTCGTCCACGGTGACGATGGCCGTAGGGCTCAATTGCAGGACGGCTTCGAAATAGCGTTTCTGGTGCTGGAGCTCGGTGACGTCGTGGTAGATGGCGAGGAACCCGAGTGGTTCCTCGCCGACGACGATCGGTTCCGAGATGATCTCCACGTCCACAAGCGACCCGTCCTTCCGGGTTCGCTTTGCGAAGGCATGGACGCGCTCTCCCATGATCGCCGCCTGGGTGTACCGGACCCCCTCGGCATGGAGGTCCTCCCGGGTCGCAACCAGATCGTCGAGGTTCCGGCCGATGGCCTCCTCGGGCATGTACCCGAAGAGCTGCTCGGCGGCGGGGTTCCATGACGACACGTTCCCTTGGAGGTCGGTCACGACGATCGCCGTGGGGCTGAGTTCGACGAGTGCTTGGAAGTACCGCCTTTGCTCCTGGACCTCGCTGATATCGTGAAAGAGCCCGTAGCTCCCGACCAGCTCGCCCCCCACGAAGATGGGGGCTCCTTTCACTTCGACGTCCACAAGCGACCCGTCCTTGCGGGTCCGGCGGGTGATGAGCCGGACTTCCTCATGCGTGATCCGCTGGCTGATCTCCAGGGCTTGGTCGCGAAGGTCATCTCGGTTCGCCACCAGGTCGTCGACGTTCCGACCGATGGCCTCCTCGGCGGTGTAGCCGAACAAGCGCTCGGCCGCCGGGTTCCAGGAAGTCACCCGAGACTCCGGGTCGATGGCGATGATCGCGGTCGGGCTGACCTCCAGGAGGGCCTCGTAGTACTGCTTGCGGCTCTGTAGCTCGGAGATGTCGAGGTAGATGGCGTACCTCCCCACCAGCTCGTCGCCGACGAGGACGGGTGCCCCTAACACCTCGACGTCAACCAGTGACCCGTCCTTCCGCGTCCTCCGGGTGACCATCCGGACCTGGCCGCCTTCGGCTGTGCGGTTGAGGTCTTCGGCTTCGCCGCGGATCTGCTCGTGGCGGGCGACCAGGTCGTCGACGTCTCGGCCGATGGCTTCCTCCGCCGTGAACCCGAAGAGGCGCTCAGCGGCTGGGTTCCAGAGCGTGATGTGGTCCTGCGGATCGATCGCCACGATCGCTGCGGGGCTCACGTCCACGAGCGCCTCGTAGAACCGCCTCTGCCGGTGAAGCTCGGTGACGTCGTGGTAGATCCCGAACGTCCCGACGATCTCGCCATTCGCCAGCAAGGGCGCGGCGCGGACCTCGACGTCCACCAGCGTGCCATCCTTCCGGGTCCGCCGGGTGACCGTCCGGATGCGATCCTGTCCGAGCGTCCGTTCGCTGTACGCGACAGCGGCCTGGTGGAGCTCCTCGGTCTTCGCCACCAGGTCGTCGAGGTTTCGCCCGAGGGCCTCTTCGGCGCCGTACCCGAACAGCTCTTCCGCGGCGGGGTTCCAGGCCACGACGTTCGAGTCACGGTCGGTGATGACGATGGCTGATGGGCTGATGTCGAGGAGCGGGTCGAGCTGCTGCTTCTGCTTCAGCAGCTCCCCGACGGCGCGGTCCGAGGACGCCACCTCACCCACGGCAGACCCCAAAAGCCGGATGAACTCGGATGCGCATGGGACGCCCCCCTCCGCAGATTCGCTCGCGAGGAATTCTTGCCGCCTTCTCGCGGGCTGTCGACCCCAGCATCGAGGCTCGGCCGCGACTGCTGCCGATTCACGCGGGCAATGCAGTTCCCGACACCGAGCCCGAACCTCCGCCGTTCCTCTTGACGCTTACGGGATGGTGACCTTCGCCGTATAGAGGTCGAGCTGGTGCAGCATGCCGTCCGGATTGTCTCCAGTGCTGTTCGAGTTGTCCGACCACGCCGGGTAGAAACGGTTCGATTGGAATGCAGCGTGGGTGTAGTCGCCGAAGTTGAACCCGCTCCCGGTGATCCCCACACTGGAATTCGACGTCCCCTCGCTCACCCGGAAGTTCGAAACGAAGGTCGCTCCGCCATCCGTCGAGTAGGTGGCCCAGATCTGGACGTCATCGTTCGGAATGCCGTCGGTGTCCCCCGGCCCGCCACCACCAAGGTCGTTGCGCGCGTCATACCACGAGACCGCGACGAACCCCGTGGTCTGATCCACCGCCACGGCCGGGTTGATCTGGCTGTTCGTCGTGGCGTCGTCGTTCAGCCTCACGGCCGGGCTCCACGTGGACCCATTGTCGTCCGAGTACTGCAACATGATGTCCATGTCGTCACTCTCGTTCTTCACTTCCTGTGTCCAGATCGCGTAGACCCGGCCGTTGTGGGGACCGCCGCTCCGGTCCCACCCGAGGTTCGCCTCTGCGTCGACCGACCGGTCCGGCTGGACCGGAAGATAGTCAAAACCCCCAACTCTGGTACGGGCGAAGAGCCGCGGGTCGCCGAATCCCCCCGGCCCCAGACCATCGAGGTCGACTGAGGTGTAGATCCTCGCTCCTCCCTGGCCGATGGTCTGGTCCTGGTAGATCACCATCACCTGCCCGTTCGGTCCGACGGTGGTGTCGCCGTAGTTCCCCTTGCCGAAGGCCGTGGGAACGTTCTGCGGTGTGCTGAACTCCCCATGCTGCCCCAGTCCGGTGACCTCCGCTCCGACTGCCTGAACCACGGTCGAGGGATAGACCGTGTAGCTCACCCACACGCTGCCGGCTCCTGCAGAGATCGACGGCTGGTCCGAGCTGGCCACACCCCTGTCGGCGAGCCCGTTGCCCTTCGACCCGGCATTCTCGGGCGGGCGGACCCCCTTCGGCTTGATCGGGATGATCTCCGCGACCTTCTGGAACGTCAGACCGCCGTCGGTGGAAAGGGCGATGGGGACGTTCCCGTTGGCCCCGCTGAACAGGTAGACCATCCATAGGTTTCCGAACGAGTCCCATGCCAGTTGCTCGTCGCAGCAGATCTCGCCCAGCTGGTCGGTCCCGTCGCCGATGATCCGCCGGGTCCAGGTGAGACCCCCGTCGAACGAGACCCCTTCGAACAAACCTTTGGTGGGGCCGGGGAGGGTGGCCATCGCGACGATGTTCGACGGATTTGACGGATTGATCGCGATGGCATCCTCGGCGTCGTTGCCCGACCGGGCGCTGACATTGATGCTCGGGACCTGCGCGGAGGCGGGACCGCCGGGCATGATGACCGAAAGCAGCAGGGCCCCAACCAGCAGGGACGAGAAGCGTGACAAGACCCCCGACGACCGTATCCGCATGGCTGGCCTCCTTCGTACCCCAAGTCGGTGGCGCACAATCCTAGGGAAGCTCAATTGCCGCAAAAGGGACCGTTGGTTCGTGTTCTCCGCCATTGGGTCCGCCTAGCCCTCACGGTGAATCCACCCCTGTCCGACCCTTTGAAAGGCACCTGGGCGGCCGCCAGCGCGTGTGGGGGGGCGAGCCCACCCAGTCCGAGGGCGAGCGCGACGGTGATCACACCGGCGATCCTGACCTTCCTCATCGGACTCTCCCCTTTCTTCGGTAGTGAGCCCGCTCAGGCCATCTACATGGTCGCGTGACCGATACACCCATCCGCTCTGGTAGCGCAACACCCATATGACGTAGCAAGAGCATCTAGGCTCCTCTGAGCAGGAACCGCTCCTTCTCGAGGGACTGCCCTTTGGCCCAAATAGCTCGCGATAATTCCGCCGTCAGCGAGCTGGGGGGCCGAACCGTGTGGCGCGTTGGGGATCCGCTGCATTCGCCTAAGGAGGCCAAGGGGCCAAATCGTGCGCTGTGTGTCCAGTGTTGTTCAATTGAAAATAGGCGAACACGGAGCGGCCCTGGACAGATCTTAGGGTCGAGCTGGATACTGGAACCGGCCCAGGCGCTCGCGGTCAGCCAGGAACTCCTCGAGCCGGGTAGGTGTGGTGCCCTTTTGTACGCCGACCCCGCCCAGGATCCGGCCGTCGTTGATCGCGATCTGGCTCTCCACCAAGAGCGAGGCGAACTCCTCGGACATGCCTATGCTCTGCAGGGCGGCCTTCACCCCCTCTGGAGGAAACTCGACGTAGGGAAGGTCCGGGATCCCCAGGGCCACCCCCAGTGCACGCGTCGCCTCGTTCATGCTCACGTCCTCCGGGCCGAGGAACGTCTCGCCGGTGTGGCCCGTGAAGTCCCGGGAGAACAGGCTCGGCGGCCCGCCGCCCTCGACTTCCAACGCGCTCGCCGCGCGCGGAAGGGCGTGGGGGGATCGGGCGGGCCTCGGCGGGGACGCCCCCGCCGGTCACGACAAGGGTAGCCGCCGCGGCCAGGGCGAACGCGCCGACACTTTGCGAGATGATGTTGACTGCCGTCTGCAACCACCTCCCTTGAACGACTGGCGTTGCTCGGGTGCAGGTAGTACGTCCAGGGGCCAGGTCCAGATCGTCGTATGACAAACGCCCCGGGAGGACGCGGCCGAATTCTGCCTCCGCCTGCCAATTACCGCCCTACCCGAGCCTAGGAAGCGCGCCAGGATCGCTCCTCCGACTCAGCTGCGGCTGCGCCGTCGGACTCCTACAGGTGGATCACTGGCTTCGACAGGAACGACCGCACACGAGCCCACACCCGGCCGAAGAAGCCCCGCTGGAAACGCACCTCGAAGTCCCGGGCTCCCCCCACGCGCCCTCGCCAGGTAGCCACGCTCCCGTCCACCTTCATGGGAACACTCGTCCAAGCGACGTTCATGCCCCTCGGAGCGCGGACGGTCACTGACACCGTAGTGGCCAGTGCGGGCTGCCCCTGGACCCGGAGGTGGTACGAGCCGGCCGCGCGATCCCCCTGCCATGCGTGAGGAAGATCCAACGAAAGCGCCACCTGGCGGCTTCGAGAGGGCTTCACGTCGATGAACCCCGCGTACACGGGGAGGCCAACATCGCTGTGGGACTCGAGCATCATGTGCTGGCCGTCCTCCGTCGCCTTGGTCAGCCTGCATCCGGATCCGCAGTAGAACTGGGTCCAGGTCCGGTCCTCCCCAGGTTCGAGGAGCCGCCCGTTGATGCGAAGCGACCGGAAAGGACCGAGGGAATAGCTCGGGGGTGCCCCCGAGGGGGCGGTGTTGAGGAGCGTGGTCGTAGCCTCGGCCTTCGCCCCGCCATCGGGCCCCAGACGCACGTCGTAGGTGACGTTCTGTCGCAAGTAGAAGTCCACCTTGTTGGCTGCCGCGTTCGAATGGGCGATCCCGAGGAAGTCTCCGCTGTGGCTTCCGAACACCCCAGCCGCCCCGGCCAGCCGCAACGCCGCCTGGAGGCGAGGATCCCTGCCGTGCAGGATGAGATGGCCCCTTACGGCAGCCCCAACCAGTGCCCGCAGCGCTTTCTCGGGGTTGGTGGCCGACAGGAAACGGCTCCAGATAGCGTCCGCGACCAGCCGCGGCCCCTCGCTGAAAGCTCTCGGGACCCGGCTGGTGGCGTAGGCGGCAGTGGCCACGTACGAGACGACGTTGCCCGGAGTGAACGTGTAGCGCAGGGGCTTCGACCGAACCGGGCCAGTCGCCCGGAGGAGATCGGTCAGGCCCTGCAAGTCGAAGAAGATCGTGCCATCGAGCTTCTCGCCCTGCACCCGTTCGTACAGCTGCTCGATCAAAGTGGCAGCGGTTGGCGCGTCAGGCGTCATGTTGAGGTTTTGCCAGAACCCACCGCCCCCGAAGGGACCGTAGAGCTCTGTGAATTCCTTCGAGGGAGTGGGGGCCTTCTGGGCCGGGACGTTCCGGAGCGACGTGATGTCCCTGAACGGACCGAGCGAGATTCGACCGTCGCGGATGGTGAGGATGGCGTAGTTCCCGATCAGGCCCCCGGTCCCCCGGAGCTCCGCCGAGTTCTGGGCTGCCACGAAATAGCGGGCCTCGTGTCCCTCTCCGGCGAACCGGGGGAGCGATGAGAGGAGGGCGTCGGCGGACCTGGCGAGCGGCACGGCCTGCGCCAGGCGCTCCCGGACCAGATCCCTGGCCTCGCCGACCGGCCCGATCACCCAGGAGTCGGGGAGGCGCGCCGCCTCACGGGCGACACCATCCAGTGACAGCCGGGCGCGGCGAACGTACGGGGCCAGGGAGCGCAACGAATCCAGCTGAATCTGCCCGCCCACCAGCCCGAGCGAAGAGAGGCCACGAGGGAGTTGCTCCATCCCTCGTGCCACGTCTGCGCCGGCCCTCGCCGACTGGGTCCCGATTCGACTCAGGGATAGGAGCGCATCCGGCGTCCGTCCCAGAAAGGGCAGAAGGCCCTCGACTCTCAGGAGGACATTGCCCGGTTCGTCCTGCGCTTGGGCGAAGGTCTGCCGGGCGCTGCCGAAGTCCGAGGCTGCCCGCTCGGCGTCCCCCGCGAGAAGCGCAGACTGAGCGGTGGCCAGGAGGCGTCTCCCGTCTTCGAAGTGCCGGCGAATGGAGAGCCCTGTCGCCACCGTGACCATGGCCATCGCGAGCAGGACCGCGAAAATCAGAATCGCCGAAGCGAGCAGGAGCCTCCTGCGCCGGGCAGGGCGATGCCTTGCTCGAGGAGGGCGTAGGAGCGCCGCGCGGGCCACGACCGCCCTACCGCGAGGCGAAGACGACCAATCGATGCGATGCCGAGAAGCGTGGCGTGCAGGTGGTGAGCACGAGGGTCGGTTCCTTCGTCTGGTTCAGCACCCACACCCCCGATGGCAGGATCACCCTGGAACCCGTGACGTTATAGTCGAACGTACCGTACTCGGTTATCAGCCGGATGCGGTCCCCACGGCGCAGCTTGTCCAGCGACCAGAACGGGTGGAGATACGTGGTGCGGTGGCCCGCAATGCCCACCCGTCCGGTGTCCTCCCAGGGATACGCGGTCTCGAGATAGTGCCCGGGCCCCTTCCTGAGGTCAGTCGTACTCGTACCGTTCACCACCACCATGTCCAGGTGGATCCTCGGGATCTGAAGGATGCCCACGGGAAGGCCGCCTCGGATTGGACCCGCCGGCCGGCGGGTCCTGGAGTTGAGCCCCCCCGGGTTGGAGATGAGCTTTTCGATCTGCTGTCGGAGGTGGTGCTGCTCCCGTGCTGTGCCGATCCCCGTTCCCCACAGCAGCCACCCCAGATATCCGGCCACGACCAGCGCGCCCACCAGGCACAGGGTGCCGAGGGCACGCAGGATCTTGCCCGCGCGAACTGGTTCTGGGGATTTGACCTCGGGGCCGAGGATCGTTGTGCCTGAGGGCGTCGCTTCCGGGCTAGTTCGAAGCACGGACCCGTCGACGGCGACCGATCACCAGGAGAAAGGTCCCGACGACAACCAGGGCAGCCAGGATAACCACGCCCAGCGTGATGTTGGTGCCCGTGAAAGCAACGCTCGGGTCGTTCCCTCCTGAAGGGTTCCCAGGAGCCTTCGACGGGGGGTACTGCGCCAACGCCTGGCCTGCGGTCATCACGATCATCATCGCCGCCGTCCCCAGGGCGACACCAACTCGTTTCACGCTCGGGCCTCCTTTGCCAAGATGAGCCTGTGGTAAACCGACTCTACCCCCCGGACGGGTGATGTCACATTGGACTTTCGCCGTAGTTTTTCTCACCCAGAGTGAACCGTGGGCACTCCTCACCTCTGACCCGGCCACACTCATCCGGGCCCAAGATCCTTCCCCCCGGCGATCGGAGGTCCGGAAGAGCCGGCTCAGCTTGACTTCGATGCCGCCACGTGGCGTCGCCGGCCCGCGAACAGCAGCAACAGACCCAGGACAACCAGGGCGACAAGAATGATCACGCCCAAAGAGATGTTCGTCCCCGTAAAGGCGACGTCCGTCCCTGCACCAGGAACCGCCCCTCCGCCCGGGGCCCCTGCCCCTCCTCCTCCTCCCCCTCCTCCGGGGGGCTTGGAGGGAGGGTACTGAGCGAGGGCTTGCCCCGCAGTTACCATCACAAAAGACGCTACCAGCGCGAGAGCCGCACCGAGCCGTCTCACGGGCACCTCCCTTCACTACACTGCCCTGGCATCGCGGAAGGGAGACCCCCTCTTGCCCGATGCCACCCACAACATTAGACCTAATCTGTTCCCTTGTGAAGCCTATTTAACCACGATCCGCGGTTTTGTCAGCCGGAAGCTCAGCCAGGCCCGGGAGTCCCGGACCTCGACCCCGGTATAGGTGAGCCCAGGAACGAGGACGGGAAGCGCGACGCGGACCTCGACCGGGAGCGAGCCTTCGACCGGAATCAGCACGAGCCGGTTGTTGGTGACCCGAAGGTTCGTCGCGACCTCTCCCTGTTGGCCGGAGCCTCGGACGTACACCTTGCCGGCAGCCAGCCGGATGGTCACTGGGATCGTCGCAGGGAACGCACGGTTGACGTCCTGCTCACTCAGGGTGACCGTACCAGCGCCGCTTCGTGCCTTGATGGTTGCCTTGTTGCCGAAGAGGAGCTGGTCGGGCGGGAATCTCACATCACGCAGGGTGAGGTCCATTGCCGACACGGGGAACCGGTCGGCCCTCACGGACCTGTTGGATTCGACCGTGACTGTGTGGAACCTGCCAGTGACAAGCTTGGGAAGGAAAGGGAATCCTCCCAGGGACACGGAGGGGCGTCGCTGGAGTCCGAAGGAGGACCGGAGCTGGCCGGCGATCCAATACTGAGCCAGAGCACGGAGTCCGAGGTCTGCTCCAACCAGGAGCGCGACGAAGATGCCCAGCGCGATCAGGGCCTTGCGCATAGGCTGATTATTCGTGGTCCGGGCCCGTTTGGAGAGCGTAGCTTATGGGTTCTCGGTGGCCTGAGCCGAGGCCTCCCGGGCGGCTGCCTTGTTCGGAGGGGGCTCCTCGGGCAGGTGGAGCAGGTTCTGCACACCGGCCACCCCTGGGATCTCCATTGCCAGTTGAGACAGCTCCGTCATCTGCGTTGGACTCCCCACCTCCCCTCGAAGCACCACGACGCCGTCCTCGACGTTGACGACGATCTTTCCTTTCTCGACGTCCGGCTTGCCGAAGAGCTCCGTTTCCACTTTCTGCTTCAGCGTCTCGTCATCCATCGGTGGGTTGTCCGGCAACGGGTGGGTGGCACGCTGCCATGCGCCGTAGGCCTCGGACTCCGCCCTTCGGGCCAGCCGCCCTCCGCGCCTTCCGAACCGGCGGAAGGCCGCGGTCATCTGATCCCTGGCCTTCGAGCGGCGACCTCGCCCCCGGTCCGGGTCGAAGTAGTAGGCGAGGGCGGCCCCGACGGCACTCGCGAAGAGGATCGAGCGCTTCTTGGGTTTGGTTCTCTCGGTGTCCGTTCGCTTGTTCATGCTGCGTATCTCCTTCAGATCAGTGCTCTGGGCCCACCTGGGCGCTCCTTGCCGTGGTTCCCCGATCGGGCCGGCAGCAAACGATGATCCGGGGTCCGGCTGGAAACTTTCGGCTGCTATGGTCGAATCTTGCGCCGGCCCCTGCACGCGCTCACGTCGGTCGCCTCGACCGTCCACCACGGGTTCGAGCTCGCGGCCGGAACTGGACTCGTATTCCAGCCCTACCTGGGCATGCTTGGTGCGGCCACCCTCTGGTCGATCGCGCTTCCAGGTTGGTTCGCCGCGGCGGCTCGCGGCTCGGGCCGTTGGGATCGCCCGCTGGCGTTCCTGGCCGGGTTGTCCGTGGGAGGGGCTGCCGTTCACTTCACCCTGTGGCCGTGGGAGACGAAAGGCGGCCTTCCGTTCCTGACGGAAGCCGAAGGGCTGAGGCCGGAACAGCTTCCCGCCTACAACGCAGTGCTCTACGCGTGGGCCCTGGCCGCTCTTTCGGCCCTGGTCATGGAGACGCCCCGAGGAAGGAGAAGATGGGCGCTCGCCGGCCTCGTGGCTGCGCTACCCTTGCGGTTCAGCGCCCGCCACCACTTCACGTGGATCAAGGAGCAGGCGCGAAGGAATCCAGCGTGGTGGAACCGTGCGTTTCGAGCCGAGCCCTCCCCGTACAATGGCCCGCGGAGGGATGCCCGAGCGGACGAAGGGGCACGCCTGGAGAGCGTGTAGGCGGGTAACCGTCTCCGGGGTTCAAATCCCCGTCCCTCCGCGAAACAAGGCGCGAACCTCAACGACTTCGACACGCTCCCCGAGGATCGGGGCACACTCGCGGGTCCTGGGTCTGACCTCGGCTCCACCCACCTGAACGGGGGCTATGCAGGTGTCCTATTGGAAGACTTCGCGTGGGCCATGCCGGGCTCCCGGACAAAGAGGCTCGATCGCAGTACTGGCGGGCTAGTGTTCTACCTCGTCTGGACACGGCTCCCCCAAGGCTTTAGGTGATCGCTCTCATGCAGACAACGTGTTGATCTCGAGGAGCGCCGAGACATACGGTTGGCTCGACAACACTCTAGGAGTTCCGAGGAGGAGGGGCATGAGACTTCGAAGGCTACTGTCGTCTGCGATGGCTCTGGGTATCGTGGGGGCAGTGGCGATGGTGGTAACCGCCGCGGGCGCGTCTGCCTATGGCCATGACGGCCAGATGGACGTGTACCAGATCGGCATCTCGTTCAACTGCAACAACCGCGACTTCTGCGGCTCGGAGAATCTGGGCGGCTTCTGGGGCTGGGCCGAATTCGACCACAACCCTGCGACTGGCGCCAACACGGGGGACGCGGAGTTCGCGGGGTGCTTCCACGGCGAGTTCAACGGAGCGGTCCACATGAGCATCGAGATCACAGACTGGTACATCGCCCCCGGCGACGCAGGACCGCAGACGTTCTTCGCCTCAGGCGAGGAGACCGACTCCTTCCGCGGTCACCGTGACACCTTCGACTTCACCAACATGGACAACGGTTTTCCCGCTGTCCCTGGTCACTACTCAACCGAGGACGTGTTCGGCTTCGAAACTCCTCCAGGCGTCGCGGCGCAGATCCAAGTGGCGTACAAGCCGGCTCACTGAGTCCTCGGGTCCTGTTGGCGGGAGTACCGACCTGGCTGACCCGGTGACGCTGAGTCAGGTCCTCGTGCTGTAGCTGAGGTACAGAAGGCCGAGGGGGGCACCTGCTTCAACTCGGGCTTGCGGCCACGTACGCGTCCCGAAGCTTGTGGGGCGAAAGAGCGACCTCCTGCCTCGGGGACGCCGGTCAGCGCTTGCCAAGAAAGATGCTCAGGGGACTAGTTTGTTGAGGCATCGCACGCTGCTTCTTGACACTTCCGACCGGTGACAGATGGCACCGACTACACCGCGCTGACCGCCTACGTTCAGCCAGTCATCCGAAAGGAGGTGAGAGATGAGCACCCACACCGAAGCACTCCCACGGGACAGCGGGCCCCGTGGAGGCCGTGGCTGATCAGTCTGGCCATCGCGGTCGTGGTGGCAGCGGGTCCGGGGAGTTACTTGGTGCTGAGTCACGGCTCCGCTCGACCGGCTCCGGCGATCGTTCCGAGACAGCCGAGTCCTGCGGTGATCTATACGCCGCAGAGCCCCAGGCAGGTCTCGGGCACCATGCTCCTGGGGTCCCCCTGCCGCCCAACCAGACCAGGCCAGCCGGGAAGGCCGCTCCCCGCGGCGGGGCAACCGACAATCCCTACCGGGACTGTCGGTGGACGATGGCGAGACGTAGTCAATGTTGAGGGACCTACTGAACGCCACACAGAGAGAAGAGCCGGCCACCATTCTCCGGCCCTTCTCTCGTGTCGCCTCCCGTTCTCGAGGTTCATGCCTCGCCGCTGTGATGTAGCCATTGACTTCACCAGCAGCCGCGCGTATCCAGTGGATCGGTACTGCCCAGTCAGCCGTCTCTAGGGGATCCGGGTCAGCCTGGCCCCAAAACGCAAGCCCAACCCGAAGCATGCCGCCGCGGAGAGGAGACGGTCTCGGGAGCGAAGGGCTGGGCTCAACATCTCCGCCCGTGCACGCTGCGGTGATCAGGGACTGCCCGGTCTTGCAGGGGGGCGCAGATATCACGGTCTTCGAGACCTTCGAGGTCATGTAGACCGGGGGGCCCTCCCGAGAGGGGCCCCCCCGGGTACCTCCATGCCCCGCGGGCGCTCCACTGGGCGCCGTCGATGGGCGTTTCGATCGGCCTTGGGCCTCTCTTAGGTGAATTCCAGTTGCCGGAGTGATCGGCAGGGTCGAAGGGGCGGGTGTTCATGCTCGAGTGGAGGAGGGGAGGAACAAGCAGTGGGACGCGAGCTCTACCGAGACCGGTTTGGAGCCATCATCCACTCAACCGAGCAAGGGATATTGGAGCTGGAGTGGCTCGAGGAGTCGGCCGACATGACCGACGACGATTTCATGGGATCGATGACGCGGTACGCCGCCCTCACCGAGGAGCATCGGGCCCCGAACATGCTGGTGGACGTAACGAGATTCAGGCATTCCCCGGGCGAACGGGTGCCCCGGTGGCGGGACGAGCACATCATCCCCCGCTACAACGCAGCGGGGGTGAGGAAGTTCGCATTCCTGGTCCCGCGGGGAGCGTCTGGCACGGTGGAGCGCGGTCACCAACCTGAGAAGGAGCCTCCAGGCACATTCCCCACCGGGTACTTCGAGGATCGCCAGGACATCCTCGAGTGGTTCGAATCATAGCGGGTGCTTTTCGCCCCGGCAGGAATCGAGCCCTTCCACACGCAGTAACCTCCATGATCGTGCCGATTGAGATCCGTGAGGTCAGGCCTGAGGAGTACGAGGAAGCGGGAAGGATCACCGCGTCGGCGTGGCACGAGTTCCTACCGGCGGATCCCGATCCCGAATGGGATGCCTACCTCGAGGAGATCGCCGACATTCGCGGTCGGGCCAGCCGGACAGTGGTACTCGGGGCATTCGAACATGGCCGCCCGCTCGGCACAGTAACCCTCGAGGTCGATCAGAAGATCGGGAACGAGGGGATCCCACTGGCGCCGGACGCGGCGAACGTTCGGATGCTGGGGGTGGCGCCGGACGCGCGTCGGCGTGGCATTGGGCGCGCCCTCATGGAGGCAGTCATCGCCGAGGCTCTGGCTCGGGGCAAGCGGGCACTGACGCTGAATACAGCGGAGAGGATGCGGTCGGCCGTGGCGATGTACGAAGCCATGGGGTTCAGTCGAGGCCAGGACGTGATACTGAACGACGGCTTCCGACTGCAGTCGTACCGGCTGGAGCTCGATCCTGGGGACGGCTGATGTTGTCAGTGACGCTCAGTCCCTGACCAAACCCTCCTTTCGGCGTGCCGGATCAGTCAGCTGCCGACCAGCTTGTAGATCCCTTGGGGGTCGCTGAAGTAGACGGCCTTGTCCGGTCCGCGTTCCATCGAGAGGATGGGCTGGGGATGGGTGTACACGACCTGCATCGAGGCGATCCCCGTCCGGCTGGCATCCAGAACCACCTTGGTGATCTGCCTGGTGTTGTAAGTGGCGAAGAACATCGCGCCCTCGGCCGAGGCGATGCCGCACCCCACGCAGAACGACGAACCCGTGGGAGCCGTGGTCGGCGTGAACCACGCGAGCGGCATCACCGGGTTCGGGCCGTCCTGGTTGGTGTTGGCAGGAGGGGGCGGCGGTGATGCGCACGTCTCGTGCTGTCCCCATCCGTAGTTCGCGCTCTTCGCCACCAGGTTGATCTCGTCGTTGCACTCCGGACCGTTCTCCGTCTGCCAGAGCCGCCCGGTCAGAGGATCGAAGGTGAACCCGAAGGAGTTCCTGTGCCCATAGGACCACACGAGGCTTCCGGGGAACGGATTGTCGCCGGGAACACCTCCGCTCGAGGTCATCCGGAGGATCTTTCCGGCGTGCTTGGCCAGATCCTGGGAGTTGCTGGGGTCCTGGGCGTCGCCGATGACGGCATACAGGTTGCCGTCAGGCCCGAACAGGATTCGACCACCGTTGTGATCGAACTGAGATGGAGTGTTGCTCGAGAAGATCACGCTCAGGCTTGTGGTCACCCGGATGATCTGATTCGTGGGGATCCCGTTCACCAGCCTCGTGGCGTGGACGAACGCCACGAAATGGGTCGATCCGGGCAGGAGTTGGATGCCGAGGAGGCCCCGCTCGCCTTGGCTGAGCAGGTCGGGAATCGTGGCCAGTCGGGTGTCCGAACCCGAAACGGGGTCGTAGACATGGATCTCCCCGGTGAGGCGCTCCCCATAGAAGAACTGGCCATTTTGGGCGATGGTGAAGGCGGCCGGAAACGCCAGTCCGGTCACGATCGGGATGGCCCCGATTGCGCTGATGCCGGTTGGGCGGGCGGAAGCGGGAGATGGAAGGGCCAAGGACAGCGACAGCACCAGCACAGGCGCAAACAGGGCTGATCGACGCCTCATTGGGGGGGCCTCCTGCGGCCCGACGCGACGCTCATGGGAACGCCAGACGCTAGCAGAGGGCCGACGGTTGGTCGAAAGCGGTCCGGTGGAGGCAACCGGAAAGTGGAGAGATGGGCCGGGGAGCGCGTATCATGGGGACCGCCGCCGGCCGGGTCTCCCAGGTCTCGCTTCAGGCTGTCCGGAACTATCCGCCTTTCCCTCGGGCGAGGAGCACGACCAAATGAAGCAACAACGCAGCGTCGTCATGCGCGGCTTGCGCATCATCGGCTCGTACATCGCCGCTCACCCGTTGCCGTTCGCCATCGCGGTAACAGGGGCGACGATCTACGCAGGCATGACGGTCGGGAGCACTATCGTGCTCGGCCGGATCACCGACCACGTGCTCGTTCCCGCCTTCAAGGGCGGCGTCAAAGCGGCCACGATCTGGTGGGGCGTCGTGGCGATCATGGCCGTCGGGGTCATCCGAGCGGCCGGGATCATCCTGCGGCGGTATTTCGCCGGGATGACCGGAAGCCGGATGCGGATGACGCTGACCAACCGCGTGGTCGACCAGTATCAGGCGCTGCCCCT